>Ga0066606_10001832_pt1 | contig 12869 bp, 6 predicted proteins | sample SaaInlV_DNA_100m_FD_60386 | JGI IMG/M metagenome (GOLD analysis project Ga0066606, IMG submission 60386) | Marine microbial communities from expanding oxygen minimum zones in the Saanich Inlet - SI075_LV_DNA_100m | ecosystem: Environmental > Aquatic > Marine > Unclassified | place: British... | reverse complement strand
CGCCGGAGTTTTCGGCGACGTTGCCGCCGATGGTGGAAATCTTCATCGAGCCGGGATCGGGCGGATAAAACAGTCCGGCTTTTTCGGCCGCCTCGGCGATTTGAATCGTCGTTACGCCAGGCTCAGCGGTCATGGTGAGGTTGGCGGAATCGACCTCGAGAATCTTCTCCATTTTCACCGTACACAGCACGATGCAATCTCCGCTGGGCACACTGCCGCCGCTGAGGCCGGTGCCGGAGCCGCGCGTGACGACGGGTGTCCCGGAGTCGTTGGCCAGCTTAAGCACGGCGCTGACTTCGTCCGTACTCACCGCGAACACCACGCACCCCGGCATTTCCTTCATCGCCGCCGTGCCATCGAAGGCATACGGGATGAGGTCTTCCTTTGACGTCAGCACATTTTCCGCGCCACCGACGTTCCGAAGTTTTTCTATTGTAGATTGATCCAAGGCCATCCGTTGAACAGGCGCGAAGCTTCCGCGACTTGGCCAAGCGGGGTCAAGCGCGGAGGCGCTTGGCCAAGCGCTGTCGATACCGTGTTGATAAGCGCCGAGCAAGTTTTGAAGTTCTATTCGTTGCGCTGTCGACGGGTTTGGGGTTTCATCGAGACGTGCCTGATGTCTTGGAACTACCGCCTGCCGAACCTGCAGACCTAAAAAAAACGCCGAGAAAAAAGGGATCGTTCGCCTCCATACCGCTGGACCGGACACCGCCGCACGACACCGCCGCCGAGCAGGGCGTGCTAGGCTGCATCCTGCTGGATCCGAGGGAAAATCTCAACGCCCTCATCGAGAAAGTGAAGGACGAGTCGGTATTTTACGACCTACGCCACAAGGCGATCTATGTTGCGATGGTGGAGATGAGCAGCCGGAACGCCCCGATCGACTTGCTGACGTTGTCGCACCAGTTGCGTGGCGACGGGGAACTGGAAAATATCGGGGGCGTGGCCTATTTGGCCGAGTTGCAGGACGGGGTGCCGTCGGCCGCGAACCTCGAGTATTACTTTGAAATCATCCGGGATCGGGGGCTCCTGCGGAAGGTAATTTACACCTGCACCAAGGCGATCGCCGATGCGTACGAGGAGACGAGCGAGGTGGAGCGTCTGATTGGCGAGGTGGAGCAGTCGGTGCTGGATATCCAGACCGAGCACAGCATCTCCGATAACCCAACCATCAAGGATCACGTCAAGCTGGCGATCGAAACGATTGAAGACTACTTCAACAACAAGGGTGCCAGCACGGGAGTTGAGACGGGCTTCACTGATTTTGACCGGATGACCACGGGGATGCACAGCGGCGAGATGATCGTCGTGGCGGCCCGGCCGAGCATGGGTAAGACTTCGCTGGCGATGAATATCGTGGAGCATGTTGTTTTGAAAGAGGGCCTACCGGTGGGGGTGTTCAGCCTCGAGATGTCGGCGGATGCGCTGGTTATGCGCATGCTCTGCTCGTTGGCCGGCATCAACCTACGGGATCTGCGCGATGGGTTTCTGCAAAACAGGGATTTCCCTCGGATTCTCGATGCCTCTGGCAAGTTGTCCAAGTCCGGGCTGCATATCGATGACTCGGGCGGCCTCTCGATTCTCCAACTCAAGGCGCGGGCGCGCCGCATGTGCCAGCAGCACGGCATCAAGTTGTTTGTCATTGACTACATGCAACTGCTTCATTCTACTTCGCGCCGCGGCGGGGAGAACCGCCAGCAGGAAATTGCGGAAATCTCCAGTGGCATCAAGGCCTTGGCCAAGGAATTGAAGGTTCCAATAATCGTCCTGAGCCAGCTCAACCGTGAACTGGAGAAGGACAAAAGCCGCAAGCCGCGCCTGTCGGATCTCCGTGAGTCCGGAGCGATCGAGCAGGACGCCGACTTGGTGGGACTGTTGTACAAGCCGGGCGGAGTCGATGACGACAGCGACGAGGCAGAAAGCGAAGCCGAGCAGATCAACCTGCTTATTGCCAAACAGCGCAACGGTCCGGTTGGGGATGTGCGTCTGACCTTTTTGAAAGGGTACACAAGATTTGAGAATTTCACCGACGTCAGCAAAGATGACGACTCGCAGGGTGGCTAGCCCGGCGAGTTGGCTGCGCGCGCTTGGCCAAGCGCTCATCGCCGGGGTGTTGCTGTGGGGCGGGCAGGCTTGGGGGCAAATCAGCGGCCCGGTACCCAAGGCGCCGCTGGTTCAAAAAATAATCATCCAGCACGAGGGGCAGGCGGCGGCCAGCGAGCAGTTAATCCGCGCCAATATCCGACTCAAGGCGGGCGGACCCTACTCGCGCAAAGCGAGCGATGACGACATCCACAACCTCCGCAAAACCGGATTTTTTGAAAATGTTTATGTGACCGACAAGCAGGTTGCCGGGGGGGTCGAAGTGACCTACACGCTCGTCGGCAAGCCGGTGGTCACGGAGATCCTGTTCGAGGGCAACGCCGGGGGCCGCAAGTTCAAGGAGAGCAAGCTTCGCAAAAAAATTCGTTCCCGCACCGGTGAGACTCTCAACCGGCCAAGGATATTCTCCGACACCCGCATCCTCCTCAAGGAATACCAAAAAGGGGGCTACCACCAGGCGAAGGTGGGGTATGACGTCCGGCACGACGAGGCGCTTGGCCAAGCGGCGGTTGTCTTCCGGGTTGAGCCGGGGCCGAAGGTGAAGATTGACGACATCGTATTCGAGAACGCCGTTGCCTTTTCCCAGCGCGAGTTGCGCAAGGTGTTCAAGACGCGTAGGCATTGGTGGATGTCGTGGCTGACTTCCAGCGGTAAATTCGAAACGGATCAGTGGGACGAGGATATCGAGAAGCTCGTCCAATTTTATCAGGACGAGGGCTACATCGACTTCAAGATTCGTGAGAAAAAGTTTGAGTATCCGAAGGAGGACCGGATGGTGATTAACTTGGACCTATACGAGGGGTATCAGTACCAAGTCGGCAGTGTCACCTTCGAGGGCAACACACTCTTCAGCGGCGACCAGATACGCCGCGGGGTGCAGGTTCTCGAGCGACCGGTGGCCCCGTACATGCTCGAGGGCACCATCTTCACCCCGGCTGGCTTGAGCAATGATCGTGATGCCGTCCGGGATTATTACGAGGCCCTCGGATATCTCGACACCCGCGTGATTGTGACCAAGGTGCCCAACACCGACCAAGGAACGATGGACTTGGTTTACCGCATCCGGGAGGGTGAGTTGAGCTACGTGGAGAAGGTGGAGATTCGCGGCAACACCCGCACCCGGGATAAGGTGATTCGGCGCGAGTTGGCGATCTACCCCGGCGAGGAGTTCGACATGGTCAGCGTTGAGTTGAGCAAGCGCCGGCTCGAGGGCACCGGGCTCTTTGAGAGCGTCGACACGCAGGTCGAGAAAATCCCCGAGCTACCCAACCGCCGCAACCTCATCGTCGGGGTTGAGGAAGGTCGGACGGGCCATCTCATCATGGGTTTTGGGTACAGTTCGATCGAGTCGATATTTGCCCAAGTAGCCTACGTGCAGGGCAACTTCGACCTGTTCAATCCACCGTACTTCACCGGGGGCGGGCAGAAATTCCGCTTGCAAGTCACCGCCGGCGCGCGCCGGCAGGATTACCAGGTCACATTCGAGGAGCCGTATTTTCTCGACCGCAAACTGCGTTTTTCCGTGGACCTGTACCACCGTGAGATCCAGTACTTCAGCCGTTACTTCGAGCAGCACCAGACCGGCATGAAACTGGGCCTCTCGCGGACACTATTGAACGATTTCACCTACGGGGGGGTCGATTTCACCTTCGAGTCCGTGGGCATTTTCGACAGCTCCTCTTATTCCGACATGCTCAAGGAGCACGACATGCTCACCAACAACGACTTGGCTATAGTGCCCTCGGATGTCCCAGAAGTTTTATACGTTGAAGGCGATACGATACCAGAGGGGAAGGCGGTTGGTGAGGTGAAAACAGCAGCGAAAGTATATACCCGAGACAATCCCTTCGACTGGACCTACAACGAGCTCCAGGGAAAGAGGGATGGTGAGTGGGGCGAGTTGAACAATGACCGACTGGTGTCCAAGCTGGGACTGTTTTTAGCCTACGACAATCGCAACAGCGTGATGATGCCAAGCGGGGGGCAACGCACTCAGATCAACGCAGACATCGCTGGCGGCCCCCTGGGCGGCGACACCGAGATGTACCGTCTCGAGATCGAGTCCGCGTACTACAATCCCGGTTTCGCCGAGGGCCACATCTGGGAGGTCGTCGGCAAGCTGGGTGTTGTGGATACTTTCGGCGACAGCAAGCGGGTGCCCTATTTTGACCGGTTTTTCCTCGGTGGCGGCTACTCGCTGCGCGGCTATGACTACCGTGAGATCGGGCCGCAGATGCAACGCTGGAAAAACGGCATGGAGGATGGCAATCTTGGCTACTATGTGAACGTCGAGGGTGCCGACGGCAAATCGAAGGGTGAAAAATTTGTCCCTGTGAACTCGAATGTGCCCTACTACCCATTTTCACAAAGTCCACAGGTACAGCCTGATTCCGGCGACAAATGGACCCCAGTTATTGAAGACAGCACAGAACTACCGCTGGGCGGCAGCAGCTACTGGTTCGGGTCTGTCGAGTACAGCATCCCGATCATCGACAAATTGCGGGTCGCGATGTTTTACGATGCCGGCATGGTCTACGCCGATCCTTACGACTTCGATTTCTCCAACTACGCCGACAACTGGGGCATCGGCCTGCGACTCGTCGTGCCGATGCTCGGTCCGTTGCGGCTCGACTACGGCTTCCCGCTCACCCGCCCCGACTACGTCGAGGGAGGCGGACAATTCCACTTTGGCGTCGGCTTCACCCGCGATTTTTAGCCCAAATTGATAAACACAAAAAAATTAACCATGACACGCTCGCCCTTGGCCAAGATGGCCGCCACGTTATTGGCCTTGGCCTGCCTCACCGGCACCGCCACCGCGCAGGAACCCGTCAAGATCGCGACTGTTGATCTCCTCAAGGCCTTCGACAGCTACTGGAAAACCAGGCTGTCCAACGACCAACTCAAGGAGCGCGGAAGCGATTTTGACAAAGTTCGAATTGGCATGATCGAAGACCTGAACCTGCTCCGGGAAGAATACAACCGGTTGAATGTCAGCATACAGGATCAAGCCAACGCTGAGGAGAAACGGGCCGACGACCAAAAGAAAGCACAGGTCAAACTCGCCGAATACAAGCGGCTCGAGCAGCAAATAATCGAATATAACAAAAACGCGCAGAAAACACTGGGAGACCAGACCCAGCGGCTTCGCAAGGGCCGCCTCGCTGAAATCCAAACGGTCATCAGCGCCAAGGCCAAGGAACTGGGCTACGATTGGGTCATCGACTCGTCGCAGGATGTCATGCTGCCTCGCACGCCCACCGTACTTTTCACTAACGGCAAAAACGACATTACCGCCGTGGTTATCGAAATTCTCAACAAGGACGCCGCCGGCAAATACAAACCCAGCGAACCGGAACTGCCGGCTGAGCCAAGCCCCGTCGCGGAGGGACCCCCCGCGGCGACAGAGAAATAACTGCACTGGATAGCTCCAAGGGAGAGCCGCGTTCCGCCTCACCCCGTTTCTGCGTCACCAACTTACCGTTTGTCCAAGCGGGAAAGATTGACTTTTTGAGCCTCATCCAGTAGCAAACCGGCGCACCAGAGAGAGAGAACTATCATGGCCGCAAAAGCATCCCCCAAGACCCCGTCCGCCGGACTCGACAAACGCACCTCTGACCTCGAGTCCGCCATCGCCGCGATCACCAAGAGCTTTGGCGAAGGCTCGATCATGCGGCTCGGCGCCGAGGGGGCGAACCTGAAGATCGCCGCGATCTCCACCGGCTCGCTTGGCCTCGACATCGCGCTTGGCGTGGGCGGCATGCCGTGCGGGCGTATCATTGAGATTTACGGCCCGGAGTCGTCCGGCAAGACAACAATCATGCTGCATGTCGTTGCAAATGCGCAAAAGGCAGGCGGCACGGCGGCGTTCATCGACGCCGAGCACGCGCTCGATCCGTCGTATGCGGCCAAGTTGGGGGTGAACCTTGAGGAGTTGCTGATCTCCCAGCCAGATAGCGGCGAGGAGGCGCTGACGATCTGCGAGACGCTGGCCCGCTCCGGCGCGGTGGACGTGATCGTGATCGACTCGGTGGCGGCACTTGTGCCCAAGGCGGAACTGGAGGGCGACATGGGCATGGCGACGATGGGCATGCAGGCGCGGTTGATGAGCCAGGCACTGCGTAAGCTGGCCGCCATTCTCGGCAAGTCCAAGACGATGTGCCTATTCACCAACCAAATGCGCGAAAAGGTCGGCGTGATGTTCGGCAGCCCGGAGACGACGCCCGGCGGCAAGGCGCTCAAGTTTTATGCCAGCGTGCGGATCGACATCCGTCGGCGCGAACAACTCAAGGACAACATGGGCAACGTGATCGGCAACCACATCCGAACCAAGGTGGTGAAGAACAAGGTGTCGCCGCCGTTCATGGAGGCCGAGTTCGACATCATCTACGGGCAGGGCATCAACTGGGAGGGCGATCTGATCGCCGTCGCCTTGGCCAAGGAGATCATTGTGAAAAAGGGCGCTTGGCTGCAGTTCGAGGGCGAGATGATCGGCCAAGGCAAGGAAGCCTCCCGCAAGGCGCTACAGGATGACCCGGCATTGGCGCAGAAAATCCTCGCAAAAATCAAGGGCGAATCTGTCGAGGAACCCACCGCAGAGGAAAAACCGGCGGAGGAAGGCGAGTCAACCGCCGCCGAGCCCGCTGGAAAGTAAGCGCTTGACCAAGTGGGACGGGCAAAATTTGGCGCTTTTCCCGCTTGACGTGCCGTGGCGACTGGGCTACCAACACGGCCGCTATGGAAAATGGTGTGGTAACAAACCTTATGGGACTGGTCGTGGTGGTACTCGGCCAGGGTCGGGCTTGTTGCGGATAAGTTAAAATTTCCAAGACACCCACGACCCAAACGGTCGTGGGTTTTTTTTTGCGAAACCAAGTTTTCAAATGAGCCAGACAACAGGAACCAAGACGGTGGCTTCAACCAAGGCCAAGGGCGAGATCGGCGCGAGCATGCTCGGCAGCGAGATCCTCGTTAGCGCACTCGAGCGCGAGGGCGTCGACACGATCTTCGCCTACCCCGGTGGCGCGAGCATGGAGTTTCACCAGGCGCTGACCCGATCGGAGCAGATCCGCACCATCCTGCCCCGCCACGAGCAGGGCGGCGTGTTCGCGGCCGAGGGCTACGCCCGCGCCACCGGCAAGGCCGGCGTCTGCATGGCCACGAGCGGCCCCGGCGCCACCAACCTCGTCACCGGCATTGCCGACGCGTACATGGACTCGATCCCGCTGGTCGCCATCACCGGCCAGGTGCCGCAGGCGATGATCGGCAAGGGCGGATTTCAGGAGACCGACTTTTTCGGCATGACCCTGCCGGTGGTGAAACACAGCTACCTCGTCACCGACGTCAACGAAATCCCGGCCGTGGTGAAGCAGGCGTTCAAGATTGCCACCAGCGGCCGGCCTGGCCCAGTGGTCGTCGACGTGCCGAAAAATATCCAGCAGACCCGCGCGCAGGTACTGTTCCCCGACGAGGTGGACATCGCCGGGTTCGACCCCGAGGGCCTCAAGGCAAGCGAACTCGAGCTCAACGAGATCGTTGGATTGATTGAGAAAAGTGAGCGGCCACTGCTCTACGTCGGCGGCGGGATCATCAGTGCTGACGCCAGCGACGCGTTGCGCCGCCTGGTCGCAGCGACTGGCATCCCAGTCACCAGCACGATCATGGGCGTCGGCGCGTTCCCGGAGACGCATGAGCTGTCGCTGCGCTGGCTCGGCATGCACGGCTCGGCGTACGCGAACTGGGCCGTCAGCGGCGAGTTCGAGAAGGACGCTGAGGGCAACTCCATAAAGGTGGCCGAAGGTGCCGACCTGCTGTTGGCATTTGGCGTGCGGTTCGACGATCGCGTCACGGGCAAGGTCGAGAAGTTCTGCGAGCACGGCACCATCGTGCACATCGACATCGACCCGTCTGAGATCAACAAGAACCGCAAGGTCGCCCTGCCGGTGGTCAGCGAGATTCGCTACGCGCTCGAGCAACTCGCCGACATGATCGACGAGCGACCGTTGCAGAAAAAATTCACTGAGTGGCAGGAGCAGGTCGCCCGCTGGAAGGCCAAAGCGCCGTTCGGCTATCGCGTGACCGACGAGGTGCTGAAATCGCAGCACATGAAGGATCACCTCGCTGACTCCGAGGACGAGGTCATCCTGCCGCAGATGGTCATCGAGATGCTCTACGAGTTGACCTCAGGCGAAGCCATTTTGACCACCGGCGTCGGCCAACACCAAATGTGGGCCGGCCAATACTATTTGTCAGACAAGCCCCGCCAACTGATCACCAGCGCCGGGCTGGGGGCGATGGGCTTCGGCTACCCGGCGGCTCTGGGGGCCAAGGTCGCGTGCCCAGACAAGCAAGTGATCGACATCGACGGCGACGGTTCATTCCTGATGAACGTTCAGGAATTGGCCACAGCGCGCATCGAGAAGATCGCGGCCAAGGCCATCATCCTCAACAACCAGCACCTCGGCATGGTGATGCAGTGGGAAGACCGTTTTTACGCTGGCAACCGCGGCCACACCTACCTCGGCGACCCGGACGACATGAAGCAGATTTACCCTGACTACGTGACGATGATCAAGGGCTTCGACGTGCCGGTCGAGCGGGTCATGTACAGGCGCGACCTCAAGGCGGCGTTGCAACGAATGCTCGACTCCGACAAGCCGTATGTGCTCGACGTCATCGTGCCGTACACCGAGCACGTGCTCCCATTCATCCCCGCGGGCAAAACCGTCGCCGACATGATCTGGAAAGTTTAGGCCAAGCGGGGGTTCACAGTGCCTTAAGCAGTATTCGCAGTTCCTTTAGTCGTCCGTCGGGCGAGCGCTTGGCGAAGCGCGGGAATTTCCCGTCGAGCGTGATCAGTTCCCCGTTGCGGGTCACGATGATCTTGTCGCCCTTGGCCTCGATGCCGGTGACGTTTTTGCCGGCGGCCAGCACCTTCAGTTCCGCCACGCTCAACAGCCGTTCAACCGGCTTGGGGATGGGGCCGAACCGGTCGCGAATCTCCTCCTTCAGTTCGTCTAACTCGGCGGCGTTGGTGAGCTGAGCCAATTTGCGATAAAGGATGATGCGCTGTCGCGTCTCGGGGATGTGGTTGAACGGCAGATACGCCGGCGCACGGCCGATGTCCCTCGGTTCCTCGGCGGTGGCCGGGGCTTCGTCGTTGTCATCATCGACTGTCACCACGCCGTCGCGCGGCACGGTCACCTCGAACTGCGGCGGGGCGGCCTTGCGCGGCGCCCGCGCGGCGCTCTTTTCTTCGCCGGGATTCGTCGCTAGAAAATCGAGCGCGATGTGCACCTCGACGCGGCGATCGACAGTTTCGCCCTTGAGCCGCTTCACGCTCTGCTTGAGCAATTGGCAGTAAAGCTCGAAGCCGACTGCGGTGATGTGACCGCTCTGCTGTGATCCGAGGATGTTGCCCGCGCCGCGAATCTCAAGGTCGCGCATGGCGATTTTGAATCCACTGCCGAGCTTCGAATATTGCTTGAGCGCGCTGATGCGTTTGCGGGCGTCGTTCAGCAGCGCGGCGTGGCGCGGCAATATCAAATAGGCGAACGCCTGATGCTTGTAACGGCCAACGCGGCCCCGCAGTTGGTATAGTTCGCTCAGGCCGAAACGGTCGGCACGGTCGACGATGATCGTATTCGCGTTGGGGATGTCGAGGCCGCTCTCGATGATGGTTGTCGAGAGCAGGATATCGACGTCGCCGTTGATGAATTTTGTCATCACTTTCTCGAGCGTGCCGCTGGCCATTTGGCCGTGCCCGACGATGAGCCGCGCCTTGGGCACGAGCTTGCGGATGCGCTCGGCCATCGTCTCGATCGTCGTCACGCGGTTGTGCAGAAAGAACACCTGCCCGCCTCGGTTGAACTCACGCTGGATCGCGTTACGAATGGTCGTGTCGTCGAACTCGATGACCGTGGTCTCGATCGGCAACCGGTCCTGCGGCGGCGTCTCGATGGTGCTCATGTCGCGCGCGCCGGTGAGTGCCATGTGCAGTGTGCGCGGGATCGGCGTCGCGGTCAGCGTGAGCACGTCCACCGTCTGCCGCAGCATCTTGAGCCTCTCCTTGTGCATCACGCCGAAGCGTTGCTCCTCGTCGATGATCACCAGCCCGAGATCCTTGAAGCGGACGTTGGGCTGGACGAGCTTGTGCGTGCCGATGACGACATCCACCGAGCCGGCCGCCAACGCCGCGATCACGGCGTCGGCCTGTTTTTTCGAGCGGAACCGCGAGAGCAATTCCACCGACACGGGGAACTCTGCCATGCGCTCGACGAACGTGTTGTAATGTTGCTGGGCCAGCACGGTGGTCGGCACCAGCACGGCGACTTGTTTGCCGCCCATCACCGCCTTGAACGCCGCGCGGATGGCCACCTCGGTCTTGCCGAAACCGACGTCGCCGCAGATGAGTCGGTCCATCGGCTTGGGCTGCTGCATGTCCCGCTTGGCCGCCTCGATAGCGGTCCATTGGTCCGGCGTTTCCTCGAACGGAAACGCCCCCTCGAACTCCCGCTGCCACGGTGTGTCGTCATCGAACTCATGCCCCGGCTGGGCCTCGCGCGAGGCTTGCAGCTTGAGCAAATCCGCAGCGACATCAGCCACCGCTTTCTCGGCGTCGGTCTTGGCCTTGGCCCAGCGATTGCCGCCGAGAATGCTAAGCGGTGGCCGCGCCCGGCCGGTGCCGACGTATTTGCTGACGAGGTGCGCCTCGGACACCGGCACATACAGCTTGGGCGAATCCTGCTCCGGGTCGCGCGTGCCGTACTCGATCACGAGGCACTCCTCGCCGCCCCCGTTGTTTTTTCCCACTCGCGTCTCGAGCGGCAACACTTTCAGCCCGAGGTAGCGGCCGATGCCGTGTTGCAAATGCACGACGAAGTCGCCCAGACTCAAGTCGGTAAAATCGATCTCCAGCGCCGAGCGCGTCGCCGCTGCGTGGGGCGACTTGAGCCGACGCGGCCGCTGCGTGCGGGTGCGCCCAAAAATCTCCGAGTCGGTGACGACGACCAGCTTGGCCGGCTCGACGAGGAACCCGCGAGACACGCTGCCGAGCATCCGCATCGGCTTGGCCCCGGCCTTGCGCTTGGCCAAGCCGTACTCGATCCACAATTCATCGAACCGCTGCAACTCGCCCTCCGTTCCGCAGATCACCCAAACCTCGTAGCCGTTGCGCAGCCAGCGATGCAGTTGGTTGAAAAACTCGCGCCGCTGGGCATCGGCAACCTGCGGGTCGCCCGACGACTCGCCAAGCGGCCGGTACGCGTCGAGCGACTCGAACGGCGGCTCGGCTTCGTCGCTGGTTTCGCGGAGCTCGACGATTGTGCCGCGTTCGCGCGCCTGGCCAAGCGCGGTTTCCCAGTCGTCGTGAAACAGGTCGCCGCTTGGCACCTGCCCGAGGTATTCGGCGACGCGCTCGACGATGTCGTCCGACTCGACCAACAGGCAAAGCGGATCACCGGCGAGATAGTCGCTGAGCCGGCCGGTGGCGTAGCCCGCGTCGGCGCCGAGTTGCTGCTTGAGGATGCCGAGTTCGCCGCCGGGAGAGATCGTAGCGCGGTCGATCTTCTCGCGGTAAATCTGCGTCTGCGGATCGAAGGTTCGCAGCGACTCGATCTCGTCGCCGAAAAACTCGAAGCGCACCGGCCATGGGCTGGCCAGCGGGAAGACGTCGAGGATGCCGCCGCGCAGGGCGAGCTCCCCCTTTTGGCTGACTTGCGCCTCCGGCTCGTAGCCCTGGTCCTCGAGCCACTCAACGAGGTCGAGTGGGTCGATGCGCTGGCCAAGTTTGAAGCGGCGAAACCGGTTTTTCAGCTCGGCCGGGGAAAAGGTCCGCTGCAGCAGGGCGACGGCGGTGGTGACGATGACCGGGCCGATGGCGGATTGTTGGCGCTTGGCCAAGTGGATGAGTGTCTCGAGCCGTTCGCTCAGCACGTCGGCGTGCGGCAGTCGGGCCTCGTGTGGCAGGACATCCCACGCGGGGAAAAAGAGGGGCGGCTTGGCCAGGGCGGGGAGCCACGTCTCGAGTTCCTGTTGGAGTTGCTCCTGAAGTTTGCCGGTGGGGCAGACGACGAGCACCGGCCGGCCCTTGGCGGAATGGGCCAAAACAGCCGCCGAAAAGGCCCAAGCGCCTTGGCTGACGCCGCCGAGAGGCAACACTCCTCCCGGCTCCGCGCCGTTCAGGACGGTCTGTAAAGCGGGAGTTTCGCGCAGCTTGGCCAAAGTGGCCGAGGGGTCTGGTTGGGCCAGACTCAAAATCAGGCGGGGCAACATGGGCCAAGTCCGGGAGGGCGTCAAACGGGGTGCACGCAAAAAATTAAAAAAAGTCAATCCGGTGCTTGACAGCGCGAAAATGGATGCCAAATGTCCTCTTCAAACAATGTGTGCGGGCAGAGCTGAAAAAGCTGGCGGCATTTATTTATATTGAGCAACCAAACAAAACTAATACCAACCAAGGAACTATTCTATCGTTATGAAACGAGCCTATAGAGCAAAAACCAAGAGGATGAGGACCGCTGTGAAAACCGCCGCCCTCATGAGTTTGGGTATTCCGCTGGCAACCATGCCGGCAGTTGCCCAGGATGATGAAGGCGAATTGAGCCCGGTGGTCGTTACTGGTTCCAATATTCCCACCGTGGAGCTGGAGGGGCCGTCGCCGATCGTGCGGATCGATCGCGAGGAGATCAACCGTTCCGGAGCAGAGACAGTGGGTGAGCTATTACGCCGCCTGCCTCAAAACAACGCCGGATCATACGACGAGAAATTTC
>Ga0066606_10001799_pt1 | contig 12974 bp, 19 predicted proteins | sample SaaInlV_DNA_100m_FD_60386 | JGI IMG/M metagenome (GOLD analysis project Ga0066606, IMG submission 60386) | Marine microbial communities from expanding oxygen minimum zones in the Saanich Inlet - SI075_LV_DNA_100m | ecosystem: Environmental > Aquatic > Marine > Unclassified | place: British... | reverse complement strand
GCTATGATTTTATTAAAAAATCTAGGAGATAAGATAAAAGAACTCAAAGAAAGTGACTTTAGAATTAAAGAAGAAAATTTTAATATTTTTTATATTCCTAAAAAATCCCTGTCAATTTCCGACAAGAAAAAACACGCCATTATGTTTTATGATATTTCCAGTTTATTCAACAAACAACCTTTAGACAAAGTGGCAAAAAAATATCTTGGAAAACAAAAAGAGTATACCGGCAAATATCAAAACAAACAATTTCCCGACGACATTTTAAAAGATAAAAAAGAATCAAAGTTAGTAATTGATTACTGTATTTTAGACGCCAAATTGACGCAACAACTAACGGAATTTTGGATAGACAAATTTTACGATTCGTTTGGAATTTATCCGAAGAAATTTCATAGCGCCGGAACCATAGCCATGCAATTTCTACAAACAAAATTAGAATCATGGTCTAGCTTCTTTACGTCTCCCTATGAAATTCAGAAATTAGCGTATAAGACATATTTCGGGGGTCGATTTGAGGTTTTAAAACGTGGAACCTTTTCCAACGTTTTTCATTATGACATTAATTCAGCATACCCTTATGCCATGTCAATAATTCCGGATTTCTCTAAAGGAACTTGGAAAGAAGTAAAATCTAAAAAAGATTTGAACCTTGATTACTTTGGATTTTATGAGATTGAAGTTATCGTTAACGAAAAAGTTATTTCGCCTTTTTTGTATAGACCCGACAAAAAACTTTCAATCTTTATGCCACAGGGAAAATTTAGAACCTACACGACATCAAGCGAATTAAAAGTGGCATTGGAAAAGTTTGACATAAAATTAATCAGCGTCAAGGGTTCATACTTTATTCCGGATAAAAAAGGAAAAACCCAATTTAATGAAATTATTGAAAATATGTACGAGCAAAGATTAAACCAAAAAGACGAAGGACAAAAACACGTTTACAAAATTATTATCAATTCACTATACGGCAAAACCGCACAGACTAAGCCGGTTCCTACGGCTTTTTTCAGTCCAATTGTTACAAGTTGCATAACTGGAATCTGTAGAAGTATGTTGTTAGAAGCCGTAGCGGATAACAAAGACGACATAATCGCTTTTGCTACTGATGGGATTTTTTCAACCAAACCGTTAAGGGTTCCAATGACGGCACATGAGAAAATTCTAGGCGAATGGTCTTTTGAGTTTCACAGGGATTTTACTATCTTTATGAGCGGAATTTACAGTTTTAATTATTTTGACCATAAATCTAAACAATGGAATAGACAAACAAGGAGTAGAGGATTTAAGATTAAATGTATTAAGGAAAATGGAGAATCCTATATGTTAGATTTAGACGATTCCATAGTCGATTATGACAAGGAAAAATCTAAATTTTTCATTAAAATTAAGTATATTTTACCAAATACTATATCAGCTTCGATTATTCAGAATAAGGTTAAGGATATAGGAAAATTCGAGGTTAAGGAAAAAGAAATTGACCTTAACGGCGATACTAAACGTTTGTGGTTTGAAAAAATTAAGAATCTTGATACGATTCAAAATTCTGAATGTCTAGACGTTGACTTAATTTAGATGGAATATCTTTTTTCATCTATTTTTTTATTATGGTTTTTCTTGGTTCTTACTTTTCTTAGTTTCTGATTGCAACAAATACAGCGCAAATTTTTTTCTTTAAACCATATATTGCATTGACTACAGCGCATAAAATTCTCTTTAACCAACCAAGCCGATTTTACAACATCATAACGCAAGCATACGCCTTTACAAGTGTGGGTCATTTCAAATTCATTTTACGCTTATCCTTAAAAAACTTTGTTAAATTTTTAACGAAATCAGCAGTTATTTTAACTATTTATTGTTGTTTTTTTCGTGTTTAGCCTACTGAAGTACGATTTAGCTACGATAATCGCTAGTTTTATTAAGTGCTAAATTTATCTTTACAAACGTGCCAACTCTTAAGAAATGTATTGAGGAAATTCTAAACAATGGAACCACAAAACCTAAAGAAATCAAGGACATCTTACAAAGAAGATATGGAAAAAATACCACCCTCAATAGTATCTATGCTATTAAGTCAAATCTTAAAGACAAAACACAAGGCAGTAACGATAACTCTAATTATGATTCTAATCTTAACGATTCTAATTCTATTAACGAAATGGCACGAACACAACCGCAAAAACCTCAACAAGTTTACGAAGAAATTCCGACGCAAGAAGAAACGACGCAATACCAAAACCAAGAAACGCAACAACCGCAAGAAAAACACCAAGTAATTACAGGTCAAAAATTTAGCCTTAGCGGAAATACAGCGCCTATCCAACTAGAAGGAGAAGAAATGTCAAGGGCATACAACGACGACCAAATACAACAAGAAGAAATTAACAATCCATCTCCAACTTTTCCCATAAAGGTTCACAAACTTGGAAATATTTCCGGCGATGTAGTTCAAGCCATGTATAACACAAAAAAGATGAAATCTCTAACTTCAAACTATGAGGTTAAGGATTCTGATGTTCAAGATTTGAATAATGACGTTACTGAAATGATTCAATATAGAATAGGCGACAGCGTAAACCATGCCGACGGCGACATAATTAATGTTGGTTTGGATTTCGGTTTGATATTTTTAAAAAGTATGGCTCATAAAATTAAGAATAAAAAATCTAGAGAAGTCATAGAAAGCATGACCGACGAAGCGGAAATTAACGTTAAAGAACATCTAAAACAGGGCGCTAAAGTAATGCAAGAAATGAAAAAGGCTAAAGAGCAAAAATCTAACTTGTGTCAAAATTGTAACGAAAAAGAAATTGAAAAAAACGGCTTGTGTCAGGAATGTTATTTTTCCCAAAAAATCCAAACCGCGCAGGAAAACCATAATTCTTAATCATGCGCCCTTATTCATGGAATTACGACAAAGTGCTTTTAGTAGGCGCTAGCGGTTCCGGAAAAACAGAACTTGCAATTAAACAGTATTTGCCTAAAGCGGAACGACTTTTAATTATTGACACCAACGCGGAAATTTCATCTAAAACCGGTTTGGAAAAAACTAGAAATTTATCGGAATGGAATCCCGATACATGTCCTTGTTATTTTCCGCAAAAATACACTATAGCCCATCTAGAAAAAATGATTCAAAAGGCTAGGTCTTTTACTAATGTTACGCTATTCATAGACGATTTGGACACCTATTCAGGCGGTCAATATTATTCGGGAAACGAGATTATCAGTTTAATGATTAATGCGCGCCATCAAAACATCGGAATTATTCTAACCCTCAAAGCTCCTAACAATCTGGATAAGAGAATTATTCAGAATTGCCATTATGTTCATTTATGGAACGTAAATTCCAGATATGCCGACGTATTGTTTGAATGGTTAGCTTCTCTAGGAGTTGATAACGAAATGATGAAAAAACAGATGTCTTTAGAAACTCATACCTTCGGATATTACGCTCCTATTCAGGATAACATTAACGCAACAGACCCAAAACAGCTAATCGGATTTTATCGTTTATGACTAAATTATGGCATGAATGTATTACTTGTTTAAAAATGAAAAAATATTCTAAAGGTATTATGGAAAATATTTGTAAAAAATGTTTAGAAAATAATCATTGTCAAGAAACTGAAAAATGTGACTGTAATATTTGTAATGATAATTCTTACCGTTAAATGACTTCAAAACAATTCTTATCCGACTTAGAAAGAGGAAAAAAAGAGGAAAAAAAAGTTTATGATTATTATAAAAAACGTTACTCATTGGCTCAACATATTTCGGGATATGAAAAGAGATTCGATATTATGATACCGGAAGAAAAATTTAGCATTGAAGTAAAGTTTGACGAACGTTCAAACTCTACCGGAAATTATTTTATCGAAGCGTTTTATGAAAATTCAGAAAGTGGAATTAACGCTACGACCGCTAAATTATGGGTTATTTCCAACGGTTCAAAATATCTATTCGTTAACACAAAAGACATTAAAAAATGTATCAAGCACTTGGAACTAAGAAAAATGCTAATAATGGGAAAAGAAGTTAAATTTTATCTAGTCAAAAAAGTAATGTTGGAAAAATACGGAGTTTTTGTTAATCTTGATTAGTTGTCCGATTTGTGACAATACCTTACAAGGTTACGAGAAATTATTTTATTGTTGTAAAGTATGTAACAAATTACTCAGGGATTCAGAATAACGATATTCGCTAATATCTTACCTTTTTCGCTAGTTTTTTGACGAATTTAGATGAAAAATTTGCTGGTCCAGTTACGGAATTCGTTAATCTTAATTATTTTTTAAAATAATATATTTGATATAAAATTTATGTTGCGGTTAAATACAAATTTTTTAATCTAAAATATGTTCAATCAAACGGAAATAGATGATTTTATCATGCTATGTGATAAGGTCATTTCACGACAAATAGATTTTATTCTAAGTCAGTTAGAATAATTTTTTCTTTTTTACTTCTTTAAATATCGAGAAATATATTTTAAAAATATGTTTGGTAATCAATCCCCACAAACTTATCTGAAAACTTCATTCAATTCAGAAAGTAAATCAATTACCACTTCAACACAACAATTCGACAGTAAGAAAGTAAATGTTTACGGACATATTTCTTCTTTGTTGTTAAAATTTTCCGTTACAATCACAAAAGGAACCGGAACAATTAACACAGCAAAAACCCCATTGTCAGCAGTAGGACAAATCGTCATTAGAGATAAAAATTCTAGACCGATTATAGATGAGGACGCTAGCCGTTTACCTATAATTAGAAAGATTCTTTCTCTAGCCGATACTCCATCATGGCAAACTTTCAAAAAGGGAGAATATGACGCCGGAACCGCATTAACTGATGTTGCAACAGCTCAAACTTTTGAAATGGAAATTCCAATAGATGTTAATCTAGAAGACCAACCAATTTCAATAGAGTGGACAGCTAACGCATTAGGTAGTGTACTTTCTACAGTTGGAACCGCAAGTGCTACATGTCAATTAGAATGTGCAGTAACTTCAATCGTTCCTGTAGGCGAAAGTGCAAACTTAGCAACACGAGAAACGAGAAGAATTTACTCCTTTACTAGAGGCGCAATAGCCAGCGAACAGGAAATTCAAGGAAATTTGCCTACAGGCGTAACAATAGATAACATTTCATTAGGTGTTACAACAGATTCAAACCTAACAGATGTTACTTTGAAAGCTACAGGTAGAAACATTGGATTAGATAGAGTAGAAAGAAAAGTTCTACAACAAAAAGAGAATAGAGGATTCTTAGACGGTCACACAACCGGATATTACACCCTCTTTACATCTCCGTTTGTAGTAGGAGATTCAACTATCTTTAAAATCAATCCTTCAACAAGTTTCACTCCAAGAATATTTATCTGCCATCGCGGTGTACGATAACTAAGTGTTAAAGTGATTTAGGTTAATCCCTAATCTTTTTCTTTTTTTATTTTTTTTAAAAAAACTAAAGTCATAAACTTTTTTTAAAAAATAATCGTACGAAATAATCGTACGGTTTATCATGTTTATTAAAGTAAAATTTTAATTAATTTTATGAGTTTACAATCTGTATTCACAAAAAAGAATATCATGTATATGTTTGCAGGCGCAGTAGTTTTCGGCGTACTTGCAAGTCAGACAGGTATTCTAGGTCAAGTTGGAAATCTTCCATCAAAAGTGACCGGCGCAATTTCTAACGTTTCTGCATAATAGATTTTAATCTAATGCGAAATTTTTTTTTTAATTTACCAAGTTTATTAAACTGCAACTTATCTTAAAATCATGGTATTTCCTGTAGTTTTGGCAGTAGGCGCTTTAGTGCTTTACGTTTTGAGCAAACCAAAAGACAAACCAAAAGAACAACCTAAAAAAGAATCAAAAGAAATTAAAAAAGATTCTTCAAATGATGATTTAGAAAAAAAACGTAAAGCCGACAATGACACTTTTTTAGAAGTTTACAATAATCCTAAATCAATTTTTAAAAATTCAAAAGGTCAAAAATTAACCGGTAAAACTCTTTTATCAAGATGGGATAAAATAAACAGAAAATCAAAACAAGAAGATATGAAATTTAGGAGTTTAAGCTTGAAAGAACAAATAATCATATCTAAAAAAGATTCTGTAAAATTGGTAAAGTATTTGGACGAATGGAAAAAACAAGATTAACATCTTTTTATCTTTAAAAAATAATTAATATTCATGACTTCAATTTCTCGTATTGCTATAAGCCATGAGGATTTAAAAGAAATGAGTTTTTCGGATTTGAACAATCAAAAAATCTATACTTTAGGTAGAATAGAAGAATCGAAAAGAATAGGAATAGAAGATGAAATAGATAAAATAAATATTAAAAATATTAACAGCGAAATTAATTCAAGATATACAAAGTATGCCTTAATTGCCGGAGTAGGTGTTATAGTAGGAATGTACGCTTTAAGGAAATTTAAAAACTAATGGCACGACATCATCAAAAGGACACCGACCCAAAATTAAAGTCATATTATTACAAGATAGACGAATTAAACAAGCCTAAAGAAAAACTTGACATATTAAAAAATGCAAAAATACAGTTTGAAACTAACACACCTAAAAAACCTAGATGGGTAAACGGTAAGGGTTATCAATTCGGAAGTGGTTACGGTTTGTATTTTTATCAAAACAAATATGAAATAAGAATGGGTGTAGAGCCTTACAGAATGGGCGTTACAAAAACATCAATAGACGGTTTAATCGATTCGGCTATTGCGGAATATAACAAAAATTCCGAGGAAATTATGAGTTTAAACAAATCTATCGAATGTTTTAATTTTACACAAAAAAATTCTAATATAATCGGCAAACAACTAGACTTGTCTTTAAAAACGACGGATTCAACAATTTTTACTCCTTCTCCTAGCTGGAAGCAAACTTTACAGGCAAAACAAAACGCCTTATCACAAATAAAAAAAGCTAGAACCGAATTAATGAAATATGGTTTATCCGATTTAAAATGTGGTCAATTTCTCGAATCTCCTATGGATATTGCTTTTACTCACAACGAAGTTATGAATATTTTCAACAAACCAAAATTATTTTCTACAAAATCAGAAATTGACAAACAGATAGCAAGCTTACAGATAAAAATAGATAATCCTAGTGCCGTAGCCGGTCAACGTACAAAAAACGACATTAACAGATTAAGACGTAATCAAAGTATGCAAAGTCAATTAAAAGGTCGTGGAGTTGTGGGTAAATCGATAATAGATTTGTCAATTCCAAGAAAAGAAAAAGAAAAGATTGAAAACGAAAAAAGAATTATTGAAGAAAACAGAATCAAGGAAGAAAACAGAATCAAGGAAGAAAACAGAATCAAGGAAGAAAACAGAATCAAGGAAGAAAAAAGAATCGAAGAAGCGGAAATTTTAAGACTTGAAAACTTGGAAAAATTAGAGCAAATTCAAAAGGATTTAGAAGTTCAACAAAATTCGTTTATAGAACCTGTATTAGTTGAAAACTTGTTTAAAGATGTCAATCCGATAGTAAAAGACATGGGTAAACCAAAATCGGTATTCAACACGCAAGAAAAAAACATAGTTCCTGAAATTGTAAAGCCTGTATCTAGAACCGATAAACCGGTTTCGGTGTTCAATCAAAATGAAATTTCACAAAATCAAACAAGTATTTCAGATATTAGCGATGATTTGAGCGCGGATTTAGAAAATTTTTTAGATTTTCCTATCTTTAAAAATGACGATAACAAAATTAAAAACGTGTCTTATCAGGTTACACCCTCAAATTTTAAAGTCGTAAATGGTCGTATTACAGGAACCGTAAACGTTTCATCAAGCGAATTAACCAATGAAAAAACGGTTTTACACGCTTCGTTTTATCCTTTAGATTTGAAACAAAACAAACTAGGAGAAAAAATGAACCCTTTAAATTTTAGCAAGGATTTGAACGAAACCATTCAGATAAACGAATCTTCAAAGACTTACGAAAATATTTCAATGAACCTTCACGTTATGAACCCGAAAACAAAAGAGCATTTATCACAGGAAGTCAACATAGACGTTGAAAAATCAGATTCGCAGGATATGCCGGAAAAAGACAAAAAAGACAACACATCAATGTATGTTGTAGCCGGAATCGGTATAGTTGCATTGGCACTAATTCTAAAGAAAGTAAGAAAAGGAGATAAAAATTGATTTTCCCTAACAGTTACGACCCTTACGGTTCCTTAGAAGCCGAGGAAATAAACGACGAAGTAATAGGAGAAAATCACGAACACGAACATGACACAGATACCGTAGATGTCGGTTCAACCGAAGCTTATACGGAAGAAAAAGAACCTTCAAAGGATTCGGTTTCTTATCACATTGAAAACAGAAAGAAAATTTTAGAAGAAAGAATCAAAAATGAATCTTCCATAAATCTGATAAGTTTCGGAATTATCGCCGGAGTGGGAATTTTAATTTTAAAAAGGTATTTGTAAAATGGTTTCTTTTTCAGTCAAAGTTGTAGGCGAAGATAACAAACCTATTTCCAATGCTACCGTAGTAGCAAAACAAGATATTTGGTTAACTAGCGAAACAAAAGAAACCGAATCTATAACAGATAACAACGGAATCGTATTTTTTGACGGAGATATTTTAACCACATATCAGGTCGAAGCCAGTAAAGACGGTTCGTATGATTCGGGAATTATTAGAATTAATGTAGTAGATACGACGCCGGAATTTTTACAGTTGCAATTATTTTTCAATCCTACCAAAAAAATCGAGCAAATTTTAGGCAAAACCGGTAGTGAAGTTTTACAAAACACTAGAACATTGTCTATAGGATTTGCCGTAGTGGGTTCCGCAGTAGTTGTGTTATATCTTTTAAACAAGGCAAGCTCTAAATCGGTTCCTACCGTTAAAGTTCCGAAGGTAAATTTGAAATGATGAATTATGATAATATGTTTAAAGGTATAATTGGAAATTAAAAATTATGGTTCACTTGTTTCAAAGCTTCATTAAAACAGTAGAAAACGTAGACGAAGCCCATAAAATTTCACAAAATTCAAGAACCGCAATTAGAACACGAATCAAGGCAAACGTAAACAACACAGGAACCATTTTTATCGGTGGTCAAGATGTTGTTACAAACGGTTATCCGCTAGTAGCCGGAGAAAGTGAAGATAATTTGTTTATCCCTATTCTTGATGAAATTTTCTTTTACGGAGATGTAGCCGGCGACAAGTTGCACGTTCTAGTCTATGAAGACCCTCATTTACATTCAATTAGAAAAAAGATTTTTGAAAAATACGACGAGGAGTATTAACCAAAATGGGTAAATATCCATACTTTCCAAAAGTTAAATCTGAATGGAATAAACAGCAAACTTTTGACGGAATAACGATTAAAGAAGTAACTACACCTTCCGAAAATCCACCATCTAACTATATGAAATTATATTTTAAAGCCGACGGTAAACTTTACAAATTAAATTCTTCTGGTGTCGAGACCGTTTCTAACGCTACGGTTTCGGCAATTACTCAAGCTTTACTAGACGCTAAAGCAAATCTTGCAAGTCCTACTTTTACCGGAGTTGTGGCGATTCCTAACATAGCAAATTTAGAAACCGCCGTAACTGCAAACACCGCCAAAACTGGAATTTCAACAAGTCAAGCAAGTGCAATTACTGCAAACACCGCCAAAACTGGAATTTCAACAAGTCAAGCAAGTGCAATTACTGCAAATACCGCTAAAGTTGGAATTTCAACAAGTCAAGCAAGTGCAATTACTGCAAATACTGCTAAAACTGGAATTTCAACAAGTCAAGCAAGTGCAATTACTGCAAATACCGCTAAAATTTCATTAACGGATAATTCCGTTACTTTGGCAAAATTAGCACATGGAACCGCTAACAAAACTTTAGGTTTTGACGCTTCCGGAAATCCGGCAGAATTAACCGCCGGCGGTCGTGCTTTATGGGAATTGATGGTTTATGGATAGTGGTAAATAATGGCAGTTGGAGATGTAGTAAGTCAGGTTAGTAGCAGCGCAGGCGCAAATTTTACGTTTCAGCCGGCTTCAGGGGTACAAGTTTGTATTACGCAATTTATTACATCATCAGCATATAACGATATGATTCAAGGTAGAGGGAATATAAACACAACAAATGCGCTTCAAATTACTCAAGGTTCATCATCAGGAAATCAACATATAGCTAATTGGTCTGCTGTATCTCATAAGTTTTTTGTTGATAATTCAAGTTATTTGTATTTTGACGGATATTCAGGTTCATATGCTGGGTTTTCAGGAATACAAACCGCTTAACATGATTATTACTTTTTTAAATATGAGGATTGAAAATAAAATATTATGACAAAATTAAAAATTAACGGTATTATGAATGATGAAGAAATCAGATGGAAAAAAATTAAATGTTGTTGCTCTCATATTGAAGGCGACGTAGAACACCAACACCCGATAGGCGAATGTAAGCATTGTAAGTTTCAAGAATGTGAAGATTCAATGCCAAGAGATACTTTTATTATTCAAGAACCCGACACGGAAAAAGATGAAAATGGAGATACTGTTACTTTAGAAACCACTCACGACAAAGAAGTTAAAGAAATCACTATCGTAAGAGGCGAAAAACATCAAGATATTATAGGCTGGACTTTTTAAAATGGCAGTTGGAGATACAGTAGGATATACTACATCAGGAAGCTCCAATTATCAACCAGCCGGAAGCGTTGAAATAATGGTATCAAGTTTTTTCGCAGATGGTACAAGCGGACAGTTTGCCGGTAGAGGTGGAATAAATACAGGCTCTATAGTAGTAGGTAATTCAGGTAATTACAATCATAACGGTATAGGATATATGCGCTCCCCTGTAATGCCTAAAATGTTTCTAAGTAATGCGAATTATATTTATTTAAGCGGTTCCGGAAATAAAGGATTTACAGGAATTCAAATAAAATAATTCGATAATATGTTTAAAGGTATAATCAGGAAAATAAAATTATGGTTCTAGCATGGTCAGGTTCATTCGCCAACAAAGTTAAACAGAACACCAAAAAATTCACTCCTTCAAAACCTAAAACCGTTGTCATGGAAAAACCTTCGATAGTTGTAAAACCCGAAGTAAATTATGTAATGTCCGAACAAACTAACGCTAGTGATTATATCACAAAACCTATAGTGAAAAGCGCTTATGATATTCAGATGGAAAAAATCGCAAGAACCGAAGCCTTCAAAAACAGAAGTGCCGAGGAAAATTTAAAAATTCATTCCGCTAAAGTTTTGGGAGAAAAACACGACGGGAATACTGACAATTATTTTATTAACAACAAAACCGGTAAAATTTCTAAAAGTTCTACAACCTCAAATTTATCAACTTTTCTTACTGAAAACAATCTGGATTATCTTACACCTGAAAGTCTAACCCCTAAAAAACTGGAAGCCGAAAGAATCGCTTCTCAAAACAAAACCGTTTTTCTTAGAAAGGAAGCGGAAATAAAATCTTTAGGCGGTTCCGTTCCTGAATTAAATCTGTTAAACAAAAAACAGGTAAACAAGTATAACGAAATCTCAAACATTATCACTCAAAGCAAACCAGACGATTCTCAACAGGCTTTAGACGACGTTAACAGCTCCGTTAACGAATTTTTAAGTTTGGATAATCCCATAACACAAAAGCCAAAAACTAACGGTTTGTCACAAGTAGGTCAAACCGGAATTAATGACAGTACGGTTATCGCTCTAGGATTTACACCCGAGGATATTGGAGATTTCAAAGTTCCTGAAAGTTCACATAAAGAAGAAAACAAAAATTTTGAAGTTGATAATAAAACTTCTACAGGTTTGCTAGTTGCCGGAGTAGGCGCAGGCTTGTTAGCTTTATTGTACTTATCAAAGAGGAAATAAAATGAACAAAGACGTAAAGTCTATTTTAATTCTAGTGATTTCCGGAGTAGTTTCGGGATATATTCTAACAAGACATCTAAAGGTTTACTAAAAATCATGTCTATGGAAATAATGGAATTGGGAGCCATTATCGGCACTATAGCAGGTTCAATTATCGGCGTGATGAAGTATGAAATTAAAAGACTATGTAAGGACATTGATAACATAGCCGAAAATCAAAACAACATGAAAGAAGAAATAACAAAGATTCATGATAAGGTTTTTCATCAATGAGTATTTTCACTAACTTTGTAAACGGTTTGAAAAAATCCTTCGACGGTAAAGACTATCTTAGAAATATTCCTCAATGTTCTAAATGCGGTAAGCCGAGCTTTTGCGTTATGTGTCAGTATTGCGAAACTAAATTGGCATACAGGAAAAGCAAAAAATGAAAATAAATTTCACTACAAAAAACATTGATAAAAAACTATACTCAAAGGGAATTTTAAATTATATCTACGAGCATTATAATTATAAAGATTATTCTCGTTTAATGTTACAAGACAAATGGGAAATTACAGTTTCGCCGGTTAGCGATTCTTTACCTGATTTTTATCTAGAAAGTGAAAGAACATTTCTTTCTACTAGAATAGCGCATGGCGTAACCGGTCAAAATGAAATTATTGTTTATGTTTTGGACATTGACAACGCCATGATAACACTACAAAATTTCAGCGCAATTTATCACGAATGTGCGCACATGATTTTAAAAATCTATTATCCCGAATTACAGGTTCAACAAAGAACCGACGATTTTTATGGAAAAAAAGGACAGTTTAGAAAAATGTTTTCTAGTGAAGTTCATGATAGAACCGTAGAGGGAAAATTTAGACAGATAAAATTTTATAAAAATTATCACACTAGAATAACTTTGATAGGTTTGGATATTTTGGACTTGACAAATACAAGAAATGAATTTAAAATAAAATAAAAAATAATTTATCAAAAATATTTCAAAGTATCTATAGTATGAATAGTATGCACTTTTACATACTATCAATACTATCAATTTCAATTCTATAGGATT
>Ga0066606_10001795_pt1 | contig 12984 bp, 9 predicted proteins | sample SaaInlV_DNA_100m_FD_60386 | JGI IMG/M metagenome (GOLD analysis project Ga0066606, IMG submission 60386) | Marine microbial communities from expanding oxygen minimum zones in the Saanich Inlet - SI075_LV_DNA_100m | ecosystem: Environmental > Aquatic > Marine > Unclassified | place: British... | reverse complement strand
GCTACAGTTTGGAGAAATGTAACGCCAACATTTTTGTGGAAATCATTGCATGGAGAGGCTTTGCCTGTTGAAAAGGGTGGAGTTGCAACCAGGGATTTCATTTATGTTGATGATATTGTTGCTGGTTTAATAGCCTGTGCGTTAAGAGGAAAGGCTGGAGAAGCATACAATCTTGCATCAGGAGATGAAACTAGTATTTTAACTCTTGCTGAAACTATGAATGAATTAACTGCTAATAAAGCAGGTATAGACATGAAGTCAGCGCGTGAGTGGGATCGTTCAGGTAAGCGTTATGGTAGTACTGAAAAAGCAAGACAAGAGTTAGATTTTCAAGCACAAGTGCCATTAAAAGTTGGACTTGAGAAAACAGTGGCATGGACTAAGGAAAACATGGTTAATATTAAAAGAATTATGCAAAATCATGTTTACTATATGCCAGAACTTACAAAATATTTATAATTTACGGATAGAGTTAACATATAATGTTTAAATGTGTATCGATAGTAGGGGCAAGACCACAGTTCATAAAGGCGGCTCCTATGACACAAGAGCTTCTAAAGTATAAAAACATACAAGAAATTGTTGTACACACCGGACAGCACTTTGATGAAAATATGTCTGATATATTTTTTGAGGAATTAAATATACCAAAGCCACATTATCAGCTAGATATACATGGCGGTAGCCATGCACAGATGACAGCAACAATGTTAGCGGCAATTGAGAAAATATTAGAAGATGAGTCTGCTGATGCAGTTTTAGTTTATGGGGATACAAACTCTACCTTGGCTGGAGCATTAGCCGCATCTAAAATAGACGTACCAGTTATTCATGTGGAGGCTGGACTTAGATCTTTTAATCGTACTATGCCAGAAGAAATTAATCGGGTACTAACGGATCATGTAAGTGATCTTTTGTTTTGCCCAACTAATTTATCAGTAGAAAATCTTAATAATGAAGGTATTACAAAAAACATTCATATTGTTGGTGACCTAATGTACGATACCAATAGAATGGTTCAGAAATTTTTGGATGCCAGCAATAGTTGTATAGAAAAAAAGTTTGGTTTTAAAGAGTATATCCTTCTGACGATGCATCGACCTGCTAATGTTGATGATAAGACAAAGCTTTTAGAATTGATTAAATACATAGAATCTTTCGCACAAAAGCATGATTTACCAGTTATTTTCCCGGTACACCCTAGAACAAAAAATAAATTCGATGAGTATGATGTTTCGATTGAAAATTGTATGTTTATAGAGCCCTTAGGTTACATTGGGATGCAGAATCTATTGAAGCATGCTAATTTTTTGCTAACAGATTCAGGTGGCATGCAAAAAGAGGCGTATTTTAACCGTGTGCCATGTATTACCCTTAGAGATGAAACTGAGTGGTTAGAAACTATTGGTGCTGGATGGAATCGACTTTGGCGTACACAAGACTTTGTTTCTAAGCAGAGTGAGATTGCTACATATGGGCAGGGGCAGTCAGCTTATGAAATAGCACAAATAATTTGCCAGCATTTTTCTATTGCACCAGGCATAGAAAATGATGTTAGTAGTATGGTGAAGGCTAATGCGTACACTAGTTCTTAATCTAAACACAACCTCTAGAGCCTCATATTATAATGACTGGGAAATGGCTTTTGTTGAAAGCAGTTATTTCCAGCCAATAACAATTAAAAGTATTAATAAGCGTATCGATATTGCTTATATTAAAGACAATATTATAAATTTTGATTTAATTGTACTTTTACATGCTTGTTGTGCGGATACACTGCTTTATTTAGAAGGAATAATACCGTATTTGTTACAAAGAAAAGGTAAGTTAATTTCTTTTGTTGGTAATGAATATAATATGCCAAACAATCCATTATCAGATAAAATTGCAGTTTTAAAAAAAATAGAGGCAGATTTAATCGCCACACAGTTGCCACTTAAAACGAGTGAGTGGTTATATGCAAGTGTTAGCACAGCAAAAGTAATTGCAATGCCGCATGCAGTAAACCCTAGTTTATACACACCTGGTGACAAGAAATTTATTGATCGAGGTCTAGATTTTGGTGTGCGGACCTTTCGTTATCCGATATATTTAGGGGATAACGATAGAAATAGAGTGGTATCTGTAGCTTGTAGTAAAGCAAAAAGTAAAGGTTACAATGTTGATGTGTCATTTACTAATAGATTAACCAAAGAAGATTGGACGATGTTTCTACAAAATTCTAAATTCACTATATCAACACCTGCCGGTACTGATTATATATCACCTAATGATGACTTAGTGAAAGACATCTACTCTTTTGTTCATGGTAGTACAAAAAAAGTAATGATATCATCAAATATCACTATTTTGAGACATTTGGCAAATATTATGCCCTTTACATTGAAAAAAAATATTCGCAAAATATTGAAAATTTTTAATGTTTCTTTTGATGATGAGCTTGGCATTGATGATGAGGCTTTAGAACTTAGCGTTTATAATAAATTTTTTGTTAATCGTCCCGTAAGTCCATTTTCTGGTAAGTGTATATCTTCAAGACACTTTGATGCTATTGGTACAAAGACTGCTCAAGTGCTTTTAGAAGGCAGTTATAATGGGATTTTACTGCCATATAAGCATTATATCCCAATCAATAAAGATTTATCTAATTGGGATGAAGTTTTTGATTGCTGTAATAATACATCATTTGTTAAAAATATGGTTGACGATACGTATGACTATATAGTTGAACGGCATACCTATAAAAACAGAATGGATGTCTTGGCTGCTCTATTGTAAATATCTGTAGTTAAAGTGCTGAAATACAGTTGTTTCTGTCCTGTGTGTCGTGATGCTCAATTAAGATAAAATCAAGATGTTTCTTTATCTCTGGAATGTCATAATTGTTACATGCGGTTTCTAGTTTAATTAACAAATCTTCAAAAATTGCTTTTGGTGGAAGAGATGTTTTACTGGTTGCTATATGTATTTGTTGGTGTTTAGTGTGTAATAGTGCCTCGTGGTGATAAAATAGATCTTCATTTAATTTTTCTCCTGGCCGTAATCCTGTGAATACGATAGGGATATCATCTAAAGTTTTTCCAGACAGTACAATCATTTGCTCAGCAAGAGACTGTATTTTAATAGGGCTACCCATATCCAATACAAATATTTCACCGCCAGTACCTAGTGTAAAGGCTTGTAGTATAAGTTTAGATGCTTCAGGGATGGTCATGAAGAATCTTGTGGTATCTGGGTGAGTCACAGTAACCGGCCCACCTCTTTCAATCTGCTCTTTAAATGTTGGGATCACACTTCCTGCTGAGCCTAAAACGTTGCCAAATCTAACAGTAATAAATTTAGTAGTATTCTGTTGGTTGAAATATTGACATAAGATTTCAGCAGCTCTTTTGGTTTGCCCCATGATGTTATTAGGTGCTACGGCTTTATCTGTTGAGACGAGAACAAATTTTTCAACATCGTTTTCAAGGGATGTTTTTGCAACATTATATGTGCCAATAATATTATTACAAGTGGCTTCTCTAAGCTGTTCTTGTAGCATTGGGACATGTTTATAAGCTGCCGCATGAAAAACTATTTCTGGCTTGTATTGTGTGAATGTGTGCTTTATGGCAATAGTGTCTTTAATATCAATTAATTTCAACGTTAGATTAACATTATTATTGACTGCTAAGGTTTGCTCTAGGCGAAAAAGGTTATATTCACAAGAGTCAACAGCGATGATTTTTTGTGGAGATAGTTTAGAAATTTGTTTGCAGACCTCAGAGCCTATTGATCCACCAGCTCCAGTTATAAGAACTGTTTTATTTTGTATTTCTGACTTAATACTTCCCCAGTCTAAATTAAATGTTTCTCTGCCAAGTAGCTCTTCTAATGATACTTTTTTTAAGGCATCAGCTGTGACTTTTCCAGATACTAAGTCAATAAGTTTGGGCAGTTTAGATACAGATGTTCCAGACATTTTACAATAATCTAGTATGGCTTTCATTTGTGCATCTGTGGCAGAAGGAATAGCAACTATTATTTGTTTGGCTTGATATTTTCTCACAAGATTTGGTATTTGTTTAACTGTGCCAAGCACTCTGACACCGTGAATTTCTCTATTGATCTTGCTGTGAGTGTCATCAATAAAACCGATAGGATAGAATTTACTGTTTAGGTCTTTTTGTAAATCTCTGGCAAGGGCTTCTCCAGCATTCCCAGCTCCAACAATGAGGGCTGGTTCTTTGTTTTTAGTAGTAATTGCTTTGGCATTTATAATTCTATCTTGCCAATACCTACGTACAACCCTGGTAAAGGAAAGTCCGCACATGATCAAGATGGCATAGCAAGGAATAATGGAGCGTGGAATTGGGTTAAGGTTGCGCGTCAGGAAGAGAATAGCAAGTAAAATAGATACAGACCACACAGATGCCTTAGCGATTCTTATAAGTTCATTTAATGAGGTGAAGCGCCATATGGTCCTGTATGTGTTATTTGCTGTAACTGTTATAATTTGGGCTATAAGGACGTACCCAAGTAATGAGATTGCTTGGTCGTGTGCCCATGAGGGGATAGTTTCAAAGTTAAAGCGAAGCCAGTAAGCTAATAGCCAAGCAATTGGCGAAATTAGGATATCGTGTATGAAGACAATGGCTCTTCTCATATGTTGTAAGTCCTTTAACTTTGCATGTTATTTTGGCAGAAAACTAAAACATAGGCAACTGTGTTATCTTTCTAACGATTGGCGTTGAGCCAGGAAATAAGCATTAAAGCATCCCAAATAAGATACTGTGTATTACCATGTTTTTTCTTATATTTTGCCCACATATTTTGCAGTGCCTGGGCATTTAAGAAGGGGTATTGATCAAGGGTTTGTTTTGAAAGTAAACTTTCAGCCCATTCTTTTAATGTTCCATTAAGCCATTTGTCTATAGGGATGCCAAAGCCTTTTTTAGGTTGATAGATATGTTTTTTGTCTATGTAATCTTCAAGATGCTTTTTCAGTAGATATTTGCTGGTGCCATTATTAATTTTTAATGAGTGTGGCAGTCGCCAAGCAAAATCAACTAAACGATGATCTAAAAAAGGCACTCTGGTTTCTAATGCAAAATACATAGAGGCTCTATCTACTTTTGTTAAAATATCTCCTGGGAGATAACCTAGAGTGTCATTAGATAGCATAAAGTCTAAATGATCACCTGTCATTTGAGTTTGAATGGGTTGTTGTAGTTTATCATTTATAGAATGTATTGGAGGTTGCTGCCAATGTGATATTGTATATTCGTACATAGATTGCATATCTGTACATTTTAATAAATGTGCCATTTTGTGTGCTTTATCACCAACTCCTTGATGATTGAATCTGCTTGAATCTATGTAGTGCAACGGTTTGTAAGCTGTATCAAAAAATGTTGTAGGCATTGCTAGTAATGCATTGCTAACAATATTCTTTACTAGCTGTCTTTTTGGCGATGACTTAGCTAAAGATGGTAATAATAAATGACGATTGTAACCAGCAAATAGTTCATCAGCACCATCCCCAGACAATGCTACCGAGACATGTTTTTTCGCCATTTTAGCAACTAGTGCTGTTGGGATTTGCGATGAATCAGAGAATGGCTCATCATACATATTGGGCAGTGATGGGATGATGTCTAGAGCATCTTGTTCGCTTACATATAGCTCGTGGTGTGAGGTGCCTAATTGGGTTGCGATATTTTTAGCGTTGTTAGCTTCATTGTAAGAGCTATTGGCAATGCCAATAGAAAAGGTATGTACAGATTTATGCTTTTCTTTTAAAAAACTTACAACAGTGGTCGAGTCTGTGCCGCCAGATAAAAATGCACCAACTGGTACATCTGCTTGTACCTGGTTATCAATAATTTGACCAAATAAATCTCTAAATTCATTCAGTGCATTAGCCTCTGATATAGGAGGTTTTGATTGTTGCATGGCCTTATCAAGACTCCAATATTGCTTGATATTAATGTTTTTATCTTTATCAATAATAGCTATTTTACCAGGCTCTAGTTTGTTGATGTTTTCATAAATTGATAGAGGTGCGGGGATATAACTATATTTTAATTGATAAGCACAAGATGTGTGTGAAATTTTAAGATTTATACCAGATAAAGATTTAATGGATTTCAGCTCTGAGCCAAATACCAAAATATTATCAATTATGCCATAATATAAAGGCTTTTCACCAAGACGATCTTTTATCAAATAACACTTCTTATCGTGCTGGTCCCATAACGCAATAGCAAACATACCGACTAATTTATTTAATGTTTTTTCAATTCCCCAATGCTCAAATCCAACTAGTATAACTTCAGTGTCAGATGTGCTTTTCCAGATAACATTTACTTCATCATTTAGGGCTTTACGTAGCTCTTTGTGGTTATAAATAGAACCATTGAAGACCATTGTGTATCTTGTTGATGGGGAGGTCATGGGTTGCTTTGCATTGATGGAAAGGTCATATATGGCTAGGCGGCGATGACCGAAATATATGCTACTGGTTATATCATGCCAGAGGCCGTGGCCATTCGGGCCTCGATGCCTCAAGGATGCTGTCATATTTTCGATACTATCCATAGCTGCATCTGATGATAGCTTATGGTTAAAGTCCCAATATCCTGTGATACCACACATATAGCGCCAATGAGTTTGAATATTATTTAAGATAATACGAAATAATATTGCTTTATGCCATAGGCTGATGAAATTTGGTAGTTTTAGTTGTGGCGGAGACGTAGATAATCTATTGCTATGGTATACTCGGCGGAGAAAATTGGTTAGTAATTTTTTATGTTTGAAAACTTACATTGCGGGTGTTTGGTATGGTTAATATTAGTGTTGCGGTAGTTGGTACGGGTTATTGGGGAAAGAACCTTGTTCGGGTTTTTAGTGAGATAGGAAATCTTGGAGCTATTTGCGATAACAATAGAGAAAATGCTCAGCCGTTGTCTGAAAAATATAATGTGCCGATTCTAAGTTTTGAAGAAGTTTTAGATGATAAAAAAATTCAGGGGGTGGTAATTGCTGCTCCTGCAATTATGCATTATGAGCTTGCTAAAAAAGCATTGATTGCCGGTAAGCATGTTTTTGTTGAAAAACCACTATCGTTGCATGTGGAACATGCAAGTGAGCTATGTAAAATTGCTAAAAAATTAAATCGTATTTTAATGGTCGGTCATATTTTACAGTACCACCCATATTTCAAAAAATTGAAATCGATGATTGCGGATGGTGTTTTAGGTAGAGTTAGATACATTTATACTAATAGGCTTAGTTTGGGCAAGATAAGAAGAGAAGAAGATATTCTGTGGAGTTTTGCACCACATGATTTATCAATGATTTTGTCTATAGCAGGAGAAGAGCCAAGTCACGTTGAGAGTACTGGTGGTTATTTTTTAAATGACACCATAGCTGATAATACGATAACAAATATTTCTTTCCCATCAGGATTGAAGGCACATATCTTTGTCTCATGGCTGCATCCATTTAAAGAACAGAAAGCTGTGATCGTGGGAGATAAAGGTATGGTGGTGTTTAATGACTGCAATGAGTGGGCAGAAAAATTAACATTATATCCACACAGGGTCAATTGGCAGGAAGGAGTTCCTCTTCCTGAAAAAGCAGAAGGCGAGCATATTCATGTAGAATATGAAGAGCCATTGCGTGCAGAATGTTTATCTTTTATCAGTGCTATAGAAACGAATACAGCACCATATAGTGATGGCTATGAAGGGCTAAGAGTATTGAAAGTATTAAAAGCTGCATCCCAATCGTTGCTTGATAAAAAAGACAGAGAAATTACGATAAATGTAAATAATCCAGAATATATGGTTCATGAGAGCTCTTATGTCGACGATGCAGTTAGTATCGGTGCAAATACGAAAGTGTGGCACTTCTCACATATATTAAAGAATACAACAATTGGTAAGAATTGTGTGGTCAGTCAAAATGTAATGATGGGTCCTGATGTTAAAGTTGGAGATAATTGTAAAATCCAAAATAACGTAAGCCTTTACCGTGGTGTTGAGTTAGAAGATGGAGTGTTTTGTGGCCCATCTTGTGTCTTTACTAATGTGAATAATCCTCGCGCCGAAGTTGAAAGAAAAGATCAGTTTCGTAAAACGTTAGTAAAAAAAGGTACGACGATTGGCGCTAATGCAACAATCGTTTGTGGAGTTACTCTTGGAGAGTATTGCTTTATTGGTGCAGGAGCTGTTGTAACTAAAAATGTTCCTCCACATGCTCTAGTTGTTGGTAATCCAGCGAGGCAAATAGGTTGGATGAGTAAAAGTGGTGAGCGTTTAACCGATGAACTGGTATGTCCTCGAGATGGCGTTAAATATATTTTGAAAAAAGAAGATGAATTGGTCGTAGCTGAGTAACAAAGGATTTATCATGAAAAATATTGCTTTTATCAATCTTGCCAAACAGCAAGAAAAAATTAGAGATAAAATTGACACGGCTATTGCAAAGGTTCTTGACCATGGGACCTATATCATGGGGCCAGAAGTTAAAGAATTTGAAAATAATATTGCCCAATATACTGGTGCTAAACATGCAATTAGTTGTTCAAGTGGTACCGATGCACTATCAATGGCGTTAATGGCATTAGGAGTAAAGGCTGGAGACGGAATACTAGTACCAAGTTTCACCTTTGCCGCAACGGCCGAAACAGTTGCGTTATTAGGAGCAATTCCTGTTTTTGTTGATGTTACTAAAGATACTTTTAATATGTGCGTAGCGGACATAGCTCGTGCTATAGATGAAGCAACATCGAAAGGATTATCTGTTAAGGGCATTATTCCAGTAGATTTATTTGGGCAACCAGCAGATTATCAAGCAATAGACGCGATCGCTGAAAAACATAACATGTGGGTATTATCTGATGCTGCCCAAAGTTTGGGAGCAAGTATAGATGGTAAGCAAGTGGGAACATTTGGCATTTGTACTGCTACAAGTTTCTTCCCTGCAAAACCTTTAGGATGTTATGGTGATGGAGGTTGTATTTTTACCGATAACGATGAGTTAGCGGAAATTATGCGCTCTATTAGAGTTCACGGTAAAGGCAGCGATAAGTATGATAATAAGAGGTTGGGCTTAAATGCTAGATTAGATACTATTCAGGCAGCGATTTTAATTGAAAAACTAAACATTTTTTCAGAAGAGGTTAAGTTAAGAAATGAGGTTGCAAACTATTACTCTGAAAAGTTAAGCACAACCACTAGCGTGCCATTTGTTGCTCAAAATCATAATTCTAGTTGGGCACAATATACGTTATTGTTAGATGAGAATATAGATAGAGCTAATGTTATGGCGATGTTAAAAGAAGTTGGTGTACCTAGCGGTATATATTATCCTCGTCCTGTACATAAACAAAGTGCATATGCCAAATATCATGAAGGGTATAGAGAGCTTGATAATAGTGTTATGTTGTCAAAGAGAGTCTTAAGTTTGCCTATGCATCCTTACTTAAGTCGTGCTGAGCAAGATTTTATTATTGAAAATCTACAAAAACTTTTAGTTGCATAGTATGTCTAGTTTTGCGTTGGTCGGTGCAACTGGTATATCGTTAGTAAACTTCAGGTTTGATCTTTTAAAAGAGCTTACTAAGCAGCATGAAACTGTATGGGCCTTTGCACCTGATTTTTCAACGGAGGTTCAAGGTAAGCTTTCCTCCATAAATGTTAAAATGTGTACATATCCTTTAGATAGGACAGGTATAAGTCCATTTGCAGATATTGTAACCATATGTAGTTTGCGGCGCTCTTTTAAACTACATAAGATAAATGCTGTGCTTTTATATACCCCAAAGTCAGTGATATATGGGTCGATAGCTGCATATTTTGCGAAGGTTGATGAAATTTATTCCATGATCACAGGTTTGGGATATGCTTTTTCACTTAATACAATAAAATCTAGGGTAATAAGGTTTATCCAAACTGTTTTATATAAATATGCCCTTGGAAAAAATAACACAGTTATTTTTCAAAATCCCGATGATTTAGAACAGTTTTGTAGTACACAATTAGTGAAAAGTAGCAAAACAGTAAGAGTGCATGGCTCAGGAGTTAACCTTGAGTATTTTTCAGAACAAGGTTTGCCAAAAAATATTACGTTTTTAATGGTTGCTAGATTAATAAAAGAAAAAGGTGTTTTAGAATATCTTGCAGCTGCAAGAATTGTGAAAAGGTCAAATCCAGAAGCTAAATTTTACTTGGTTGGAGATGTTGATACGAAATCTTCATCTTTGGCGTTGCCAGATATTCAAAGTTTTATAGATGATGGTAGCGTAGATTATTTGGGTCATCTGGCAGATGTGCGCCCAGCTATTTTAAAGGCAAGTGTTTTTGTATTGCCATCATATCGAGAGGGTACACCCCGCTCGGTTTTAGAGGCTATGGCTATGGCAAGAGCCATTATTACTACAGATGTCCCTGGGTGTCGGGAGACAGTATTAAATAATATTAATGGATTTTTAGTTGCTGCTAAATCAGTTGATGAAATAGTGGTAGCAATGATGAAGTTTATTCAAAATAAAAATCTAGCATTTGAGATGGGTCGCTCTAGTTACAATATTGTGCGTGAATTATATGATGTTAAATTAGTTAATAAAGATATGTTGAAAATAATGGGGTCATCATGATTGGAGTTATTATTAAACGAGCATTTGATATTGCTTTGTCTATAGTATTATTGATTTTGTTGTCGCCAATTATGTTGATGTCCGCATTGGTTATATTGATTACCATGGGGCGACCTATTGTCTTTGGGCAAAAACGCCCAGGGATGTATGCCAAGATAATTACGGTATATAAATTTCGTACTATGACTTTTGCTAAAGATGAAGATGATAACTTGAAAGCAGATGTCATGAGAGTTACAAAATTAGGATATTGGTTGCGTAAATTAAGTATGGATGAATTGCCACAACTTTTTAATGTATTAATTGGTAATTTAAGTTTTGTTGGGCCAAGACCATTGCTGATAGAATATTTATCAATATACTCATCTGAGCAAGCTCGACGTCATAATGTTAAACCCGGTATAACAGGTTGGGCACAAGTTAATGGTCGTAATAATATATCTTGGAAATTGAGACTTGTTTTGGATGTATGGTACGTTGATAATCACAGTTTATGGTTGGATTTCAAAATAATCTTATTAACTATTAAAAAAGTACTACAACAGTCTGACATTGGTCAGGGTAATACTATGTTTGTTGATAAATTTAATGGTCACAATTAGAGGAAAGAACATGAATATAGCTCCATGGCCATATTTTGCTAAAGATGAACAAGAAATTGTTAGTGATGTTTTGCAGTCTGGGCAAGTAAATTATTGGACCGGGCCTTATGTGAAAAATTTTGAACAAGAGTTCGCAACTTATCTTGGAGCAAAGCATGCTATAGCTGTTGCCAATGGAACACTTGCCTTAGAGTTGGCATTGAAGGCATTAGATATTGGAGCTGGCGATGAAGTTATTGTGCCATGCCGAACATTTATAGCTTCAGCTAGTGCTGTTGTTGCGTGTGGTGCAACTCCTGTTATAACTGATATTGACTTTGATACACATAATGTTTCAGCAGAACAAATAATACCAGCAATAACCGAAAAAACTAAAGCTATAGTTGTTGTGCATCTATCTGGTCTTAGTTGTGATATGGATCCTATTTTGGATATAGCCAAAAAACATAATATAAAGATAATTGAAGATTGTGCCCAAGCACATGGTGCAAAATATAAAGGACAATACTGTGGGACTATTGGAGATATTGCTACTTTTTCTTTTTGCCAGGATAAAATAATGACGACTGGTGGCGAAGGAGGCATGGTTGTTACGAATAATAAAGATTTATTTATAAAGTCTTGGGAATATAAAGATCATGGAAAAAGCTTTGATAAAATATTTAACCAAACCCAGGACAAAAAATCTACAGATTATAATTGGATCCATGATGATTTTGGCAGTAATTATCGTATGAGTGGTATGCAAGCAGCAATTGGCTCAAAACAACTAGGCAAGCTTAATGATTGGTTAATAAGAAGGCGAGAAAATGCATCAATTTTAGATAATATACTTAATAATGTATCAGGAATTGACATTTTGAAGTTTGATACTGAGCTGTGTGAGCACGCATATTATAAATATTATTTTCATATTGATAGTCTGAAATATGATATAGGCACTATTTTAGCTAAAGCGAATGAAAAGGGTCTGCCATTGCGCAGAGGAATTTCTCCTGATATTAGCCGCGAGAAGGTTTTTACTAAGGTACAGGTGGCTCAAGTGCTTTCTCATCCTAATGCAGATAAATTAGAAAAAACAGCTATCATGTGTGTAGTACATCCAACAATTGATAGTAATGCTATGGAAGAAATTGCTATGGGTATAGCTGATATTTTTAAAAGCATCTAATTTATTTATTAAAAAAGCCAGAATCTTATTTCTGGCTTTTTTATGTCTAAAACAAGCATTTGTCATTACATTATTGTATGTACAGACTCCCTCCCTATAATATGTTAGCTCTGGAACTATATTTTCTTGATGAATTGCGGTAGAATGGCACACATTTTATATTATTTGAGAACACCGTTGTGATTGGCTTAGAAAATATTGCTCTTCAGCTTGGGCCCAGGTTACTGTTTACGGACGTCAATTTACAGATCAATGTAGGTGAGCGCTATGCCATTGTTGGTGCTAATGGGGCTGGTAAATCTACTATTTTAAGGCTGATTGCCGGTGACGAAGATCCTAGTTCTGGAGTGATTAATATTGCTAAAAATAAAACCATTGGATGGTTGCAGCAGGATCAACATAAGTATAATGATTTTTCATTAATAGATACTGTTTTGCAAGGTAAGCCTGAATTATGGGATGCCGTTAATGAAAAAGAAGAATTATTAACAGAGCCAGAATTTACTGAAGCTATTGGAGTCAAGTTATCAAAATTAGAAGAAATAATTCAAAATCATGATGGGTAT
>Ga0066606_10001784_pt1 | contig 13009 bp, 6 predicted proteins | sample SaaInlV_DNA_100m_FD_60386 | JGI IMG/M metagenome (GOLD analysis project Ga0066606, IMG submission 60386) | Marine microbial communities from expanding oxygen minimum zones in the Saanich Inlet - SI075_LV_DNA_100m | ecosystem: Environmental > Aquatic > Marine > Unclassified | place: British... | reverse complement strand
ATCGACCGGTTCTCGATGAGCACCGTTTCAAACAAGAGCAACGGCTCCATCATCATATCCATCGTGGTGCGATAGTTGGGTGCTGCGTAAAAGAAATCCTTGAATTTATTTTCATCCGGCACGGCGGACACAATGCGGTCGAGCTGCAGCCACTGTGACGGGAAGCTGTCGCAAAAGCGTTTGAGCTTCGGGCTGGCGAGCATCCGATTCACCTGCGCTGCGCGCACCGCTGGCTTGGCCAGTTCGCCGTTGCCCGCGAGCTGCAGCAATGCGTCATCCGGAATGCTGCTCCACAAAAAGAAAGACAACCGCGAGGCGAGATCGTAGCCATCCAGCGGCTCTGTTTTGCCAGCGGCCGCTGGCTGGTCGTACAGATACAAAAACCGTGGTGAAGACAAGACCGCTGAGGCCGCTTCCTTCATTGCATCGGTGAAGCCTACGCCCGAATCGATTTGCCGGTGCACGTGCTCCGTGTAGCGATTGAGCAACGCCTTCGGTACGGGTCGGCGAAAAGCGCGGGTCATGAATTTGCGCAATCGTGCACACACCGTGTCCTTCATCTCATCCGCCGCGGGTGCGACAAAAAACCCCCGCCAAATCCCTACCGTGCTCCCGTCGAAATTCGGGCTCTGCACAATGCGGCGACTGAGCTTGAAAAATGCCTCCAACAAAAACGGCGACAACGAAAGATGATCGCCGCGATTGTCGAAGCCGTGCTCCGCGCGCGGATCCTGAGGGAACGGCCCCACCCCCGCCAGCCGAGGCTCTATGAGGCCGGATTTCCCCAAGGGCCGGCTGCTCACCGTCACACTTTTAGGCATTTTTTTCCGCGGCCCCAACGCCTTGGCAAAATAACCCGACCGATCGCGCATCATTTTTTCCGGCAGCGGAAAAACCGAAACCTTGAGCCCGAACAAATCCTGCACCGCATTATTATACTGCAAACGGTTCATACGCCGAATAGGCGTCGGCGCAAAGTCAGCCCCAGCCGTGCGCAGGAGTTTTTGAAGGTCAGCCACCGCCGCCGCGCTCGTTTCAGGCTTTAGGGGCGGCTCCTTTTCCGGCGGCATCTCGCTTGCGTCCAGCACCTCAAGAATAGTCTGTAAACGCTCCAAATCCCCCGTGAGCTGAGCCGTCGTTTTGATTTCCAGCAGATTCAGCTTCCCCTTTACCTTGCCGTCTTGGCCGTGGCACTTCACACATCGACTTTTAAAAAGCGCAAGCGCCACATCGCCGCTGGCGGCTTGTGTCGTGCCCGCCAGTAGCAAAGCCAAAATGCCAATACAATACCACACTCCCCACATCGTGACATCACACGTGATTGATATCAACTGCTTCCGGACCAAATCGGGTAGGCGCGGCTTGAGATTAAAGCGCGGCCGACCCAACAACGCCACACAACCTCACCAGTGCATCGTATTCACCGCTTGGCCAAGCGCTGGGGTTCCGGATGCTAGTTGAAGCACGCGACGAAACTCGCTGCCAACGACTCGTAGCATATGGCCTTCAGGTTCGAGCACCGCTTTTCCCTTGCTAGCGGTTGGGCAGGGCGTAGCGTTTGCTCATGTCTGATTCTTCCAATTAGTGCCGCCGAGCGGTGGAGCGGTTTTGTTTCCGGGGTTTTTTGGTGTCGTCTGGGTTACTCCTGTTGTGGTTTCTGTCGATGACATTTGCGAATGAGTTTGTCATCGGTATTCACGCCAAGTTCCTCGGGATTACAGAAAACAATATCTTGCAGTTTGAATACGACGCGAGAATGACCATGTACCTTCTGATGGGGGCGTTCAAGCTGGGCCTGATGCTGTTTTTTTTCATCCCGTGGCTGGTGCTGCGGCTTGGGCGCACCTCAAAGGCGGTGAGCTAGTCCGCTCGACGTCGGCGAACGAGTTGAGATAACCAATAATTGAGATGGCCGGGGAGTGAGCGCTGGCAAAGGAAGAGATCCATCAACTGCCTAGTGCCGGTGCAGAACTTCTGCTTGTACTCGTGGCCGCCCTGCATAAAGTCGAACTCTTCGCACTTCTCGATCATCGCCCGCTCGATGTTGTGCAGCATTAACAGCTTACCGGGCGAGTGTCTGTGGTGGTCCGGTAAATAGGCGATGTGAAAAAAGCCGTAATAACCTGGTTGGCGAACGGCGATCTCGAACGCGATGGCCATCTGGTTTAGGCGCAGCGCAGTGATCTCCGCCTGACCAAGCGCCATTAATTTTGGCAGCAGTTCATGAAAAAAACCCTCTGAACTAACACCTGTAAGTTGTCCCAATCTCTCCCGTCCCTTCCAGCTTACTTTCTCGATCGAACGCATCTCGACCTCGAATCGAAGCAGATCGTCCGGCGTGCGGTAAGTGATGCACTCGACTTGGCCAAGCTGTTCTAGTTGGCGGATGTCGTAGCGGAGCGATTTGCGTGTTTTAGCACCAAGCGCGTCGGTGAGGTAACTCTCGAAATCGGACTGGGCGTTGAGGTCGATGAAGTGGTTTGGGGCGCGGTTCCGGATGATTGGCAAGTTAGGGAAGGTGTCCAGCGCGGGCTCGAGGTAGTCGCGAACCCATTGACCGCGCAGTAGCGGAATCCAGATGAACCGGTATTCGGCTAACAGTTGGGCAAGCGCCTCGAACACGGTCTTGAGCAGGGCATCGTCGTGCCGGATGACCAGTGGTTCTAGGCAGTTGGCGATATCCGAAAGGCTGACCCAAAGTCCTCGCCCACCAATCGCCGGGTACTCAAAGAACGGCCAGGCGGCGACGAGACGATTGTCGCCATCGCGCGCGATGAGCGTTACGGGGAACACCCGGCCACCTCGGTGGTTGAGCCAGGTGAACACCCACTCGGCGGAGAAAAACGGGTTCGGCGACTTGGCTTGGTTGAACAGGTCTCGCCACTCGGTTTCCAACGCCTCGAGGGGGTTGAAACCGTGCAGTACGTGTGCGGTGTACGACATGGGGGGGGCGCTTGGCCAAGCGCTGGGTTACCTCGAGTCGCCGACGATGCGGCTGATAAGTCGATTCGCGTAGTTGCGCATTCGCCCGTTGGCCTTCGGATCGATGCGCGCAAACTTGGCGATGGCTTCTCGGTGCGGGTCGGCGTGGTCGCCGATGATATCCAGTGCGTTGAGGGCGAGCATCGACAGACAAATGCCGTTTTTCGCCGGGTCGGCAAATTGCATCAGCACCTCGGCGGCGCGCTTGGCCTCGCGTTTTCTGCCGTAACGGCCAAGCGCCTCGGCGGCGATGATGCGGACGCTGGGCGACTCGTCCCCGAGTGCGGTAACTAACGCTTCGCGGCCCGTGCGGACGCCGTTTTTGCCCCGGATAAGGTAGCCCATTGCGGCCCAGTAGCGTACCGCGCTGTCGTCGCTATTTATGAGTTCGGCCAGTTTTTCGGTGGTCTTTTTGCCCTTGCGCGAGGCGGTGTTGGCGGCATGGGAAATGGCGTCAAAATCGTAGCGACTGTCGTCGTGGCCCATCTCGTATGGCGAATCATTCCCGGCGCGGGAATGAATCTCGGCTTCCGGCAAAAAGCCGATGTCGCGCACGTCGCGAGCCCAGTTATGGTGCGCCTTGCGCAGTCGCTTGATGACTGCCGAGTGTTCTTTTGACTTGGCGAGATTATTGACTTCGTCCGGGTCGGACTGGAGGTCGTACAGTTCCTCTGCCGGTTTGGTCTGCCAAAAAACTGACTGTGCGGCATTGAGTTTGCCGGCGTGAAAGAGGTCGTGCCAAACCCGCGTCGTCGGCGTTTGAAACATATAATCGAGGTACTGGCCGTACGGCTTGTGCGGCATGTAGTTGCGGATGTAAACGTGGCGTCCGTCGAATACCGTGCGCACCATGTCGTAGCGCTCGTCCATGCGCCCGCGAAAGCCAAAGCTGAATGCTTGTGGAGGTGCGGTGTGCTTGCCCATGAACGCGTCACCTTGCATGTGCTCCGGAGCTTTCGCGCCTGCGATGCTGAGCAGGGTAGGGGCTAAGTCGATGAAGCCGACGAGCCGGTCGGTGCTGCCGCCGGTTTTGTATTCCGGCGGGGCGAGGTGTTTAAATTTCTCCGGCACGTGAATAATCAGCGGCACGTTCAGCCCCGAGAAATACGGCCAGCGTTTGCTGCGTGGCATGCCGGAACCGTGGTCGCCGTAGTAAAAGACAATCGTGTCGTTGGCCAAGTCGGCTTCCTCCAGTTCGCGAAGGTTTTTGCCGACAAGCTTGTCCATCATCGTGATACGATCGTGATACTGCGCCCAGTCCTTGCGCACCTCCGGCGTGTCGGGGTGGTAGGCGGGGAGGCTCACCTTGGCCGGGTCGTGGATGCGATCGGCGGAGTTGATCTTGTTCCGGATTTGGCTCTCGTGACTGATCGTGTGGTTGAAGATGGCGAAGAACGGCTTGCCATCGGGCCGGTTTTTCCAATGCGCCTTTCGGCCACTATCGTCCCAGACGTTACCAACTTTCTCGAGGTTGTAATCCTCCTTGGAATTGTTGGTGCAGTAGTAGCCGAGTTCGCGCAGATAAACCGGGTACATTTTGAAGTCAACAGGGAGTCGGGTCAAGCTACGCATGTGTTCTGCGCCAGTGGCGGGCGGGTAGATACCGGAGATGATTGTCGTGCGGGCCGGGGCGCAGACCGGCGCGGTCGAGCTGGCCTTGGTGTAGCGCAGGCTGCGCTTGGCAAAGCGGTCTAGATTCGGCGTGATGGCGTACGTATCGCCGTAGCATCCAAGATGCGGGCCGTTGTCTTCACTGGTGATCCAGAGGATGTTGGGCAGCGCCTGCTCCGCCCGCGCCTGTCCAAGAGCAGAGGCAAACATGGCGGCGGCCGAGAACAGCACTCGAGTAATTTTGAACTTGAATGACATGGAAGTGATTTAAGCACAGACGAACCCTCGAGGGCAACTGGATAGTGCCATCGCCAAGCGCTTGGTTGTTTGTTGAACTGCAAACGATGTGAAGGGGTCAGGGCATTTGTTTATGGTTGTTCTTCTGAGCCGCTCCTGTTTAAGGTCTATGCATTGCCGTGCGTCTCAAAGCGCGCTGTTTCAATCGATCAGGTGAAGAACCATTCAATTGACCCAATACACCGCGCGGTTTCCTTGTGGAGCAGGATGGGTGTGGTGACGGTTTTACCCATCCTTCATGTGACACTGTCCGCAGGGATTGTGGAGATTGAACGGGAGCCTATTAATTACAAGACAACGCCGGTTCAGGATCGTGTGCAGCGCTTGAAGCAGCAGATGGACCATGGTGATGTCAGGCTAGAGTGGGACAACAAACGCGGTTGGCTGACTTCTGTACTTAAGCATCTTGACGTTCCGGCCTCGTCGCAAACGCTTGTTTTTTCCAAAACGAGCCTCCAAATCAGGCGTATTTCACCATCTAAGCCAAGGGCGATTTATTTCAATGACGACACTTATGTGGGCTGGGTTCAAAATGGGGATGTGATTGAACTCTCGGCAGTGGATTCCAAACAGGGGGGAATCTTTTATGTGCTCAAGCAACAGAAAGCTGAGCGGCCGGTTATTATTCGCGACCAGGGCGATTGCCTGACGTGCCACGCATCATCCAAGACGAAGGGAGTGCCCGGTTACCTTGTTCGATCGGTGTTTGCCTCGCGTGAAGGTCAGCCTTATTTCGGTTTAGGGACGACCACCACGGATCATACGACGCCCATGGGAAAGCGTTTCGGGGGGTGGTATGTTACCGGAACTCACGGCCGGATGCGTCATAGGGGGAATGTCATCGCGCGGGATGATCGCTACAATCCAATAGACCCTGAAAAGGGGGCGAACATCGTTGACTTGAGCAAGTTCTTACGGGTTGAGCCTTACCTCGAACGGGGGAGTGATATTGTAGCCCTGATGATTCTTGAACACCAGTCGCAGATGCACAACCTGATTACTAACGGCTCATACGATTGCCGCCATGCGTTTCATTACCAGAAAATCATGAACCGTGCGCTTGACAGGCCGACAGATCACGAGACGGAAAGTACTCGAAGCCGCATTGTTAATGCCGGTGACAAGCTGCTTCGCTACCTGTTGTTCTGTGACGAGTACACGCTGGGTTCCCCGGTCAAGGGCACATCCGGATTTGCCCGGCATTTTTCGTCGCTTGGGCCACGCGACCGGAAGGGGCGCTCATTGCGGGATTTGGATCTTGGACGGAGGATATTTCGCTACCCGTGTAGTTTCCTGATTTATTCCGAGTCGTTCGATGAACTGCCCGCGCCGCTGTTGGCTCATGTCGAAACGCGATTGATTCGGGTGCTGCGCGGAGAGGACTTGAGAGGAGACTTTCAGCATGTTTCCCCGGGTGATCGTGAGGCGATTCTTGAAATCCTAATGGACACCAAGCCCGGTTTTCGAGCCAAGGCAAACGCCTTGGAATAGTGCAAAGCACCGCGAAAACGGTTCGCTTTCCAAAACTTTACCGATCCAACCAGCCCAGGCGCTGCTGTTTTCAATCTACTTTTTGAACGTTTCGGTGTTCAATCGGTCATGAGAATTGTGGCTGGAACCAATTCGGCCATGTTTTTTTCATTTAACCACTAATAAAAAACGATCGGACGCGTCATGGGATTGAGAGCTTTGTTAAATGTCTCGAAAGGACAGCAGGACAAGCTGACTCCCATGCAGACGCGTGTGAAAGGTGCTCCCCGGTCCATGAACGACCCGCAGGCCAAGACCGCCCCGGCAAAGGAGGCGATCGAGGAGGTGCTTCGCCAATGCGAATCGCCGCTGCTGGCGTACGCCATCAAAATGGTGCGGGACGGGGAACAGGCGCAGGAGATAGTGCAGGAGGCGTTCGTGCGCCTGCATGGCTCCTACGCCGAGGTGGTCGCGCCGCGGCCGTGGTTGTACCGGACAGTGTTCAACCTGGCCATGACGCATCATCGCGAACGGCAGAAAGTGGTGCCGGTCGGTTTTTCGCCGGAGGAAACTCCCGGCGCGGAAACCCCGACATCGCCCGCACCGGACGAGAGGATGGTGCGGATGGAAGCCGTGGCGCAGGCACGCGCATGCGTCGAGGAACTGGATGACCGGAGTCAGCAACTGGTGCGGCTGAGATTCGAGGACGGGCTCTCTTACAAACAAATGAGTGAGCGCACCGGCCTTACAGTGACCAACGTGGGGTACATACTCCACACGTCACTGAAGAAACTCGCCACCGCGCTGAAACGATCCGGATACATCGATGAGTGACTCGACCGAAAATACATCCAAACCGTCCTGCGAACAACTCGAAGCGCGCGTCGTCGCGATGCTGCTTGGCGAGGCCAGCCCGTTCGAGGAGGAGCAACTCCGTGAGCAACTGAAAGGCGATGCCGCCTTGGCCAAGTTCTGCGCCGAGATCGGGCAGACGCTGCCGCTGCTCAACGAGGCGCTCGACGTTGGCCAAGCGCTAAAGACCAATTCGCCAAAACCGCGTCTGACCGGCAAGCGGCGCAATAAACTAAAGCAACTTTTCCGGAGCGACACCGGCTTGGCCACGAGCAAGGTAGTGCGGTTGGATTTCCGCAAGGCCCTCGCCATCGCCGCCGCGGTTTGTGTGGTGATGTTCGTCGCTGCCGGGTTGTTGTTGCCCAGCTTAGCCAAGTCGAAGGTCGGCTCCAATTTCACGGCAATACCTGGGCCGGAAGCTAAAAAGGAGGATCGAGCGGGAATCGTTGACAAGTACGCCCGCGTCGAGGGCGAGCAAGTCGCCGTCGCCACGCCGTCGTTGGCGGTCGTTAAGGTTGCTGAGTCCAACCCCAATTTTTCGCGGGGCGATCTTACCGTGACCACAGGATTGTCAACAGCGGAGGCAGGGCGGAGTAGGCCGGGTTCGACCTTGCTCGCCGAGTCGTTTGCCGACTCCATTCAGGTTGGGAGTGAGGCGGATCTGTTGGTTGACGCAGATGGCGTAGTGTCAACGCGTGGCATCGTCGTGACTGCAGGCACCGGCTTGGCAGACGGCGATGAATCAGCTGAATCGGTGCTTAACCGGAGTGATTACGAGTTAAGCAATAGCGGGGGACGCGGCACCCAGATTGGCCGCAGGAAGTTTGCCGAGTTGTCCATGCCTGAGTCCGAGGACCGGGCAGAGACGCCCAATCGTGCAGCATATCAGGAGATGGCAGCCGGTTTGGTGGCGAACCAGCAGGGCCAAGCGCGAGATTTGGGCGAATCCAAGGAGATGGAGGGCTTTGGTGTCAACGAGTCGTTGGCAATGGCGCAAAAGAATCCATTGGCGCAATCCAATCCGCCGGCCGAGGAACCGGTTCCGATGTTTGAAGACGGGTATGCCAGGACTGCGAGCGGATCGGCGCCCAAGCTGGCGGACGGCGTTAACTTATACTGGTATCAGGAAAATTCCGCAGCTGAGTCCGGTGGGCAATCCTCCATGACGCCGAAGCCGATGCCGTACGGAATGGGCGAATCCAATTTTGTTCAACCATCTTCCGCCGGCGAAGGGGAGAGGGACTATAAATCGCACGGCATCGATTCACTTTACTCGACAGTAACGGCTGGTGAACCGGCAGCAAAAGAGTTCTTCAAGCGGCGGACCTTGAACGGGCCAACGATCCTGCCGGTACCCCAGGCCGCAGGCAATGTTGCTGATGGCAATGGTCGCGCGTTCGGTTGGGGTTACGACATTGCAGACAAAAACGCCGACCAGTCAGGTCTCAACCAAAGCGTAAACGGGGACTTGGGTGTTCATAACAAGCGGAACTGGGCGGGTTCCATGGCAGACGATTTGGCCAATGAACAGTTGGGTGAGCGAGCCGAAACCTTGAAGAAAGACAGCCTAGGCGGGGGGATGGGCGGCATGGGAATGGGTGGCGGTGGTTTTGCCGGAGGCGGTGGGCGTTTTGTGGGTGGTTCTACCATGGGGAATTCGCCAGGGATGGGAATGCCCGAATCGGTTTTTCCGTCTTCCAATTCGAGGTTCGCTCTGGCGGCACTGCCGCAGCCGAGTGGGTCGTCGCAACCGGTTTCCGGGGGAGTGGCGGGATCGTTCAGTTTGGATGGGGATGCCGACGGCCAGCTCACCGCGTTCGGGCGGGCCCGGTCATTGGAGCAGGGGCAACTGGGACTTGGAACAGCAGATTTTCGCACGGTTGACGGCCGGGGCGATTTGCGGTTATCCGAGGATGAGTCGAGCACTCACCGGCAAACGGTCGATGCCACTTCCGGAAAGAAGGGTTATTCCGCTTATGATTCGAGTGGGCAGGACGTTTCCGAGCCCAGCATCGACCGGCTTGCGGAAATTACCGGCGGCGACCAATCCGGCGAGGCGGATTTTCACTTTGACGCTCAGGCTAGCCCGGCAAAGGGAGGGAACCCCGGTTACGCTGGGCAGAGAGAACAAGCCATGCTGGGTGGCATGTTCAAAAACGGTGTCAAAGCTGGAACGGCCGGCGGGGAACTGGAACGGATGCCACAGTTGAGAAGCGCCGATGAAAAGACACGCACGCGGCGAAGCGGTTCATCAAGGAGTTCCGGGCGGGGAAGAACTTTGGGACTGGATAGGGCGGCAAAGGGTTTAGCCAAATTGTCGGTTGTTGAGAGCGAGTCGTTGGTGGAGGCAGTTGATGAAGCCCAGTTGATATCCGGCCCCGGTCAACGCCAGCTATTGGAGGGTAAGTCGCTTGGCGCAGATCGCAAGCGGATTGACTCCAAGAAGTCGCAGAGTCCGGGTGCGGAAAAAGAGTCATTGCGAGGCAAGGGAAAGAAGATGGAGGCCAACAAGAAATTGTCGGCATCCAAAGCCAAGCCGCCGAGCGCCGAGCGATTGTCCCGGTTGAGCTTGCCCAAGGGGCAGGGGAATCGCCTCAAGCAAACACTCCAAGAAGTGATTGAGGAAGAGCCGCCCACGCCGTCGGTAGTGTACACGCCGCGCCCGGAGACAGTCACCGCCGAAAACAACTTCTCCACCTTCTCGCTGAATGTGAGCGATGTGACGTTCAAGACCACGCTCGCCAGTTTGCAGGTCAACAAGCTACCGGAGCCAGGCGATGTTCGCAGCGAGGAGTTCCTGAACGCGCTTGAGTATCGCGACCCGATGCCGGGCGCAGGCGATCCGCTGGCGTTTCACTGGGAGCGAGCGCACTCGCCGTTCACGCACGACCGGGACATCATCCGGTTTTCGGTGCGTACCGCGGCACTGGGCCGCCAGCCGGGCCGGGCGATCAACCTGGTTTGCCTGCTGGACAACTCCGGCTCGATGGAGCGCGAGGATCGCGTGAGCATCGTGCGGCAGTCGCTTGATGTGTTGGCTCGAAACCTCACGCCGAACGATCGCGTCAGCCTGATCACGTTCTCGCGCACGCCGAAGTTGCGCATCGACGGCTTGCGTGGTGGAAATCGTGAGGCGTTTTTGAAGGCGTCGACCGGCTGGATTCCTCAGGGCGGTACGGACATCGGGAGCGGACTCAATCTCGCCTATGCCACGGCGAAAAAACACTTCATCCCCGGTGGCAACAACCGCGTGGTTTTGCTGACCGACGGCGCGGCGAACATGGGCAAAGTCGATCCGTACCAGCTCCGCAAGACCGTGGAGAGCCACCGCAAGCAGGGCATCGCGCTGGACTGTTTCGGCGTCGGCTGGGAGGGCTACAACGACAACCTGCTCGAGGTGCTTGCCCGCAATGGCGATGGGCGGTACGGATTTTTGAACCAACCGGCGCAGGCGGTGGCTGAGTTTGAGCAGAAGCTGCTTGGCGCGTTTCAAATTGCCGCCTCCGACGTGAAAGTACAGGTCGAGTGGAATGCGGATCGCGTGAGGGTGTTCCGGCAGGTTGGGTATTTGCGGCATCAGTTGAAGAAGGAGGATTTCCGCAACAACAAGATCGACGCGGCGGAGATCAGCGCCGCGGAGTCGGGCAACGCCCTATACGTTGTGCAGGTGGACCCGGGCGGCCAGGGGCCACTGGGCGTGGTTCGGGTGCGCTACAAGGTGCCGTTCACCCGCGAGTACACCGAAATGGAGTGGAGCCTTGCCTACGAGTCGGCCTCGGCACCGCTGGAGCAGGCCAGCCCCGCGCTGCGCCTATGCAGCGTGGCGGCGACCTTTGCCGAGTGGCTGGCGCAGAACCCGTACGCCCAGGGCGTGCAGTTGGCCGATTTGCAGGGATTGATCTCCGGCATCCCGTCGATATACGGCACCGACCCCCGGCCCAGGCAACTCGAGTGGATGATAGGCCAGGCGCGCCTCTTGACAGGGAATTAATTTCAAAATAAAACGCTACAAGACAATGAATGATGCAATAAAAAAAATCGGAATAATCGGAGCAATGCTTGCGCTTGGTTTGTTTGGCACCAGCAATTCATCAGCACTTGGCCAAGCGGCCAGCCAAAATGCCGCCGAGGTGGAGAACCTCAAGGTGAATGCCGAAATTAGAGGCGAGAAGGCCGGTTTTGTGATTACCGGCGACTTCAAGCCAAGGAAGCCTGAGGAGAAGAAGGAGAAGCTGATCTTCTCGGTGCGCACCGAGAACACCATCACCCATCGCCGTGGCCAGACGGAGCAGAACATCAGTGGCACGGTGAAAATCCTGCAGGGAGAGACTCTCGAGTTGCGCTTCGCTGTGCAAGGCAAGGGCAGCCTGGTTTCGGCCAAGAGCGAGCAGGCTATCGAGTGGGGCCTGCGCAACGACAAAAGCGGCCAGCGATTTTTTGTACTATGGTTCGATCCCGAGAAGCCAGCCAAGGGCGTGGTTAAATTCACAGCGCACTTTCGAAACACGCACGCACAGACCAAGGCGGCGCTGGGTGCGGTTAGCCTCTCGCCGCAGGGCGAGGCGGTGCTCAACGCCGGCCACATCACCGTCACCACCTCGGCCGGCTATGACCTGGCCATTACCAAGGCCAACGGCGTGACCCGTGTGGCCAAGGGGCTTGACCAATCGCCGTCCAAGTTGCCGGGTCCGTACAGCTTCCAGTTCAGTGGCGCCACGCCCGAGGTGGCCTTCACCGCGATCGAGTCGGATCCGGATGCCAACCGCATTTTCTTCGATGAGTTTGACTTGAAGGGGCGCCTGGCCGACGGCGTGGCGGTGTTCACCCTGAATGGAATGGTGGAGGTGCGCCATGCCAGGGGAGGGAAGCTGCCGGTCGTATTTGGAGGAGCGGCTCTCGCGTCGATCCCGGCGACAAAAGATTACAAGGTCGGTTTCTCCGGCGAAACCTACACTCTGGAGTTCGCCAAGGGCGGCACGTATCCGGTGGCCCTCGAGTTTCACGCGCGCATCTTGGAGAAGGACGGCTGGAACAACATCGATTTTGGTGTCGTGCCGGCGGCATTGAGGCCGGTGAAGCTAAGCGGTTGGCCAAGCGAGATTTCGTTTGACGCCCAGTCGGCCTCAAAGCAGGTGATCAAGGACGGGGTGTACGACCTGTTCCTCACGCCGCGCGACCGGCTGTCGGTCCGCTGGAAGGAGACCAAGCCGGTGGTCATTCCCAAGTTGTTCTACTCGGCGGAGGCGGCGGTGAACATCGCTGTGGGCGCGGGGCTTGCGCGGCAAATCAACCACTTCGACTACCGCGTGATGCAGGGGCGGATGAGCACCCTCGAGTTGGATCTCATTGGAGAAGGCGAAGTCGTCAGCGTCAACGGGCGGAATATCCTGAATTGGAGTGTAAAAAAACAGGAGGACGGGCGGCGGCTCGTGGTGAAACTCAACCGCCAGCAGACCGCCAGTTACAATCTCGTTGTGCACTCTCAGACACCGCTGGGCGCGTTCCCGGTCCGATTCCATCCGCTGCGCATCGCGCCGGTTAACCCGGTGCGCTACGGCGGCCACCTGCGCTTGGTCAACAACGGCGCGGTGCAGCTTGAGCCGATGAGCGTGAACGGACTGTCGCAGCTTTCGGCCAACCGTTTTCCCGCCGCCAGCTCGATCGCCGTGCTGCCCAACAACCCCAAGCTGAAGCCGCTGGTGTACCGCTACTCGGGTGGTGACTACGAACTGGAGGTGCTCGCAGACAACATCCTGCCGGAGTTGACCGTGTCGCAGCTTTTGATTTATGCGCTTGG
>Ga0066606_10001774_pt1 | contig 13036 bp, 12 predicted proteins | sample SaaInlV_DNA_100m_FD_60386 | JGI IMG/M metagenome (GOLD analysis project Ga0066606, IMG submission 60386) | Marine microbial communities from expanding oxygen minimum zones in the Saanich Inlet - SI075_LV_DNA_100m | ecosystem: Environmental > Aquatic > Marine > Unclassified | place: British... | reverse complement strand
AACCCCCATTTCATTTATCGATGGGGTTGCTCAAAATTCCTATTTCAGAGTGGTTTGAAATCTTTGATCTTAAGGAACGGGCATTTCAAATGAATGAAAAAAGAAAACTCCTTACTGATCACCACGGTGATGTCTTTATAGCTGACTCTTCATCTTTATCAGCCTCAACAGAAGTCCTAAATTTAATGCTTAAACACTTACCTACTATTCGGCCCGATTTGTATTCTCTAAACCGTAATACGTTAAGGCTTAAACCTCATACTAATTTTAGGGAAGAATTATGGTCTACTAATCTAAAAAAAAATGGGATACATCCGCTAGACTTGGCAGCCAGGCTAGTTCAAGAAGATCTAATAATAATGAAACCACCTGACATTAAAAAAACTACATCTAAAGGCTGGTGTTTAGCAGCTGGAAGTGTCGCATTTCCATCGCGCTGGAATTTAAAAGAAAAATTTGGTCTTAATATGGATATTATTCATGCTCCTGTACCTTTTTATAAAGATCAGGTTCAGGCCACTGTGAATAATTTTTTTAACCGAATGCCTTGTGATGAAATATATTCTAGACGCAATTGGTCCTTATACGACAATTCGTATTTACGTCATGATATCGTGTCAGGGCAACCGAATAAAATAAATCAAAAGCCCATTACATCTAGCAACGCTGGAGAGCGGTTATGGCTCAGGGTTGAACGCCAAACTCTAAGAAAGCTAAAAGAAACAGGCTCTATATTATTTACAATACGTATTCATCTACGTCAGTTAAAGCATATTGTCAGTTTTGATGGAATAGCAACCAAGTTATCTAAAGCTCTTTCAGACCTACCACCAGAAATGCAAGCATACAAACAAACAGATATGTTGGCTGATTCTGCTCAAGCTTATCTTAATAAATATTGAACTTCAGAACCTATTGTTAAACGAGTAATCACTTTTAGATATTAACTCAGAGTTTCATTCGTGGTATCCAGCGAGGAGTATTTCTTTTATATTCACAGTAAGGTTCCCCAAACCTGCTTTCTAAATCTCTTTCCTCCCATACTGTAACAAGGGAAATACTTCCGATTAAAAAACTCAAAAGCCATATCAATACTCCTGTTGACATAAAAAAAATAGCCTCTCCAAATAAAACACACCAAACTCCTATCATCATCGGATTACGAACATATTTATATATTCCAATTACCACTAAAACCTTTGGCGGCGCATAAGGTGCCGGTGTTCCTTTTCCATAATCTGTGAATAAAGCAACTGTTACCCAAATAACATATAGACCTAATATAATTAAAAGTCCCCCTAAAACTGTTGGCATTATTCTAAATTCGTAAGTTTCAAATTTTTTAGAAAACCATAGAATTAAAAAAGGGATTACTCCCATGATATTAAGAGGAAATAGAACCAAAGCCTTAACCAAGGTAGGTGATAGAGTCATAAATATTAATTATTTTAAGGCTAACAATTAATTTAGAAAACGACAGACTACTCTTTCTCTGGTAATGGAGTTAATAGGTAGGATTGAAAACCATCAAAGTGACTAACATCCTCTCTTAAAAAAATAGATTCTTGAATTTCATTCAGCCCAGCGTTTAAAGGAAACATCATAAAAATAATTTGCCATTTAAAATATTTCTCATTGACGACTTGGGGTAATAAGAAGATGAATGGGTGGATCCATTTCCAAATAAGACCATCTCTAGATTCTTCATAGATACCAAACATTTGATTGATAGAAAAAGCTGGTTGTTTCGATTTAACCATTAACCCCGCTTTAGATTTTTGCCTATACTTTCCGGCATAACCATAAAGTAGAAAGCTTCTATCTTTGGATGAAATATGATTTTTAAATGAAGAGCCCACTATCACATCTTCTTGTATATTTTTATTTATCTTCAAAGATCGTTGCCCTAAAAATTTATGGTCACGGGTTTCATCCTTAGAAATTTTTGGGTTTCTAAACTTACCCCATCGTTTGGAAAAATCCATATCGGCCTCCAAAGGAAGTAAGGGCATAACTTGAACGTTCATTCTATGTACCCTCACTTTACCAAAGTCTGCTATCAATCGAATAAAGGAGTCAGGTAAGCTAGAAGGGGAAATAGTATCACGTGGATAGAGATACGACCCTTTTGAACCTTGGTGACTAATTAAGGTTATCTTATCCAACTGTCCATTTTTAAAGACACGGAGCATTTGTTTGGCAACAAGCGGTTCTAAATTTCGACGCAATGACATATCATCAACCGGGATAACCAACATTTCATGTTTTGTAATTTTATTTTGCAAATAGCTAAGTACTTTTCGAGATTCGCTCATGGTGGCATATTTTACTTTAGTCGTTGCCTGGTAGATTCGATTGTAATTTAGAACGGATGGAATTAGGAACATGATACATAGAGTTGCAATTAAAATTTTTCTAAAATGAGATGCTCTAGAACATGACAAAAAAAAGATTCCTCTTTCAATTCCTAGTGCAGCCAGTAGAATTAAAAAGGGAACCATATATACATAAGACCTTGGGGGTCCCATAATTTCGCTAAGAACTACTACTAAAGCAGGAGTTCCAAGTAAGATTAAAAAAAAATTACGTTGGGTTCTTTTGAGGGTCCACACACCATAAAGAACTGGAATATAGAACCATGGCCCCCACGGCCTTACAAGATCCAACATGACTCCATAAAACTGTGGCAGAGTTGCATCAGTTGAATGGATACTCTGGGCTTGATTGAGAAAAGATTTATAGCTTTCAATTGCACGAAGCAGATCATCATAAATTATAAAAAAATAACTTAAAGTGAGTACCATTAAAAATAAAAATGGGAAGATTTTTTTTCCTATAGCAAACCAGAAAACCGGACCTTCAGTTTTTTCTAATCTCCACAGTACAACAAACGTCGCAATAGCGCAGCCAGGTAAAAAGTAGGCATTGCTTGGTAGCGTAAGGCAAAGAGCAAGACCCGATAAAATTAGAACCCATGCTCCTTTGTTTGGTTTTTTATTTATAATCAGAGTTATGCCAAGTATTAACGTGATAGCAAATAACTCAGTAAAGGCATAACCTCTTGCATGCTGTGCCCAGTAAAGGTGATGGTAGGAGCCAACTAATAGCGCAGAAGCAATAGTCCCAACCATTCTATTCCAGAAAATCTGACCTAAGTAGTAAATAAAAAAAATAGAAAGAATGGAGGATAATAAAACCGGAAACCGAAATACAATTTCTTGCTCTCCAAAAATTTTCATTAACCCATTAGATAAAATAATAAAAAGAGAATGCTGATTAGGATGAGAGTATTCGAATAATAATTGGAATAGCGTTGAGTTAATGTGCTCTAGGTAGGTTACTGCCTCATCTCCGTGAATCGGTGTAATAAGACCTGGGAAACAAAGCAAAGCAAAAAAAAATGACAAAGTGCTAGGTGTTTTCCAAAAGTATTTTTCTTTTTCAGTGGTTAACACTTAATAAATATTTTTTGAAATTTATAGAAGATCTTATTTTCTCTAACCTGGAGTGGCCCACCCTGTCTCGCACTATGCATAAAAATCCGGAGGAAAGTCTATGAAGTAGGAATTAAAAAGAGTCGTAATAAGCTTTAATCAGGTTTTGCGTTTTTACTTGAATATGAGTGGCTCTTTAGACATCCATCATACTTTTTGCTTTTGACCTACTTTTAATTTTAAGGTCTTGGGCGCGCTCTTTGATTTTCTTAAGGTGTGTTTCAATTTTCTTTAAAACACCATCCATTGACACATAAAGATCGTCTGTCTCATTAGTCGCATGTGCGGTGTGACCTTTGGTTTTAACTGTAATCTCAGCTTTATGGCGAGACTTTTCTACGCACAGAAGAATATAAATAGAGGTACTTTCATCCAAATCATCAAAAAGTTTATTTATTTTATCGTCTAAATGACTTTGAATACCCTCTGTTATTTTAAGACCCTTACCAGTTATTTTTAAATTCATATCACACCTCTGGATTCTAGTAATATGTGGTACAGGTTTAATCTATTATTATCTAATATTACCATAAGACAAAAGAATCTAAAATAAACTCCTAACAATTTTAAACTAGCTATTGTTTTTTATAGATATAAGCACACGCTTAAAAATTACTAAGACAATAACTATAAAAAATAAGATAAAATTCTCTAATTTTTATTAATAAATAAAACTAAATTCCAAATTTTAAATAAACCTTTAACGGTCAAGTCAAACCTGGTTTGATATGTAATAGGAATTAGAAAAAGTCATATTATTTATATTTTTTAATAATTAGTATAATTATTGATTAATATATTTTATTGTTGTTAGAGTATTTACGTTGGTCATATACTAAGAAAATTGATTTAGCTTTATCGCTCTCCGTTCATCATTTAGGCACCACTATCATTATGAATATTCCACCAAAATATTTCCCGATTTTACTTATAATATTGGCATGCTTGGTACGAATAGTTTATTTTTATCAGTTTCAAGCAAACCCATTCTCTAATCACCTTCCGGAACTCTGGGATCAAACCCTTTACCATGAAGGTGCCAAAGCCTTGATTGAAGGAGATCCTTTTGCAAATGGATTCGATGGGCCCAACCAACAGTCACCCTTCTACCAGTATTTCTTGGGACTTGTTTATTTTTTCTTCGGCGTAGAATTAGTATCGGCTTGGATCACGCAGCTTATTCTTGGGGTTATTTCAACAGTTCTACTTTATACGATAGCTAAACATTATATGAGTCAAGGCTCTGCATTCACGGCCGGCATTATATTCACATTTTATGGAGGTAATTGGTTTTACGAATGTACACTGTATCGCGCATCTTTGATCACCTTCCTTGTTCTCTCAACTTACCTACTGCTCCTGCGTTTTGGCGAACGACCCTCTATCGGACTACTAGTAGGAAGTGCCTTATCTCTTTCTTTTCTTACTCAAGCCCGTACCAATTTAATTTTCTTTGTTCCATTTGCACTAGTATATCTTTGGAGGAAAGTTTTTTCGCTTAACAATACCGGGAAAAAGTGGTTAGCAGGATTTCTAGTTATTTTTTTTCTAGCATCGCTACCTCTTCTTATTTGGGTAAAACAAATTCATGGGCATTGGGGTCTGTATGATCAAACGGGAGGGGAGAACCTTTACTTAGCTAACTCTCCAGATTATCCAGTTCGAAGTGTTGTACACGATAATGAGTATCGAAAACTACTTACAAGTGAACGGCTAGGAAGCATTCCCGCCCTCCAGTTAATTTTAAATGATATTGCTGAACGTCCTCTCGAAGTTACTAAAGTATACTTAAAAAAAGTGTACTACTACTTCAATAATTATGAAGTCCCGACAACACATAATTATTATCTTTCATCCGAACTATCACCTGTTTTATCCTGGGGTTCAATTCCATTTGGAGTAATTGCTTCTCTTGGGGTCAGTGGTTTTTTTTGGTCTTGGATAGCTTGGAAACGGTTGACTCTCCTACATGCTTTTTTTTTAGGCAACCTAATTGCATACCTTCCTTTCTTTATATTTTCGCGCTATAGATTGTCAATGGTACCTTTCCTATGCATATTTTCAGCATTCATCCTTCAGGTGATTTACCAACGCTTTCAGATTAGGGAACTGCGTGTGTTTTCATTGGTTCTAATATTGGTATTCGCTCTAGGTTTTTTTGTAAAAACAGTTCCGCTTCCTGAAGGGAAAATTCGTATCCTTGATTATATTAATCTTAGCTCTGCTTACTTAAATAATGATAAACCTGATGATGACAACAAAGCTTACAATTATCTAAAAAGGTCATGGGATTTATCCCAATCTCTACCTGCTGATTCACGTAATACAAAAGTGATCAGTATGGCTTTGTCACATTTCTATTTTAGAAAATCTGACTTTTTTCAGCATAATAAGGACACGGTTCGCGAATCAATTGCTTTACAAACAGCAATATCTTTCGACTTTAGCTCTTCATCCCTTCATGCACGCTATGCCCGTAACCTCATTCAAAAAGGGGAACCAGAAAAAGCCCTATTAGAATCTTTAATCGCCCTAAACCTTGAACCAAACTCATTTGATCTAAATTTACTTTTAGGAGAAGTTTATATCATCGAACGGTCTTATCCTTTATGGGGGCTTTATCATTTACTCCAGGCAAGTAGCCTTTCCAAGTTACCTCTCTCCTCGTCTTTGGAGAATTCTATCCAAAACCTTCAAGGTGCTTTAAAGCTTAATTTATTACCCACCGATCTTAAGAAATTAAATTTAAAAGTTAAAGATTTGTTAACTAGAGAAGTCTCTTCACTCAAGAGCTTTTTAAAGAATCCATTCTTACCTGTAGAAGCGACCAAATGGACGAGAGAAAAATTATATAATTACCGGCTTAAACTGCACCAATACTTACTATTCGAGCGTAGAATTAATCCAGCTTTAATTTATTATCAGCTGGGAATGCTAGAGTTTACCTTTTTTAATAATGATAATGCAGCTTTTTACTACCTCGAAAAATCTTGGGATCATGGTTTAAGAGCCCAACAATTGGCATCTTTATTAAATGACCTTTCAGAAAAATTAGCCACGCGTAATATTTCTTAAATAGGCATTGCTACTTCATAAAACTATAGAGAAATATTTAGAAGAAGAGAATGCTATGTCAAGATAATTTATTAATTTGATTTTTTTTTAAAACAATAATAATATTGATAACTAATACAAACTTAAACTACGAACAAGTATGAGTAATAAGTTAAAGATGATGCTAGTCTTATTTTCTTGCCTATTGCTTGCGCTCTTCGTGATGCTTTTCATGGGATTAGGCGATAAACCAGTAATCGTTCCTAGAGCTCCGCTCTAAGTTGAGGGTGATGTGCCAGAAAATATTATTATTCGCGAAGCTTGTGAGTCTGACTTATCAATCTTAATTAAATACAATCAAGCATTAGCTAAAGAAACTGAAAATCTCACCCTAAATACCGATGTTCTTCGGTTGGGCATTCAAAGTGCTCTAAAACAAAAAAATTGCCATTACTTTGTTGCTGAGCTAGAAGGTAATGTAGTTGGGCAGACTATGATTACATCCGAATGGAGCGACTGGCGCAATGCGGAAATGTGGTGGATACAAAGTGTCTATGTCCATCCAGATTATCGGAAACGAGGGGTTTTTCATTGTATTTTTAAGCATATTGAAATTATTTCCGAAAAAAATTATTCCGTGAAATCACTTCGATTATATGTCATGAAAAATAATCTAATCGGCATTAAGACTTATAAAAATCTTGGTATGAGTAATTCGGGTTATTTGGTCTATGAAAAAACTCCTCTACCACCTATAAACCAACACCCAAAAAAAATTCCGTCAAGTTGACACATAGCTGATATGTTTAATTTGGGCCACAATGTGCCACCGGTATTTCATCAATACTAGTTGTGTAACACTGGGTCTTTTTCTCCGATTTTGCACTCCAACGTTTTTGCAAACCTTCTCCAGTAAATTTAATAGTCCCAGAACCCATCTTACTGTTGATTCTATCTATGGCTTGCATAAGAGATTCTGAGTTTTTCTGAGACGCTATATCGTCAAATAAGCACTTCTGATATTGATTAGAGGATAATAAATTATCAAGTAAAACTCCCGCTTTTTTGTATGCAAGACCAGGTTTATAAATACTCTTCAATCCCCTAAGCGCTGCGCTGATAAGTTCACGAGTGTCATTCGTAGGTTTCATCAAGGAAATAAGGCGCCCTGAGTTATATTGTTGGTCTTTATTTTTAAATGGATTAGTTTGAATAAAGACATAAACCATAGTTGCTACCGACTTTTGATATCGTAGTTTCTCAGCAACTCTTGTAGTATATGTGGTGATCGCCTCGCTAAGTTCATCCAGTGAAAATACTGGAATACCAAATCCACGCGAGCAGATCAATTGTTTCTTAGGGCGAGTAACCTCTTCTAAAGGAATACACGACTCTCCATTTAATTCTCTAACTGTTCGTTCCATTGTGACAGAAAATTTTTTACGAAGTACTCTAGGAGACGATCGTTTAAGATCGAGAACTGTATTAATACCAAGCTCAACTAGCTTCTTTTCTATACGCTTACCAACACCCCACACCTCTTTAACCTGAATTTTAAAAAATAAAGCATCCAAAACATCATGTTCTTTTATACTAAGATCGCAGACACCATTATAAATAAGATGCTTTTTAGCTAGATGATTGGCAATTTTTGCTAGGGTCTTTGAGGCACCAAATCCAACGCATACCGGTAACCCTAGTAGTCTATTTATCCTAGCTCGAATACGCTGACCATAGTCGTTGAGATCAATATGTTTAAGCTCTGTTAGATTTAGAAAGCACTCATCGATCGAATAAATTTCCTGATGAGAACCAAATTCAGAAATTATTTTCATCACTCGATTAGACATATCAGCGTAGAGCGTGTAGTTACTGGAATATGTAATTATCTTATGATTTTTTGCAAAACCTTGCACTTTGAACCATGGAACACCCATCTTGATTCCTAAATTCTTTACTTCCTGTGATCTTGCGATAACGCATCCATCGTTATTAGAAAGAACTATGATAGGCTTTCTTTTTAAAGCAGGATTAAACACACGTTCACAAGATACATAGAAGTTATTACAATCAATCAGCGCAACACTTTGATTCTTTATGGTCATAATTTATGAATCGCCCAACGGACAACCCCCCAAACTTCCAAATCATCCTCAGAGTTTACAACGATATCTTTATACTCAGGATTTGCAGCTTTTAAGACACAACCCTTCTGATTATTAAAAAGCTGCTTGACTGTAAACTCACCATCAATGGTCGCTATCACAATGCTGCCGTCATTCACCGGTAAAGAACGATCTACAACCAGTAGATCATTATTTAAAATACCAAGTTCCCTCATAGAATCTCCTCGGACTCTTAAAAAGAATGTTGCCTCCTTATGCTGAATAAGATATTCATTAAGATCAATATAGCTCTCTATATAGTCATCTGCCGGAGATGGGAAACCAGCCGCAATAGTAGAAGCAAAGACAGGCCACTCACCAGTAGGTGACTCAGGTGTGACCTCTATTGGAATAAGAATACTCGTCTTATTTTTCATATTTCCGAATCAGGCCGATAACCACCCCTAGAATTTCAAGACTTCCCTTAGGTCGGATGACCGGATACAAATCATTCGCTGGTAATAAAACTGGCTTCCCTCGTTTTTTCCCAAGGGTTTTGACTGTAAATTCATCGTCTATGTTGGCAACAACAATATCCCCTGTCTTTGCTGTAGACCTAATCTCAACCACAACAACGTCTCCATCATTTATGCCAACATTTATCATAGAGTCTCCCTGAACAGGAACTAAGATTGTCTTTGATGGCTTGCTAATAAGAAACTGGTCAATCATGAACGGGTCAGTGGTTACATCAGATACGGTTGTTGGAAGGCCTGCTACAACCGGTGTATGAGAAATATTTCTCTCGAAGAAACGTTCAGTTGGAATCCATACTTCATCGGGAGTTCGTATCAAATACCTCTGCTTGGCAAGTCGAAACAACACCTTATTAACAGCTGACTTTGCCGCAAGTCCCAAAATATTACATAAGCGCGCATACGAAGGAAAACTATGGTGCGTCGCATAATAGTTCTGAAGTCTCGATAGATAGTCAGAGTCCTTGATGGTCATAGTATATTAGGGTATAGTCTTCCCTTCATATTAGAGAACGAACGTTCTCTAGTCAAGGGGATTAATCATACGTAGCTAGCAGACAAAATGAAACCGCTAACCTGCTAATGAAGAATGTAATAAAGAAGGCATGTAGCTTTATTATGGTTTAAAAAAAGTATTTATCTGTGGACCGAAAAAACCTTTGGCAGAGAAGGGCAGAGCCTTAATTTGGTCCATACATTAATTAAGAAACATAATCTATGGACTGGTTTAATTCTTCTAAAATCTCGATAACCCCGAGTAATTATGGAGACCATTTAAGAATAGGAACCGTTGAAATTGAATTTTTAGGAGAACCATCTACAATTTTATCACTATAAACCAAATAAATTAATACATTCCTTGTGGGATCATAAAACCGAATCACTTGAAGAGTTTTAAATAAAAGCGATGTTTTTTTACTAAAAACTGACTCCCCGTTTACAACTTCAAGAGGGCGTTTAATAGCCCCTATTTGTCTACAAGCAATCGATGCTTCAGCTTTATCCTCGGCTATTCCAAGACTCCCGCTAATTCCTCCTGTCTTAGCTCTACTCAAGTGACATGTAACTCCCGGTACTTTTGGATCATCAAATGCTTCTACAATAATTTTATGATTTGAACCAAGAAATTTAAAGACAGTATCTACTGATCCAATTTCCTCAGCGTGCAAGTCTAATGGATTGACAAACATTAAAATAATAAAAATAATTCGATTCATGTATTCCTCTTTAATCAGTTTGTTATAAAAATATTTTAGTTAAATCTAGAATAAGTAAAATATTTACATACCCCAATGTTTTCCTATAGCCCATTTATTAAAGTAATTAAAACCCTCTCCTTAAAAAAAATTCCACAAATATAATTGCCCAAAATATTAACTCTCTAAAAATTAAAAAAAGTTAACACAACATTAATACGCAGTTAACAATTAATTAACCCGACGTTAATAGAAAGGTCGTATTAATAGAAGTATGGAATGATAAATAATTAAAAAAACTATCCTTCGATAGTCATCTAAAAATTATTACTAATATTTGGAGAGTTTTATGTTCTATAAAGTTGAAGTATTAGATGCTAAAGGTAAATTTAAAAAATTATTCACAAGTGAAATGTTAAGCAAAAGACATTGGGATATGTTCCCAGATAATATAAAAAAAGCTGAAAAAGAAAAAAAATCTAAAAATCAAATAAAGAATAAGTTTAATGTATTTCCAGACAAAAAAGTGCGGGCTTAAGAAGAGCTAGACATTTAGAAAAAATATAAATTTTTAAAAAATAATTGCGAGGTAATTTTTATGAAAATATCATTAAAGTCGTTTGGGACCTATTTATTAGTATTTTTGTTTGGTTGGTCGTGTGCCGTATTCAGCTATTCAGATGTTATTTATTCTTAATTCAAAGAATATTTAAAATAAAATATTGTAAAAACTATAAAACTAGACTGAAGAACAGTATAAATTAATTGACTGTGATTACTTATTTATAAAAAAAGCTGCTAAGAAGAAGTTTATTAAATAAATAATTGATTTTAGGGTGAACAATGACTTACGACTGTAAAGTTTATGATAAAAATGGAAATCTTAAAAAAATTTTAAAAAAAAATGAAGACTTCTCAAAGGTTACTAATAATTTTCTTAATCAAAAGTCAACTAAGCGAGCCATATCATATCTCAAAAAAATGAAAGAACCCAAAGCAGCTACGGGGGCTAAAGTGAACTTTTATGATAAGCAATGTTGTGTATGTAAAATGGTATTTCATCCTCGCCACAAATATAGCATCTACTGCTCATATGAATGCCAAAGCAAGCTATATAGAGGAAAAAAAAATATGAGGGAAAAAATACGACTAATAAATGCCGGTAAAAATTTTTAAACCTTGATTTTTTTATTAATGACTTCATTTGTTAGGTTTTATCGATGTGATTTCTTAAACTTTAATTAAGTCGAAAACGCTCGCACGCTAAATAATGAATATTATAAATTTTGTAGAGTTAAATTAAACTGACCTATTTTTTTTTGTTTCTTCTGATAAAAGGTTACAACACATTTTTGTTGTTCTTTTTTTGAGTGATTTTGAAGAAGTCTGTCTTTAAGATTTAAGGACTCATCTGAAAAATACATTTGTGTCGTTAGTTGGCTATGATTTGATGATCTAACTGTAAAATGTATATGAGGAGGACGAGTCCAAAACCAACTTGCAGGGTAAGAACCGGGCTTGATAGTTTTAAAGCTGTATTCTCCATTTTCGTTAGTAATAGCCTTCCCCCAATACTGAAAATTAGGATCTAGTTTAGCCCGATTTCTATCTTCCGGATGATTGTATCGACCTGTAGAACATGCCTGCCAAATTTCAATGATAGCCTTTGAAACCGGCTCACAGTTTTCACCCTGCACAATTCCATTTATATATATAATTTCTCCCTTAGCTTTTTTAGACTTATCTTTCAAATAGGTTAAATCATTGTCTTTATCATCCGGATAATTTAATGGGTAAAAAGGCCCCGATGATTCTCGAGGGGTGAGCTCACAGCTTGAATAAACAAAAGAAGGCGCTAGCCAATCAGTAGTAATTAATGCCCCTAATGTTAAGAATCCTTTTAAAAAATTTCTTCTTCGTTGATTGAAATTATTTTTCCCATTCATATGATAATTAAGACTATTACTAGCCTACTCTAGTTAGTTAATAAATTTTTTTATATCATCACAAGTTTTGACATGAAATAATAAAAATTATATTTTATCCAAATAATATAATAAGTTTGATGAAATTTTAGGGCCTATATTTTTCTAATCTTGTTGGCATTGTAATAGTATTTTTGTAGAAAGCTTAATTTGTTTTAATTTTTATTTTGTTAAATAGATTAACCATAATTTATTTAAACTTTTTAAGAAAATAATGTTGAAATCTAACAATCAAGGCAATCTTTTTTGTTTTGGCTTAGGTTATTCTGCCCAGTTTTTAGCTAAAAGATTAATACCTAAAAATTGGCTTGTTTCCGGTTCATATCGTGATTCTAACGCTATCACGTCAATAAAGGAAATAGGCGTTTCAGTTTATTTATATGATGGCAACAGAGTTTCATCTAAAATTCTTGATGCGATACATAAAGCTACCCATATTTTAATATCTATTCCACCGCAAGAATCAGGAGATGTAGTTCTTCAACATTTTGGTTCTATTTTTTTGAAATCTAAACACTTGAAATGGGTTGGTTATATTTCTTCAACTGGAGTTTATGGAGATTCAAACGGAGAATGGGTTGATGAGACTTCCCCTCTAAAGCCAATTACTTTCCGTGGTCAAAGGCGTGTCGAAGTTGAGTCTGACTGGCTTAAACTTCAAAAGGA
>Ga0066606_10001769_pt1 | contig 13045 bp, 6 predicted proteins | sample SaaInlV_DNA_100m_FD_60386 | JGI IMG/M metagenome (GOLD analysis project Ga0066606, IMG submission 60386) | Marine microbial communities from expanding oxygen minimum zones in the Saanich Inlet - SI075_LV_DNA_100m | ecosystem: Environmental > Aquatic > Marine > Unclassified | place: British... | reverse complement strand
CCTCGATTTCTAAACCGCCCCCAAAACAAAACTCGCGGGTTATTTCGCGAATAAAAACTCCAGCAAGTGGCTGAAGTCAGCGCGAGGGATCGCTTGACCGATGGCCTCGGGCATGAGGGAGCGGGTTGTTTGTTCCTGCGACGTGATGTCGGCCTTCGCGATGCTGCTCTCCGCGCCGGCCAAGTCGGCGAAGACGATCGATTCGCCGACCTCGCGCCGCTTCAGCCCGAGCACCGTCTGCCCTTTTTTTAGTTTCACAATCGAGTAGCGGAACGCCACATCGACGTTGCGGTTCGGGTCGAGAATGTCCTCCACCAACCGCTCGACGCCCCTGTTGCCGGCGCCGTCGAGTTGCGGGCCGATGTTTCCGCCCTCCCCTCCCTTTTGGTGGCAGGCCGCGCAGTAGGTGGCGAAGGTCGTCCGGCCACTTGCCGCGTCACCACCCGTCTCGCGAAACGCCGCCACGCGCTCGGCGATGAGTCGTTCGCGGTCGGCGGTCGGCTTGGGCAAGTCGGCGGTGAGCGCCGCCACGCGCTGGGCAGCGGCCTTCGGGAAACTGCTTTTTATCTGCGGATCCAGCAGCAACCCAGCCGGTGCCTGCCCGCTTTTCACTATACCAAGCAGCGCCTTGGCCCCGAGCCGGTTTCTGACCAGCGCAAGGGCAAACTGCAGTTGCAGGTCGGCCGGCGCTTGGCCAATCGCCTTGGCCAAGCGAGAGCGAACGACCGGCAAATGTGCCCCGCCATTGGCCACGGCCAGACGCAGCGACCTTGGCTGGCCGCCGTCCTCGAGGATCGATGCGACTCTGGCTTGCTGGTCCGCGTTGCCGTTCCCCAGAATGGCTGAAACCGCCACCTCACGCGCCGCAGTGGCGGCAATCGGATCGGTGGCCAAGCCCGTGGCGGCATCGAGCACCGTCGTCAATTTCAGGTCGCGGGCAATCTGCGCGGCGGCGAGCTGGCGCTTGGCCAAGTAGCGCGGCGCCATCGTGGGCAGCGGGGCGATGTCCGGCTCGAATCCACCCGCCGCCACCCAGGCGAATCCGCCCCTCGTGTCGCGATCGACGATCTCGAAGCGCGCGCGACGACCTGTAAACGCCGACAAGTCCCACACGATTTCCTGCGCGGTCTCGCCGCTGGAGCACCCGGTTTTTTGCAGGATGCGGCCAGTCACGGCTTCGACGAGTTGAACGTATTTTTTTTGGTTTGGCGGCTTGCCGGGGTGGCTTCCATGGCCGGCGAGCAGAAAACGCAACCGACTCGGAACGGCAAATTCTCGGGAGCACAGCACACCTGTCAAGCGTTCGCCGCCGGGCGCAGCGCTGCTGAGAAAATCGACGTGTCGGAACATCTCGAGACTGACGCTGAACCGCGCCACGCCGAGCCATGCGAAGGCCGCGCCGGTGTCGCCATCAACGACCTCGACGAACACCTCGCGTGGCCGGTCGAGTCGCCAGCGCACCGGCACACCAGTGTCGTTGCGCGGCGGATACACCCGATGCAGTTCGGCGCCGGTCTTGGCATCGACGAGTCGCACAAAATTCTTCTCATGCGCGGGATCGTTGGGGAAGCCGCGGTGGCCGTTGATGAAAAATGTCAGCTCGGCCGGCATCGCAAACGGCACCGAACGCAGCACGCCGGTGAGCGACTCGCCACCAGGCGGCAGGCTGGTGATGTAATGAAGACCGGTGACACCGTCGTTGGAGGCGCGCACCTGCGGAATCCACGGGCTGGCGGTTGGGTGATCGGGGTGCGGGTGGTTTTCCCACTTGGGCGTGCTGGCCGGGATGCTGCGCGTTTGCGCGATCCACGGGATGCCCGACGGCGGCACACCCTTGGCCGGCTCGGCAACCCAGTGCGTCCCGACTGCCTCGGTGGCGGCGAGTAGTTCGCCGGCAAGTTTTTCCGCCCAAGCGAGCACACCCTGCTCGGGAGTGAGTCCGCGCTGGACGATGCCGTCGTTGATGGCGAGCAGCAGTTCCGCCTGGAAATCGAGGTTGCCGGGGAACTGTTTTTGCACCAAGGCGGCCACGCGGTTCAGCCCCTCCGGCGGCACGTTGCGGGCGATGTGGCGGAGGTAAATGGTCAACTGCCCGCGCTCGATCCCGGCATCGTGAAGGTTGACCAAGAGCAGCGAGGCGGCGAACGGCGAGTTGACGGAGAGCGCCACGCTCATCAATTCGCGGAGATTTTTGGGATCATTTTTGAGGTCGGCAAACCTGGCCGGATCGTCGACGGCGCGAAGGTTGTTGCGCAGCGCGATCCGCAGCGCGTGGCGCAGATGCCCGTCAGTTGCGGGAGCCTGGCCAAGCGCGGTCAGCAGCGGACGGATGTGATCGGCGTGCGACTGCCGCGCGAGGGCATCGGCGGCGGCGCGGCGGACTTGCGGCGAGCTGTCGTGCAAGCCTGCCAGCACCATCGCCGTGGTTTTTGGCGTCCAGTTTTTTTGCGCAACGGCAATCCGCCGGGCGTGGACGCGGACAAGCTCTGATTTGTCGTTGGCCAAGCGCAACTGGGTGGCTTCGTCCAGTTGGCCAAGGCGGTGGAGTACCCACGCGCCGTGCGCCTTCAACTCAGGCTTGGCACCGGCCCGGGCCATCGCCTGGCCAAGCGGCGCGACGGCGTGCTGGCCGGCGTCATCGGCGAGATAGTCGGTGGCAGTCATGCGGCGGGCGAGCAGCGGACTGGCCAGCTCGGCGATCGCTTGGTCAAGCGGCGCGACGGGGAGATTGACCGACTTGGCCAGTCGCTCGCCCTTTGGGCCGTTGTAAACCAAGCGCCAAATCCGGCCCGTCTCGCGGTCGCGTCCGGGGTGATCGAGGCGCACCTCGTAGTGACCGATGATGCGGTTGTAAAAATCGGCAATGTACAGCGCACCGTCGGGGCCGAACTGCAAATCGACCGGCCGGAACCATGGGTCGCGGGTGCGAATCAGGTCCGGCAGCTTGGTGCCTTTCGGGCTGCTGCCGCGCCACTGGATCCTGTCGCGATTGACGCGGCTGGTGACGACGTTGCCGACGAAGATGTTGTCGCGGAATTCCGTCGGCCAGTGATTGTCCTGGTTGAAAACGATGCCGCACAGGCCGCTTGAGTTGTGCGTGTGCCGAATCACCGTGGGCGCAAAGCCCATGCCGTCGTGCGGCTTGCCGAAGCTCGGGTAATAGGCATCGCGAATGAGCTGATAAATCGGCGAGCTGTGGCAGTCGGCGGTGTAAAAGTTTCCGAACGAATCGAGGCACATGCCGAACGGGTTGACTTGCCCGAAGGTGAACTGCTGCACGCTTGAGCCGTCCAACTGCACGCGATACGTGTTGCCGGAGTTCATCGTAATGCTCGAGCCATCAGCGGCGTTGACGGTGGTCGTGTTATTGAAACCGTGCGTGAGATGCAGCCAGCCGTCGAGCCCGCGAGTGAACGACGACTGCATGCCGTGCGTGTCGCGCTCGAAGCCAAGTGGACCGTAAAGTTTCTCCCGCTTGTCGGCCCTGCCATCGCCGTCGGTGTCGCGCAAAAACCAGATGTTCGGGATGCTCCAGGCGACTACGCCATCCCTGTACGGATAAATCCCGGTGGGGATGTTCAGGCCATCGGCGAAGGTGGTGAGCTTGTCGTAGGCGCCATCGCCGTTGGTGTCCTCGAGGAGCTTGATCGTGTCGTGACCGCGTTGGCCAAGCGGCGCGGGGTACGGGTATTCGAGCGTGCTCGTGACCCACAACCGGCCGCGCTCGTCGAAGGCGAGATTCATCGGCTGGCCAATGTCCGGACTGGCGGCGACCAACTCCATCCGGAAACCGTCCGGGACGTCGAACAACTTCAGGCTTTCAACTGCGTCAAGCGGATCAGCCTTGCGCACCAACGCCTGAAAATCCGGCCTACTGAACGGGTCGGCGGGCGGCTTTTTTTTCTGAAAATCCTGCGCTTGGCCAAGCGCCACGCCAGCTAGAAAAAGTGGGATGAAGCGAAACATTCAGCGGGGGAAAATGACAAGTCACCAAACCCATGCCAAGCCACATTTTGGCCGCCGTGCAATTACCCGGACTCGTCCCAGGGATGATTCCAAATGACGGAGCCGTCCTTCGCAATTTCCATTTGATCAAAACATCCTGGAGCGGCGTGCTCGACTTGGAGGAAATTCATATCGCGCTGGGTGGACTTGTAAACGTTGAACGCCTGATCGATTGGCAGCGTCGCGGCCGCGTCCAATACCATCCCATCGTCGATGCCCTCGATTGAACCAAAAGTAGGCGCTTGGTCAAGCGCAGCTAATTGGGCTTCGTTGACGAAGAAACACCCCGAGTGCGGCGCGCGGGCTCTCTCGAATTGCACCCTGCCGCCGAGGTAATCCAGCGTGTGGATGACATCTCCCACCGGTCCGTCCGAATAGGTGTAGTCCGGGTAAATCTTGTACACCCACTCGCTATGCACCTTGTCGGTGTCGAGGAACGACTCGAAGCGATTCGGCTGCAACAGGGCCTTGGAGTCGGCGCTGGTAACATTACGGTTGAAGTAATCCAGCTTGCAGAAGAAGTGGGGATCGTGAATCACGATATCATCCTCGAGATAGCCATAATAATCGTACTGACCTGCGTGACTCCGAATGACCTTGTGCGTCTCGAAGCCGATGTGCCTCGGGTCGGCGTTGATCGGGACGTGCTCGTAAAGCCTTGAGGGAATTCCAATTTCGCTAAGCAGATGTTTTTCGGGCACAGTGACGACCTTGACGGTAACTGAGTGGGCGCACTCATTCGGAACCTCTTCGAAGATGCGCTGCCGATGGTTGGCTCCGATGTGCGCTCGGCCAAACAACAGGTGTAGAATACCAATGCACTTTGCCAAACCACGAATTTTTTCCTGACGCTTATCCTCTCTTTCACTGTGGTAACGCGCCTTGTTTGCAGGTGCGGTTTCAAAAAAATGAGGGATGCAAATCAGGATTTTCATCGGTACAGCATTTCTGTTTGTACTTTGTTAAATCGAACCGGGTGCGAGTTTCTTTTTTTCGGCGAGCACCTTTTGTAGCACGGCAAATGTCTTGCGCTCGGTGTCGTCGAGCAGCCTGCGAATTCAGCCAGCCAGCCAAGACAAAAACAAAAACTTCGATCCATTTTTTTATTCGTGTGGGAGGCGAACTGTACTGAAAAACCGTCCCTACTACAATACGGGCCGAGGATGGTTTACGGATTCCAAACGAACTGCTCCCGTCAATCTACGAACAGGAACTCGTTGAGGTTGATCAATGCGAGCGCAAACTGTGTGAGAGGCTCGACTTCGCCATCGCTTGGCTCGGCGAGAAACCGCTTGGCCAGGTGCAACTCCTCCCTGCTTGGCTCGCGCTGGAACAGCAGGCCGTACATCCGCCGGATGGACCGTCCAACCGGCGTTTCGCCATCTTTGCAACGCTTGGCCAAGGTCTTGGCCATCGCCAGCGAGAAACCGGAGTTGAGCAGGATCAGCGACTGCGGTGCGGTGGTGGATTCCTTGCGATGGGCGCAAGACGCCGTACCGTCGGGGCGGTCGAACAGTTCAAACAGCGGGTAGCGCAGATTTCGCCGGGCGAACAGGTAAACGCTGCGCCGGTGGTGATCCTTCTCGTCAGTGCTGACCGGCCATTGGTTTTTGAGCAGCGTACTGGTGATTTCTTGGGGAAGCGGCGGGCGCACTCCGGGACCGCCGACGGGCTGTGCCACCCGGCCGCTGATTGTGAGTAGCATGTCGCGCAGCGACTCGCCGTCGAGCCGACGCCGGTTCATCCGCGAATAAAGCCGGTTGCCTGGATCAGCCGCCAGGCGCCTGGCCCAGTGCTCGCCCTCCCCCCGGCTCACCTGCCTGTACGCCGCCGAGGTGAGCAGCAGCCGGTGCATCGACTTGAGGCTCCACTCGCGCCGGGGCAGCTCCGCCGCCAGCCAGTCGAGCAACTCCGGGTGGCTTGGCTTTGCGGCGTTGCGTCCCAAGTCGTTCGGCGTCCCGGCCAGCGGTTGGCCAAAGTGAAACTGCCAAAGCCGGTTGACCGCCGATCGAAGAAACAACGGGTTGCGCGAGCCGGACATCCACTTGGCCAGACCGGTGCGGCTGGCCTCGGGGCCGCTCCCGGCCCGGCCAAGGGCGATTCGCGGTGCCGCCGGTTTCATCACTTGGCCAAGCCGCCGAAAATCGCCGCGCACCGCAAACCGGGTCGTCACCGGTCTGCCAGTCGAGACGCGCATCACACGTCCGCTGACTTCACCCCCGGCAAGGGCAAGTTTCTGTTCCTTGAATTGCAGGGCGCTCTCGAAGAACGCGCGCAACCGATAAAAATCGGCCTGGCTGACCGGGTCCGACTTGTGGTCGTGGCACTGCGCGCAGCCGACAGTCAGGCCGAGAAAAACCGAGCCGACAGTCGTGGTCATTTCGTTGAGCACCATGTGGCGTCGCTCGGTCGCCAAGTTGATGTCAGGCATGTCCTGCCCGGCCAGCAGGAAACCGGTGGCCAGGGCGGCGGCGGGCGACACTTCGTCGCCGGCGAGTTGGTGGAGGACAAATTCGTCGTAAGACTGATCGGCGTTCAGCGCGCTGATCAGCCAATCTCGGTAGCGCCACGCATTGGGACGCACCTTGTCGTGCTCGAAACCGTCCGTCTCGGCGAAGCGCGCAAGATCGAGCCAATGCTGTGCCCAACGCTCACCGAAAGCCGGCGACGCGAGCAGCGACTCAACCAACCGCTCGTAGGCATCCGGTCGGGCATCCGCTTCGAACTCCACGACCGCCTCCGCGGTCGGCGGCAGGCCGAGGAGGTCGAAGTACAACCGGCGAATCAGCGTGCGGCGGTCGGCCTCCGGCGCAAGCGACAAATTTTTGCCCTCCAGTTTTTCAGCAATGAAATGATCGACCGGGTTGGCCAAGTGCCCGGTCGCCTTGACTCGTGGAATCGCCGCTTGGCCAAGCGGACGCCAAGCCCAATGGTCACGATCCGCAGTGGTGATGGGCGGCTCAACGATGGCCACCGATTCCTCCGCCTGGCCAAGCGACAGGCTCAACAGCAACAGGCTGCCGCAGCGCAGAAACATCACGCGAGAATGTCGGTGGCAACGCTGCCGCCAACATCGGTGAGGCGCTCGTCTCGGCCATTGTGGAAGATGGTCAGGTGTTCGTGGTTGATGCCGAGTAAATGTAGAATCGTCGCGTGAAGGTCGTGTACGTGTACCTTGTTTTGCTCGGCGCGCAGCCCCACGGGATCAGTCGCGCCGTAGGCCATGCCGCCGCGCACGCCGGCGCCTGCCAGCCACACCGAGTAGCCCCACGGATTGTGATCGCGGCCGGTGCCCTGTTCGCTCATCGGCATGCGGCCGAACTCGCCACCCCAAATCACCAGCGTGTCGTCCAGCATGCCGCGCGTCTTCAGATCCTTAAGCAAACCGGCAATCGGCAGATCGGTTCGGCGGCAGTACTTGCTGTGGTTTTGCAGGACATCTTTGTGCGCGTCCCAGCCTCCTGTGTCGCCGGAGTAAAGTTGCACAAAGCGCACGCCTTTTTCGACCATTCGCCGGGCCAACAAACAGCGCGTGCCAAACTCGTTCGTCTCCTTTTGACCGATGCCATACAGCCGGCGGGTTGCCTCGGTTTCGCGGGAGATGTCGACGATCTCCGGCGCGGCCGACTGCATGCGAAACGCCAGCTCGTAGGCGTTGACGCGAGCGGCGAGCCGGTCGTCGAAGTCGCGCCCGGCCAAGTGTTCACGGTTGAGGTGGCCGATCAGGTCGAGCATGCGACGCTGGCCACCGATGCTAATACCGGGCTGCGGCTGGAGATTCAAAATCGGCTTTGCTCCGGGCCGCAGCGTCGTGCCCTGATAGCTGCCAGGCAAAAAACCGCTGCCCCAAGCCGGCGGGCCGCCCTTGAGCCCGCCACCCGGGTCGGGCAACACGATGAACGCCGGCATGTCACGATTCTCCGTGCCCAAGCCATAGGCCGCCCAGGCACCGAGGCTGGGTTTGCCCATGAGAATCGAGCCGGTGTTCATTTGGTACACCGACTGCGGATGGTTCACGCTGTCGCCGTGGCAACTGCGCAGCACGCAAATGTCATCCGCGTGCCCGGCGATGTACGGGAGGAAATCGCTGATCTCAAGACCGGATTGGCCGCGCGGGCGAAACGGCTTGATCGGGCCAAGCAGCGGATTGCCCGCGACTTTGCGGCGCGTCATCACCTCGCCAAAACTGCCCGGCAAGGGCTGGCCGGCGTACTTGGCCAGGTCCGGCTTGGGATCGAACAAATCCATGTGGCTCGGCCCGCCGTGCATGAACAGCCAAATGACACGCTTGGCCCGTGGAGCGAAATGCGGCTGCCGCGGTGCTAGCGGATCAGTTGCGCCTGGCCAAGCCGCCCGCGCCTCCTGCTGCATCAGGCCCGCCAAGGCCAAGCCGCCAATCCCGCCGCCGGCTTTCAGCAAAAACTGCCGCCGATCGTGCCGCTGCGGAAAATGCGCCTGACCCAGCGAAACCGCTGGAGTTGAACCGTTCATTTGCGCTTCTTGTTAGCCGATGGAATCGTTTGACGCAACGCTGGTGATCACCGGGCCAAGCGCCCGTTTCACGCATCATTGAGGTTGCGAGGGGTGGGGTGATCTGCCAATATCGCGCCGTGAAACGCCTGCTTTTTTCCCTTTGTATCGTTGTGTCGCTTGCGCCGCTTGGCCAAGCACAGACGAGTGACAAGCCGACCCTTTGCCAGGGCAACTACCATTCCGAGGCCGAGGCCGTGGCACAGCTCAAGCGCCTGGCCGCGACGCACTCGAATCTCGCCGAGTGGAAGGCGCGCGCGGCGGCGGTGCGGCGGCAGATCTTGACCGGCGCCAAGCTCAGTCCGCTGCCCAAGCGCACGCCGCTCAACCCAATCATTAAAAACAAACGCCGGTACGACGGCTACACGGTCGAGTCGGCCGCCTTCGAGGCGCGGCCCGGTTTTTTCGTGTACGGCAACCTTTACCGGCCGCTTGGTCACAACGGCAAACGCCCGGGCGTGCTTTGTCCGCACGGGCACGCGCGCGGCCCGGAAGGTGGGCGGCTGCGGCCCGACCAGCAAAACCGCTGCGCCACGCTCTCACGCATGGGTGCGGTGGTGTTCTCGTACGACATGATCGGCTTCGGCGACTCGGAGCACCTTGGTTGGAATCACAACCATCCGCAGGTGCTCACACTGCAGACGTGGAGCAGCATCCGCGCGCTGGATTTTCTCGAGTCACTGCCGGAAGTGGACGCGAAGCGCATCGGTGTCACCGGCTGTTCCGGTGGCGGCACTCAGACGTTTCTGCTGACGGCAGTCGATAAGCGCGTGGCGGTGGCGGTGCCGGTGGTGATGGTGTCGGCGCATTTCTTCGGCGGCTGCAATTGCGAGAGCGGCCTGCCGATCCACAAGACACCCAAGCTGGAGACGAACAACGCCGAGTTTGCCGCGCTCGCCGCGCCGCGTCCGCTCAAGCTTATCTCGGTGGGTGGCGACTGGACGAAGAACACACCCAAGGTGGAGTACCCCTTCATCCGGTCGATCTACAAATACTACGGCGCGGAGGCCAAGGCGGAGAACACGCACTTCCCCGAGGAGCAACACGGCTACGAGTACACCAAGCGACAGGCGATGTATCCCTTCATGGTCAAGCACCTCGGCCTCGACGCGGGCGGCGTGTTGGACAAAAAAACCGCCAAGTTCGACGAGAGCAAAAACACCGTCGAGAAAGTGGCCACGATGCGCACCTTCAACACGCTCGCGGACATGCCTGGGCACGCGCTCAAGCCGGGCGCGACGGTGGCGCTGCGCTAGGGCTGACGCCTGTTCCCGGCGCGAGGGTTGCGCCTGAGCCGGCGGTCTAGCGGCGACGGGGTGGTGGCGTCGATCTCTTTTGTCCAGTCCTCGAGCCCAGCCTGCATGCGCTTGGCCAAGCGGGTCTTGGCGGCGACGAGGTTGGTGGTTTCGGAGAGATCCTCGGCGAGATCGTAAAGTTCAATCTCCCCGGTGCGGTGTGTGCGGCGGAGCTTGTTGCCGTCCCGAATAAGCACCGAATCGAGCGGGCGATAAAAATGGAGCCCGACCCGGGGCCGCCGAACGACGCCCCTACCGCCATTGAGTAGGACTGGCTTGACGGAACCTCCCTCAATGCCCTTGGGCTGTTTTTCCGCTGATCCGGCCAAGTCGGCAAAAGTCGAGAGCAGGTCGTAGCCGACGACCGGCACGCTTGAGTACGAACCCGGCTCGATGCCGGGGCCGGCGGCGAAGAACGGCACGCGCAAGCCGCCCTCGTAGTAGGAGCCCTTGCCGGCGCGGAGCGGCTTGTTGAAGTGCGGATACTGCCTTGCGGTGCCGCCGTTATCCGAGGTGAGAAAAACGTAGGTATTGTCGGTGAGTTGCAGTTCGTCGAGCACGTCGAGGATGCGGCCGACCGCCTGGTCGAGGTCGTCGATCATGGCGGCGTACCAGTAGGCGGTGTGGATCTTGCCCGGCGTGCGGGCCTTGTGCCGTGCCAGCGTGGCCGGCTTGGCCTCGGCCGAGAGGTGGATGGCATAGTGCGACACTTGCAGATAAAACGGCGCGTCGGTGTGGGCCTGATGACGGATGAATTGCACGGCGTTGTCGGTGAGGGAGACGGAGCGCTTGGGGTCGTCGTGCGGGAAATGCTTGGTCTGGTCGGTGGTCAACTGCCGGGCGGTGTGGTTGCCGGTGCGGCCATCAGAGGCGTCGTAGCCCAACTCGGCGGGATGATGGTACATGTGCCACTTGCCGAAGTGCGCCGCCCGGTAAGTGGGATCGATCGACTTGAGCACCTGCGGGATGGCTCGGGCCGGGAACGGCGCGGGATAGTTGACGGCGCGGTTGCTGGTTTTCTTGAGTTTGGCCGGTGTCATGCCGAACTGGATGGCATGGCGCGACGGCGAACAGACCGGGTGGGGCGCGTACGCCTGCGAGAACGTCATCCCGACATCGGCGAGGCGCTTGAAATTCGGCGTGAGGTAAAAGTCGGAACGGGTGTCGGCGCGTGACGGGATCATCGGCATCTCGGTGTTGTTCCAGCCCTGGTCGTCGGTGAGGATAAGGATGATGTTGGGCGGCTTGGCCAAGGCGGCAGAGGCCAAGCCCAGCAGCAGGGCTGCTCCGAGTAAGTGGCGGGATGTGTCTTTCATAATTGGCGCTTGCCAAGCGGATATCCACCCATCCTACTCCCCGATGGTTTCGTAGGCGATCACGGCGTTGTCACCCTGCAACCGAAGGGAGGTCATTTTCAGCTTGGTTTCGCCAGTCGAGCGTAACCTATAAAAGCGCATGCCACCGGACATTTTCACCGTGAAGGTCTTGTTGTCTTCATTGAGCACCGCCTCAGATTCTTCGGTGTATTCACCCACGACCGTGGCCGATGAAAGCAGCGTGAGCGCCGGTTCCTTGGGTGCCTCGGTGACCGTGATGGTGACCGACTCGGACGCCTTGGCGCCGTGCGGATCCGTCACGACGAACGTGACTTCGTGAGTGCCAACCTGATCGTCGGCGGGAATCCAGCGGAAGCCGGTTTCGGGATCGGACACAGCGCCGGCGGGCAGGTCGGCGGTCGTGTAGACAAGTTCAGTGTCGGCGGAATCGGTTGCGCTTGGCTTGATGACGAGCGCTTGGCCAGACTCTACGGTCTGCGGCCCGATAGCGGTCAACACCGGTGGCAGGTTGACGGTCACGGAGAGCATCCCGCTGGCTCTGGACTCCATTTCGTCCAGCACCAAGACCGTCACCTCCGTGGTTCCACCTTCCGTCTCCGGGCTGGTCGTCCACTCGATCAGGCCATTGACTGAAACGGTCATCTCGGCCGGGACGTTCTGCAGTTGGTACTTCAACTTGGCATTGTCGCCATCCGGATCATCCGCAACCACCTGCACCGACAGTTTTTCACCTCTTGTCACCACGACCAGATCCAGCGTCTCGATTGTCGGCGGGACATTCGGCTTCAGCGTCACCGTGATTACCACTAGCTCTTCATCCGCTGCGCCGTGCGGATCTTTCACGCCAAACAACACCTCGTGAACGCCCAACTGCTCCGTGGTCGGTGTCCAGTTGAAACCGGACGAGGAATCAAACTCGGCGCCCGTTGGCAAATCCTTGGCTGAGAAAACGACCTCGCCGCCCTCCGGATCGATTGCGCTTGGCTTGATGGCCAGCGCTTGGCCAGCCTGCACGGTTTGCGGGGCGATGGCAGTGAACGTCGGCGGTAAGTTGACCGTTACAGTCAACACACTGCCGGAACCGGTAGGCAATTCATCCAGCGCAAAAACCGTCACTGCCGTGGTGCCCCCGCTGGCCCCGGCGTCAACCGTCCACTCAATCAGGCCTTCGGTTGTGATGGTCATTCCAGCCGGGGCATTCTGCAATAGGTACTTCAGCTTGGCATTGTCCCCGTCAGGATCATCCGCAACCACCTGCACCGAGAGCTTGTCACCCCTCGACACCACGACAGGCTCCAGCGCCGTGATCGTTGGAGCCACATTTGCCTTCACGTTTATCCGGACGGTCAGTGTTCCCCTTGCCCCGTGAGGGTCGGTGGCGGTGAACGAAACGTCATGAGCCCCAACCAGCGCCGAGCCGGGAGTCCACTTGAAGCCCTCTTCAGGATTATACGCCGCGCTCTCGGGAAGATCGCCGGTGGTGAAAACCCACTCCGTGTCATCCGAGTCGGTCATGGTCGGATTAAAGACCAGTTCCGTGCCCGCCTTCACGGTTTGTTCCGCGAGTTCAAGCCACTTGGGTGCCTGGTTGACCCTCACGACCAACCTGCCGCTGGCCGCCAAAAGGCTCTGGTCGACGACGACTATGTTTATCTTGTGAGTCTTGGCTTCAGCTTCGCTGCCCACGGTCCACTCAACCAAGCCGCTGGCAGAAATGGTCATGCCTTTCGGCTGGTTACGAAGCCCGTATCTCAGCTTTGATATGTCACCGTCAGCATCATCGGCAACAATCTGAACCTCCATGCTGTCACCCACCGAAACCACCACCGAATCGAGCGGCACAATGGTCGGTGGCGAATTCACCATCACCAAAGCCTC
>Ga0066606_10001766_pt1 | contig 13049 bp, 10 predicted proteins | sample SaaInlV_DNA_100m_FD_60386 | JGI IMG/M metagenome (GOLD analysis project Ga0066606, IMG submission 60386) | Marine microbial communities from expanding oxygen minimum zones in the Saanich Inlet - SI075_LV_DNA_100m | ecosystem: Environmental > Aquatic > Marine > Unclassified | place: British... | reverse complement strand
CATGGAGCGCTTGATACCCTTTGACCCTGATTTTTATCCTGCCGTACCTATTCTAGGTGCCACCTATGGTGTATGGCTCGTACTCCTTTGGCTAGGGGGTGCATTCTCACTGGTACTAGCCAAGAAAGTTTATGATGGAGAAGATTGGGCCCGGGGAACCATCCTTGGAATCTTTGCCATTCCTTCTGTAGCTGGTATGACCATGTTCATCCCCTGGATGGTACTGGTTGTAAGTGATTACTCAACTGGACCGGTTGCTGGAATCTTACCTCCACCTGAAAATCTTCCTGCGCCACCGGTGCTTCCTGTCATGATCTTTGGTTTAATCTTTTATTTTACAACGCTGCTCGCTGATGGTGATACTATCAAAAATAAGATACTGAAGCTCGTTCCATACACAGCAATAGGTGTTGTTGCTGGAATGGTGTTTATGAATGGACAACATGGTGTTCGTTATTTCATCTTTATCCCTGAGTATCTTGATTTTACCTCATCTTTTCACCCTCTGGGTAATTTTTATACCAATCTGGATCACTATGATGCCCTGGCATTAGTGAAAACGTCTCAGGCTCAGATTGATGCAGGTCAAATCACTAAGACAACAGAAGCAATATATGACGCAAATACCCTTACTTTGTTATTGGGTGGATTTATGAACTACCTGTCATCGGCACTTATGATCATTTCGATTCCATTTCTCGCCTTAAAGAAAAAGATTGGCTATTACTTGGTTCTAGGCACTGCACTGGCAACGGCCTTGATCGGATTAGACGGATATATCGTGCGTCACTCCTTTGAATGGTTGGTCGGTGGCTTTATGTCATTTGCGTTGTTTATCATTTTCCAGCTTCCAATCTTCAAGCCTTTCTATCTAAAACCTGAAGACATTTAACATCTGTGAATTAGTATACAACCCTATTATTATAATGGGGTTGTATACCTGATTCAATTCATGGATGGAGCAAACTCAATTTTTATTCTTAAATCAGACAATATTATCCGAATAATAGGGTTGGCGGCATGGTAGTTGCCATTGTTAGATATATTGAAAACAAATAGAAATTGTCATGACTGCGGATGTTTTAACCAAGTCGCAATTAATTAGTGGGAATATAATTATGAAGAAAATTAAAGACTTGTTTCACTTTTTCTTTCAATCCACAAAAGGTCTCATCCTTCTGGGAATCACTTCTATAAGTGTGATTACTGCAGTATGGGGAATGTTATCAGGACCCATGGTCGAATGGGGAGTGAGAGATTTTGTTGTCGATTTACTGGGCATGGATTTGCAAAGTGTCGAACGCTCAGGCAGAATTATTATGCTTTACCATGTTATAGCCATGATCGTAACGGCAATTGAAGTTTATATGATTACCTCAATTGTACCAATGCGCAGACACCAGAGAGCCAATATCAATAACACTATCACCGTAGGCTGGATCACCACCACCATTTTTGGACTGGCTTTTGGATATTTTGGACACAATTATTTTTATCATGGTTTGTTCCTGGTGGGGCAATCCTTGATCTTTTTTGCAGGATTATTACTGACAGCTGCCCTGTATCCCTGGAGAAAACATTTTTTGGTGGAAGACAAGGAATATGCACATACTAAAAGTGGATATGACCTGGAGCGGATGGCCTTTTTTATTATGGCAGTCTCCATGTTGATATCTGCTGGTTTTGGTGCTGTAACAGGTTCTTTCTGGAGCAACGGCCATGAAACTTTCCTGGCTGAGGATCTCATCCGAGTTCCGGATAAGACAGCGCTGCAGAAGGCAGTTATTGGTCACCTCCATATCATGTTGACTCTTATTGCTGTAGCCATCACCCTGATAGTGGGACGCTGGATGGACTTTAAGGGTAAGTTGCACAAAATCGCTATGCCCACCATGATGTTCGGTACCGCAGTTATATCAGGTGGGGTCTGGTCTGTAGTCTGGACCCACATGGCTCATACCTTTATCTATGTAGGTTCTGTATTTGTCATGTTTGCCGCTTTACTCCTGGTGATATACTCATGGGGCAAGCTGATCAAAGATCGGACTGCTGAACTGGGTCTTGAGAATCCAACTTTTGGCCAAAAGTTTATCGCCCTCTTCCATGACCCTATCAAGTTTGGACCCTTCTGGCAAATGGTCTTTATGAATTTCACGGTAAGTGGTGTGGGTATTTTCATGGCCATCAAACTCGAACAAATCTTTCGAGTCTGGCCAGCGCGTGAAGAACGTATCACCCTGACAGGTCACTGGCACATACTCTCTGCCATCATTGCAACCATCATTCTAATGTATTACATAGATATAGCTGGCATTAAGGGCAAAATGAGAAAATGGTTGGGCTGGACCATCATTATTGGTTCAGATATAGCCTTTGGTGCTGCAACCATCTTCTCCATGAAACGTCTGTTCGTAACAGAGTACTACCAAACTCCAGTAGTCAATTGGACCATGCTGGCCATGGATTTCGGACTGGGAATTATCCTGGTTCTAGTTGGTGGAATTCTGATCTGGCGCCTAAAGGATCTATTCAGTTCTGATGGATTGTGGTCTAAAGAATCAGCCTCACCTGAGTTGGATCTGGAAAGGACTTCAGTTTTAACCCAGGCAGGCCGAGACGCCATAAAAAAGGAGATGGAAATATGAGAACTTTACAAAATACCTTTTTCATTTCCTTGTTGGTTATAACTGGTTTGTTTGCAGAAAAACCAATGAAATTTGTAGACACGGGTATCAACCCCAGTACCTGGGCGCTGGTTCCTGCTGGCGAATTCTATTTTGGTCAACATCAGCATGTCGTGGATATTGATTATGATTATGAGATCATGATTACTGATGTGACAAATCGACAATATGCCAACTATCTCAATGAAGCTCTTGAGAAGGGGACTGTCTATATCAAGCGAGATACGGTTTGGGGGTATCATCCTGGTGATCCCTTTGATGCTTACCTCCATGAATACGAAATCCCAGCTGGAGATTATCCCCACGTTCCTATAACCAATCCAGGTCTGAGATTAGACTATGAAGGTGGAATGTTCAACCCGAAAACTGGATATGGAAACCACCCCATGGTTGAAGTCAGCTGGTTTGGCGCCAAAGCATATGCAGATTTTTATGATTATCGTTTACCCACTGAAAAAGAATGGGAAAAATCAGCCCGGGGAACAACCACAGACGATTATCCCTGGGGTAATACGGTCCAGCGAAATCAGGCCAATTTTGTGAGCAGCCATAATTTGTTTGAGAAAATGTTTGGCGATGTTGTAAAAACAACCCCGGTTGGCTTTTACAATGGTAAAAACTATGATGGATACCAAACCATGGAAGGAATCACTCCCTATGGTCTCTATGATATGGCTGGAAATGTGTATCAATGGACTGGGGATGATCATCCCAAGGTCCACTACCGCTATATGCGGGGAGGCTCATATCAGAGTTATGAGTATAGCCTTCGAGTATGGCCTCGAAATAGTGCTGGACCAGAACATACCAGCATGAGTCTTGGATTTCGATGTGCGCGAACTCCCGTACAGATGGAAATTGCTCCAACTGACACGAGCGAATAGATAAATAGGCGGTCCTCATGAACCTGTTGTTGGCAGATCGCCTATCATTTTTGATAAATAAAACCAATTGATAAAGGCAGTATCACAGACGTGTTTGCAAAACTAAAGCATTATTGGCCACTCATAAAAAGTTTACAGACTGGTCTACTTATTCTCACCGGTTTGGCTGGATATGTTTCAGCTCGTTGTCCTGTCTACAACCTTACCACTATTGTAGGTCTCATCGGCAGTCTATTCCTAGCTGTGAGTGGATCCACCATCCTAAATATGGTCTGGGATCGTGATATCGATGCTAAAATGAATCGGACCAGCAATCGTCCGCTACCCATGGGTCTCATCAAACCTCGAGAAGCCTGGGTTGTAGGTTTGGGGATATCTATCCTGGGTCTATCCTGGGCAGCTACCATGGATCTATTGTTTGCGGTGGTTGTGTTTGCTGGTTTGTTCATAGATGTTGTGATATATACGATGTGGTTAAAACGCAAGACCGCCTGGTCCATTGTCTGGGGAGGTATCTCAGGAGGGATGCCGATACTCGCCGGACGTGTCTTGGGTACAGGTCAAATTGATGGGGTTGGAATCCTGTTCACGTTCGGTATACTGTTCTGGATCCCAACTCATATTTTGACCTTTAGCATCAAGTATGCTCATGACTATGCGGCAGCAGATGTACCGACATTTCCATCCACTTATGGCGTAAATAGAACGCGAGTCATCATTGCTGCATCAAGCCTATTCTCAGCTGTGAGCATTTTGGTTTCAGGATTTCTCATGGATTTAACAACAGGTTACTTACGTTTGATTGTGGTGTTAGCTGTGGGTCTGACCGGAATGGCTATGGGGACTATATATAATGAATCAGAACGAATTAATTTCGGTCTATTCAAATATGCTTCATTATTTATGATGACCAGTATGTTTATGGTTATTCTGGGAGCCAGATAAACAATGCAAAATACGAATAGAGTTATATTGCTCCTGGTAGCAATTATCGCAGGCGTTCAAATTGTGTCAGGTATTGAAGGTCTGGGAACAATTCCTATCGCTTACTACACAGTCTCATACGGTATTTTTCTTATATCTGCAATTCTGATGGTTCTAATGGGAGTAGATATCATTGAGCACCCCATCGCAGCTCTAGCAGCAAGTATGCTTCCTCTGGGTTTTTCAATGGGGCTTATTGGTGAATTTTTACTGGAATACCATCTTATTTATTCATCATTGATATCAGTCTTATATGCAGGTCTTACGATTCAAAAACTAAGGAAGCAGGATAAATCCGCACTGTTATTCCAGATATTGCTCCATGGTTTTTCTGGATTGGTACTTTTTATATTGCCGCTGGTGCTCTTCATACAGGGGGAGGTTGAGTCGAACTTTTTAGGTGTAAGTGTAGGTACTGGTCTTGTTGCTATAGGCGGGATGGCCCTGGCTTTTTTGAAATCCGGAAAACCACTCCTGTCAAAAGACCAGATTTACACGATTTTCCCTGGAGTGTTGCTGCTGGCAGTGGTGGCATACTCAATCGGTATTGGCCAGGGCTAGGCACAAAATATTTACTATATACACCTTATGATGAATGGTGTAGATCAAAGTACGTTTCAAAATAAAGAGGAGAGTAAAAATGAATTTATTTGATCAATTGGTACTTCTAGCCACTGGTCTGGTCGCGATTTATGCGATTTGGATGCTTATGGGTAGGCAGAAGGATGAAGCCACCAAACATTTTGCTAACATTTATTACATGATTTCCTTTGCCGTTCTTCTGGTATCAGGACTCTTGCTAATTTTTCTTGGATGGGAAATTCTGGGTCTGCTTGGGCATGGCAGCGGAACAAGCAAGTTCGTGGCAGTGGTAGCAACTCTGATCCCTTTCTCTCTGGCTACCGGTCTGGTCTCAAGGTTTTACCCTGAATATGAGAAAATGTATCTTGGTACCATGCTTTTAGGTATTGTTTTAATCGCCATAAGTCGATTTGCTGATATGGGCACGTTCGCTAAAATTATCTATCCTATTTTTCATAGTATTGCAGGTCTGACCATCTTTATCATTCCCATCATGACAGTTAAAAATGGTGTGATGAGTAAGTGTTTCTATTGGGTAACTGTCGGTGGAACTCTTATTGGTTTGGGTGGCATTGCCCTGGGATTTTTAACAGCCGGGAAACAACTCCTATTCTTCTCGCCTGAATTTGTATTGATGATCCTGGCACCACTCTTGTTTCTAACCGCCTTCTCCTACATGTGGGGACTCAAATGCGGCGACAAGTAATCGCAATTATTTAAAAGCTTGATTTTCGGGGTGGGTATGATTACCTGCCCCGAATGTTTTCTAGATCAGACTACATGCAGCCAAAAAATCAATGTGGGTTAGAGGTAAAATGATGAAATCCTTTTTACCCATTCCCAGGCACTATCTCTTGTTGGTCTCCGGACTTATGTGGAGTGGAGTGGGACTCATGCTGATATTATTGGCAACTCGTTGGTTGGAAAATCTGGATATTAAGTATCCGGTCTTAATCATTGCTGGAGGAGTTATCCCTGGTCTGCAGGTTTCAATATATGGATTTGCCCGCATTGTGAAAAAAAATATCCAGCGCATTGAGGATATGACACCTAAAGCGTCCATATTTGCTTTCCAGGCCTGGCATAGCTATCTACTCATTGCAGTTATGATGTCAATGGGCGCTTTTGTTAGACACTCTGGTTTGATTCCCATGATGCTGAAAACACCAGGTTATTTTACTATTGGAACGGCTTTATCCTTCAGTAGTCTCACCTATTTCAAAGCGTTCTTTCGTTCTACCCTCTAATCTATCTCATTAATTCGGTCAAATATTTCAAACAAGCACACTCCAGCTGTTCAATCAATTCTGGTACTCTTGCAAGGCAATAGATGAATTGCGCAATTAATCAGCTTGAATGATTGCTTAATGACTATTGATAGTTAATTTAGCCATCAAATTTTAGAAGCAGTAGCTCGGGGGAGTAGAATGAACGCATGTGAGAATCCAGTAGTTATATGTCCAAAATGTGAATCAGAATATGTAGTTAGGATTCATCGCTTTCGTGTTGAAAAGTGGGTTACATCAAAATGTAAATATCAGTGCACCGATTGTGGTAAGCAGTTTTTTTTACTAATGTCAAAAGTCATCCCTTCAAATCATAAAACGTCTCCACCAAGTGAAAGTTATTTCAACTTTTATAGATCGTAGTCGTCATCCGATGCTTTATTTCAGGTACAACATCTTAACATTTTTTACCTGATCCCCTGATTGCAATCTGGCAAGATATAGTCCAGTTGCTACTTGCCGATTCTGATCATCAGAACCCTTCCACACCAACTCATACCGTCCAGCCGAGAGATCATCATCAACTAGGTTTTTAATTGCCTGCCCACGGACATTATAGATCGTTAATTTCACATATGAATCAATTGGAATACCGAATCGTAGGGTTGTGCTGGGATTAAATGGATTTGGAAAATTTTGCATGAGCTCAAATTTTTCAGGAAGTACTGATGTGAATTCGTCGGTAGTGCTTGGAGTAAGCAGTAAATAATCCAATACTTCATTCATGACCAGATTCCGTGAATCTACGGGGTATATCGTTTCAAACGGGAATCCAATGTATACTAGTTTCCCTGGCTGAGTTCCACCTGGAAAGACACCTTCAAAACTCACCCCACCAATATCATGGGTGTTCACATTTAAATACCGAATGATACTTTGACTCCCTCCTTCAGGAATCAAGGCATCTGGGTATTTCACATCAAAGGTACCATGAGTACCATTATCGTAGGCAATGGTAGTTATAGCCCCCAGTATGCTCCCCTGAATGCCTTCGGCTGAATAGTGTACTCCTGATACACCTCCTGGTGCATCAGCCGAATATGAAGCTTTCAGGAAATCATGTATAAATGCCTTATCACTGGTGGACCCTCTATAATCCAAGTCCCAGGCAATCTCAGCTCCTGAAACAAAGAGTCTCCCACCTTGTTTTAAATAGTTGGTGATCAATGATTGCTCCGTATTTGAAAAAGTCTCATCTACAGTCGATTCCTCACCTAATATGTAATCAACAATGAGATAGTCACTGAGTTGTACCAGTCCATCAATTATGGCTTCATTTGTGCAGGATTCAAAAGTACTACCATTTTCCAATAAGGCGCTACCATGTTGTCGGATGAAATCATAGGTGTTTCCGTTGGAGCTTCTATCAAATCCATTTACCACAAGAACTTTAGTATCACTTGCTCCATTGGGGAGAACCGATAGCACTTCAGATTCACTTGAACTCCCTGACAGATTCTCAGCGATCAATTTGAAATAGAGGATTGTATCTGGATCTAGACCTCCAAGTGTATGCGTATTTCCAATAGTCATAAAGGGTTGATCAAATGTCAAACCATCAGAACTTACAAACAGTTGGTAATCAAGAATATTTGGATCAGGCTCAATAAATATCTCAACCTCTCCGGAGTTCTGAGATGCAGCACCAAAAGATGTCGGTCTAGAGGGTAAACTGCCATCAGGAATATAAGTGGGTTGGTTCATGGGTCCCGATTCATCGCTCAATAGCCGGTACTGGATCGAATTCCGCAGCACAGAAACAGCGTCATTGATCACTCCATCAATGGTTACTCTGCCATCCATATACCGGATACCGTGACTGTAATCAACATAGGTATTGGTGTGGATATTGGTCAAGGGTTGAATAGGTGATCCATTTAGCTGATGCCATCCATAAATAGTAACATGACCTGGGCGGGATGGATCAATGATCAGATTGCTCAAAACCACATCCTTTTTGGTTCCACCTATCAATTGTCCCAGACTTGCTCCAGCCGTATTGAGCTGTGCTTCAATGGCGGTGTTGTGCTCAATAAATTTTGGGACCCCTTCATTTTGATTGCCTACAGGTGCATAGGTGACTGGAGCCAGTTGAATGTCGGTATTGGTGTAAATGTGATCCACCAGTTTCCTGGTGGGCATGATGAGGCCAAAAAAATCGGCAGCCCTTTGAGCTGTGATTGGACCCATTGGAACCCGACAATAATTCGTATCTGTGCCGATAGAGAGATAATCTGGCATGACCTCGTACCCGACTATGTGGGAGGATCCTGCGGCATCTTCAAAAGCAGCACTGATATTTTTGAGATCGCGGAGAAAATAAGGTACATTGCCACTCCTTAGTTGATTGAGAATGGCATTTTCCCGATCATTAAAACTCATATCCAGGAGTGAAGTCATAAATTGAGACCCATTGGGAGCATTCATGCTCCTCAATGGAATCTGATAGGGGCTTCTTACCAGAATACCCGTTTGGATAAGATTGTCGTAAGCCCTTTCACCATAATAGGTGTATCCAAGATTGGCCTGATCCGTTCCAGACAGTAAGGTGTGTATAAAGCCATTTCGCTCTACCTGTACTGTATGCAATATCGCCTGGGTTGGGTTCTTCTTCAGGATGATTTCGATGCGACCCCCAAGTGCCTCATGATGAATAAACACATCATCCTCTTCAGTAGCGAACTCATAGTGGTTAGCCAGATAAGTCTGCATGATACGGGTCCGGTACCAGGTTCCACCCGTAGGGGAGACAATGGGCTCACCGTTGTAGAGGGCAACACTATCATTGTAGGCGAGGACAGAAAGGAATCTATCAGGCGACCCATCCAGCCAGTTAATCAATTGATCACCATAGCTGTGTTCATAGCCATAATTACTATCCAGAAAACAAATCCGTTTGATATAATCTGGAATCTCATTTACACCGTCTAAATAGGAAAAAATAAATCTGCCACCTCCGCTATGACTGGAAAGAACAATAAAAGGATCATATGCTTCAAAACAGGACAGCAGGTATTCTATGGTTTCTCGAGTGATATCATCATAATTGGGGAAATGAGTTTTCCAACTGGGCCAACTAAGCTGAGTCGATTCGAGATACACAGTGACCAGGTTATAATCCTGGATTTGATCACGCAGGAAGCGAGTCTGTGCACCAATATGTTGAATATTGTAATGCCAATCGTCCCCGGTCTGCAAAACTTTTCCTACAGTATGCTCGATGGTGTTCCCATTTGGGAGAGCATATAGGACGAGACCAATAGGCAGATCAGCTCTGAATGAATCGATGGATGCTGCATCAATGTGAATTGTCATATCATCGTTTAAACGAAAGGTAATGACCTGTTCATCAAAAAATGGGCTTTGATCAAACCCTTGAAGTTCGAGTATTTCCTGGGCTTTTACCTGAACAAGAAAAAGACAACCAAAGAGTAAAATACAGCCGGTGAAGGAGCGAATATGGGCATTCCACTTACAAATCATTTGATATCTCCTGATCAATTAACCTTCTCAATAATGGCCACAATCTACAATAAAATAAATCTTATCACCCCATTTAGCTGAAGATATTTGGTAGGAGGCAGGTTTATTTAAAACTAGTCCTTCCAGGCCCTCCCGATTCCAGCTAATTTGTTTCTATTGAGAGCACAAAGAAAAGAGCGAAAGGATATCATGAATTACGAATACGTTTGTCCCTATTGTCGGGGAAATTTGAAAATTGACAATGATATTGTTTTTGCGGTTCGCACTCAAAACCAGCAGCGTGGTCTCCTGATGGTAAATTCAGCGCTCGGTGATTATCGCTATAGGAAACATCCAGATCTTGATCTTAGTGAGGGGGACAGGCTTGAGACCTTTTGCCCAATGTGTCATTCAAATTTGAAAGCCATTAATGTGAACACCAATCTTGCGGAAATAATCATGTTGGATGAAGATGGGAAAGAGTATCAAATTTACTTTTCTGAGATTGTAGGTGAACATGTAACCTTTAAAATTAAAGATGCTGACATGGAAAGCTTTGGTGAAGATAGCGAAGGCTATGTAAACTTTTTTGGGGTCTAGTGAAAGCCGCTCCAAGCAACCAATATGCCCACCTCGCACAAGAAATTAACAATTGTCTTTCCGGATTAACATAAGTTGAATGCACGTGAAACTCGTTTAACTTGAAAACAGTTAAATCTGATTAAGCTCACTCTCACCAGCGGAAATTACCAATCAGTAAAATCCTACAGAGAATAAGAAAGTAGAGATCAAAAGAATGCCAAGTAACATCGTCATAGAAGCAATCGCATATGAATTGCCCCCTCATATTATTACATCCCTGAGTATTGAGGAGCAGATCTCCGCAAATCTCGAAAAATTTGGGATTCCCCTGGGAAACCTCGAACGACTCACAGGCATAGCTGAAAGACGCTATTGGGATCCAGGCACTGCTCCCAGTGATGTGGCAACCATTGCTGCGCGCAAAGTTATCGAGGAATCAGGAATCGATCCCGAAGAGATTGGTTGCATCATAAATACCTCAGTGAGTAAAGACTATATCGAACCTTCTGTGGCCTGTCTGGTGCATGGAAACTTAGAGTTATCTCCCTTTTGCCGTAATTATGATATTGGCAATGCCTGCTTGGGTTTTGTCGATGGTATTAACGATATCATGATGATGCTCGAAGCCGGGAAAATCAAATATGGCCTGGTTGTGAATGGTGAGAGTTCTCGTGAACCCATCGAAGCCACCATTAAAAAACTGCAGGATCCTGAACTGAGTATGACCACCTTTCGTGAAAATTTTGCCACACTGACTCTGGGATCAGGGGCTGTTGCCATGATTCTCACTCACAAGGATAATTCAAGCTCGGGTCATCTTATTAATGGTTCAGTGAGTATGGCTGCAACGGCATTCAACCGCTTGTGCGTGGGCCAAAGGGATGGCGGAATCTCCCAGCCTCATGAACTGCTGGTTGCTGGAGTAGGTCTGGCCATAGAAGCCTGGGAACTCTGTAAGGAGCAACTCGATAATTGGAGTGATGAAAAGATTGACCTGTACGCGCCTCACCAGGTAAGTATTCCACATATTAACATGCTTAGCGAGGCTCTGGAAATCACACTGGAGAAAGTTTTCCTGAATGTTCAAACTCTGGGGAATATTGGTCCAGCTGCCCTCCCAATTACGCTAAAAATGGCTGAAGAGGCTGGCCGATTGGTCAAGGGCAACCATGTCGCCCTTCTGGGTATTGGAAGTGGTTTGAATTGCACTGGCATGAGTGTGACCTGGTAGTATATCTCTAGGACAATTCTTTAAGTAAAAACTTATATTGTTGTGGGATTTCGCCCCAAAATTTTATCCATAACCCAATTGGTTCTTGAGGCACTGGCTCCAGTGCTAGGACACTTTGCAACACCTCGAAGTTCATCCACAATGAGTTGAATCAGGGGTTGTTGGATGTGTAAGGGATTGGGAATGTTGAAATGCTTCTCACCGCTTTTTGAGCGGACGGAAACAACGTCTTCTGCGAAATGTGTATATTCAATCTCTCCCTTCGTGCCAACAATTTTGGTTCTATCGATATCTTCATCATAATTGAAATTCCAGATGCCAGCGCCTTTTATACCGTTTTCAAATTGGAATTCCGCTTCGACAAAATCTTCAACTTCGTAATGTTTCCCTGTATTGGCAATTATTCCTGATACGTTGCTAATATTCCCAAGTAAATATTGTAAAAGGTCAAAGATGTGGGACCCCAGATCACAGAAATAACCACATCCAGCAACTTCAGGGTTAACTCGCCAGTTAGATTCGCCAGAAATATCGACCGCTTTGACGGAATGAAGTAGCCTGATCTGAACCTCTTTAATTTCTCCCAGTTGCCCAGAATCGAGTATCTCCTTTACTTTTAGAAAGCGGGGGAGAGCTCGACGATAATAAGCCACAAAGAGGGGCGCCTCGTACTGCTTGCAGATTTGTATCATCTCCTGACATTCTACATAACTATTAGCCATGGGTTTCTCAACATAGACTGGTTTTCCTGTCTGGGCGGCCATTTGTGTGTAGTGCAAATGTGTGTCAGGAGGAGTCGCGATATAGATGGCATTAATATCGGGATCGTTTACAAGTTTCTCCGCATCATCATACCATTTCCGGACACCATGACGCTTGGCAAAATCTTCAGCCAGCAGTCCATCTCGGCGCATGACACCAATTAGATCTGAATGGGCTACATTTTGTAAAGCTGGACCACTCTTGACTTCCATAACATCACCACAACCAATGCTGCCCCAACGGATATCCTGCATGTGCCACTTCTCCTGTTAACCTGAATACATTTCTGTATAGAAATATGTGCAGCGAACGTATCTTGTGCAGTTGTCAAAATCAATGAGGATTATACATGAAACTATTTATCAAGACGATCATCCTTTTTATTTGCTCTATTTTGCCAGTCGTGACCTTCGCAGCTGATAAAGTTGTCATCGATCTCAAAGTGCCCCTTGTTGAAACTGCCAATCTCGCTCCCGCTCAGGCAGGAGCTACTGTTTACCTGATGAAATCCGAGTGGGCCACAGTTTCTGAAATCAAAGAGGATTTCGCGGTCTGGATGACGGGGTATGAACGCAAAAAGAATTTTCTAGGA
>Ga0066606_10001747_pt1 | contig 13108 bp, 7 predicted proteins | sample SaaInlV_DNA_100m_FD_60386 | JGI IMG/M metagenome (GOLD analysis project Ga0066606, IMG submission 60386) | Marine microbial communities from expanding oxygen minimum zones in the Saanich Inlet - SI075_LV_DNA_100m | ecosystem: Environmental > Aquatic > Marine > Unclassified | place: British... | reverse complement strand
GTCGTGTCGTCTGATCCTGATATTTCGATTTCGACCATCGGAGCCGGTACCGATTCGCCTAGCATGTCGAACATCGATGTTTGGCCAGATTCACGAAGTTTGGTTTGGCGTTGAATAGTCGCAATTATTCGGTCGACTGATTCGAGGAGGTTTCCTCGTCCACCAAACTCGTCGAATGCCCCGACTCTTATCAAACTTTCTAGTGTTCGACGGTTCAGAGATTTCGAGTCGACTCTTCGGCAAATATCTTCGATGTCGTTGAACGTGCCAGCAGCTTCACGTACTTCTACTAAGAGGTCGACAGCTGCTGCTCCAACGTTTTTGACCGCTGCCATTCCGAATCGGATAGCGTCGTTGCCTTCGGCGTCCCGCTCGATAGTAAATCCAGATCGGGAATAGTTGATGCTGGGCGGCTTTACGGCGATGTTCAATCGGCTCGCCTCTCGTATCGCCATGCCAACCTTCTCGGGGTTGCCAGACGCTGAGTCGAGAACTGCTGCGATGTATTCGGTTGAATAGTTCGCTTTGAAGTAAGCGGTCCAGTACGCAATATAAGCGTAGGAAACTGCGTGTGCTTTGTTGAACCCGTATCCAGCGAACGGCTCCATCAGCTTGAAAACAGTGTCGGCTTGGTCTTGGGTATAGCCTTTTTCGAGCGCGCCTTTGGAAAATTTATCGTGCTCGGCTTTCATAACCGCGACGTTTTTTTTACCCATCGCCTTACGGAGAATGTCGGCTTCACCGAGTGTGTATCCGCCAAATGCCTGTGCGATGAGCATTACTTGGTCTTGATACACAAGGACGCCGTAGGTCGGTTCGAGAAGTTCTCGTAGATCTTCGTGCGGGTAAGAAATTTCGGCTCGCCCGTGCTTTGCTTCGATAAAGGTCCCGATGTGTTCCATCGGTCCCGGGCGGTATAAAGCGATCATTGCAGCAAGGTCATTGATCGTTGTTGGTTTTAACTGCTTGACGTTTTTGCGCATTCCCTCGGATTCGAGTTGGAATACGCCAAACGTGTCGCCTTCACCCAAGATCTGGAACGCCTTTTCATCGTCGATAGGGACGTCGTAGACACCCATGTGTTCGCCGGTGGTTTCGGCGATTAGCTTTACGCACTGGTCGAGAATCGATAGGTTTGCGAGACCCAAGAAATCCATCTTGAGCAGCCCGACATCGGCGACGGGGTGCATTGCGTACTGGGTTGTCGGGCTTGCATCTTCTTTTTTGCTGGTCGAGCGCTGGAGCGGGACGTAGTCCGTTAGGGGTTTTTCTGAGATTACGACGGCTGCGGCGTGAGTACTGGCGTGACGGACTGAGCCTTCGACGCGTTGCGCCATTTCGATAAGTTCGCGAGCGTCGCGATTACGGCTAATTTCTGTACGCATTTCAGCCGATTCGGCGATTGCGTCTTTCAGCTTGATGTTGAGAGTTAGCGGAACCATCTTTGCGAGTTTGTCGCTGAGGTCGAGCGGAAGGGCGAGTGCCCGTGCTGTATCACGAATCGCTGCTTTCGCACCGAGCGTGCCGAAAGTGATGATCTGGGCAACGTGCTCACGACCGTAGTGATCGATGCAGTACTTGATGACTTCTTCCCGACGATCATCGGCGAAGTCCATATCGATATCAGGCATCTCACGACGTTCGACATTGAGGAACCGTTCGAAAAAGAGATCGGCCTCGACTGGGTCGATCTGAGTAACTTCGAGGCAGTAGAGAACTAGGCTGGCGGCGGCTGAACCACGTACGGCAGAGAGAATTCCCTTTTCGTTGACGAAGTTGAAGATGTCCCAGCAGACGAGGAAGTAGTCCGGAAAATTGGTTTCTTCAATGATGCCAAGTTCGTGCTCAAGCCTTTTCAGAACTTCTTCGCTCGGGTTGTTGTCAAATCGCTTCTTCATTCCCTTGTGACAAAGCTCTTTGAGATATTCCATCGAAGGCTTGTTTTGGGGTGTTGAATAACTCGGTACGAATGTTTGACCGAATTCGAGTTCGAGTTCGCATGATTCCGCGATATTTACTGTGTTCGCGATAGCCTCGGGTAGGTGCGACCATTCCGCCTGCATTTCTGCGGCACTGCGAAGGTAGTAAGTCGTGTCCTCCATGTGAAGCCGCGTGGGGTCTTTCACATTTGAGTTGGTCTGGATGCATGTGAGGATGTCTTGGGCTTCGGAATCTTCACGTCGGACGTAGTGGGAGTCATTTGTAACGACCATCGGCAAGCCGCTTTGACTGCTTAGCTGGATGAGGGCCTCATTGATCTCAGCCTGATCGGGCACGTGCTCGTGCATCATCATTTCGAGGTAGTAACGATCTTGGAAAACGTTTCCGTACCATTCGAGAGTTTCGTGAACGGCGTCCATATCGCCGTTTTTGATGTATCTCGCTAGTTCGCCTGAGGGGCAACCGGAAAGCACGATTAACCCTTCTGAGTATTTTTCGAGAATCTCTCGGTCCATGCGTGGGCGGTAATAGAACCCTTCGATGTGTGATGCTGTGACCAGCTTCATGAGGTTCTGGTAGCCGACACGATTCTGCGCTAACAGTGTCATATGGAAGGGAGAGCGCTTTTGTGGGTTGCGCTCGTCGCGGGCGCCGTCGGCTACGTAGCCTTCAACGCCGATGATTGGCTTGATGCCCGCTTTTTTTCCCGACTGATAAATATCGATCGCACCGTGAAGATTACCGTGGTCGGTGAGTGCGATTGCGGGCTGATCTAATTCCACGGCTCTGTTAACCATGTCATCCAACCTGCTGAACCCATCGAGCATTGAGTACTCGGAGTGGTTGTGGAGGTGGACGAACTGGTCTGTCACAGGCAGATATTTCTCAGGAATTGAGGATGGAAAAGTGCAGTCTAGGGAGGATAGCGTTCCCTCAACTTTGAGTCGAGCGCATAAAGGGTTTTACGGCTAGATATTAGCGTATTTTGGAGCGAAACTCTGGCATCGATGTAGGCGTAACAATTCGGGAGCACCGTTGAGGGAAAATGGATCGTATTGCTCACTTCAGTCAGCTTGGATGAGAAGAAGTAATTGCCGGGTGAGTGATAAAGTCGATCCGGATCGATGTTTGTGGCAGTTTCACTCGTAGTTTTACACGAATTTAGGTAGGCAACCGCAGAGGAATGTTTTGACTTCAAAAAGTGTTGGTGGTGGCCAGAAAATCCTCGTTGTTGACGACGAGCACATGTCAGATCTTATGCGTTCAGTTTTGCGGCGCTTAGAGACTGACGGATTTAGGCCGATTGTTGTTGCTCCCGAAGGCCCGGATCTGACGGGCGACGATTACGAGACTCAGGCATTGTTTTCGATGGAGACCGAACGGCCGTCGGCAGTATTGCTGGACGTTAGATTTGGTGAGTACGATTCCGACCGGTTCAAAGGTCTGTCTATTCTAAAAAAAATCGTTGAGCGCGATAGCAGTATGCCGGTATTGATGTTCACTCAGTATACTCAAGGTCCGTACCGTGACACCGCCGTTAACGCTAGTCTGAGTGTGAGTGCTTCAGTCGATTTCATAGATAAACTGGCGAGTCCAGAAGAAGTCGTGCTGAGATTGCGACGTTTGATTGGTAGTGCTCCTGAAACGATCAAGATCGGTTCAATTTTCGAGATTGATACTGAGAATGCGGCTGTCTACGTAATCGAAAACGGCCGGCGTGATCTGATTCGAGAGATTCAGGGTATGAAGCTGGAAATTTTGAACGAGCTCGCTTCTGCAATGTATCGATCAGAGGGTGAGTTAGTGCCATTTTCACGTCTGGAACGATTTTCTGATGGTGAGGATTCGCGTGCCTCTCTTCGGGTTAGAATTCGTGAGCTCAAGGTTTCACTCGGTAGGGCTGTCTCTAGAGAATTCGGGGCTAATGAGTTGATAATCAATGTGAGAAACCGTGGGTACCGATTGGTAAACCCAGAGGATTGACGACAATTGCGTAAGTTGAATATTAGAAATCAGGCTGCTTGAACGATCAGTCGCTGAAAATCCTCAAGTTAATTGGGTTAGCAATTGCCGGATTCGGGCTTTTGTTGATACTGCTTTCTCCTTTTATTGGCGAGGCACTAACTCGTGGGTCGCTCTGGTGGATCGAGCCTGTCGCTTATATCGGCTCAGGCGTATTTGTGCTGGGGGCAGTGGTAGCGTTCATTGGTTTCCAGATTATTGATCGACGTACGAAATCCCTTATGGGTGATCGAACTCGAACGTGGAGCCAAGTGACACAAGATTATTTCGATACGTTCGCTCATGACATGGGGCGTCCGCTCCGACGAATTCTTGGAAAACAGCGTGAGGCTCGAGCCCTGTTGAATGAAACCGGCGAAGTGAGTACGAATATGGTTTCTGAACTTCTCGATGAGATCGAGAATCAGGCGCCTAACTTTCGATTGATGATTGAGAATGTTCGCGTGTTGGTCGACCTAGAAGACCACACGGCTGCCACGGCAGTTGATCCGGTAGACGCTGCGGCGATCGTTAGGAATGTGTCAGATCGGTACACGCCGATTGCCCGCGAACGGGGTCTTGAGCTTGTGTGGTGGTGTGAACCGAGTGAGTTTGGACTTATCTATGGTGATGGCTCTGCGCTAGATCATGTCATCACCAACCTTGTCGACAATGCTGTCAAATTCGCTCGAGGTCATGTTGAAATTAGACTTACGCGAACTGATGCAGAATTTTTGGTGAGAGTATGGGATGATGGCTCAGGAATCACTGAATCGCATCTGGCTCATGTGTTCGATCGAGGTTGGACCCCGGAGCTTTCTGCCCGAAGCGAAAAGCAAAGCTCTGGATTGGGATTATTTATTGCTAGCTCGCTTACAGAGCGTTGTGGTGGCCAGTTGGTGGTTGAATCAGAAGCGATTAACGGTGGTGAATTGAACGGACATTCGACTGCATTTACCTTGTCGTTACCGCTCGATAACCGACCCGTAGGGCGATGATGTTCGTTACGCGAAAGCGCGATGGGCGGCGATCGGTACACGTGGCAAAATTTGCCGTGGTGCTCGCAGGTTTACTGTCGTTCGTGATTATCGGCTGTGTGGAGAGTCGTGCTCGATACACCCCGGTGCCAGCGACTCCTGCTTCGACATCGATTCCATTGCCGACCACTACGACCGTTCCGCCTACGTCTACGTCTACGCCTACGCCTACGCCTACGCCTACGCCTACGCCTACGTCTACGCCTACTTCAGCACCGGTTCCTACAGCGACACCCTCACCAACTCCAGTGCCCACAGCCGTTCCTACGGTGTTACCGATTCCCACAGTAGTTCCAACTGTTTCATCCAGCGCGTTTAATCTCGCATTGAATTTTGAGGGTATTGGAGATGAAAGTATCGTGCGTAGCGATACGGTTTTGTTACGTGGGGTCACATCGGCTGATGCGATTGTAAGTGTGAACGATGTCATCATTCAAGTTCAGGCTGATGGGACGTTCGAGCTAACGATTGGTTTGAAACCTGGGCCCAATTTCGTCGACGTTGTCGCTAGTAATTTGGATGGGAGTTCTCACAGTTCATCTTTGGCGATTATTTCCATTCCACCAGAGGATGCGTCATGACTACCCAGCCTAATCGGTGGACCCGAGTGGTTTCCGTTGCATTCAGAAGTAACAAAAGCGTAATTGCAATGACCTCAATATTATTGAGCTGGGGGACAGTACAAGCTGCTCTGAAAATTTTAACAATGTTCGCGCCGACTGAAAATATTATCGCTCGTACCCTTCGTCACCAGATGGTTATTGTGCTCGCGCTGGTCGCCGTTGTGTTTGCTTTCGGTAGCAACGGCGCGAAGGCTGAAGTGAGATCGGCAGATATTGAAGCTGTTTTCGGTATGGCGGTTGAAGTACGACCACCAAGCGCAATTGTGATCGCTTCTAATTCAGGGCTTATTACTCTCACGTTCGATTCTGACTCAGAGTTGCGAATTGGTTCAAATAAGGCTGCGGTCGAAGAAGTTGCAGAAGGCGACCGAGTGATTTCGACTGCTGCTCGAAATGCGGACCATGATCTTGTAGCGCTGAGAACTCTCGTGCGGGTCGCCAATACCCAGACGCGTACGAAGCACGTCGTGGGTGTGGTGAGCAGTGCTTCTGTTGACGAGATATCGATTCAGACTCGTAATAGTGGCGTTGTGAATGTGCTGATCCCAGCAGGAATTGACGCTCCATCTGTTGGTGATGGAATAACTATGGTTGCGCGGCTGGATCGATCTAGTGGAATTTTGACAGCGGTTGGTTTCCAACTAACGAGCACGACTGTCGAGCGAATTCAGGAAGCTCAAGATAAGGCCGCTGATGAGGCGGAGTCTGCTCGTTTGGCCCAAATCGCTATCAATGCTAGGACTCAACATCTTTCTTCTTTAGACGATGCTGCGCGAGAGCTAAAACGAATACTAGATTCGGATATCGAGGATCAGGTGATGCTCGATAAAACAGCTGCCCAGTACCAAGAGATTCAACGTCGATTCGAAGAGCTCCAGCGAATCTACAAGACTGCTGCACGAACTCGCGGTGAGGTTCAACCGCTGCTGAAAATATCAGGTGGGCTGGTTGATGACATTGGATCTTCATCATTCACGATAGTTCCGAATGGTGAACAGGACGCTAATCCGTTCTCGGTCAGCTTCCGTTATGACGGAGAAGAGACGGCTGTTTATCTACCGAAAGATTTACTCGCTAAAATTTCTGACACGACATCGAATCCACAGTTATTGAATGAAGTTCGTCGATTGATTGATCTGGGTAGTGAGCTTGAAGTTATGTACTTGATCGACGGTGACGCGCGTAAGGCGGTTTCGGTTAGCGTGCGTGAGCCTCGGCTTATGAGTGAGTTGGAGGCAGTTCTAGAGCACGAATCACGCCGAGCATTTAGCGGCGTTATTACTCTCGTCGAAATTGACATGTCACTTGATGATGCACTTGGCATTGTGATTGCTACGAATGAGAAACAGGGAATCAAAGTAGCTGCGAAAGTTACTGGTGAAACTACCATAACTGTAGATGGACGTTCATCTGATATTTCTTCACTCGATGCGGGTCAGGCCGTTGATATTCAGTTCGAATCTTCGAGCGAAAACTCAATTTCAGACATCACTGGATCTGACATCACGCTTAGAGCGCTGGCAATTCACGCACGTTCGAGTGCACCATCCGAAGAGGATCATATTTCGGGGATAGTCGAATCGGTGGATTCTGCTGCCGTCACGATTCGTCCGACTGATGGAGTGCTGGTTCGACTAACTGTTGGTGATGACGCGCAGATTGTTCGCAATGGCAATGTTGCGGTTATTACTGACTTGAAGATTGGTGATCTGGTAGTTGATGCCACTCGGCCTGATAGTGAATCCGACGAACTTACGAGGTTGATAGTTGTAGCACGTAAGAACGTGAAGTTTTCAGGTACTGTCACTGGGATTGGTCGTGAGCCTGATCGACTTCAGGTGACGGGTGCTAACGGTCAGTCGCTTAACGTTTTGATTACTGACGATACCTGGGTGATTATTGATGAGCGACGGGTGAAATTTGGATCAGTAGTCGCAGGAATGAATATAGTCAATGGCGTGTATTCGGTGACTGGACGTGGTGGAACGTTATATAACGTTGGAACGATTATTTCGATTGAATCTCCCAAAGTTGGCAAGGCTTCTGGGATCATCACCAGTGTGAATGCTATCGAAGGCACGCTAAGTGTACTTTCCGGTAAATCAACCGAAACGAGGTTGATCGAACTGCAAATGCCTGAAACTCCCCTCGGCGAAAATCTTATTAAAGACGGTGTGCTGATTCGGTCGCTGTTAGATATTGAGCGTGGTGATAGAGTCGACATAGTTTTCTACGTACTAGATTCGGGGATTGTTCAGAAGCTTTCGGTTGTTTCCGATAACTTCATTCAATCGCGCGGAACTCTTGCGAGCATTCCAGATAGTGGCCGATATGTTGTAGTGAATTTAATTGACGGTCGGGAATTCGAACTTTGGATAGGGCGTGACTCTTCTATTCAGTTGAATGGCCGGCGTATTCAATCGTTAATACCAGTGACGGATCTAATTTCAGAGGCACGTCATCTCGGTTTAGACGTGAGTACGTTGGTGCCTGAAGTGCTGTTTATCAGAGATTCCATCGATTCGAATTTGGGTGTGATTATTTCGGTCAAGTTCCAGATCAAGTCAGAAGTCGAATCCTGGAGTACCAACTCTGCACATCAGGCCACTATTGAACTGAGCATGTCTGGTGTAATCGAGGCGATTGACGGCAAAAACTGGGTAATCAACGGTCGAGTATTTACAGTGAATCAAGCGACAACATTCCGGGGAAGAGATCCCGAGGTGGGCGAGGTAGTTGTGGCTGTGCTGATCAGTAGACCAGGCGGATCATTCGTAGCTCGGTCTATCAGTAAATCGGGTCGTTAGATCCAGGTCAACCGGATGCGTTCGTTCTTTGCCTGAGATGTATTGAACGTTGCTAGTTGAGCGATTCGAACCGATTTCTTTCACGATATGTTCGTCGTGTTAGCTGTCGAGCTTTTGCCGCGACGCGCCCTGCTGGTTCTAGGCCCAGTGCGAGCGGAATCGATATCACCAGCACCACTGCTAGCGTCGTGAATCCCAGTCGGTAGCTGTCAGTTCCGTCATAAATAAAGCCGACGAGAGCGGGCCCGGCTGCACCGAATAGGGCGTTAACCGAACTGGTAAGACCTACGATAGAGCCATAGCTAGTTCTGCCAAAGTAATCTCCCAGTATTGAGAGTCTGAGGGGTATTGATGATCCAAATCCTAGTCCAAAGAATACGACGAACAGCGGCAATGGCCAAAGACCAAGGTTCACTCCTAATACTTCGGCGTTGATCCCGGCGAGCCCTGCCACTCCGACAGTTTGCATAATCATCGCAATAGTGAGCATTTTGCGTTTGTCGAAACGATCGCCGATTACTGCGATACCGGCTCGACCACCGAGATCGCCAATTGCGACTGCTCCTGCTGCAGCCGCAGCTAACGCGGCGGTCATGCCGTAGTCTAAAAGGGCCGCGAAGTGAAACAGATTGGTTGAACTGACAAGCTGGCCGAGGCTAGTGACAATTGCGAGTTGCCAGAAGAAACGTAGTTTGATGGCTTGTCGCATTGTGATGGCTTGTTCTCGGATTCCACCGGCGCGGTTTGTTTTGCCATTGACTGAGCCGTCATCATCCGTTTCACCATCGGGAAGCATGCCGTAGTCTTCTGGTCGTCTCCGCATGACCAGCGTCGCTGGAAATCCGATTAACCAGAATCCGATTCCGCACGCCAGCATTACTTCTCGCCAACCGAACGTATCGATTGACGCTACGAGGATCGGAAGGGTGATTCCTCCGATTGCCGAGAACGACATTAGCACCGCTAGAGCTCGTGCGCGCTTTCGTATAAACCAGTTGGCGACGGTAGCTACAAATACGATGAATGTCCCGAACGACATTCCGAGGGTGAGCAACGCTATGGCGATGTAAAACTGCCAAAGCGATTGCATTTGGCTCATATAGACGAAGCCACCGCCGGTAAGGAGAACACCGAACGCCATCGCCTTGCGTGGTCCGTACTTGTCGAGAATTACGCCGACAAACGGTGAGATCATGCCGCTTTCGCCACGTTGGAGCGATATGGCCGCCCCGGTTACGCCTCTACTCCACCCAAATGTTTCTAATATTGGCGGGACGAACGCTTGAAATCCGCGCCAGAAGATTACAGATGTGTACCACTGGACTACTCCACCTGCTCCGACGATCCACCATCCGTAGAATGGTTGTTTGAACGATTTCATAGGGCTCGTTCAATATCAGTGGGTTCAAATGGCATACGCAGGGTTCGGATGTTCTCTTGATAGTGGATGATTAGTGAATCATAGTCCCGTTGCGGGGTACTGCGGTTTAAATAGCGACCAACCTGCTATTTTTTCTCGTATGTTGTATCGGAGCGTTCACCTGAAATTGGCGTGCGAGTATAGGCTTACGTTTTGAACAACTAGCGGCTATTGTTTTCACAAGGATACTTTCGAACTATTGCGTGGTTCAGTAAAACTATTCAAGATTTTTGGAATCCCGGTCGAAATTAATCCGACCTGGTTAATCGCGGTAGCGATTATCACTTGGTCGTTGGCAACAACGGCCTATCCTTCCTTCTTCGGCTTTTGGTCGACTACCCAGTACTGGATTGCTGGGCTACTCACAACGTTGTTGCTGTTTGCATCGGTATTGGCGCACGAACTCGGGCATTCTCTAGTGGCTTTGTCGCAGGGACTCAAAGTTCGCAGCATCACCCTCCTGTTGTTCGGCGGTGTTTCCAGAATTCAAGGTGATGCGACTAGGCCTCGTAACGAATTCTTAATAGCATTCGCTGGCCCAGCGGTATCGCTTGCGATTGGCGTTACGTTGGTCGGATGGTGGGTGATGTTTCGGCCCGTGTATGAACAAGATGTGACTTTGTTCAACGGTGTCATTTTCTTCACAGGTTGGATGAACATCATGGTTGCCGGATTCAACATGTTGCCGGGCTTCCCGATGGACGGTGGGCGTGTTCTCCGTTCAGCTGTGTGGAGTTTCACTGGCGATACAGTGCGTGCGACCAGAGTCGCCTACCTTGTTGGTAGGGCAGTCTTCTTCGTATTGATCGGATGGGGCGCCTGGCAGATGTTAAACGGTGACGTCTTCGGTGGAATATGGATCGCGATGATCGGCTGGTTCTTGATGTCGTCAGGACGGAACGAAGTCGATGGAGAGAAGGCAAACGGCGCCGAGGAATCTGCAAAAGTAGCTGGTTCAATCGATGGACTAGATTTCACTGTGGGTATGGCGACTAGACAAATGCCGTCGATGATAGAGGGCAGTTGGTCGATTGAACAGGTCATGCGTCAAGGGTTGCCGGCGAGTCCGATAGCATCGGTACCGGTGGCACAGGGCGGCGAGTTGGTTGGATTCGTTGTTAGGCAAGATATCGATGCTGTCCCACTCCAACGCCGAAGCGATATTTCTATCGGCGAGCTGATGAATCCAGATAGTCTTCGGGTAATTTCTAAAGATGAATCGGTCCGAGGGGCACTCGGTTCAATGGATCGTCACCGCGTGAACCAGTTGGTGGTTATGGATAGTGACTATGTGGTTGGTATTGTGACTCGAGAAGATATCGTTCGAGCGCTTTTGCAGTTTCGGGTAACAGTTGAAAGATTTGACCCGACTGACACAGGAACGTCGGTCTAGCAGGTCGCTTTAGCTGTTCGAAACGGGTTAAGTAAGCCATATTGCGGACGATGTACCCCCGCCGACTCGGTCTTCAACCCAGACTTTACCATGGAGCAATTTTGGCCTGTGACTCACGATGGCGAGTCCCATTACGATTCCTCGAACATTGCGGTTGTTGAGCTGACTGTACGGCTCGGACACTCGGTCACGTCCATCGTCAGGTATGCCAGGGTCTTCATCGGTGACTGTGATTCGTAAATCTTGCTCTTCGATCCAGATACCAAGCGAAATATTCGTATTGGTAGGTGAGTATTTGCTGACGTTAGTAAGTAGGTTCGTGATCGCCTGTCGTAGCAGTTCGCGGTCGGCTGTGGCGAATTGATGTTCGTTAGCTGCGGTGACTGAGATTTTATGATCTTGCCCTGTGGCGATCGGTTTGAACGACGTTTATGGATCGTTTGCAAGTTCGGGTATCTGGAATTTCGAAGGTTTATTTTCGAATGTTTCGGCTTGCATTTTTGAAATGTTGAGGAAGTCGTTTTACCAACAATGTGAATCGGTCGGTATTTTTCTGAACTACCGAAATTCTCTCGACCTGATTGGGGTGAAGATTTCCACGGTCGTTCGTGCCAAGTAGGTCGGTAAGTGCTACGAAGGTGCTTAGTGGAGATTTCATCTCGTGCGAAAGCGAGACGATGAATGTTTATGCGCGATCCTGCAATTCTCTCAAGTTGAGTAGTGCAGTTTAAGCCCGTGAGGCGGTTGCCCTATCGGTAATGTCTCACACGACTACCGTGGTAGATTACGGCTGTCCGTTAGGCGTGAGATTCTGTTCCACCCATGCGTCCAGAATGGTGGCGAAAATTTCGATTTCGAGACGCCCGGAGTGCCCTTCCAGCGCTCGGCTTAGAGCGTCAGCTAGTCCGTCGATCTTGCGAGAGTATGCAATAAATCTCGCCCGAGTAATCATTCTGGCACCAGGTTGTTTTGTGTTGCTGACTACTTATCACAACTAAAAAAACGGATTCTCTCTGTTGGTTGAACATCAGTGCGGCGCTTGCGGGGCGCGCTACTAGTTCACCGTACACGGAGCAGGTATTTCACTTGCCAGAAGTTTTTGTACGACTTTGCCGTAACTACGTCTGAGTTGGAATTGACCTATTTGAATCGGATGAAGGGCTATAGGTTGATTACGGCGCGGCGGTGAGTTCCGGTGCCTACGAGAGTTTCGCCGTACTTAGTTTCGACTTTGAAACGCAGTTTCTTGCCATCGATTTCGATTAGCGTTGCGGTGGTTTCGACTGATTCACCATGGGGTGTTGGTGCGATGTGTTTCACGTCGACATGGAAGCCAACGGATGCTTCCACCACGCCTTGAAGTGCTTCAACACAGACGATCTCCATCTCCATAATCATAGCGGGGCTTGAGAGAACGGAATGTTCATCTTTGCCGGTGGGGCTGTAGAGATGGCTGCCTTCGACTACGAGTGTTCTTGTAGCCGAGAGCCCTATTTCGAGTCTGTCTTGAGTCTCAGACATGTTTACACTGGTCCAACGCTCGTTAGAGAGCGATGATGCCGTAACCGGCGTCAACTGGAATGATTGCTCCGGTAATACCCGCCGACATATCGCTAAGTAGGAACAAAGCGGTGTCTGCGACTTCCTTATGATTGATGTTGCGTCCCAACGGAGATCGTTCTCGGTGGGCACGAGTCATGTCACGGAAGCCTGGAATGCTGCGGGCTGCGAGTGTTGGCAGTGGGCCTGCTGAAATAGCGTTGACCCGAATGTTCTGAGATCCGAATTCAACGGCAAGCTGACGTGCTTCGTTTTCAAGAGCAGCTTTCGCAGTGCCCATGATGTTGTATCCGGGGTAGACCCTCTGTGATGCATCGAACGTGAGG
>Ga0066606_10001727_pt1 | contig 13160 bp, 10 predicted proteins | sample SaaInlV_DNA_100m_FD_60386 | JGI IMG/M metagenome (GOLD analysis project Ga0066606, IMG submission 60386) | Marine microbial communities from expanding oxygen minimum zones in the Saanich Inlet - SI075_LV_DNA_100m | ecosystem: Environmental > Aquatic > Marine > Unclassified | place: British... | reverse complement strand
GTTATCTAAAGGTGAACTTCAAATGTATTCTACATCCATAGTTCAGGCATTAGCTAAAACATCTGGACGACCATTACCATTTATGATAGATACCCCGCTTGCAAGATTAGATGAGGAACACCGACGAAGTTTGGTTAGAGATTTCTATCCAGTCGCATCACACCAAACAATAATTTTATCAACTGACTCTGAAATTAATTATGAGCATTACAAGGAACTAGTGCCATACATTGCAAAATCATTTGTCATCTCATATGATTCTGATAATGGAAAAACAATAATTCATGACAAGTACTTTTTTAATAAAAAGGGAGAAAAAGAAATTGAAATTTAATAAAATAACTACCAGTACTACTGTTCAAAAGAAACTGGGAATGATGAGAATCAAAACTGGCCTCACACCAAACATCACTTTGAGGTTTGCACTTTGTATGTCGCTAAAGGATCCGTCAATTCCAAATCCTGATGAGTATAATCAAAATGGTTCTGAACTTGCACCTGCAGTATTGTTTGGAGAACATGAGCCAATCTACCTGGCATTGATGCTTAATCGTCTAAAAAAAGATGGACTGGATCCTGAACTGTATTTGCATAAAATGACCCGCGCACATTTGAACCGCGGCGCCATTGCATTGTCACCTCGAATTAATGATTTGTCTGACTTTTATGAACTGGTAAAAGATGAGCGAAATGAGTGAGCAAAAACATCCAATATACCTTGATTCTCATGCAACCACGCCTGTAGATGTGCGCGTATTTGATGTAATGAAGCCATATTTTACTGAAAATTTTGGAAACGCATCTAGCTTGGATCATCCCTATGGATATGATGCATCAATTGCAGTCCAACTTGCAAGAGAATCAATTGCAAAAGCAATAGGGGCAAACAATGATGAAATTATTTTTACATCAGGGGCTACAGAGTCTGATAATTTGGCACTGCTTGGCGTGATGGAGAAAAACAAAGAAAAAGGAAATCACCTTATCACATGTGTCACAGAACACAAGGCAATTTTAGATACTGCAAAACATTTAGAGTCTTTGGGGTATGATGTAACTTATCTTCCCGTAGATGAGTATGGTTTAATTGATTTGGAGAAATTAAAATCTGCAATTACTGAAAAGACTGTACTGATTTCAATAATGTTTGCAAACAATGAGATTGGTACAATACAAAACGTTTCACAAATTGGTACAATTGCACATGAGCATAACGTGTTGTTTCATACTGATGCAGCTCAAGCAGTTGGACACATTTCAATTGATGTTAAAAAAATGAACATTGACTTGATGTCGTTCTCATCTCATAAAATTTACGGGCCAAAAGGAATTGGCGCACTATATCTGCGCAGTTTGATGCCAAGAGTCAAGCTAAATTCCATTGTGCATGGCGGAGGACAGGAAAGAAATATTCGTTCAGGAACTTTGAATGTTCCGGGAATTGTTGGATTTGCAAAGGCAGTTGAGATTGCAGTTGCAGAAATGAATGACGAAAATAAAAAATACAAAAAATGGACCGACTCAATGCTTGAAGTATTTTCCAAAGTTGGCGGAAAACTAAATGGTCATCCAAGTAACAGACTGGTTCATAATCTAAACATTCGATTTGACGGAATTGAAGGTAAGGCAATTATCAATTCAGTTTCAAAGAAATTGGCCATATCTGCAGGCTCTGCATGTACAACTCAGAATGTAGAGCCGTCTCATGTACTTTTAGCACTGGGATTAAGTGAGGAGCAGTCACATTATGCCATAAGAATTGGGTGTGGACGATTCAATACTGATGATGATATCAAAGTTGCAATTAGTGAGATTTTGAATTCACTTGAATCTCTGAATAAAATTAGAATTTAATTTTTTTAAAATCGTCAAAAACAAGGAATCCTGAGCGTAATGCGCCATCATAATAATTTTGGATAATTCTTTTATGTTCACTTCCAAGTTTTTGTAAGGATCTTTTTAATTCAGGAATGTCCGCATATTTGGAATTTCTTTCAAACAAACTTTCCAGATATTTTTCTGGAGGTAAAGCAGCTAATTTCTTGCAATTACATTCTTTACATGATAGTACAAAATTCCACATTTCATCAACATGTGATCTGCCATAGGCAAAAGGAATGACGTGCTCTACTTCTTGATTTTTTTTGTAAAGTTCATGTTCACTAGGAACTGATTTGGAGTTTAGAGGATCATCACAATAAAAACAATTCTTGAAGAGTGAATACAAGATTTTTCTTTCTTTAACTGTATTTTTTCGGTTTTCTTCTTTTCCTTCAATTTTTTCAATTAATGATGGAACTCCTTCATTGAATGGTTCTATAAATCGAGTCCATTCTAAAATTATAGCTTTTTCTAAAAGTGCATGGTATCTCTTAAAAAATTTCATTACATGTGGATTCAATTTGATTCCTTTTTTGAGATCTATTAATGGAAGATCAGTTTTTCTTTTTGGTCTCTTTTTAAAATCTCTAATGTCATAGTGAAAAAATGTTGGGCTAATATCTTCAATTTCCCTTCCCCTTCGTATGTATTGAAAAGCATATGTTACATCATTGAAACAACTTTTCTCAATTTTTAAAAGTACATCTTTAATTTCGTGATTGAATTTTTCATTATTTTTTATTTTTTCATAGGATTCATGATAAACTTCATTTCCAAAATTCTCAGTAATGATCTTGCTTACAAGAAATTGTTTAATTTTCTTTTCATCTTCTGTTTTACTTACTCTTGTTTCTTTAAATGATGTTTGTCTAATTTTTGAATTACATTCCTGTGACCAATAATATCTCAAAAAATATTCTGCAATTGTTGAAAATGATATATTGTTTTCAGATGACTCAACAGAATAATCTACCAAAAAGCGAGCAAATGCAAATTTGTATGAGGAATCTTTGGAACTTTGTGAGGGATTAATTATTGACATGAATAATCCTTCAAATTCTTTATCAGTTTTTTTTTGACACATTGTGTTTGATATTGAAGACATGGATATTTCCTAACATGAATTTATAAGAATTAATTAGTTACTACTAAAATCGAATTCTTGTTAAAAAGTTTTATACTGAAAATGCATCAAAACTGTGTGCCCATTACTGTTAGCAGGAAAATACTTGATGAAATAAAAAATATTTCTGATGATGAAAATGAGTATAACTTTTTAAAAGAAGTTATGGAAATTTGTGGCGATTTTTCAAATAAAACAATATCTAATAAAGTGAAAATACAACTTGAGCAGCTTATTCCAATATATTATCCAGATGATAGGGTGAATGAAAATTAGTGAACAAATAAGATTTTTAAAAATTAAAATTCAAAATTTCAGACAATATTATGGTGTAAATGAAATTGATTTTGTTGATAGAAATACGGGGTTTACCATAATTTTTGGAAAAAATGGTGAAGGAAAATCTAATATCCTTAATGCAATAAATTGGTGCTTATATGAAACTGAGCCTCATGGGGTGAAAGAATCTAGTTCTTCCGGAGAGGAAGTTGAAAAAATGCCGATAATTAATGGTAGATATATCAAAGAACTCAAAAATGAAACTAAAGCAGAAATAAGTGTAGATTTATGGATTCAGAAAGGCGAAACCACATATATAATTTCTAGAAAACTGTCTGCAATTAAACATACTTTGGAAACAAAAACATTGTCTAGTGGGCTAGAACAAATTTTAATCTTTATTGAAGAAAAAACAGGAATTCCGATACCAAAAGGATGTGAAGTACTTGGAAAACCACATTCCAATTTTCAGGTTAGAGCAAAAGGTCCTAGCGATAGCGATCCTCAACCTACCGAAAAAGATGGCACACCCGAACAAATAGTATCTGTAATTTTACCTAAAGAATTATCTAAATTTTATTTGTTGGATGGAGACTTTTTAGAAAAATTCTGGGAGGATCGGAGAAATATTCAAGAAGGAATAGAACTTATTTCACAACTAAATCTCCTAACTGCTTCTCAAGATTATATTAAAAATGCCATGCCAAGTACTATGAATATAGGAAAAGAATCAGATACTATTTCTTTGGAAATTAAGGAATTGGAAAATATAAACAATTCTGTAGATAATAACGGAACGCCTCTATTCTCACAAGATGAAAGATTTAAAATTAATCCTGATGAAGAAAAAACCCGATTTGTTCATCTTTCTGGAAAGCCACGATTAAATGATTTAAAAGAAGATAAGATAAAAATCACTAAAAATTATCAAAATCTTAAAAAAGAACTCCTTCTAATTGGAGGGTCTACTGATGAATCGATAAAAAAAGAGTATGCTGAAAATAGTGGTGCCCTGGATGAATTGGAAGAAAATTTAGAAACCGCTAAAGCCAAACTTATGAAAAATTATGTAACTGATGGACCTCAATATATCCTTAAACAAGCAATTGAAAAAACAGTTGGAATCATTGACGAACGTATAGAATTAGGCGATCTGCCAAACAAAAATAAAAAAATTCTTGGAGACTATTTGTTAAAAAAAGGATTTTGTATATGTGGAGAGCCTCTAGAACCGGGACATAAACGAACTGAAATACTGAATGAATTTATGAAAATTGCATTAGGTAACGAAAATTTGGATAGTTTTCAGGAGCTAGGTTGGAAATATAAAAATGACTTTATTGCAAATTTTGAAAATTGGAATAAAGAGAAATTTGGCGCACCTTTAGAAAACTATTCTAAATTAGACGATAAGTATGAATCTTTGACTCTGAAAGTTTCTTCTTTACAAAAACAATTAGGCAATACAGGAAAACGTGCAAAAGAAATATCTGATCTTATGGATTATCATTCTCAAAAAATAGAGTCGGTTGCAACTTGGATCGCTAAATTAGAAATAGAGATTAAACAAAATAACAACGAAATGGGCAAAAAAAATATTGGATTACAGACAATATTGGCTAAAAACACTAGAGCGACACGAATTGCATACCAAAGAACAATTTGGGAAAATGCCATGAAAAAATTTGAGTCTGTTTATGATAAATTAAAGAATGATATTAGAAATGACGTTCAGGAAAAAACTTGGAGTAATTGGAAATCCCTTTTGTCAAATGACTCTGAATTTAGTTCATTGGCAATAGATGAAGAATACAATGTTTCAATTTTAGACAAACATAGTTTTAACAAATCCTTGAATTTGTCTGCCGGACAAAGCTTACTTCTAACATTGGCATTTGTTGCTGCAATTAGAGAACCTACGGGATTTGGATTTCCACTTGTAATAGATTCACCTGCTGGAAAAATTGATGGTCCAAATTCCCATAATATTGGTGATAATCTACCTGATTTTCTGCCTGATGCCCAAGTAATTATGCTTGTAACTAGTAAAGAATACACTGATTTCATTTCCCCTGATCCTGATTACCCTAATATTCCAAAAACTCCTGTTTGTGAATTATTTCAAAAAAAGATTAATGTTCAACATTATAGAATTTCTAAAGAAAAAGATGAAACAAATCTTAATGTAGGAAATTCAAAAATCGAGAAAGGAAAACTTATTTTCAATGATGCGGTTAATCATGAAGGGTATATGGTGATATCTGATGAGTGATCAAGAAAAACAAAAACCACTGGATTTCTTTTTTGACTTCCCAGCATTTGTTAACTATGGACAACATTCTAAAGATATAACTAAACAATACTCCGAACTAAAAAATGAATCGTGGTCTCCTTTTTTAGGTCATAGGTTTGTAGATATTTTTATTTTTTGCATGGCATATGCATATGTTCGAGGCATTGAACCTGAGAGCCCAAAAAGTGCAAGTAATGGAATTCCAGGGAACGTATTTGATCAAAAAATGTTTGACTACATGAGATTTGTTTCAATAAGTCAGACGGGAGAATTGGAGACAGGCGCAGATGCAAAAAAGACTGTGAGAATTTGTGAAGGATATGCATATGCTGGTTTCAAAAAGGTCTACCAACGTTTACAGACGTTAAATTCAGAAAAATTAACGCCTGAAAAAAAGATTAAGGTTTTGATTGACGAAAGTCAAAACAAATCAAAAAAATAACCCATATTTTAAAAAATGATTTTTATGGATAAAATTTTTGAACCAAAATTGAAATGGAATTCATCTGATGATGATATGATGGATGATTTTTATAGACATGCCATGAAAAATTGTTCGGAATTTCAACTTTTATCTAATTTTTCTTTAATTCTTAACTTGTCCCCTGAACTGTTGAATTTTATTAATCATGATGGAAAAATTAGACTGATAATTAATTTAGAATCCTACTTGACTCTAAAAGATATTTTGGAATTTGATCTGTTTAACTCCGAAAAATTTTTAGCTGATTTTTTACTTGAAATGATAAAAACAAATACTTTTGAATTAAAGTTGTTGAAGATTTTGGGATGTATTCTAACCAAGAAAATTGAAAGTAACCCTCAATTAGAAATCAAAATTGCAATTCCAAAAAGAATCTCTGAAAAACCTCCCTCGATCATAGGTATATTTCATTATGAGAACGGTGAGATAACATCTATTTCAGGGGGGCCAAATGTGCCTAATTCTGATAACTCCCTTGAAAATTTTACTGCATATACCAGCTGGGGAAATGAATCTGAGTATAATGTAATTAATCAAAGCAAATTTTCTAACTTATGGGATGATAATAGTAGAAATCTGAATGCATACCGATTACCTGACATAGTTGAAAATTATCTTATAGATCTTTATTCTGATTCTGTTCAAGATCTAAAAACAATCTCTGAAAATTTTGAAAAAGATGATGGTTCCATTTCCCAGGTAACCGAATTTGAATTCTTTGATCATCAAAAAGATGCTATTAAAAATTGGATTTCAAATGATATGTGCGGATTATTTGAAATGGCAACTGGTACTGGCAAAACAATAACGTCATTTGGTTGCATGTCGCATATTCAAAAACAGTATGATAGAACAGTGACTGTTATCGCATGTCCATATAAACACCTTGTAGAACAATGGAAAACAGAATTTGAAAAATTTAATTCCAAAGTAGGTGTGGATGGTAAAATTACATTTGATAAAACCATTACCTGTAATGGGGATTATCCCAAATGGAAAGTCCAGTTTAACAACCTTGCATTTGACTTTAATGAAACCCCGCTGGGAGGAAAAACCCCTCGATTAAATCAAATAATAATTTTCATTACTCATGACACATTAGCTAGTCCTGATTTTATATCGAGATTAGAAAAATTGGCCAACACAAAAAAATTTTTAATAATTGACGAGGTTCATGAAATCACTGAAAACAGATCTTCAAAAGTTCTGTTAGATGATTATGAATTTCGATTAGGTCTTAGCGCAACTCCTAATAGACATATGGACGAAGATGGGACACAGATATTGAAAAACTATTTTCATAGTTCCAAATGTTTTGGGACTGATGTATCTGATGAAAAAGTTTGTAAAAATTGCTCAAAGGAATTTATTCCATATTCATTAAATTTGAAAAAAGCAATTCATGATTTGCATGTATTGTGTGAATACGAATATCATCCACACTATGTAGAATTGACATCTGAAGAAATGTCCATATACAACGATTTAACAATGCAAATTGCTAGATTAGAACAAAAAAGAAAAAAAGGTATAAAGTTATCAAAAAAAGAATCGTACCCTTATTTGGCACGGGCAAATTTGATTGCAAATGCAGAGAACAAAGATGGCAAATTAGAGGAAATCTTAAACATTGAATTTAAAAATCATCTACAAAGAACTTTGATCTATTGTACCAATACAAGAAGAAGTGAATCTGATATTTATGATCTGAGTCAGTTAGAACGAGTTAAAAAAATTCTTTTTTCTCACAAAATTAAAAGTGATTCAGTAACACATCTTGATTTGACAAAATTAAGATTAGAGATAATTTCTGAGCTGGAGGGAGGAATGCTTGATTGTATTACAGCTGTAGGTTGTTTGGATCAGGGGGTAGATATTCCGTCTGTAGAAAATGCCATCATTATGGCTAGTACTGGAAACCCCAAACAGTATATTCAGAGAAGAGGTAGAATATTAAGGAAAAGTAAATTAACAAACAAACAAAAAGCATTCATTTATGATATCCTTGTTGCACCGCCATTACCTGAACTAGACGAAGAACTCAGAAATATTGAAAGAAAAATTTTTGCCAAAGAATTGTTACGTCATAAGGAATTTGCTGAAATTTCAAACAATGAAGAAGAAGCTACATCAAAAATGAAAACCATTGCCAGGAAATTTAATCTGGATTTTGATAGACTAGATCGAGATTATATCAAAAATGAATTACTCTGACAGAGATTTTTTTGTTTTATCGTGAAATTTCTGTTTATAATAACTGCCTCTGGGTTTTTGACGTACTCTAAAACTACAGCATTTACATGTCCAACCGACGGTATCCTGTGTGGCTTGTCGACCATCTTTTAAAATACAGCCCTTATGATCAATCCAAATATCACAAGTTTGACATCTTGCTTGTCCAGATTCATATCTTCCTGTTCCTATAGGTTTGGTTACGCGATATTTTTTACAAATTCCATTACAAATTCTTTTTTTTGGATCACGTGTTATTGACAATGTTCCAATATCAAATCTGTTCAATAATAATTTTTATTAGTCTGTCCATGACAAATTCATTTTCTAATTTAGATTTTTCTTTAGGCTCTAATTTGATATCCATGTATGTGTTATCTTTGAAAACAGAATTTTCAGGAATTGGGTAAGTTCCAAAACAACTATTTCCAATTAGCTCGAAATCTGAATCTGGATGAGCAATAAAGTTTTTGACTTTTAATTCAAGATCTTTTTGATTTTTAGGATCTTCTAAGTGTGGGAATTTTCCTTTGTAAAATTCACGAATTATTTTTTTTGTATTATTTTTAGTCAAATCTAGTTTTGGACCAAAAGGAAAAATTAATGATCCAAATTTACAGCCTCCGTTCATCATATATCCTAACATCTTTAATTTCTCCGTATTTGAATTCCTAAAATTAGTAAAATTTTTTGCATCAAAGATATACAATACTCGGTCATCACATTCAACTGTCATATCTGGAGTTTGTGATGCTATCCATGCATTTTCTTCTCTTTTTTTATACCATTTTTCATAGAAAAATTTGACTAGTTTTCCATTTATTTGAAAATCAAAATATGCGTTAAATTCATCATCCTTTGTGTTGGAGCTTAACTTCAAGAAAGGGCGATAATTCTTTTTTTTCAAATAGTCATAAATCGTAAAAAATATCCATGCTTCATAAATTGTATCCAAACTTTTTATGCTGGATAATGGATAGTTAGTTGTATTTTCTTGATCTGCAAATGACAAATCAAGTTGTTCAAATTCTTCAATCCAATCTAACATTTTTCCGTAGTTCTTATTTTTAATCATCCCTTTTTTCAATCTTATATTCATTTGTTCCATTAACAACATGATTTGTTTGTCCGAAATTTTCATACTCCAGAATTTTTTAGACAACTCGATAATTTTTGGAAATGGAAATTTTTTAATTAAGTTTTCAGATTTATCACAAATATTTGTTAACGAATTTTTTAAATTATTTTCATTTAATTCGTTTAAATTAGTTTGAAGAATTTTTTTTGATTCACGATAAATCAAATAAATGCAAAAAACAAGTATAATGTTTTCAGGTGTATCAAATTTTCTATATGGTACTTCTGTAAAAAATTTTGTAGGGATTGTTCCTCCTGAATTTTTAATTGTCTTTTGCCAATTAATTGTTCCTCGTAATATTTGACTCGAGTATCTTTTTTTTGGATAATCAAAATTAGTTTTGTTAAGAATATTTGAATAAATATCAAAAAATTCTTCTGCTAGAAATATCAGTCTATTTGTACTGGATAATAAATTAGGTTCAAAAAATGTGCCTGATTCTGTTTTTAATTGAAAAAAGTCTTTGTGATGTCTTCTATGTTTTAATAATAACGAAAGAAATTTTTCGTACATATATCGATTTTCTTCAATACTGTTTGCAAGACGTATAATTGAATGCCATTTGAATTCATTCTGACTGGAATCCCGTTTTTCAGGATTAATTCCATAATGCTTTTCTGCTGATTCTCTTAAATCCTCATTTCCTGAAATTGCAAGAAACCCCTGTTCTTGTATTATGTTGTAGTGGTTATTCCATACAATTCTGATTTTTTGTCCTTCAGAATATGTTTTTTTGAATGTAATTTTGTAGTTTTTATAATCTAAACTATAATCTGTATTTTCTTTCAACTCTTTATCTGATATCATCAAATCAGATGATTCTAAACTCTCTTGATTTTTCACTAGTTTTACAATTACTTTGTATGGCCTTTTTTTTAATTCAAATTCAGTTTTTATTCCATTGAATTCTAGTTCTTCTTCATGTTCATCACATAAGCCTCTAATTTCACTTTGTAACTGTGTTTCTGAAAGAATTTTTGAAGACATTTTAGAAAATTGTATTTGCTAACATTTCTTTTAATTCTCTAACTGTATTTTTCAAATGGAAATCCCCATAATTGACATTATTTTGAATTATTGGATCAATCTCAACACAGATTTCTTTTAACTCATTGCGGTTGGATTGTAATATTTTATCGTATTGTGATTCTTGAGAAATTGTTTTTAATAATTTTTTAAATGATTCTGCATATCTTTCAATATTATTTTCCTCATGAATTTTTTCTATTAATTGAATTGTTGTTTTATTGACTAAAGAATTTACAATTTCTAAATCTGTCTTAGCAAGATTTTCTATTAGTGGTAATAAATTTGAAACTATTGCTGAATCAATTAATTTTTCATAATCAACTGAATTATAATATTTCATGTTTGTAACTACGCCTCCTAAAATATTCTGATAAATCAATTTCAATATGGCAGTTCCAAATCCTTTGAATATTCTTACTAAGGATAAAATTTCATAACAAGAATCAATTGCGTTGTAAAAATTTTCATCTTTTTTAATTATTGATTTTTTAATTTCATCCAATTCAAAATATTCTTCAAAATTATACTCTATTTCTTGTGATGCACTTTTTAATGCAAAAAACATCTCCTGAACCTTTTGTTCTTTAGATGGAATTCCAATTTCTACATGAGCAAATCTACTTTTTAATGCATCAGACAATTCAAACAAATGATGCTTATCTGATGTATTTAACGTCCCAATAATTCTATAATCTTCGGGAATTTTTAAATCCAAATAAGATTTTTCTGCAATATTCGTAGGGATTTTTAGTTTTTTTGTTCTGAGTGCAGTAAATAACTGTCCAAAAGACTTGTCAATATCTGCACGATTAAATTCGTCAATTACCAACCAAATGCCTTTTACCGAATTGATGTTTCTGTCTATATCTTTTCTAAATGAATTTGCTCTTTTGCCTTGCCTAACTCCATTTTCCCAATTTTGTAATACTGTTTCTGTTACACAGCCATATTGAATATCAAACATGACATCCTTTTCATTATTCATTTTAGGAACTATTCCTCCTATGACATCTTGAGTGGTCCAATCATTGGTTGCTGTAAACTCTTCGGCGATGTATTTTGATTCATCATCTCCAAAAATCTCAGGAATCATCATTCCGATACTTGTTTTTCCTGTGCCTACTGGACCTGTAAGCAAAATATGCCTTCCAGAAATTAAATGATTGATTATTTCAAGTATTTTTTCGTCTGGAATTAGTAATTTGGAAGTAATTTTTGATACCCCCTCCTTCAAATTTTTATCATTTAATATGGATAATTTTGAATCTGAGAATGTTTTAGGAAAAATCATTTCAAATGTGGATTTATCAATAGGAGTAATCTGTTCACTAAAATCTAACCCCTTCATCTCATCTATGATTATTTCAGAAAGAATGTTTCCTGTGATGTTTTTTGGATCACTGATAGAAGAACAAACATCAAAATTTACAAATTCTAAGGAAAGTTCATTTGTTGAATCGATAAACTCTCTTTTTGATATTGTGCCCTTGCCAAATATTTTAAACGAGTTTTTGTTACTGTAAAAAATTACATTAGTTCCTTTACCCAATCTTTGACTAAATGGACAAGCATTTGAAATACTGTATTTCAACACATTATTTTTTTCTAGATTAAACTCTTGATTTTTCTTGACTAGGAGATATTTTTTTTGGACATACGAATTATTCCAACTTTCGTTAATTTTCATTTTAGCTTCATTTAGTAATTCTGAATTATCTAAAATGCTAATTCCCTCCTTAACTGAGGTTTTATCTGAAAGTAAAATTAAATCTGAATCTTTATCTGAAATGAATATTGGTTCGAATTCCAATCTTAAAGTATCGGAGTTGTCTTTAGAATTTTTTTCGAATTTATTTGTGACTTGACCATAGCCAAATATTGATGAACCTGTATATTTTTTTGGTGTACTATCGTTTTGAGCAAATAATAAGAAATCATTTAGCTGGATTTTGTTGAATGTTTCTAAATTCTCACTATGTTTTTCATCAAACCCTATTGAATGCGCATTATCAAATAATGTTTGTTCCCATCCTTTCCACGATCCTTTTAAAATAAAATATTGAGAATTCACTTGGTTTTTAGTTATATCTTTAGCTTTATTTTCTAACAATTGTATTTCCAATTGGTAATTTTCATTTCTATTTTCAAAAATTTCTAATTTTCTTTCAAGTTCTTTTTGGGAATAATTCATTTGTTTTAGTATTGATGAAGCAATACCTGTAAACTCACTAATTTTATCTATTGTATTGGAGTATTCATCACTTGACATGAAATTCTAAGTGTTTCTAGTCAACCAACTCTTATTAAATTTGGGTAAAAATTTTATTAAGCATGATTCATCTGTACAAAATCATCTAATGAATGAGATATTGCTACATTGTGAAAATATTAGTAAGGAAATCGACGCTCTTACTGAAATTACTAAAAACTATAAGAATTTACTTTCTAGCATTGAAAACTACTCTGGAGCAAAAAACAACAATGATTTCCCGCTATGTATAAAAAAATTATCTGACATAGAATCTAACACCATCAAAATTACAGATTATTTTAAAAAATTAACAAAATCTGAGTATATCCAACTTGAAAAATTAAATGAAATACTGGATTATGTTCAAAAAGAAAAATCCAAATCTAACTTGCTTGAAAAAGAAATCATTCGCAATGTTGGGTTAAATCTTGAAAATGATTTTATGGAAAA
>Ga0066606_10001719_pt1 | contig 13182 bp, 7 predicted proteins | sample SaaInlV_DNA_100m_FD_60386 | JGI IMG/M metagenome (GOLD analysis project Ga0066606, IMG submission 60386) | Marine microbial communities from expanding oxygen minimum zones in the Saanich Inlet - SI075_LV_DNA_100m | ecosystem: Environmental > Aquatic > Marine > Unclassified | place: British... | reverse complement strand
TAAGATCCAACATTTTCTACAAATCCATCCAGAATATATCCAGTAGGTCCAAATAAAAATATAGTTATCAAAAAACAACCACACAAAAACATATTTAATTGCGAGAGTCTTTTTATGCCGGCATTCAGACCTAAAACTACACTTATAAGTCCTAATATAGTAATCAAGATAATAATGATAAATTTCCCAGGGGTAGCTTCAGGACTTAATGTTTCTATGGGTATCCAATAACTATTTGCAATATTAAGATGCTCAAGTCCTGCGCTTATTTGACTTGCTCCCAGGCCCAAAGATGTAGCTATGCCAAAGACTGTTGCAAGTATAGCAAACACATCAACGATCACTCGGCTCCAGGTACTCTCCAGTCCAGTATCTAAAAAGAATGAGCTGACTCTAAAAGGCCTTCCTAAATTAAATGCAAAATATGCAAAACATAATCCTACAACACCATATATAGCCCAAGCATGAAAGCCCCAATGTAAAAATGTTAGATTCATTGATAAAGTAGCACGCTCATTGAAAGAAGCACCTTCTTCAAAGAGTGCTAATGAGCTGAGATGAGAAACAGGCTCTGCAACCGAGTAAAATATTACTCCAATACCTAATCCAGCACTAAAAAGCATAGCAATCCAGTTTATAAAATTAAATTCTGGTATCGCATCAGTTCCACCCAATCTAATTTCTCCAAACTGACTAATAGCCATCCAGATACAAAAAATGAGAAAACCATTTGCACTTAAAATAATTAGCCATCCGAAGTTGTTAGCTATAAATGATTGTGTGGCATTAAAAAGATTATTGGCAGTATCAAGATTAACTAGGGTAACCCCTATAAAAGTTGAGATAAGAAATAAAGAAATGAAGAATCTCTTATAATCTATACTTTTAAACATAATCTATACTTTTAAACATAATTAAGCCAAAAGAATTACTCTTGTAAGACATTTTTTAGAGAGAAGTAGCGTGTTAAAAACCATTTCATATTTTCTATTAATGACTGCCATGTAATTATTATTTTTTAGTATTACATAATACAAAAATTATTTATTCATTTAACTCTAAAAAGCCTTAATTCTAATGAGGTCTATAAATTGAAGAAGAAATATGCTATTTATAAGTGTAATAAAATTGAATGTTTATCTCGTGGGGGAGACTTAATATGACAAGAAAACAAAGCAAGGCCTTAAGAAGATCAAAGGCTATTAAAAAGAAACAAAATATACTTAGGATTAAAAACAGAGCGAAATCTGTTGCGGTTGTTGCAGCTGCAACTGCTGTTCTTGCTACTCCTAACATCAATGCTCAAGGAACAATCGAAGAAATTGTTGTAACATCAAGAAAGAAAGAGGAGACCCTGCAAGATGTTCCTTTGCAAGTTTCTACGTTAACAGAGCAATCACTAGAACAATCAGGAGTCAATGTATTCGAGGACTATCTCTTGCAATTACCAGGAGTTACCGCAGGTGGATCAGGCCCTGGTCAAAATACAATATATATTCGAGGGCTTGCATCGACTACTCCCAACCTCACAACAGCAGGTGTTGCTGGTTTGGCACCTAACGTATCATTCTATCTTGATGAGCAACCATTAGCTCAACCAGGTAGAAACTTAGATGTTTACGCAGCAGACGTTGCTCGTATTGAGGTACTATCGGGACCACAAGGAACACTTTTTGGAGCTAGTTCACAAGCAGGTGTTGTAAGAATGATTACTAACAAACCGAAACTAGGAGTTACTGAAAGTAATTTTGAGATTGAAACTAGACACATGCCGGAAGGTGATACAGGTACAAAAGTTGAATTAATGACAAATATACCTCTTGGGGATAATGCTGCATTGAGAGTCGTTGCTTACAATGATGAAAGAGGCGGTTACATTGATCAAGTTGCCGGTCAAATAGATGTAACACAATCAGCACGTTTCAGACCTGCTGGTACTGTGAGGCAAAACGGCCTTCCTGTCTCTGCTGCAAGAGCAGGTTTCAAAGCTGGTACAGACTTCTCCGGAGCAACGATCACTCCAGCAGATGCATTAGTAGAAGAAAACGCAAATGATGTAAAGTATCAAGGCTTTAGAACTACTTTGGCTACATCGCTTGGTGATAATTGGGATGCTACATTGGTTTATGCACAGCAAACAATTGACTCTGATGGCGTATTCTTTGCAGATCCAACATTAGATGATCTAGAAATTCAAAGATATACCCAAGATGAAATCAAAGATGAATTTGACAACATGAGTTTAACTCTTGAAGGTACAATTGGTGATTTAGAAGTTGTCTATGCTGGTGCTTATACAGATAGAGATACCAATCAAATGGTTGATTACACTGACTATCTATTTGTTGGTCAATACCTTCCATATTATATTTGTGACTATTATGTCTCTTATCCCCAAGGCGGAGTTGCGATTGGGTCATGCGGAGGCCCCAACTTGCTTGTTGACTCATATACAAATACCGAAGTTGATAGTCATGAGATTCGTATAAATGCAGATATCAATGACAATATGTCACTTACCGCTGGCTACTTCGTGAGTGATACTACACTTACAGAATTAAACCAGTTTACTTATCCAGAGGCAGTTAACAATGACATAGACTATGCATGCAACTATGCTCTGACCGATACATCTGTAACCGGTTCGATTAATAATGCATCGCCTGGTTGGTTCTCAGCTGGACCATTTTGTGAACCGGTCATCTTCTTTAATGATATTAAGAGGACTGATGAACAGAAAGGTTTATTTGGCGAACTCAATATTGCATTGAGTGACACATCAGAACTTACTCTAGGTGCACGTTGGTATGATATCGAAGTAGATTTTGTAGGTAGTGCTAACTCATCATTTTATAATGGGTTTGGTAATCCAGATACACAGCAATTTGGAACTAACTTATCAGCTCAATACGCACCGGGTAATGCAAATGGTTATCCAGATAAAGCAAAATCAGATGGCGTTATTGGCAAGGTAACCTATTCATGGAATCCAAGCGATGATGTTATGTATTATGTCACATGGTCTGAAGGGTTTAGACCGGGTCTACTAAACAGACCTGTTGGCAGAACAAGTCCAGATGGGTCATACACAGTTCCTGCAGAAATTAAGTCGGATGAAATTACAAATACTGAGTTTGGTTGGAAAACCATACTTAAAGATGGCCAACTTAGATTCAATGGAAGTATTTTCATGGTAGATGTTGAAGGGCTACAATCAACGATCTTTGATCCAAGTATTGTTAACTTATTCTTTTCTGATAATGCTGCAGATGGTGATATTACAGGTATAGAAGGTGACTTTACTTATTACACTAACAAAGAAGGGTTAACAGTTTCCGGAGCCTTCTCATTATTAGATACTGAACTTACTGAAAAATTAGTGCCTTCCAATGATGTAATTGTTGGAAGCGAAATGGCATTTGCACCAGGCGTGCAGTTTAATCTAAAATTGAGACAAGAGTGGGACATGTCAAACGGGAATCTTGGACATGCTCAACTTGCAGTCACGCATTCTGGTGACAGTTATTCAGATATTATGGCGCCAAATAAAGCTCGACAAGATAGTTATACCTATATGGATGTTCGTTTCGGTATGAGCAATGATACTATGACTGCTGAGCTATACATTGACAACGTAACAGACGAAAGAGCTGAGATTAGCAATACTTTTGTATTTGATAGACAGCGTGTGTCTTATATAAGACCAACTACTATCGGGATAAGGTATAAGCATAACTTCTAGTTTAATAAGTTATACTTTAAGAAGGGAGCTTAGGCTCCCTTTTTAATTCCAGTCCACAAGAAAAATTACTATTTTTTATTAACATAATAAATGACACAAAATAAATTAGATATATCACAAGCTACAGAAGCACTAAAAGGTACTAGATTTGTAGAAGCACTTAGTTTATTAGAATTAAACCTTGAAAAAGATTCAAACCATATTGATAGCCTGTATTTAGCAGCAGTTTGCTCAAGGTATTTAAAAAATTATGATGATTCAAAAAAATATATTCAGAGTTTATTAAGTCAATCTCCTGACATGGGTAGAGCCTATCAAGAATTAGGCCATCTGAATAGAGATATGGGCAATCAAGAAAATTCAATTGCACACTATAGACAGGCCTGTGAATTAAATCCTGCTTTATTGGCATCTTGGAAAGCCTTATATGATTACTTCAGAATTAGTAAAAATAAACCTGCTGCTGATCATGCATACATGCAAATTAACACTCTTCAGTCTATTCCAAGCGTCTTACTGTACATAAGCCAGATTCTGAATGAAGGAAAATTAGGTATTGCAGAAGAAAAATGTAGAGAATTTCTTAAAAAGAACCCAACCAATACATTCGCAATGTCATTATTGTCTCAAATTGCTGATCGATTGGGGTATTTTGATGATGCTGAATTTTTACTTGAAAGTGCAGTTAAATTTAACCCCAATGATGGGGAGCTTAGAATGAAATACGCAATGATTCTTCGAAAAAAGCAAAGGTTTGCAAAGACCATGGAACAAGTAAATATATTGTGTGAAAAATTCCCAGATAATCTTTCATATCAAGCTCAAAAAGCAATTGAAATTATGCAAAACGGTGATCATAAAGGAGCAATTAATTTATTTGATAATATCCTTAAAAAGAACCCATATAATTTTAGTGTTTTTACATCTAAAGGCCATGCACAAAAAACCTTGGGTAAGACAGATCAAGCAATTAAAAGTTATCAAACTGCATATCAAGTTAAACAAGATCATGGCGAAGCCTTTTTTTCATTAGCTAACTTAAAAACATACACATTTACCAAAAACGAATTAAATATTATGAGGCAGCAGCTCAAAAGAGTTGATCTAACATTAAAAGATAAAGCCTATTTTCACTTTGCATTAGCTCAAGGGTGCGAAGCAGTAGACGAATACGATGAAGCTTTTTTTCATCTTGATTGTGGGAATAAAATTAAAAATAAACAAAGTAAATATTCTATTGAAAAAATGGATAGAGAGTTGCAGGCTCAAATCGATGTATGCAATGAACTATTTTTTGAACAACAGGGTAATGGTGGATATGAAACCAATGATCCAATATTTATTCTAGGATTGCCAAGATCGGGTTCAACTTTAATTGAACAAATATTGGCTTCTCATTCAATGATTGATGGAACGCTTGAGCTGCCAAATATTCTGTCTATGGCACAAAGCCTTAGAGGCGATGATATTTATGGTAAGGAGGGCAATTATCCTAAAAGCATGAAAACTTTATCAATTGAAAAACGAATGGAAATGGGAAAAACGTTTATAAATGATACAAGAATACATAGAAAAGATGCACCAAGATTTACTGATAAAATGCCTAATAATTTTCGACATATTGGGTTAATTCATTTAATCATGCCAAATGCAAAAATTATAGATGCAAGAAGGTATCCTTTGGATTGTTGTTTTAGTATGTTTAAACAGTTATTTGCCCAAGGACAAGAATTTACATATGGGTTAGCTGAAGCAGGAAGCTACTATAAAAGTTATGTTAAATTGATGAATCATTGGGATGAGGTTTTACCAAATAAAATATTGAGAGTTAATAACGAGGACATCATTGATGATCTAGAAGGCCAAGTTAAAAAAATGTTAGAATTTCTGGAATTACCTTTTGAGGATTCTTGTATCACTTTTTATGAAACTGATAGGTCAGTTAGAACAGCAAGCTCAGAACAGGTCAGAAAACCAATCAATAAATCTGGAATGGATAGATGGAAGCCTTATGCAAAAAATCTAAAACCTCTATTGGATGGACTTGGAACAGATCTTATAAAGCCTAATGATATTGAGTTTATTGAATCAATTTGATGCCTGTAATGATATAAACTATGATTGATCATAGAGCATCTGTGAGAAATTATGGCAATTAGTGTTTTGGATCTTTTTAAAATTGGTATTGGACCCTCCAGCTCACATACTATTGGTCCTATGATCGCCGCTCGAAAATTCATACTAAGTATAGAAAAATCCAATCAATTAAAACTAGTAACTCGTATAAAATCTGAGATGTATGGTTCTCTTGGTGCTACGGGGAAAGCTCACGGTACACCTAAAGCTATTATTTTAGGCCTGGAAGGAGAGCAACCTGATCAAATTGATGCAACCTTAGTCACCAAACGAATCGAAAAAATTTATTCTGAAGGACGAATAAATTTACTTGGAAAGGAAACTATCGATTACAATCATGAGATAGACCTTAAGCTTTTTCGAAGAAAATCCCTCCCTTTGCATCCTAACGGAATGATATTCTCTGCCTTTGATAAAAATGGAAAGGAATTAGCCCAAAAGACCTACTATTCTGTAGGAGGTGGTTTTGTTGTAGATGATTTTAATGAAAAAGGAAATTACATCGCTGAAGATAAAACCGCAATCACCTATCCTTATGACACAGCTACTGAGCTTTTAGACTACTGCAAAAAAAAATCACTCAAAATATCGGATGTGATGATAAAAAATGAAAGTGCATGGCGACCAGAAAATAAAACCCGCGAAGCATTATTAAGATTATGGTCTGTGATGCAAGAAACCGTTAATAATGGTATTGCCAATAAAGGACTACTACCAGGGGGTTTGAATGTCCCACGAAGAGCCCATAAGCTCCACCAACAATTAATGAAAAAATCGAATAAAAAATCTGATGACCCGTTGACAATACTCGACTGGGTAACGCTGTATGCATTAGCAACCAATGAAGAGAATGCCGCAGGGGGTAGGGTTGTTACTGCTCCTACTAACGGAGCAGCCGGCATTATCCCATCTGTTCTGCATTACTATATGCGCTTTGTACCTAAAAGCGATGATGATGGAATAGTTAGATTTTTGTTAACTGCCGCCGCAATAGGTATCCTTTATAAAAAGAATGCATCCATAAGTGGTGCTGAAGTTGGATGCCAAGGGGAAGTTGGATCTGCTTGCTCAATGGCAGCTGGAGCATTAACAGAAGTTCTTGGTGGCATGCCAACACAAGTTGAAAATGCAGCTGAAATTGCTATGGAACATAATTTAGGGCTTACTTGTGACCCGATAGGTGGCTTAGTACAGATACCTTGTATTGAGAGAAATGCCATGGCATCAGTCAAGGCAATCCATGCTGCCCGTATGGCGCTTAAGGGAGATGGAACTCATTTTGTTTCTTTAGATAGGGTCATTCGCACAATGCGAAAGACTGGTGAAGATATGCATCTTCGATACAAGGAAACATCTCGTGGAGGGCTAGCAACTCATGTATTAGAAGTTCCTGTAAATATTATTGAATGTTAATGGATTACTAATCGCATATTTTTAAAACAAAAACAGTGCAACAATCAGATGAAATTAAAAGTCTTAGAAAAAGATTTCAAATTCACTATTGAGTCTTATTTAAATCCGATTGATAGGTTTCAGTTAAAGCCATTACTGATAGTAAAGTAAGTAACGCTGCAAATGCTATGTATACCGAAACCCAAAAAATATCGAATTCCGTCCACAATTTTACAGCTATAGTTGGAGCAAAAGCTCCACCTATAATTGCTCCAAATTGATAACCTAAAGTTGCTCCTGAATATCTAACTTCAGTACTAAATAGTTCGGTAAAGAAAGCTGCTTGAGGTCCATACATCATTGCTAGAAAGACTAAACCTCCTGTTATCGCTAAGACTATTAACCAAAAATTTCCTGTATCAACTAATGGAAAAATAGCAAAAGCCCATAGACCTGATAACACTGCTCCCAACATGAAAATACCTCTTCTTCCATGTCTGTCAGAATATGAAGAGAATACAAATTGCACTGGTACCATTATTGCTGAAGCGATTAAAACTGCAGCAAGCATATCATCTCTTGTCATGCTTACACTTTGAACTCCATAGGCTAATAAGAATGCTATTAAAATATAAAAGGTGACTTGAACAGAAAGAAAAGCTCCAGCAGCCAGAATTATTCTTTTAGGGTATTTTCTTATTGCTTCGATAATTGGTGATCTCTGGATTGTAGTTTCAACATTGTCCTGTTGTTGATTTCTATGAACTGCTAGCTCTTTAAACGCTTTAGTATCTTCAAGATTTAATTGAATATACATACTAATAACAATCAAAATAGCACTAGCAAGAAAAGGAATTCTCCAGCCCCAAGTATTAAAAAATTCTTCTGAAACTAGTGCACTAGTAATAATAAGAGCTAGGTTGGCTAATATTACTCCAATTGGAGCACCAGCTTGAGCGAAAGCTCCGTAATACCCTCTTTGATTTGATGGAGCACTTTCAGTAACTAATAACATTGCTCCACCCCATTGACCTCCTATAGCTAATCCTTGAGTGAACCTTAATAAGGTAAGAAGAATAGGTGCTGCAACACCAATCATTGCATAAGTTGGTAATAAACCTATTAGTGTAGAAGAGATGCCCATCAACATTAAAGCACTAATAAGTGTTTTCTTTCTTCCTATTTTATCCCCAAAATGTCCAAAGATAATCCCGCCAATTGGCCGTGCTATAAAACCAGCTGCAAATGTTAATAAAGATAAAATTAAGGCTGTTGAAGGAGGCGCTTCTCCAAAAAAAGCTGTTGGAAAAATAAGAGCTGCTGCTGCTCCATAAAGGAAGAAATCATACCATTCTATACTCGTACCTGCTAAAGCTGTAAGAGCAACTTTTCGCATATTTGAATTAATGTGGTTATTTTCTAAATTTTCATGATTCATTCTTTACAGTATACATAAATGGTGGGCCCGGGAGGACTCGAACCTCCGACCAATGGATTATGAGTCCACTGCTCTAACCAACTGAGCTACAGGCCCTAGAATGGATCGTGATTAGTTATCACTACCCATAAAACTTTTAAGCTTCTCACTTCTAGAAGGATGCCTTAATTTCCGTAAGGCTTTAGCTTCAATTTGACGAATTCTTTCACGAGTCACATCAAACTGTTTACCAACTTCTTCCAGTGTGTGATCAGTATTCATATGTATACCGAATCTCATTCTTAGAACTTTTGCTTCTCTCGGAGTAAGGCTTTCAAGAATACTGATAGTACTTTCTTTTAAACCTGTTTTTGTTGCAGCACCATCTGGTTGATCTATTGTAGTATCTTCAATAAAATCCCCTAAATACGAATCATCATCATCACCGATAGGCGTTTCCATAGAAATTGGCTCTCTTGAGATCTTAAGGACTTTTCTGATTCTTGATATAGGCATTTCCATTGCTTCTGATAGTTCTTCAACACTTGGTTCTCTGCCTTTTTCTTGGATCATTTGTCTAGAAATTCTATTGAGTTTATTGATTGTTTCAATCATATGCACAGGAATTCTGATGGTCCTAGCTTGATCAGCTATGGATCTTGTTATTGCTTGTCTAATCCACCAGGTTGCATAAGTTGAGAATTTATAACCTCTTCGATATTCAAATTTATCCACTGCTTTCATTAATCCAATATTTCCTTCTTGAATTAGATCAAGGAACTGCAATCCTCTATTTGTATATTTTTTAGCTATAGATATCACTAATCTTAAGTTAGCTTCAACCATTTCTTTTTTAGCACGATCAGCTTGTATTCTTCCCATATTGAGCTTTCTATTGATACCTTTGATTTCTTGAATGCTTAAATACGAGGTTTTTTCTAATCGTCCTAATCTCTTCTGGTTAGCAACTATTTTTGACTTATTTTTATTTAAAATTGACGAGTACTTTCGTTTTGCGCGAATGTATTTATCAATCCAATTTAGTTTTGATTCATTTCCTATGAAAGTCTTTCTAAATTCTGGCATTGGAACGCCAGCAGTTTCAACTACCATTTGTCTAATTTCTTTTTCATATCTTTTTATTTCAGCCATATACGCGAGTATAATTTTTTGCAAGATATCAAATAATTTAGGTGCTATTTTAGTACCCATTAGAGTTTCTTCAATCGCTTTATTGAGCTTTATGACTTCCTCTTCATTGGCATTTTCTTCCAAAAGAGTTTTCATTTTATTCGTTTGTCGAATTAGTTTATTGATACATCTTTTAATGGCTTTAACATCGACTTGATTATCTGCTTCATCACTATCTGTATTAATTTCTATTATTTCATCATTTTCAAATGCAAAGTCTGAGAATATTTCTAAATACTTTGAGTCATCTTTATCAGCTATTTCCTTAATTTCTGTTGTAAGAGTGATATACCTTTCTTCTATAAACATTAGTACTGGTAAGAATCGAGAGAGAGTGCTTTGTATTTTTTTGTTTCCTTCTTCAATTTTCTTTGCAATAACTATCTCACCTTCTCTATCCAACAATTCAATAGTTCCCATCTCTCTCATATACATCCTGACAGGATCAGTAGTTTTACCTATTTCATTCTCTATAGGATTCGTATTTTCTTGGGGATCTGCTGATTGCTCAAGTTGTTGGGTAGTGGGAGCACCCTCTTGAACAATAATGCCAAGTTCTGTGATCATTTCTACTATTTCTTCTAAACGGTCAGCTTCTATGATTCCTTCAGGTAGATTTTCATTCAGCTCAGCATACGTTAGAAAACCTTCTTTTTTGCCTTTTTCTAGAAGTAGCTGAAATGGTGTTTTTTCTTTATCAGATGACTCTATTTCTTCGCCTTTATCACCACCAAAAACAGATTCAATCTCTTCATCATCAATTAACTCTTCAATTGCTTGACTTTCTTCGATATGAAGTTCTTTTTCCTCTTTTTTAGTAGCTTCTACTTTTTTAGCCTTTTTAGGGGCAATTACTTTTTTTGATTCTTTTTTTGCCATAGTTTTGTCTTTTTAATATGAAAAATCTTATAAAAATTGGTGGATCATTATATATCTATTTGTTTCCTATAGTTTATTTAATTTTAATATTTGCTGATAACTCAATAAATCTACTTTTTTCTAATTTTGTTAAATTGTTTTGACTGGCTTTCTTTAGCAGTACTTTCATTTCAGTTTTATTGTTTAAAATATATAGCCTATTAAGTATGTCTTGAAATTCATTCTGTATTTCAGATTCTCTTACTATAAGTGTTTCTAGACTTAGATTTTGAAGGTGTTGCCGAATTTTTTTATCTTGGAAGTGTTCAAGTATCGTTGCAAGCCTTATTGAATCTTTACCTTGAGTTAGGGTGATAATTTTCTTTAAAATATCAATACCTTTTTCATTAATATGATTTAAACGATCTTCTATTGTTATATTATTCAATAGGTTAGGATAATGAAGTAGAATGCTAATTGCTTGTTTTATGAGACTGGGTCTTAATTCAACTTTATTATTTTGTCTATTCTTAGAAAACCTTTTTCCTGCGCTCCTCTTTTGATTTTTATCTTCATAAAATCTTTTGATCTGATTTTCATTTAATTTAAATTCAGTACTAAAGCTCTCAATTAGAAGATCTTTATATATCCCTTCTTTAACCTTGCTTAAAAGCGACATACCATCTTCTATGGCATTAGCTTTTCCTTTGACAGTTTCTATGTTGTACTTATCTCTCATAACTTCTATTAAAAACTGATCCAGACTATACGCATTGCTTAGTGCAGTTTTGAATGCATCAGGTCCATTATTTTCCATCATTTCATCAGGATCTTGACCCTTGTCTAGAATAAGAAAATTTACTTCTTTATTTGTTTTTATTATAGGCAAACTTAATTCCATAGCTTTTAATGCGGCTTTATAGCCTGCTTTATCTCCATCAAAGCAGAAAGTAATTTCATCAATGGTTCTAAACATTTTCCTGATATGAAATTCAGTGGTGGCCGTCCCTAGTGTGGCTAATGCATTATTAAACCCATATTTATGCAGAGCGATAACATCTGTATAACCTTCCACGATAATTACAGATTTTGTTTTATTAATTGCTTCTTTGGATTCAAAAAGAGCATAAAGTAATTCACCTTTTTTAAACAAAGTTGTTTCTGGTGAGTTAAGATATTTTGGATCATCATTGCCAATAATTCTACCTCCAAAGCCTAGAACATCCCCTCGATTATCTTTTATTGGGAACATAATTCTATTTCTGAATCGATCGTAGAATCCGCCATCATCTTTTTTTATAATTAATCCCGCATCTAAGAGTCTTTGTTTATTTTTCTCTGAGCTACCAAATTTATCTAGTATTTCACTCCAAGAGTTATTGGAAAATCCCAGTGAAAAGTTTTTAGCATTTTTTCCATCAATACCCCTATTTTTGAGATAATTAATGGCTTCTTTTGATTGACTAAGATTGGAGGTAAAGTGAATTGAGACTTCTGAGAGCAATTCTTTCAAACTATTATTTCTCTTATTCTTTATTTTATCTTCTTTTGTTTTGGGTACATCAATGCCAACGACTTTCGCTAACTCTTCTATAGCTTCAATAAAAGTTAGGCGCTCATATTCCATTAAAAAACCAAGCGCTGTTCCATGAGCTCCGCAACCAAAACAATGATAAAAACCTTTCTCTGGACTGACAGTAAAAGACGGTGTTTTTTCTCCATGAAAAGGACAATTAGCTTTATACTCTTTTCCCGCCTTCTTGATATCAATTCGATTACCAATAATTTCACCAATATCAACTCTTTGGACGAGTTCATCAATAAAATCTTGTGGAATACGATCTGACATAGGGTTAGTTATTCAACTTAGTGTTACTCATAAAGGCTAATGAATTAGTCTATTGAGAAATGTATAAAAAGTAAAAAATTAGTTAAATTGATTCTATGAATAGTTTATAAGAGCTTTTTTCTAACGCTATTGCTAGCTATTTTCATATCAATTTTGCCAGCTGCTTTTTCTTTTAATTGAGACATGACTTGACCCATATCTTTAATTGATGTGGCTCCTATGGAATTAATTATCTCTTCAATCATTTGATTTGTCTCTTCTAGACTTAATTTTTCAGGTAAATATTTTTTAAGTATATCGGCTTCCTCAGACTCTTTTTCAAAAAGATCTTGTCGATTGGCTTCTTTGTATTGCGTTGCTGCTTCATATCTTTGTTGAACTTGTTTTTGAATGATGGCTATGACTTCATTTTCTGAGACATCTTTTCTAGTATCAATTTCTTTTTGTTGCACGGCTGCCACTAGCATTCTAAGTGTGCTTACTTGTAAGCGCTCACCTTCACGAAGTGATGCTTTAATATCTTCTTTGATTTGATCGATTAAAGACAAGGGCTATTTAATAAAGTCTTCTTGAGCGATTTTGTTCTCTAGAGATTCT
>Ga0066606_10001669_pt1 | contig 13433 bp, 9 predicted proteins | sample SaaInlV_DNA_100m_FD_60386 | JGI IMG/M metagenome (GOLD analysis project Ga0066606, IMG submission 60386) | Marine microbial communities from expanding oxygen minimum zones in the Saanich Inlet - SI075_LV_DNA_100m | ecosystem: Environmental > Aquatic > Marine > Unclassified | place: British... | reverse complement strand
TGGTCATTCGAAATGGAATGATTTATGATGGAACGGGAGAAAAGCCATATAGCGGGGATGTTGCAATTAATAATGATAAAATAGTTAAAGTTTCAAAATCAATTAATGGTAAAGGAAAAAAAGAGATTAATGCATCTGGATTAGCAGTTTCTCCTGGATTTATTAATATGCTTAGTTGGGCTACGACATCACTAATAAAAGATGGACGTTCTCTAAGTGACATCAAACAGGGTGTGACTTTAGAGGTATTTGGTGAAGGTTGGTCAATGGGACCATTAAATGAAAAGATGAAAGAACAACAGCAAACAGAGGCAGAAGGATTTGAAATTGATTGGAATTCCCTTGGGCAATATTTAGAATCACTTGAAAGAAGAGGTGTCTCAACAAATGTAGCTTCATTTCTTGGAGCAACTACCTTAAGAATTCATGAAATTGGGTTTGCAGATCGAAAACCTACAGATCAAGAAATGAATAATATGCGTGAATTAGTGAGAGTGGCAATGGAAGAAGGAGCAATGGGTATAGGCTCATCTTTAATCTATGCTCCAGCATTCTATTCTTCTACTGAGGAATTAATTGAAATTTGTAAAGTTGCATCGGAATATGGTGGCATGTACATCTCTCATATGAGAAGTGAAAGTAATCAGTTTTTAGAAGCACTAGATGAATTAATTCAAATATCTGAGGAGGCTAATATTCCTGCTGAAGTATATCATTTGAAAGCGGGAGGGATTCCAAATCATTATAAAATGGACCTAGCTATTGAGAAGATAAATAATGCTAGAGATCGAGGATTAAATATTACTACAGACATGTATAATTATGTTGCTGGAGCTACTGGCTTAGATGCTCATATGCCACCTTGGGTTCAAGAAGGTGGATATGATAAATGGGTTGAGAGGTTAAAAGATCCATCAATTAGAGTGAGAGTAAAAGAAGAAATGATTAAAGATACCGATGATTGGGAGAATTTAGGTTTCCTTGCTGGACCTGATGGAGTTTTATTTTCTGACTTTAAAAATCCTGAGCTTAGAAAATATGTTGGAATGACTTTAAAAGAAGTATCAGAAAAATTAAACAAACATTATGCTGACGTAGCAATAGATTTTGTTATTGAAGATGGAAGTAGAGTAGGTGTTGTTTACTTTTTAATGTCAGAAGATAATGTAAAAAAACAAATTCAACTTCCCTATATGAGTTTTGGATCAGATGCAGGCTCAATAGCTCCTGAAGGAGATTTTTTAAATTCAAATCCCCATCCAAGAGCGTATGGTAATTTTGCAAGATTGCTGGGAAAGTATGTCCGTGAAGAAAAAGTAATTTCTTTAGAAAATGCTATTTATAAACTTTCTGGATTATCTGCTTCAAAATTAAAATTAAAAGAACGTGGTTTTTTAAAAGAGAATTATTTTGCAGATATAGTAATATTTGATCCAAATACTATTTCAGATCATGCAACTTTTAGTGAACCTCATCAATTAGCTACTGGAATGCATCATGTATTTGTTAATGGAGTTCAAGTACTTGAGTCAGGTGAACATACAGGAATGACTCCAGGAAGGGTAGTTCGTGGACCAGGATATAAAAAGTAAATTCTATGAAAATTAAGAGTATAAGAACTTGGTCGGAAAATCTAGAATTAACCAGACCTTACAGTATTGCATATGAAACCATTGACGCTGTTGAAAATGTTTTTGTTGAAGTTACATTGGGTAATAACATTAAGGGGTATGGTTCTGGCTCTCCAGCTGAATTTATTACAGGTGAAACTATTGATTCTACTAGCTCAATTCTTTTAAATGAAGCAAACGAGATACTTGAAAATAAAAATATTGAAGATGTTGAATTAATATTTAAATCTTTAACTAATAAATGGCCAAATAACCCAGCAGCACGATCAGCGGTTGACATTGCTTTATATGACGCTTTGAGTAAATTTAAAAATTTACCTTTAGTTGATCTATTAGGAAGGGCTCATAAAAGTTTTTATACTTCCGTCACTATTGGAATTAAATCTATAGAATCTGCTTTGGAAGAAGCAAAAGAATATATACATGAGGGCTTTCGGATCCTTAAAGTCAAAACTGGTAGTGATGTATCATTTGATATTGAATTAATTAAAAAATTAAGAGAAAAAGTAGGTAAGCATATTTTAATTCGTGTAGATGCTAATCAAGGATATGATTTAGAAGATCTAAAATTCTTTTTTGAAAGAACTTCAAATGATAATGTAGAATTTATTGAGCAGCCTTTTCATTCTGATCTTGATTCTAAAATGGATGAATTACCAATAGAAATCCGTACTGTTTGTGCTGCAGATGAGAGTCTTCATAATCCGGAAGATGCAAAGCGTTTAGCTGTTGAACCAAAAAAATATGGAATATATAATATTAAATTAATGAAGTGTGGAGGAATTAATCCTTCTTTAAAAATTGCTTCTACAGCATATTCTAGCGGTATTGATCTCATGTGGGGATGTATGGATGAAAGTATTATTAGTATATCTGCTGCCTTGCATGCAGCAATGGCATGTAAGGCTACAAAATATATAGATCTTGATGGAAGTTTTGATTTAGCTAAAGATTTAGTCTCTGGTGGGTTCAAGGTAGTGGATGGAAAAATGTCATTAAATGATTATCCTGGAATTGGATTTAAAATGCTTTCCAATAAATTTAACTAATATGAAAAAAGCAGTAATATTTACTCATAATCTACTAGCTGAGAATTTTGCAAAAACAGCTCATGGATTACTAAGAGGCACCAGTCGATTTGAAATACTTGCCGTAATTGATTCTGCCAATTCAGGAAAAGATGCAGGTGAAGTTCTTGATGGTAAGTGGTTGGGTATCCCAACTTATAAATCTATTGATGAGTATATTGAACTTTCAAATGGTGAAGCTGAAGTATGTGTTGTTGGCGTTGCTTTCCCTGGTGGAATATTACCAGATGCGTGTCGTTATGAACTGATATCTGCAATGAAAAATGGTTTAAATATTATTTCTGGATTACACCATTACTTAAGTGACGATGTAGAATTCCAAAAGATTGCAAAAGAAAATAAAGTAGAGCTATTAGACATTCGAAAAACTAAACCTATTGCTGACCTACATTTTTGGTCCGGTAAAATATTAGATGTAAAAACTCCAATTATTGCAGTATTAGGAACAGACTGTGCTGTTGGTAAAAGAACAACTGCACGTTTTATGATGGAATCTTTTCAAGAGAAAGATATTAAAACAGAAATTATTTTTACTGGACAGACTGGATGGATGCAGGGTTATAAACATGGTTTTATTTTTGATTCAACTCCTAATGATTTTGTTAGCGGAGAACTTGAAAAAGCTATTTTAGAATGTGTGCAAGATTCTAAACCTGATCTTATTTTATTAGAAGGTCAATCATCATTAAGAAATCCTTCAGGCCCAGGCGGTTCAGAATTAATTTTATCAGGAAATGTAAATGGAGTTATCCTTGTTCATCCTGTAGGAAGAAAGTTTTTTGTTGATCTTGAAGAGTTTAAATACAAGATTCCTGAAATTGAAGAAGAAATTATGTTAATTGAAGCCTATGGAAAAAAAGTAATTGGTGTTGCTCTTAATCAAGAAAATACAAGTATTGATCTGTTAAAAGAAAACAAGAAGAAGATTGAAAATAATTTAGGTATTCCAGTCTCTATTCCTTTAACAGATGGAGTAGAAAAAATTGTTGAACACATTAATAATGAGTACCTAATTGAATAGCTCTTTTTTCCAAAAATACCTTTTGCCAGGATTTATATTCCAAAGTTTAATTATTGGTGGTGGATATGGAACAGGGAGAGAATTAGTTGAATTTTTTCTTCACGAAGGTCCTATCTCGGGGTTAGTAAATATGGGAGTGGCAACAATTATATGGAGTGTTGTACTTGCTATTTGCTTCGAATTTGCTCGAAAAAGAAAATATTATGATTATAGATCTTTTATTAGTGGTCTACTTGGTAAATGGTGGTTTACATATGAAATATTATATTTAATTGGTTTGGTATTGGTTGTATCAGTTATGGGTTCTGCTTCTGGAGAAATATTTAATGAAATGTTTGATTTACCTGAAATATTTGGAATCATTATCATGATGACATTAGTAGGTATTATTGTTTACTATGGAACAACACTAGTAGAAAAAGTTCTCTCTTTTTGGTCTATCATACTTTATGCAGCTTTTGCAATTATGTTTATATCAGTGTTTATAATGTTCTCAAATGATATATCTTTAAGTTTTTCTCAACAATCTACTGATACAAATTGGACTATGGGTGGAGTTAAATACGCAGCTTACAACATTGGTCTTGCTCCTGCAATTTTATTTTGTGTACGGCACTTTGATTCGAGGAAAGAAGCTCTTATCTCAGGTATTTTTGCAGGTCTGATTGGCATGTTACCAGCTTTAGTCATGTTTATCGCAATGCTAAGTCAATATCCTCAAATCATCTCTGAAACTGTACCAATAAATATAATTCTTGAAAATATTGGATGGACTCCATTTAAGTTTATGTTTCAAATTGTTTTATTTGGGACATTTATTGAAACTGGAGTAGGTTTAATCCATGGATTTAATGAAAGAATTCTTTCTGTAAAACCTGATTTGCTTGATAGTTGGAGAGCAATAATTGGAATTTTTCTATTATTGATTTCTATATTTTTTGCAAATCAAATTGGCTTAATTGGCCTAATTGCTAATGGCTATGGTGCTTTAACTTGGGGTTATTGGATTATTTTTGTTATCCCTATAATTACTATTGGTCTCAAAAAGATATTAAATGATGAATGATCTAATAAATAATTTAAAGAAATTTGCGATTGATGATTTTCCAATAAAGACAGTATCAAAATTTATTAGTCAATATAATTTTTCTGCGAAAGAATTAGATAGTTACTGTTTCTATAAAAAAAATAAATATTCTCGCAATCTCGTTCATAAAGAAAAAGATTTCGAAATATTAATTGTCTGCTGGAATCCTGGTCAAGGCGCTCCTATTCATGGTCATGAAGGTGAAAAATGCTGGATGCGTGTTGAATCTGGAGCATTACAAATTTGCAATTATAAATTAGATAGAGTAAACCCACTGACACTCACTATGACAGATCTAACTAAAGGAGCAGCTGGTTATTTAGATGGTCCAGCTGAAATCCATTCAGTAGAAAATGTTTACAATGAAACTGCTGTAAGTCTCCATATATATGCTAAACCTTTTGATAAATGTGATATTTATGATTTAGATGCAGGTATTATAAGAAAAACAGAATTACTTTATGATAGTATGAATAAGAAGCTCTGCTAGTTTATTTACGTTTAATACACTAATATCAGATGTCCTAAGTGTATCATTTAAAGTATTATTACGCGTTTATTAATTATTAGGACATTCAATGAATAAACCTTTAAGAGTAGCTCTTTTTGGCTTTGGTCGTGTTGGTAGGAATATTTTTCGAATTGGTTTTAAGAATCCACAATTTGAATTTGTTGCTATAAGTGATTTAGGTCAACCAGAAGCAATGCACTATCTGTTAATGAGAGATTCTATTCATGGTGCTATGGGTGATGAAATAGAACTCGATGGAAATAACTTAATTTATAATAATCATAAAGTCCGTCTTTTAGAAGGTGGAACACCAGGTTTAATCCCTTGGGATGCATATGATATTGATTTGGTTATTGATTCTACTGGAACTTATAGAACACGTGATAAACTCCAACCCCACTTAGATGCAGGTGCTGGTCGAGTTTTTGTAACAAAGCCTCCGGAAGATCAAATTGACAGAATTATAATTAAAGGGATTAATGAAGATACGATCGATAGAAATGATAAAATTATTTCAACGACATCGGCTACGACTCAAGTATTAGCATTAATGCTCAAAGTATTAGATGATGATTTTGGGGTGAAACAAGCAATGATGACGACTGTCCATGCATATACATCTGATCAACCTTTAGCTGACGCTGTTCGTTCTGACTTACGTAGGAGTCGATCTGCGGTAGAAAATATTATACCAAATGAAACATGGGCCCCAGATTATGTATCTCAATTAATGCCTCAATTTAAAAATAAGATTGCAGGCATGGCGATGAACGTTCCTGTTGCAAATGGTTCTTGCGTAGATCTAACTACTGAAATGAATGAAATGCCATCAATAGAAGAAGTAAATGCAGCTTTTAAAAATGCTAGTGAGAATTCATTCAAAAATATTATTGGATATACTGAAGATCCTATTGTTTCTAGTGATGCAATAGGTAGTGGAAATACAATGGTATTTGATAGCAAGGCAACAATGATTGCTTCTAATAAATTATTAAAAACGATTGCTTGGTTTGATAACGGATGGGGCTTTGCCAATCGAATATTAGAATTAGCTGATGCATATACATCTTTGGGAGATTTATAAAATGAGAGTAGCAATTAATGGATTTGGACGTATAGGTAGATCAGTTTTTAGAATTTTAAATAGTAGAGAAAATGTATCAGTTGTTGCAATTAATGATATTGCCGATAATGATGCGATGGCCTATTTGCTTAAATACGATACAGTAATGGGTCCTTTTAAGGATTCAGTCTCGTTAGATGGTGATATAATGAAAACATCTAATAATCAAATAAAAATGTTAGCTGAACGAGAGCCATCTTTATTACCTTGGAAAGAGATGGCTGTAGATGTTGTGATTGAATCTACAGGAATTTTTAGAGAGAAGTTGCAACTTCAACAACATATAAATGCAGGTGCAAAAAGAGTAATATTGACTGTTCCTTCCAAGGATGAAATTGATTACACATTAGTTATTGGAGTCAATGATGATGGTTTAACTGCAGATCATAAAATCATTTCAAATGCAAGTTGTACAACTAATTGTTTAGCACCCATGGCAAAAATTTTAAATGATTCATTTGGTATAGAATATGGTGTTATTAATACAATACATGCTTATACAAATGATCAGAGACTAGCTGATGTACCTCATTCTGATTGGCGACGAAGTCGTGCAGCAGCAGAGAATATTATTCCTACAACAACTGGTGCAGCTCGAGCGGTAGGAAAAGTATTACCTGAACTCAATGGTAAATTAGATGGTATTGCAATGAGAGTACCTGTTCCTGATGGATCAGTTGTTGATAGTATCTTTCGATTAGGTAAAGATGTAACGATTGAAGGCATAAATGATGCAGTCCTTTCTGCATCAAAATCAAATAAGATGTCGGGAGTTGTTGAATATTCTACTTTGCCAGTTGTATCAACAGATATTATTGGAAACTCTCATTCATCTATTTTTGATGCACCATTCACTAAAGTTATCGAAGGAAGTTTAGTGAAAACGTTGAATTGGTATGATAATGAGTGGGGCTATTCAAATCGAGTAGCTGACCTTGTTGGAATCTTAGAAAAATTTAACTAAAAACTACTGTATCTTTTTTGATTTAAAATTTCTATAAATAAACAATAAGATAATTCCTGCAATATTTGGAAACCATATTTCAGGACGTGACCAGGGAATTCCATCAAAAGAAAACTCTGTAAGTGGCCATAGTAATTTTGTTGGGAAGTATGCTTTAGAATGAAATGGGAAGTCTAATAATATATGAAAAGGCCAAGCCCACATTGCAAATGCTATATTCTTATTAAACCTTTTAACTATTGAAATACAAATTAAAGCACTTACAAAACTATGTGATAAATCATAGTTAACATACACCCACCATGGGATTGTGTCCAATGGTGGTGGTCCACCTCCAATCATATTAGAATAATTTCCTGATATCAATCGAACAACAATAAGGATTCCAAATGAAAAAAGATCTGGCATAGCTCCAAAAAATAAAGCTAACCATCCCTTTCCTCTATAGCCAAATAAACCTTTACCCCATAGCGCGTGACTTAATGTGTCCATCTTAAATTATAATTTTAGTTGTCTAATATTCTTAAAAAGATCTAATGTTTCTGGATTTTTTAAGGCATCTTTATTTTCAACATTCTCTCCATTAATTACTTTTTTAACTGCAATCTCAACTTTTTTACCATTAATTGTATATGGGATATCTTTAGCTTCTAAAATAATTTCAGGAACATGTCTTGGAGAGCATTCTTTGAAGATAGTTTTTTTTATATCATGGACTAATTTATTAGAAAATTTGTAACCATTACTAATGATAATAAATAGAATAACTCGTTCATCATCATTAATAGACTGGCCAATTACTAGACTATCATTTACTGCATCAAAACGATCAACAACTCGATAAATTTCTGCAGTACCTATACGTATTCCACCAGGGTTTAAAGTCGCATCACTTCGTCCAAATATTTTTACACCCCCGTAATTATTTATTTCTATAAAATCTCCATGGTGCCATACATTTTTAAACTTATTAAAATAAGCATCAAAGAATTTCTTACCATTTTTGTCATTCCAGAAATAAACAGGCATTGAAGGGAAAGCTTTCTTACAAACTAATTCCCCTTTTTTATTTACTAAATCTTCTCCATTTTTATTAAATGCAGCTACATCCATCCCAAGACCTAAACATTGAATTTCACCATTTATCACTGGTAAGATTGGATTGCCAAGAGCAAAACATGAAATAATATCTGTACCTCCTGAAATTGAAGATAGCTGAATATTTTTTTTAATATGCTTATAAACATATTCAAAGCATTCTTCAACTAATGGTGAACCTGTGGATAAAATTGACTTTAATGATTTAAGGGAGTGAGTTTTAATTGGAGACAGCTTAGTATCTCTACAAGTTTCTAAAAACTTTGGGCTTGTTCCAAAATGACTTACTTTATAATTATCTATCATATCCCACATACTATTTCTATCGGGATGGAATGGTGATCCATCATATAATAAAATAGTAGATCCTATGGCTAAATTACTCACCAGCCAATTCCACATCATCCATCCACATGTAGTAAAATAAAAGACTGTATCATTTATGTTAATATCTGTATGAAGGCGCAATTCTTTTAGATGTTGAATTAATGTTCCACCAGCGCCGTGCACAATTGATTTGGGTTTCCCAGTTGTTCCACTAGAATACATAATATAAAGTGGGTGATCAAATGGAACTTGTTCAAATATTATAGGGTTAGGTTTTGGGTCAATAAAATCATTCCACACTAAACTATTGTTAATTGATGAAATATCAGGGTTTTCTCTAACAAAAGGAGTTATAATAACCTTTCGTACTGACGGGAGATGGTTTAACAAATCTTTAAGTTTATTTAGAGAATCAAACGATTTACCCTTATAAAAATAGCCATCGCTAGCAAATATAATCTTAGGGTTTATTTGCGTAAATCGATCTAATATTCCTTGCGTTCCAAAATCAGGTGAACATGATGACCAAATAGCTCCAATGGAAGTAGTAGCTAACATTGCAATAACAGTTTCTGCTAAATTTGGCATAATTCCCACTATTCGATCACCATTCTTTATACCCATTTTTCTTAAAGTTGAGGCAACTTTTTCTACTTCATCATATAACTCATTATATGAAATTATTTTGCTATCAGCATTTTCACTTTGAAAAATTATAGCAGCTTTATCAGATTTAATTCTTAAAAGATTTTCAGCAAAATTAAAAAGTAAACCATCAAACCATTTAGCTCCTGGCATTTTATTTTCATCATCTACAACTTGATTATAATTTGATGAGCATTTAATTGCCATAAATCCCCAAATAGCTTTCCAAAAATCTTTAATATTTGAAATAGACCAAGAATGGAGTTCAGAATAATTTTCTATTTTTAAATTAAATCTGCTATTTACTTGTAATCGAAATGCCTCTAATTGAGAGGAATTAATTTGATCTTTACTTGGTTTCCAAAGAATGGTATTCATGTATTTATTATTATAAAATAATATAGTATAATTTACAAAAAAAAAGCCCCGAATTAACGGGGCTTTTTTTACTTATCTATGCAAAGATTTATCGTTCCACACTCATTTCAGATGGAACAATCATTACTGCCGGTACTGCAGCATCACTAACCATATTATTGAATCTAAACAGGTCTTCTGTTAAAACTTTATCAAGTTTTTTATAATGGACTTTAGCTTGATCCACTAAGTCATTTAATACATCGTAAGATTGCGCAGTTGGCTTTGCATCTACGCTCGAGACTACTCTAACTAGAGCTGCAATCTTATTATCTAATCTTATTGGATAATTTAATGGATCTTGTCTAGACTTTGATTTTACTTGAATCAATCTTTCTTCAATTGTAGATAAAGACTTTACTAATTCTTTACCAGCTTTAGTTAAGTCATCATTTTTGAATCCAGAATCCTTCATTAAATCAGTTAATGTGCTGATCTGTTTTTTGAGACTTCGAATCGTTAAGACTTTATCATTTATTTCACTTGTTCGATTTCTAATATCCATTAGGAGATCAAATTGATCTTGAAAATCTGATTGAGTCGTATTAATTCTAGGATCTTTTTTTATGTAAAAAGATTGGGTTTGACTTTTACCATTTAGAGTCATCTTTACTTTATATTCACCAGGAACAGCTTTTGGACCAATGTGACTACCTCCCCACATTACAGCTCCAGGAACTTTTTTTGCATCTGCATAACGCATATCCCAGACAAAGCGATTCATACCTTTATTAATTTCTTTAATTGTTCCTTCATCTTTACTTCCTTGCGCCCACAATTGCATCTCAGGATTTTCGCCACTAGAACTTTTCTTTTTATTTGTAAAGGTTTTTATCACATCTCCATCAGCCTCCATGAATTCAAGCTTAAATTGAGCATCTTTATCTAGTTCATCTTTAAGATAATAAAATGTCATTACGCCATTGGGTGGATTTGCACCAGCTGTTGGATCTGGTCCTCCCCATCCACCACCAGCATTCAGGCGATGGGTATCCCTTGGTTTATAAAGATGAGAATTAGATTTCGCAATTTTATCTGACAATTGATGAAGGGGGGTTAAGTCATCAATTATCCAAAATGATCTACCTTGAGTTGCAACAACAAGATCATTGTTTTTTATTACAAGATCAGTGATTGGAACTATAGGAAGATTTAATTGAAATGGTTGCCAATTTAGGCCATCATCGAATGAAATATACATACCTGTTTCAGTACCTGCATATAACAGGCCTTTTCTAACTGGATCTTCACGAACTACACGTGTAAATGCATCATTAGGAATTCCTTTGGATATCATTTTCCAAGACTTTCCATAATTATTTGTCTTGTAAAGATATGGCTTAAAGTCATCTGACTTGTAACGTGTAACAGCCATATAAGCTGTTGCAGGATCATGAGGAGATTGATCAATACTATTAACCATACCCCATTTAGGCATATTTTTAGGTGTTATTTCTTTCCATGATTTTCCACCATTCTTGGTGATGTGAACACGCCCATCATCAGTGCCAATCCAAATAACACCCTCTTCTTGTGGGGAAGGAGTTATTACAAAAATTGTACAATAGTATTCAACTCCGGTGTCATCTTTTGTAATTGGGCCACCAGATTCATCTTGCATAGAAATTGTATTAGTAGATAGATCAGGACTTATCAATTCCCAAGATTCACCTTCATCTGTAGATTTATGAAGATGTTGAGAACCGACATACAATGTTTTAGAATCATGAGGATCAAACTCAATAGGGAAGTTCCACTGAAAACGATATTTCATATCTTTAACACCATGACCCATTGGGTTATCAGGATAAACTGTTATATTTCTTCTTTCACCAGTTGTATGATCATATCTAGTTAAAAATCCACTGTAAGATCCAGCATATACAATATTTGGATCTTCTGGATGAGGCGCTACATGAGCACTTTCTCCACCTCCAACTGGATAATAATCTCTGGCTGTTATTCCACCGCCCATCGTTCGTGAGGCAACGGAAACGGTACTATTATCTTGCTGTCCAGCATATACTCTATAAGGGAATTGGTTATCTACATCAACTCGATAGAATTGTGATGTTGGTTGGTTATGATATGTACTCCAGGTAGCTCCAGCATCAAAAGATACTTGACCACCACCATCATCAGCAATTAATAAATGTTTAGAATCCATAGGGTCTATCCATAAATCATGGTGATCTCCATGAGGTGTTCTAATTGATTTAAATGTTTTCCCACCATCTTTAGATCGCCAAAATTGGACATTTGCAACATACAAAACATCTTCATTCTCTGTATCTGCATATATACGAGTATAGTACCAAGCTCTTTGACGTAGATTGTTGTCAGAGCTAGTTTTTTGCCATGTTTCACCTCCATCATCAGAACGAAATAGTCCACCATTTCTATTCTCTATTAGAGCCCAAACTCTGTCTGAATTCAATGGGGAAACTGCGATTCCAATAATTCCAACTAAACCTTCTGGGAGTCCTTTATTACGTGTGATTTCTTTCCAAGTATCTCCACCATCTGTTGACTTCCAAAGTCCAGAACCTTCACCACCACTCTCAAGGCTATAAGGTGTTCTTTTAATACGCCAGGTTGAGGCATATATTATTCTAGGATTATTAGGATCAAGAATAAGGTCACACGCTCCAACTTCATCATTAATATAAAGTACTTTTTCCCAATTTTCTCCACCATCTTTACTACGATAAACTCCTCGTTCTTCATTAGGACCAAATAAATGTCCAAGAGCAGCTACATAAACAATATCAGGGTTTCTAGGATGAACACGAATTCTTGGTATGTGTCGAGAATCCTTTAATCCTAAACTTTTCCAAGTTTTCCCTGCATCAGTAGATTTCCACATTCCATCACCATGTGAAACATTCCCTCTAACAGTAACTTCACCACCGCCTACATAGATAACGTTTGGATCCCACTCACTTACAGTTACAGCACCGATGGAACCTCCAAAATATCCATCAGAAATATTTCCCCAAGTTTGTCCGCCATTTTTTGTTTCCCAAACACCACCACCTGTTGCACCAAAATAGGCTAAAAACTTATTTCCAGGAACACCTGCAACTGAAGCTGATCTTCCACCACGAAATGGGCCAATATTCCTATACTTAAGAGCTTTATATAAACTTTCATTAAAACGCTCTTTGGCGTTCATTGCAGTAATGCCTACTAAAAATAATATAGTTATTTTAATCAATTGATTACTAATACGCATAAAACCTCCTCTTTGCATAATATATAAAAAATACCGTTGATAGTATGTCGGATTAGTGATTTTTTGCAACATATATAAAAAAAGTATTAAATTTATTTATCATTATTTAATAAAAATAAATGATTCCGTCGCCTGCTGTATTATAGTTTGATTAAATTCTTTCTCTTATTTTGTTGAAATTAAAGTAAATGAAAATTGCATTTTTAACAGCAGGTGGTATTGCTCCTTGTCTTTCTGCATCAATAGGATCCTTAATTGATGCCTACAATGATATATATCCAAAAGC
>Ga0066606_10001631_pt1 | contig 13622 bp, 9 predicted proteins | sample SaaInlV_DNA_100m_FD_60386 | JGI IMG/M metagenome (GOLD analysis project Ga0066606, IMG submission 60386) | Marine microbial communities from expanding oxygen minimum zones in the Saanich Inlet - SI075_LV_DNA_100m | ecosystem: Environmental > Aquatic > Marine > Unclassified | place: British... | reverse complement strand
CCAGCTAAAACTCATGGCCGCTTACTCAGAGTTATTCGCCAAGCACGACCTGCAAGTCGCCCAAGTGCTACTAACACACGACGACCTCGAACACCGCGAGCGCCATCTCAACGCACGCAACACGCTCGTCTCGCTGCTCGAGAAGGGAGTCGTACCGATTGTCAACGAGAACGATGCGGTTAGTTACACCGAGTTGAAATTTGGCGACAACGACTGGCTCGCAGCGCTCGTTGCCTGCCTATTACCGGCCGACTTGCTGGTCGTCCTCACTACGGTTGATGGCTTGGTCGAAAACTTCGGCAAAAAAAATCCGCGCACCATCCCGCTCGTCGAGACGATCGATGCAGACATTAAAAAACTCGCCGGTGGCACGTTGAGCGCGACCGCCGTCGGCGGCATGGAGGCCAAGCTGCGCGCCGCCAAGATGACGGCCCGCACCGGCATTCCGATGGTCATCGCGTCCGGCAAAAAGAAACGCGTCCTCGCCAACATTATCGACGGGCGCGACGAAGGCACTTTTTTTACCCCGCGCTCCGGCCGACTCAAGGGGCGCAAGCGCCGCATCGCTTTTTTTCATCATCCCAAAGGCTCTCTGTGGGTGGACAACGGCGCGCGCGACGCCCTGCGAGACAAAGGCAAAAGCCTCCTGCCGCCCGGTGTGGCCAAGTGCAACGGCGACTTTGCCAACGGCGACGTCGTGCGTCTCTGTGACATTAACGGCACCGAGTTCGCGCGCGCCATCAGCCGATTCGACGCCGATGAAATCCGCGCCCGCAAACTCAAGGGCATCGAGATAGTTCACCGCAACGACCTCGTCATCCTCTGACATGCCAGCCAAGCGCAAACCAAAAAAATGCAAACCAGCGATCGACGAACTCATCGAGGTCATGGCGCGCCTGCGCGGCCCCGGCGGTTGTCCGTGGGATCGCGAACAGGATCACATGTCGATCCGCTTCCACGCCGTCGAGGAGGTGTACGAGCTGATGGATGCCATTGAGGCCGGCGACGACCACGAGATGCTCGAGGAATGCGGCGACCTCCTGCTGCAAGTCGTCTTCCACTGCCAGTTGGCCAGCGAGCGAAAGGTGTTCGACTTTGAGCAAGCCGCCCGCACCATCACCGACAAGCTCATCCGCCGCCATCCGCACGTCTTCGGCGACTCCGATGCGAAAGATGTCGACGCAGTCTGGGCGCAGTGGGAGAAAATTAAACGCGAAGAAAAGCAGGGCACCCGGCACGAGCGCCCTTCCGTACTGGATGGCATCCCGCGCCATCTGCCGTCGCTGCAGCGCACCGAAAAACTCGTCAAGAAAGCGCGCAAAAACAGCCTCGCCGACAAGCCCTTGGCCAAGCCGGCCAAGCAACGCTACACCAAGGCCACTTTGGCCAAGGAGTTGTTCGCTCTTGCCGAGTACGCCCAGCGCAAAGGCTGGCAACCCGAAGCCCTCCTCCGAGCCGAAGCCAACCGCCACGAAAATGTGCTCCGCAAAAAGGAAGCCAAGGCAGGTTTACAATTGAAAGCCGAAGACAACTAAACCAACGGCGTTTTGGAGTGCACACCGAAAAGTTTACTCGTACAGGAGATATTTTGCGCGGCGTGGGGTGAACTTGGCTAGGCCGGTTTTCCAGAGGGCCTCGATGTGGGCGAGGGTTTTGCCTTGGTCAAGCGCCTCGAGGGTGGGGGGGTGGCAGAGGAGGCGGCCGACTTTGGCCAAGGGGAAGCTCTTCGGGTACAGCTTGTGCAGCACGCGAGCGATGTCGATGCCAAGTGGGACAGCGCGCAGTTTGTGCCGGTCGGTGACGATGATGTTGACGCCGCCGCACGGCTTGTCTTTGTGCACGCTGTAGTCGGGCGTGAAGCGGATCGGGATAAACCGGACGCCCGGTTGGCCAAGCGCGTTGAGTCGGTTGGCTAATTTTACGTCGTCGATGTATGGCGCTCCAATCACCTCGAACGGCGTGTCGGTGCCCCGGCCAACGGACATCGCGGTTTCGAGCAAACCGATACCGGGATAAAGCAGCGCTTGGGTGAAGTTGCGCATATTGGGCGACGGGTTTGTCCACGGTTGGCCGGTGGTGTCGAATAGTTGGCTGCGCTTCCAGCCTTCGATTTTTACGATCTGTAACTCGACGCCAAGATCGCGCTCGGTGTTGATCATCCGCGCCAACTCGCCGGCGGTCATGCCGTGTTGCATGGGGATGTCGTGGTACGCGATGAACTGGCTTGGCCCAAGCCGCACCGGCCCGGCAACGGTGGCTCCGCCGATCGGGTTTACGCGGTCGAGCACGATGAATTTCACACCGGCCTCGGCAGCGGCTTCCATCGCCAATCCCATTGTTGAAATGTAGGTGTAAAATCGGCAGCCGATGTCTTGAATATCGAAAACAAGTGCGTCGAGACCGGCGAGTTGATCCGGTACCGGTTTGCGGTTTTTACCGTAGAGGCTGTAAATCTTGAGGCCGAATTTTGCGTCGGTGCCGTCGCCGAATTTTGCGTCGAGTTTGCCGTACAGCCCGTGCTCGGGGCTGAACAGGGCTGTAAGTTCGACCTCCTTCGATGCCTGCAAATAATCGAGGGTCGAGCGGCGGTGCCGGTCGTGGCCGGTGTGGTTGGTGATGAGTCCAACCTTCGCCCCCTTCGGCAAAATGCCTATTCGCTGCCGCAACACATCGGCTCCGTTGAGCACGCCCGACGCGTCACCAAACGAAAACTTTCGCAGCGCCTCGGCCGTCAGTGTGGCGACTTCGCGGCGCAGCGCGATGACGTTGCCGTTGCCGTCGGGATGCGTGCGGCTGGTCATGAGAATCACGATGGTTTGGGTGGCGGGGTCGACCCACAGCGAGCCGCCGGTCCAGCCGGTGTGACCGTAGCCGCCGATCTTGAAATGGTTGCCGCGAGGACTTGAGTACGGCGAGTCGATGTCCCAACCGAGGCCGCGTTTGGCCATCATGCCCTTCGGCGTGTGAACGGAAGTCATCAACCGAACTGTCTCACTTTTGAAAATGCGCCGACCATTCAATTTGCCGCCGTTGAGCATCATTTGGGCAAAGCGCGACAGATCGGCAGCGGTAGTGAAAAGTCCAGCATGACCTGCAACGCCATTCATACGGCGAGCTGTTGGATCGTGAACAATACCATGTAAAATTTGACCATCCACGCGTTCGGTTGGCGCAATTCGACTACGTTTTTCAAAGGGGGGTAAGAAGCCGGTATCACGCATGCCAAGCCGCTGGTAAATATGCTTGGAAGTGAATTCGTCTAGCATTTGACCTGACGCCAGTTGAACAATTTCACCAAGCAATATGAAGTTAATATCGCTATAACGAAACTTGGTGCCCGGCTGCGCCGTCAATCTCTCCTCCTTGGCCAAATCAATAGCCTTGGCAAGGCCACTCCAGCTCGGCTTGGAAGACAGGCTAGGCCGAAGTCCGGAAGTATGGGTAAGCAGGTGTCGAATTGTCACTGCTCCCTTGCCGTGAGCCTTAAAGTTGGTAATCCAGTGATCCACCTTGTCGTCAAGCCGAAGTTTACCGCGCTCGGCCAACAGCATAATGGCAGGAGCGGTAGCAATGACCTTGGTCAATGATGCGCTGTCAAAAATAGTGTCATAGGTCATCGGCAGGAATTCCGGCGCCACTGCCTTGGCCCCGTAGGATTTTTGATACACCGCTCCGCCATGTTCAATACGCACGACAACACCAGGAACTCTGCCAGCGGTGATGGCACCCTCGATCACCTCGTCGATCGCCTCTAGTTTGGCCAATCGAAATACGGTTGAAAAAGTCTGACTTTTTGTTGCAGATGTCTGGCCAGACGATCGCAAGTGAGATTGCGGATTGGGCATCTGACAGCCCGTCAAATTCAAAAACAGGGCTAAACTTAGTGATTTTTCAAAAAATCTTTGCATATGCTAGACCTAGTTTACTGCTTGATGGCACCACGGCCAAGTGAAAGGTCTGCTAAGGGTAAAGTTAGAATTAAGTATAAAAAAACTATACAAAATAATACACTCGACGGTGTTGGTGTTCATACGATAAGATTTTTTTTTTGAATCTCATGCCACTTGTGAGCAATATTTTAAGTTCTTCGCTTGGTCAAAAGTATTTGATGGCTCTTTCTGGAGTTGGTTTGTTCGGCTTCATTGTCGTGCACATGCTTGGTAATTTGACGATTCTAGCGGGTCCGGCGGCAATCAATGAATACGCGGCGAAGTTGCACAGCATGGGGCCTCTCCTTTGGATAGCCCGGATCGGTTTGCTGGGAATGGTCGGAGTTCACATTTGGGCCGCGGTCAGATTAACGAGGGATAATCGAAAAGCACGATCTGTCCAATACCAAGGAGCCGTTGACCCAGTCGATCGACACCGTAGGAGCAAAATTGTCTCCACCTACGCTTCCCGTACCATGATTTACAGTGGATTGATCATCGCAGCTTTCGCATTGTTTCATATAGCACATTTTACCTGGAAAATCCCACAAATTAACGGTGTGGAGGTGGACTTCGAAACATTTTATGTTTACGAAGTGAGTGCAGGCTCAGATCAAGTCGCTTATCTTACACCTCTACCAGACGGCGTCGGTAAAGAAGGGGAAAACGCAGTTGATGTTTATAAAATGCTGACGACCGGTTTCAAAGTCTGGTGGGTTTCTATTTTTTACGTAATTGCCGTTGGGCTACTTTGTATTCATTTGAGCCATGGCTTGAGTGCCATGTTCCAATCCCTTGGGTTGAAAACCAAGGCCTACGAAAAATGGATTGATCACTTTGCCTGCGCTACTGGCTGGTTACTTTTCGCAGGATATGCCTCTGTACCGGTGAGCATACTGCTTGGATTTATCCCATAAAATGGTCGCAAAGAAAAAAATAGCCAAGTCTAAAGGTAAGACTTCGATAAATAAAACCTCACGCAATTCTGCCGACTCGATGAAAGTATCTTCTCGAGTTAAAAAACCGTTTATTCTGAAGCCCAATATTCCACCCGGCCCAATATCCGAAAAGTGGAACAAACATCGGTTTAACTTGAAACTGGTCACCCCAGCCAACAAGCGTAAATTTGAAATCATCGTTGTGGGCAGTGGCTTGGCCGGTGCCTCCTCGGCCGCTACATTGGCTGAATTGGGATACAACGTGAAATGCTTCTGCTATCAGGATAGCCCGCGTCGTGCCCACTCAATCGCCGCGCAGGGTGGCATCAATGCCGCCAAGAATTACCAGAACGACGGCGACTCGGTGTACCGGCTTTTCTACGATACAGTGAAGGGTGGTGACTACCGGTCGCGGGAGGCCAACGTGTATCGGCTTGCTCAGGTCAGCGTGGACATCATCGACCAATGCTCTGCACAAGGGGTACCATTTGCTCGCGAGTATGGTGGCCTTTTGGCTAATAGATCATTTGGAGGAGCGCAAGTCAGCCGCACATTCTATGCACGAGGTCAGACAGGTCAGCAACTGCTGCTCGGTGCTTATTCTGCGCTCAACCGGCAGATCGGATTGGGAAAAGTAAAAATGCACTGTCGTACCGAAATGTTGGATATCGTTTTGGTGAATGGCCACGCCAAAGGTATTGTGGTGCGTGACATGGTCACTGGCAAAATAAGCCGTCACTCGGCACACGCTGTCGTTCTGGCAACCGGTGGTTACGGGAACGCATTTTTTCTTTCAACGAATGCTAAAGGTTGCAACGTCACAGCAACTTTTCGAGCATACAAACGAGGCGCGGCGTTTGCTAACCCCTGCTACACTCAGATTCACCCCACCTGCATACCGGTAAGCGGTTCTCACCAAAGCAAACTCACGTTGATGAGTGAATCGCTACGCAACGACGGCCGGGTCTGGGTGCCTAAAGACAAAAAAGTTGCCGAGAAAATTCGTAAAGGTGAACTGAAACCGAGCGATGTTGCCGAGAAGAATCGCGACTATTATCTGGAGAGTAAATATCCTAGCTTCGGCAACCTCGTGCCCCGTGATTTAGCCTCCCGTAACGCCAAAGAAGTCTGCGATGAAGGACGGGGGGTAGTTGCCTCTGGTTTGGGGGTTTATCTGGATTTCACCGATGCCATCCAGAGAATGGGCGAAAATACCGTCCGCGAACGCTACGGTAATCTTTTCGATATGTATGAAAAGATCACGGGCAACAACGCGTACCAAAACCCAATGACCATTTATCCTGCGGTCCACTACACGATGGGAGGTCTATGGGTGGACTATAACTTGATGAGCAACCTCCCGGGCTTATTTGCCATCGGTGAAGCCAACTTTTCGGATCACGGTGCCAACAGACTCGGTGCCAGTGCGTTGATGCAGGGTCTTGCCGACGGATACTTCGTGCTGCCATACACCATAGGTCAGTATCTTGCTGAAATCGGCGAGGGCGACCGGCCAAGCTTGGATGATCCTGCTTTCATAAGTGTTCAGGACGAAGTCGAATGCAGAATCAATACCATGCTTTCCATAAAAGGCGAACGCACACCGACTTCATTTCACCGTGAGTTGGGACAGATCATGTGGGACAAGTGCGGCATGGAACGCAATAAGACACAACTCCAAGAGGCTATCAAATTAATTCCCCGCTTAAGGCAGGAATTCTGGAGTAATGTAAAGATTCCTGGTGAAAACGCATCTTTGAATCAAAACCTTGAACGTGCCGGACGCGTAGCAGACTTTCTCGAGTTTGGTGAGTTGATGTGCCGCGATGCATTGCAACGCGAAGAATCATGTGGGGGTCACTTTCGGAGTGAGCACCAAACCACCGAAGGTGAAGCAAAACGCAATGACGATGATTTCTCATACGTTAGTGCCTGGGAGTATATGGGCGAAAACAAGAAACCAAAACTCCATAAAGAACCACTCAAGTACGAAGAGGTGAAGATGACTCAGCGGAATTACAAATGAGTCTACGGCTAAGATTCGAAAGTTATGATAACGCGGTTTCGACTTCAGAAATTGCACGTGTGGATGACATACCTAAATCACTGTTGTTCCCTCACACGCGATGAGTGGTACATTGACTAAAAACACCATGAGACCTCACTTGAAGAGATTAACCAATTTGCATGAACAAATGTTGTGCTTGAAAAATTCTCTGGAAGTCAATGACTCCAAAACTCATTTTTTAGATATCTAATGAATTTAAAACTCAAAGTATGGCGCCAAGAGAATGCAGACGATCCCGGCCATTTTGGAATCTACATGGTTCAGGACATCGCTCCGGATATGTCTTTTCTAGAAATGCTCGATTTCGTCAATGAAAACATTATTGCTGATGATGGAGATCCAATCGCATTCGACTCCGATTGCCGTGAAGGTATTTGCGGAGCTTGCTCGATGGTCATCAATGGTGTGCCGCATGGGGGGCAGCAGGGCACCACTGCCTGTCAGCTACACATGCGGCACTTCTGCTCTGGGGACACCGTTACCATCGAGCCATGGCGGGCGACGGCTTTTCCAGTGCATCGGGATTTGATTGTCAATCGCACCTCATTTGACAGGATACAGCAGGCCGGCGGCTTCATCAGCGTGCGCACAGGCAGTGTGCCGGATGCAAACGCTACGCCAGTACCGAAGGAAGATGCCGACCTCGCGATGGATGCCGCCCAGTGCATCGGCTGTGGAGCCTGTGTCGCTGCCTGTAAGAACGCCAGTGCCATGCTCTTCGTGGCAGCCAAGGTGTCGCACTTAAGTCTTGTGCCACAGGGCCAACCCGAACGAGAACGCCGTGCCATAGCAATGGTTAAGCAGATGGACAAGGAAGGATTTGGGAACTGCACCGTTACCGGTGCCTGTGAGGCCGTTTGTCCGAAAGAAATCTCTATCGATTTTATCGGACGCCTGAACCGTGAATACGGCAGGGCAATTCTCAAAAAAGGCAACGCCTGAAAAGCTTCCGCTTGGCCAAATACGGCAGTTACATGATCTCCTGTAGCAGGATGCCCAATAGGTCTGCGATTTTTACTCGGCGCTGTTCCATGCTGTCGCGGTCGCGGAGAGTGACGGTGTTATTGGTTGCGTCACCATTTTCGCCGATCGTGTCGAAGTCAATTGTAACACCGAACGGCGTGCCGACTTCGTCCTGGCGGCGGTAGCGGCGACCAATCGCGCCTGTTTCGTCGTAGAACACAGTCATGTAAGGCTGTAGCATCGCGCGGATTTCCATCGCCTTGGCCACCAGTTCCGGCTTGTTTTTGAGCAGTGGGAACACGCCCACTTTGACTGGCGCGATGCGCGGATGAAAGTGCATCACGACACGGGTCTCGGTCTTGCCTTTTTCGTTGGTGATCTCCTCCTCGTCGTAGGCGTCGCAGATGAACGCCAGCACGGTGCGGTCGGCGCCGGCGGCCGGCTCGATGACGTGCGGCACGAACCGCTCCCGCGTCTCCTCGTCGTGATAGGTGAGGTCCTTGCCGCTACCGGGATATTTCGGTTTGCCATCTTCGCCTTTTTCGACGACGAGTTCGTTGCCTTCGCGGACAAGTTTGCCCTCCATGTGGGAGCGTAGATCGAAGTCGCCGCGATGAGCGATGCCCTCGAGTTCCCCGTACTCGCCCTCCTCACAGAATGGAAACGCATACTCGACGTCAGCGGTGCCAACGGAGTAGTGCGCCAACTCGGCTTGCTCGTGGTCGCGCAGGATGAGCCGTTCTTTGTTGATGCCGAGATCGACATACCACTGGAAACGTCGGTCGCGCCAGAATTGATACCACTCGCGTGACTCGCTCGGGTGGCAGAAAAACTCCATTTCCATTTGCTCAAACTCGCGGGTGCGGAAGGTGAAGTTGCGCGGCGTGATCTCGTTGCGGAAACTCTTGCCCTGTTGCGCGATACCGAAAGGCACTTTCATTCGGCTGCTGTCCACCACGTTGCGGAAATTCACGAACATCCCCTGCGCTGTCTCCGGCCGGAGGAACGCCGTGCTGTCGTCGTTGCGCATCGCGCCGATGTGCGTCTCGAACATGAGGTTGAAATCACGCGGCTCAGTGAGCGTGCCAAGCTCCTTCGCGTCCGGTGCGAGAACTTGCTCCGCTTCGCTGATCGAGGTCAATTCGGTGACCTCGCCGTGCCATGTCAATTTATCAGCGTACTTGGCCTTGAGTTTGAAATACTGCAGCGCCCGCTTGGCAATCTCCTCTTTCGCGTCGCCGTCGGTGATGCAACTGACAAACACCTTTTGGCCGTCGTGCTCCACCCAAGCACCCTTGATATGGTCGTGGCGATAGCGTCGCTTGCTCTCGCGGCAGTCGACCATCATGTCGCTGAACAGGTCGTAGTGGCCGGACGTCTTCCACACACGCGGGTGCATAATGATCGACGACTCGATGCCGGTCATCTGAAACTGCCGTGGCGCGCCTTCCGGTTGCACGCGCTCGTTGTGCGCGGTGACCATGTCGCGCCACCACGCCTCCTTGATGTTGCGCTTGAGCGCGACACCGAGCGGGCCGTAGTCCCACAACCCGTTGAGTCCGCCATAAATTTCTGAAGACTGGAAAATGAATCCGCGCCGCTTGCAGAGCGACACGATTTTTTCCATCCGATCGTTTGATTTGGTCTCGGCCATAAAAAAGGGCGGCATCTTCGCAGAGAAAAGTCCCGTGTCAAGGGAGCGAAAGCCGCTTGGCCGTTTATTTCCGTTGAAAAAGGGCTGGATGTGCTGACAATCCCGGCGTGTTGTTCCGCCCCGGCAGAGTGTTGGCTTTGGTGCTCGCCGTCGGCGCGGCGGTCGTGTTGCTTACCCCGCGTGAGCCACCTCCTGCCCCCGCCCCCAAGCCAAGCCAAGCGGGTGGGCTCGTCGATGAACAGGTGATGCAACAAGTCGCTGTCATTGAGGCCAAGCACCGGTTATGGGATGCCACCGTTTGGGCCGACGAGATAACCGCGCGCCAATACGGCGAAGTGGCGATTCAAATCTGGGACAACCTCCGGGCCGGTGCCGATTTGTTTCAACTGCTCGGTAGCATGCCGTTCCGCGAGATGCAGCTTGGCCAAGCGCACCCGGCGGAGGAGTGGGAGTCGGACATCCGCCGAGTCCGCATGGCCAAGGGCGGGCCGACTTGGTCTGCCGAACAATTCACCCAAGCGCTTGGCCAATGGAAGGCGGCCGGTTGGCAGCTTGGGCAGAGCGAGTGGCGGCATCGCCGGTTCAACCCCCGCACCAACGGAGAGCCGACATCGGTCTTTTGGATTTCGCTGCACCTCGTCAACGACACCTTGGCCAAGCGCGGTATCTTGCGCGGCGACATCACGGTGCAGTGGCAACCAACCGAACTCACGCCGGAGACTTTGGCCGAGCCGGATCGCATCGATCTCACCGGACTCGAGTGGCTTGAGCGCACCGGCGCGCCGGCGTTCAATCTGCCGAGCAGGCAGGACATCCCGCCCAACGCCGGCAACGTTTTTATCGACCCACTCATCCTGTACGACTTCAACGGCGACGGTAAAGTCGAGGTGATCATGGGTTGTAAAAATCGTATTTACCGCAACCTCGGTGAGGGGCGTTTCAAGGCGGAGACGCTCTGTCCGAAGTTCAGCGAAACTGTGTTCAACGTCACGCTTGAAGACTTGTCCGGCGACGGCGTGGTGGACGTTGTCGCTTGCGGGCACGATGGCATTTATCTCATTGAAGGCCAGTCGGATGGGGTGTTCAAAAGTGAGGCCAGAATCGCTTGGCGGGCACCGAAAAAAGTGCTCGACCCGATGGTGATGACCACCGGCGACATCGACGGCGATGGCGATGCGGACCTGTGGTTGTCGCAGTACAAATTGCCTTACGTGAAGGGCCAAATGCCGACGCCGATTTACGACGCCAACGACGGATTCCCCGGCTACCTGCTGCTCAACGACGGCACCGGCCGGTTGACCGCTGCCACCGCTGCCGCCGGGCTGGTAGCCAAGCGCAACCGCCGCTCGTACAGCGCATCGTTCGCGGACATCGACAACGACCGCGACCTGGACCTGGTCGTCGTCAGCGACTTCGCCGGTGTGGATCTTTACCTCAACGACGGCTCGGGCCAGTTCACGGACGCGACCGATCGGCTCGTGAAGAATCATTACGGCTTCGGCATGGCGCACACCTTCGCCGACTACGATGCGGACGGCAAAATGGATTTGCTGATGATAGGGATGAATTCGTGGGCCGTCGAGCGGCTGTTGTCGATGAAGCTCGCGCCGCCGACGCACCGGCACTACACAGAGCGATTGGCCGACCTCACGTTCGGCAACCGGCTTTACTTCGGCGACGGGAATAAATTTGAGCAGCGGCCGATGGGCGATCGCGTGGCCAACACCGGCTGGTCGTGGGGCGCGACGTCGTTCGACGCGGACAACGACGGCGACACCGATCTCTTCATCGCCAACGGCCACAAGAGCCGTGAGTCGGTGAAGGATTACGAGCGGCAGTTTTGGTGCCACGACATTTACCACGGCACTTCCGAGTCGAACCCCGCGATGGAGGTTTACATCAATGGCAGGTCCAGTCGGTTATACGGTGCCGGCCACTCTTACGGTGGCTACGAGAAAAACCGGCTGCTACTCAACCGCGAAAATAAGTCGCTCGATGATGTCGCATTCCTGATGAACGCCTCGCATGAGATCGACTCGCGCAACGTTGCCAGCGGCGATATTGATGGCGACGGGCGGCTTGACCTCATTTTCACCCACTTCTCCGTCTGGCCGGAACCTGAGACGCAGGGGCTCCTGATGGCGCTCAACCTTTGGCCGGGCGACAACCGCTGGGTGGGCTTCCGCTTGGCCCGCAGCGCCGACTGCCCGTCGCTCAACGGAACCAAGATCCGCCTCCGAGCCGGGGGGCGCGACCAGTGGCGCGTCATCGTCAACGGCGACTCGTACCGCTCACAGCACGCGCCGATCGCCCACTTCGGCCTTGGCCAAGCGGCGGCGGAGTTCGTCGAAATCCACTGGCCAAACGGCCAAACCACGCGTATCGACGAGCCGTCGCACGGGCAGTATCACGCCGTGCAGGCCGTCACGGCTCCGGCCGAATAAACCACTCGGCCACGGTGTCGGCGAAGCGCATTCCCTGCCGCGTGAGGTGGAATCGATCGTCGCTGCGGACGCCCCAGTCGGATTCGACCGCCCGCTGCATGTCGGCGACCCACCCGGCGCGCAGGTCGTGGCCGGTGGCTTGCTCGAACAACTTGAACGGCCAACCGGCATTCATCCGCAAACCAAACGCCGCCGTTTCGCCGGCGCTGGCCAGGGGGGAAAGTTGCTCGACCGACTCGTGCGCCCGTTGACCAAGCGCAAGCTGTTCGCAGTAGCGCTCGGTGTTGGCGATGTTGCGGATGCGGCGGCCATCGACGTAACCGGACGCGCTTGGCCCAAGCGCCTGGCACGCGCCGCCGCGCCAGTAGTTGACGTTGTGCTGGCAGGCGCGCGATGGCAGCTCGGCGCTTGGCTCGCCGTCGTGCCGCGCGAAGTTGGCCACCTCGTACTGCGCGAAGCTGGCAGCGGCGGCGGTGTCGATCAGTTCGTCGTACATCGCGCAGGCCAGTGATTCATCGACGTCGAACTCGCCGGCTTGCAACTGCTCGTAGAGAGGCGTGTCCTCCTCGTAGATCACCTCGTAGCAGGAGAGGTGCTCGCTGCCCATCGCGATCGTCTCGGCCATGGTGGCTTTCCAAATGTCCATCGTCTGGCCGGGGATGGCGAACATGAGGTCGAGGTTGATGTTGTCGAGACCGGCGGCGCGCAGGCGGTCGAACGACTTGAACACCATCTCGCGCGAGTGAATGCGGCCAAGCTTGTTGAGCAGCCCCTCGTCGAGCGACTGCACGCCCATCGAGATGCGGTTCACGCCGTGCTCGCGAAGGAGCTTGGCCTTCTCCGTCGAGACGGTGGCGGGGTTGCACTCGACGGTCCACTCGTCGGCACCGAGCAGGTCGAGCCGCTCCATCGCCACGAGGACGCGTCGCCATTGAGCCGTGCTGAGCAGTGACGGTGTGCCGCCACCGAAGAAAATCGTACGGGGCTTGAGCGACGAGGCGACCAGCTCCATCTCGCGAATCAGCGCATCGACGTAGCGGTTCATTTGCTCGCCGCTGGAGAGCTCGGAGAAAAAAGCACAGTACTCGCACTTGGCCGCGCAGAACGGCACGTGCACGTACAAGCTTTGAACAGAACTGGAAATTGCGCTCATAAAAAGCGCGGGAAATCAGGAGGCTTTGCGCTTCCGGGTGTAATCAATGGCCGAGACCACAGCGGCCCCAATAGCGAAGATGACAGCGGCCGTCCCCACGCCGATGCCGACGCCGATGCCCATCTCCGTGTACATCGCCATCAGATCAATTTCCATACCCAAACTCTTGGCGCCAAACACGCCTGCAGCCAGAATACCTATGAGAACACCCCAAAACATAATTCACCCGGCAATCCGCCGGACGGGCAACATAACCTCCCTTGACCCGCCGGGCCAAGCGGTTTTTTAGTTTAATTTTCTATTTATTTGTTTTTGTTCCATAATTTGTTATTATATCTAAGCGGCCACGCGTACTTTGGCTATCACAGTATTTTTATGGATTACTCACAGTTTCCCCCGTTCAGTCTCTCTCGCCTATTGCGCAACACCTTCCGTCCCAAGCCGAGGTCGGGAAGGTCGATCAGGATGCAGAT
>Ga0066606_10001626_pt1 | contig 13639 bp, 13 predicted proteins | sample SaaInlV_DNA_100m_FD_60386 | JGI IMG/M metagenome (GOLD analysis project Ga0066606, IMG submission 60386) | Marine microbial communities from expanding oxygen minimum zones in the Saanich Inlet - SI075_LV_DNA_100m | ecosystem: Environmental > Aquatic > Marine > Unclassified | place: British... | reverse complement strand
GGTTAAGAGAAAAAGTTTTAAAATTTAAATTCGATCCGCAGGGGTTATAGGCGCGGGACCTTTCACATGATCCTGCAAGGTCTCACTTTGAACCTTCTGCTGAAGGTTTATCAATCCATCTATCACCATTTCGGGGCGCGGTGGGCACCCTGGGATGTAAAGATCAACTGGAATAATAGTATCTATCCCCATTACAGTAGTGTAATTATCATAAAAACCACCTGAAACAGTACAAACACCATAAGCGACAACCCATTTAGGCTCTGTCATCTGATTATAGACTTTTAAAAGAATAGGAGCCTGTTTATGGCTAATAGTACCCACTACCATTAGTAAATCTGCCTGACGTGGAGAAAATCTGGGAAATGCTGCTCCAAAACGATCTAAATCGTATCTTGGACCAGCAACAGACATAAACTCCATTCCACAGCAAGCAGTAATAAATGGGTAAATAAAAAAAGAGTACTTTCGCGCCCAATTAACAGCCTGGGTCATCTGCGTCACAATCACATTATTTCCAAGACTCATTTCCAAGTCGGATTGATATAATTTACCCATCCCAGCTACTCCTTCTCATTCCAGTTACTATCAATTTATGAATGACCTCAATCATAAAATATTTCCCGATAAAAGCAAATAAAATTGATCCCCAATAACTAATTTTATATCACCCATAATACCTAAACAAACAGAAAAATAGGCTTTGGAGTTGAGTATGGTTATTGCTCAAATGGCAAGTGAGATGTATAGTAGTGGTATATAAAAAAAACATAACTACAGGAAAGAAATATCATGCATTATGAGGGCAACAAAGAGGCAAAAGGTTACACCCAATCGATTTCTGAAACTGAGCAGGTAGTTCGAGCAAACTTGAGCAAGGATGGAAAAACTCTTGATATAACAGCTTGTTACCTTAAAGAATACGGAGCTAAAGATATTTCGAAATTTGAGTTTTTAAGGGACTTAACGTCTCTTAACATGGGTACCAACCTTATAGGGCATCCAGGAGTCAAGTTTTTATCTCAGTCTCAAGTCCTAGTGAATCTTACTTCAATAAACCTTTTCTATAACCAAATTGGAAATGAAGGGGTTAAATACATAGCGGTATCGGACAACCTCCTAAGCCTACAAAGCCTCAATTTAACCGATAATGACATTACTGACGAAGGGGCTATATTTTTAGCCAAGTTCCTTCCACTTTTCACTAATCTTTCCAGACTTGATATAAGGTACAATAAAATTAAAGAACAGGGAAAAGAAGCACTTTGTGAAGCAAAGGAAAAAACAAATTTAAAACAATTGCTCTTGGATAAAGTGGAGGGCTTTCAGGTCAAAGCATAACAACTACAGGACATACCAATTCTTAGGTCAAAGGCTACAAACTATATTCATCTATTGTTTAAATTAATGCGGTTAGAATCAAATAAACTACTGGTATCAGTGAAATCGATACCTAAAATTGATAAACACTGATCCAACGGTCTTTGGTTATAAACAATATTCCACAACAGATTACCTAATTCCTGTACATTCTCCCTCAAATTAGATAGGCCACTTTCACGAATAATCTGAAATAGGTCTATTCCGAGGGCTTCCCAACGTTTATTCATTTCTCTACACTTTTTATAAAACTCAATTTCTTTTTCCACAGTTGGCCAAATCTTTCGTAAGGAACCAACTTTAATTGAATCGGGAAAGAGCTTCTCAAATTTACGTTCAATGGGTTTAACTTTATTCAAGCTCAACATGTACCCCGTTAACCTTCCATTAAACTTTTTTATAGAGGTGATTTGTTGTACTACCACATCGATCAAATCTGGACGCATCTCATTGATTAAAAATAGGCTAGAGAATTCATTCTCCAATCGACCTTGAATTGACTCTAGGTTTCGGTATAGCTCTCTCAATATAGTATTAAGATTGCCCACAGTGACTGAATCATCAAATCTTCTTGTTTCCTTGAGAGATACAGTATCGATTTCAAGCATACGAGTTGAGTTTTCTATAAAATTGATCTGTGGTATTTCAAGGAGATGGGTAAAGGTTGTTGCAGAAACGACAATATCAATACCATAACTATCCATGATCCATAAACGCGTCTGCCGGCACCTAACTAAATCACGCAGGACATTTATCAATTGTTCAAGCGACTCACCTGTTTCCTCTAGCCGGTCAAGATCTTTCCTCTCTCCAAGAATCTTTTCTAAAATACGTTTTGGATCACGCACACTCATCACCAAGAAAAAACCTTCGGTTATCATTCCAAATTAACTACTATTGGAAAAACTTTATATTGTGTTAGAATTTGTCGCGTTTTAATATTCACAATATGCCGGAGTGGCGGAATTGGCATACGCACAGGACTTAAAATCCTGCACTCGCAAGGGTTTGAGGGTTCGAGTCCCTCCTCCGGCATTTCTAATAAATAACTTATTTTTTTTAACTCAATAAGTTTAATAAACCGATCATATCTATCACATTTTAAAAGTAAATAATTTATAAAAATTAATAGAACTCAACCTATAGCAAAGTCCAAGATAATTGGTAAATGGTCCGAGCCAAAACTGTTACCTAACATAAATGAACCAATTTTTATACCATTAGACGTGAGACCGTGGTCGATAGGAATTGTTAATAGAGGAAATTGAGCTAGCCAAGTTGGATAAATACCTAAATCTTTTCTCGTATCTCGTAGTCGGGACTTGTGGATAAATTCTTCAAAGTATGGAGACCAGGGTGTTATATTAAAGTCTCCAACAACCACTGTGGGTTGGTTGATTTTTTGAATTTCCTCCGCTAATGATGCTAGCTGCTTATTGCGTAAATCCGTTCGGTATTTTCCAACAGGCGAAGCTAAATGCACTCCAAACAAAGTGAAATTTTTTTCCCTAAATTTGAAGCTACCTCTTATATGAGAAATAGGAAAATCATCCGATCGGTCAGTCATAATTTGTTCAAAAGGCAAATGGCTGAAAAGTCCTATAAATAATTTTTCTTTTGGTATAAAAATATTTGGTAGCGGAGAATCCACATAATCATGGGGACCTTCTGGAAATTTGGCAACGTAGGGAAACTTGGCTAAAGTGTCTCCAAGTGCATTTTCCCAACTATGACTCAATTCCTGTAAAACAAGTACGCTCGGTTGAGTTTTCCTAATAAGTAATTTTGCTTTTTTATAAGATGTATTAGTATGACTCAAATTCATCGAAAGGATTCTTATTTTTGATTGATCTTCCCCGATAGCTGAGCTTATGGTTCCAATATAAGGACTAATCAACATAAAATTGGCTAATCCAAAAATCATTCCCACACCTGTTGCTTTCCATTTTTTTGCTTTGACAAAAAATAAGACCAAAATAACTAGTACTATAAAATATTGAAGGCGAAAATGACTGGCCAAATCAAAGACCCACCAAAGTTGGCCCAGAAAACCAAAAATGGTTAGCATAGTCACGCATGCAAGAATGGAAGTTAAAACTTTATACATTATAGGTATCGTTATCTTCTATCTATAGAACTATGGACTAGGAAGAAATGTAGTATACTCTCCACCCCAGAATAATAGTAAATTCCTAATTTTTCAGATTATGAAAGCTAAATCATTTGTTTACCGCTATGGCATAAGCGCAGCACTTAAAACTCTTTTCCTCTAAGAAGTCGAGAGTTCGAATCTCTCCTCTGGCGTTTTTCTCTTAAAAACCTCATAAAGAGTTTTGTAGTTCTTGCTCGATTTTTCAATATATCTTGCTAAACTTTTAAAAATCAAATTCCATAAAATCTTCAGCCAAAAATAGTTCGCCACCATACTCAGCGAGACATTTTGCTCTCACTTCATTTTGCTCACAAACAGGGTAAAAATGTGTGAGGCACAACCTTCTGCAATTGGCACTCTGGGCTAATTTACCGCATTCACTGGGTGTCATATGCCCCTGCACCTTCATATTATCAGGCATTGAGCACTCCAGAATCATCAAGTCTGTTTCCCTTCCCAAGTCAATCAATCCATCGCAATAATCTGTATCGCCGGAAATCACCAGCGATTTTCCGTCAGCGAGCTCAAACCGGTAACCGCGACTCAGTTCGATGTGCTTCATTTTTTTTGAGATAACAATTAGTCCATCATAAATTTTTGTTTCTTCATCTTGTTCTAATATCTTCACTTTATAAGTAGTAGGTACCAACCAGTTTTTATAAGCCTGCATAAGAGTATCAAAAAAGCGCTTAAAACCTGGGGCGGCAACAATCTCTAAATCTTTGATTCTTGGGTTCTGTGGATATCTAGAAGCAAAAAGAAATGGAACAAGATCACAAATATGGTCAGGATGGTTGTGAGTAAAATAGATACGATCAATATCGTGATAGGTAAGCCCTTTTTTAAGTAAGTTATGCATTGAACCATAACCAAAATCAATCATGGAAAAAATATTTTCATGTTCAACAAGAACACCGGATGAATTTCTTTCATTCGAAGGAACCATTGTCCCCGAACCCATAATAGTAACTCTCATAACTAAGCACCTAATGTAAAAAAATAATTTCTTCGATATCCATCTAGTGAGTAGGATGAAAAATACCAAAAGAGCTGGTGTAACCGTGAAGAAAGGTCGTTTTGCCCACTGGCCCAATTTCACCATTACAAAAAAATCCACCAAGTGCAATATCCCCGATTTGATCACGAAACATATCAGAATCATGATTGGGTTTCCCATAAAGATATTGACCACGCCCCATACAAGAGAATAGCAAAGCTCCTGAGGCTTTCTTAGAATTCTCGCTGGTTTTATAACGATTTAGTACTAGCTTTAAATCTTCTGCAGACATATCCTTGTCCCGCAGGTGAAATTGAACTAGTTGCCCTTCACGTAACATAGCTCCTATCTGTATACCTCCGGATGCGCGATCAGCTCCCATAATATTACGTATCAGGAAATCTCCCTGTTGGGGATCATCTTTAAGCGGGTCCATTTCTATCCCTAAAAATAACGACGTCTGTACCAACCTCTTATCGTTCTCATCTAACCCTTCATTTATACTTTCTAATAGCTCGAGGGGGGCCTGTCCATTCATTTCGGAAAGGAGGGTTCCACTGCACTTAGAAATTTTAACTGGTATCCCGATCGGACGGCATCCTTGGGCAACAATGGTATCCATACCAATATTTCCGCTCAGAGCAACACCAATCAATCCGCTGCGGTAAACTTTATCATCAAGATAAAGCGCGTTTTCCCCCTGCATTTGAGCTCCGCTGGCCAACCCTCCGACCTTACTGCTATTGGGATAGGCAAAATCAACTCCCGAAAGAAACTCCTCACCACGAAACGAAAAAGGATCCGCCAGAAAAATAAAGCTTGGTTTTTTTTCTACTTTGACCCCTAACCATTCTCGCCAAACATCAGGTGCCGTATCCTGATCTGGCAAGCTCATAGTGTCAGAATAAATACTCTTAATTTCAACATATGGTAAGTTTGCACACGTTATGCTAAACGCGGGCTGATTTTCGACCTCCCTACCACCTCCAACAATCCCACCACCAGAGCAACCTAAAAAAAACCCTGGGGCCATTCGTTCACGAATTAATTTTGGAATTTCCTCATACTTATCCTTGAACTGTGGCGACACAAAAACAACCGTAAGATGAACCTCCTCATCTCCCATTTTATTACGGACAGCTTTTATGGATTCATCAATACATTCTTCAATATTATTTTTAATGGATACATGCGATGCCCATTTCATATACTCTCCTAAGTGAATTTTAAGAATGCAATTTTTAATTGTCGATTTATTGGATGCTAAACTTAGCTATTAGTTTTGTTCGCTAAAAATTCTATTGCCTCTTTTGCGGCGTGAGCCCCATCACGAATACAGTCGGGAATACCTACCCCCGTATAAGCACTACCCGTAACCATAAGCCCTGGGAAAGATTGAAGCTCTTTACGAACAGATTCGATCAGCGCAGCGTGTCCTACTCGATATTGCACATTTGCTTTTTTATACCTAAATACTTTCAGAAACACTGGCTCGCAGTCAATGCCCATGATATCAAGAAGCTCTTCGCGGACCATAATACCTATTGCCTCTTCATCTAATTCAGCCAACTCTTCCCGCGTGGCACCACCCACAAAGCATCTTAGCATGACACATTCTTTTGGCACTCTTCCCGGAAATTTCGAAGAAGTCCATGTACATGCCAAAATGCGCTTTCCTTCTGTCTTAGGCACTACAAACCCAAATCCATCAAGAGAATGTGGAAATCCTGCTTTTTTATATGCAATGGAAACCGTCGCCGTGGAAACATATGAAATTTCATTGAGCAAACCAGCTACCTTGGGAGAAGTCTGCTCTAAAAGACGCGATGAGATTTTTGTGGGAGTAGCTAATATGATAGCGTCTGCATTAATAAAACTCCCGTCATCCAGAGTCAATTTCCATTTTTTTTCGGCAAAAGAAAGATTCGTTACCTTCGTACCCGCACGAAAGGCAATATTAGTTGCTTTTTCAACCAACGCCACTATCATTTCATCCAATCCATTTTTAAGCGTCATGAAAAGAGAAAATGGTTGTTTATCCTTTGGAATTTTATCCCGATGGAGAATTTGTTCCCGTTTTCGCGCTATCATTCCAAGAATAAGGGAACCATATTTTTGCTCGGTTTGAACAAACACTGGAAAAGTACTTTTGATACTCATAAGTTCTGGATCTGAAGCGTAAATCCCTGCCAACATAGGTTCCGCCATTTTCTCAAGTGCCTCTTTACCCATTCGCCTTCTCACAAATGATGCGAGACTTTCATCACCTTTGCCTTTACTTTTTGGGATAAACAAATCCATTCCCATTCGGATTTTCCCCATCCAGCTAAACAAAGGGCTTAAAATAAACGGAATAAACTTGGTAGGAATCATAAGACTCAAACCATCAGGCATGGTTACTAGTTTATTTTTGAGACAGACATAAGTACTTGGATGATCCGGGCTGGTACTAATAAGACGACCCTCCAGGCCGAGTTTTTTACATAAATTAATAGCTTCGGGTTTTTGTGAGATAAAAGAATCAGGACCGCGCTCGACAATAAAGCCATCAAACCTCAGCGTAGAAATTTTTCCACCAAATTTTTCAGATGATTCGAGAAGGGTACAATCTAAGGTCTTATTCTTAGAAATTTCTTCATGAATATGATAAGCCGCAGACAAACCAGCTATACCACCACCTATGATGATTATTTTTTTCATAGGATCTTTATTGATAATTTCATGGAATAATCAAAATCAGAATCTAACGACTTCTAGGTTCTTAAAACGAGGAGAATCCGAAAGGAAAATACAGTCTTCGTAGAGAAATTTATTTCTTCTGAGATCTATTTTCTTGAGAGCGCATAAGTTTGGTGTCTCGTAAAAAATAGTGAGGCCATCCCGTGTTATGCTGTTACCATTTAGATGTAGTTCCTCCAAGTTTTTCAAGTTCTGAGATAAAACCAACATTCTTACTGCTAAATCACTAATGGAAACATCTCCTGCCTTAAGACTCTTTAACTTAGTAAAGTTTTTTGAGGCGGCAAGATATTGCATTCCTTTATCTTTTATATCATTTTTATTAAGAATAATTTTTTCTAGATTCTTTAAGCTGGAGGATTGTGCCAGGGCTAAAATACCTGCCGGCATAACGCTGCAATTTTCAATATTAAGATTTTTTAAACCTGAAAAAACCTCTGACTCGGCAAGGATGATCGCACCTTTATTTACAATCGCATTATCCATTAAATTTAAGGACTTTAAAGAAGATAGGTGTTTGCTTTGAGCTAGGGCTTCGAGTCCGGCATAGTCAAAGTGATTATTTCTCAAAGACAAAGTCTCTACTTTGGATAATAAGTCTGATTGTGCGAGGGCCTTAAGCCCCTGATTTTTCAACTGCTTTCCATTTAAATTTAACTCAGACCCTTTTAGATGGCTTTTTATAAGAATCCGAACACGTAAATCCATTAGTACTTTTGCGGTAGACTGATTGTAATTATTGTCGTGCAATTCGAGAACCATCAAAGATTCTAGGTATTTTGATTGTGCAATTGCACCCGCTCCCTCATTCCCAATGGAGTTAGAATCAAGAATCAATTGCTCTAGGCCTGAAAGCATTGGAGATTTTGCAAGTGCTTCTGCACCTTTATTCTTAATTTTATTCCATCCCAAGTTAAGACGTTTTGTTGGAACAAATGCCCCTGTCTGCAACCAGTTTAAAACTGTATCATCTCCGATTTCATTTCGCCTAAGGTTGAGGTGAGACAATGAAGAAACCGCCGTACCATCAGGAAATTTAGCCAACTCATCTCTCCCAACCTGATTTAGCTCCAAGTCAAGTGTTGATAACTGAGTCAAACAAGAGGACTTAATCAAAGCCAGCGCACCTTCGTCTCCGACCCGATTTTTGGTCAAAGTCAAAACCTTTAAGTTCCCAAAGTTTTTAGAACTGGCAATGGCCAGCGCACCTTCATCCCCAATATCATTGGAATCAAGAATTAAAGTAGTTAGACTACTCAGTGATTTGCATTTGGCTAAAGCCTCAACTCCCTTACTTGTAAGTTCGTTCCAGCTCAAATTCAGCTGTGTCACATGAGACAAATCTTTCATCCGCGCAAGGAAAAGGACCCCGGTATCCCCCAACCGCTCGTAACTAAAATCAAGGCATGAGTTCCCTGTTGTGGTACTTCTTGCCAGTAACTCAACAACATGTAAATCGCTTTTATTCGTATTCATTTAGGATCAGTCTTCAGGGGGGCCATCATATTTTAGTACTCTTTCCGTATTGAGCTTGGTCGATTCATGCAGTAACTCTAATCCTTGCGGGTCCATTAGATTGTACTTCATGTTAAGTTCATTTAAGGCAGGAAGGCCCTTTGCTGTTGCTAAGGCATTCATTCCTTCAAAGCCAATACGATTGGCATCGAGATGCAGTATTTTTAGTTTTTTCAGCTTCCCGGTGTTTGCGAGTGCGCATGCCCCACGGTCCCCAATTCGATTGAAAGAAAGGTCCAGTGTCTCCAAGTTGTTTAGTGTGTCAGACTCCGCTAAGGCAACAGCTCCATCGTCTGATATCTTGTTGGTGTACAAGCTTAGGTAGCGAAGTTTGACCACCCGCTCTGACTCAGCTAAAGCCACAGCCCCCTCATCTCTGATAATATTTTCGTATAACCACAACTCTCTTAGCGGAGCAAATATTTCCGCCTCGGCCAACTCCTCGAGGCCCAAATCCTTGATCTTATTGGTATGGAGATAGAGAATTTCAATACCTGGCAATGAAACATTTTCTGCCAAATCTATTGCAATATCGTTGTTGATGCCTTTATTGGAAAAATCAAGCGTTTTCCCGTCCTTACTGAGGCCTCGTTTGATCCATTTACGTATGAATGAAAGGTCGTCTGCCATTTTTTTAGCTAAAGGATTAAACTGATTATTTTAGCGATGTGCCTTAAAAAGTAAAGAGATAATTCGAGTACTTTAAGACCGTTAGAAATAATACCCCTCTTAAGAATATGTTAATCTTTCATTTCTATGGTGAACTTGTTTAAAAACCTCTCAAAGTTTGTCCGACTGCATGGACTCCTTCTAGCTGGAGTATTATTAAGTCTAGTTCTAGCTTGTTCTAGCCAAAAGCCAGACAACGGTCATGTTTTTCGCATGCCTATTAGCAACGAACCCCCAACCCTCGATTGGTCTCTGGCTACAGACAGCGTGTCCTTTGGTATTTTGACTAATATCATGGAAGGTCTCACCCAGTACGATTCTAATATGAATCCTGTCTCAGCGATCGCTGAACGTTGGGAAATTTCCAATAGCGGAAAAACTATCACTTACTACTTACGCGACAATGTTTTCTGGACTGATGGGATACCAGTCACAGCGCACGATTTTGAATACTCTTGGAAACGATTGCTTAACCCTGCCACCGCTGCACAGTACGCCTATTTTTTGTTTGATATTGTAAATGCCTATGAGTACAACTCGGGAAAGATATCTGACGCATCCAAGATCGGTGTGTACGCAAAATCTGCTCGTATTCTAGAAGTGCATTTAAAAAAGCCGGCCGTTTATTTTCCCAGCATTACCACATTCATGGTGACCTTCCCTCAACGAAAAGACATCGTAGAAAAGTTCGGAGACCATTGGACAGATCCTGCAAATATAGTAACAAATGGCCCCTTTAAATTGAGCCATTGGAAACATGAATACAAGCTTACACTCACCGCAAACGAAACCTTCTATGAAGGCAGACCTGCTCTTAATACAATTATTGCATATGTCGTCAAAGAAAAAACCACCGCCCTCACTCTTTATGAAACTGGAGAACTTGAGATGGTAGAACTTCCCCCCGTTGCTATACCTCACTTCAAAGGTCACAAAGAATATAAAAACCTTCCTCAACTTCGTGGCTATTACTATGGAATTAATGTTCTTAAATATCCATTCGATAACCCGCTGGTACGAAGAGCATTCGCTCATTCTATTGACCGGTCCCGGCTTCCTTTATTACTCAAGGGAGAAGAAATCCCAAGCTCGTCCTGGATCCCTAAAGGAATGTTCGGATACAATCCGAATATTGGTGCAAAGTTTGATCCGATCGTTGCCCGAAAATTACTCGCAGAGGCCGGTTATTCCAACGGAGAAAACTTCCCTGAAACGGTCGCGATGTACAACACGAATGACACTAACCGTCTGATCGGAGAGTTTTTACAAGCCCAGTGGAAAGAACATCTCAAGATCAATATCCAGCTGGAAAGCCTAGAGTGGAAAGTTTTTTTAAACAGGCTTCAGTTTGATCCGCCGCAGATTTTTCGCTTGGGGTGGGGTGCGGATTTCCCTGATCCTGATAACTTTATGAATCTGTTCATCTCCACCAGTGGAAACAATCGCTTGCGGTGGAATAATCCTCGTTATGACAAACTGGTATCATTAGGAGCAACCCTTGTCGACCCTGCCAAAAGGCAACGCGTATATGATGAGGCACAACGGATACTTACTGAAACTGAAGCTGCGATGATTCCTTTATTTGTTGCCACGCAAAACTTGTTGATCAAGCCTTATGTTAAGGGATTTGATATGAACTCGATGGAATTGATGTATCTTAAGAAGGTCCATATCGAAACTGAACCTAAACATTAATTTCTCTATGGATGGATGATTCCCCTATTTCCCCCAGAGCTTGCAAAAAAAGCCTTAAGATAATAAGTGATGGGGTATAAACTTGATGGATCTAATGCAACCTTTAGAAGGCCCAAGTCGAAACCGAACTTAGATATATTTTTTTGAGAATTCAAAAGCTTATTCTTGAATTTAGAACCTTAAACGTTTGTATCTCTAAATTAAATTAGTTAGTGGGGATACTTCAAAAATTTTTTCTAGGTAGACGAGAGGCCCTTTCAAAAAAAATATTCCTGTCCCAAATGTATAGAATGTCTTTAGAAGATATTAGAGGATCGCCAAGTCTACCCGTAGTATGTGGAGTAAAAAGGAGTGAGAATAAACACATATAACCAATAACCAAAAAAAAAGGGCCTGCGATCCGAACAGGATCACAGGCCCTTTAAATTTCTAGAGATGAGCTTTTCTCTATAAAAATTTATTTCTTAGAACAAACTATTTACATCAACAAAGCTGTACTGGAAACCAAGGTGAGCATTATACATTCCACCACTCACTTCAGAGTTAACCTTGCCTCTTCCTTCTGATATAGTGCCTATACCATTAACAGGAGCAGACATATAGTCTGTATAGTCCCATGCCAAGCGAACGCTTAAATTAGGATCAATATCAACAAGGGCTGATTCAATAGCAGCACCGACTCGTGCTCCACCACCATAAAAAGACTCTGAATCGCTAGATCCAACTGACGCATCAAATTTACTTGCAGCTATACCACCCTTGACGGATACGAGGGTTGATTCGCTTACATAATATCCTATTCGAGCTCCGCCTCCGGCTGTCCACTTAGTTTCAACATCTATTTTATCATAGGTTGTATCTACTGTATCACTACTGGAAACCGTAAATCTCACATCCCGATCAGATTTAATTTCGAATTCCGCTCCGCCACCTGCCATATCCATCTCGAAACCAATGTACATTTTGCCCATTTTGTATCCATAACCTAAATACCCACCACCTTCTATTCCTTCTAAACCAATACCACCACTCGTTATTTCTGCAGTAATATCACCGTCATCACTAGTGATACCTCCAACAGAACCGGTATGTCCACCTGGGGCAACTACTTTAGCATTCACATGACCTGCACTATGTCCAACGAAAGCACCAATATAAAGGCCCTCTCCCGGCGCAAATCCATCTGCATATACTGTAGAACTTGAAACCAAGCCCAACATTGCGGCAACTGTAATTATTAATTTTACCTTTTTCATTAGCTCATCTCCTCCAGAGTTTAACCAAAATAACTTCTAATTCTACTTTAACCTGCTTTTTTTAAAACTTAGTCGTGCGCTTTTTCCTTAAAAATTATTGTCTCTCACTGTGAGAGATAATTTCAAGCAAATTTTTCCTAAAATGATAGCAAAAGGGTGAAACCATTGTCAATACCAAAGTAAGACAATTTAGGCTATATTAGTCAACTAGATGCCTCTTTTTACTAAATGAAAGATATATCTTATACTATTTATCAATTAAATAGTAATTACGATCATTGGCGCACCTAATCAACAACATTTAGAAAGTCTATCATTTATATTTTACTAGGAATTTATCATAAGGTGTTTTTTATATCAACAGTTAATTTCCCTCTTGATGGCTCTAACTAAAAATATGCCCGCTTTCTTTAAAAGCCCTCGCGTGGTTAGAGAACCTTAAGCTTGGCTTGATTAACGGTCACGTCTTTTGTAACCTTTTTCATCAAAGTAAAACTTTTTTAGCTTAGTTACTTTGAAGCGGCAGCTATTTTTTTTCGCCACATCAATTAGATAGTTATGACGCGCTCGTTGGGCATTTGCCTCTATCTTATCCGCATCGGTCAAATCCAAAAAAAACAGAGGAACAATAAATACACCTGATAACATAATAAGAGTCCTCTTCTTATCTGCATTTTTTACGGCAGGTATCATTCTTCTTAAATTTTGCCTGATTTGTTTTGTCTCTTTACGAAGAGTTTTGCAGGCTTTCTTCGTGTCACCGGATTGCGCAACCTTTACCGGATGGGTTGTTCTGCCCGCGCAACTCTGGGAAAAAAAAAGAACGGCAACAACCAAAGCAAGAACCGGTTGAAACTTTTTATTAAGCATAAACTATTGCCCTTTGTCATTTGAGAATTTTTGATATGCTAAATAACAAAACTTAACTATCGCACCCGTTGATGCCTGATTCTTAGAACCTCAATACCTTAAATCTACCGGCACTACCTTTAAAGCACCTACCTTACAACAACTTAACATCATTAATACAGCGATTTACAGACATAATGTATCTACTTTAGGATGTGTTTACAAATTAAACGCCCTGAAATTAGCCTCCAACATTGTGTTTAAATATATAATGTCATGTTTTTTGAATATCCAACTTCCGGAGTAAATCCAAGTATGACTCACTCTCGTTTTTTATCCTATGATTAGAAACTGAATGCGTTAGAAAAAGGTCTTTACCACCACGAC
>Ga0066606_10001621_pt1 | contig 13654 bp, 13 predicted proteins | sample SaaInlV_DNA_100m_FD_60386 | JGI IMG/M metagenome (GOLD analysis project Ga0066606, IMG submission 60386) | Marine microbial communities from expanding oxygen minimum zones in the Saanich Inlet - SI075_LV_DNA_100m | ecosystem: Environmental > Aquatic > Marine > Unclassified | place: British... | reverse complement strand
CAAAAAACGAATTGGTCTTTGCTTTAAAGAAAACAGACTTTACGACTGCAAGAAGAATTTCGAAGGCTATAAATAATGAACTAAAAGATCAATCTGCATTCGTGATAGATGGTCGAACTGTGAGAGTTAATGTCCCAAATTTTTATAAAGATAATACTTCAGAGCTAATTTCTCGTATCGAAAAATTGGATGTAGAGCCAGATACAATTGCACGTGTCATCGTAGATGAACGAACTGGAACGGTTGTGATGGGAGAGAATGTTCGTATCTCGACCGTGGCAGTCGCTCATGGAGCATTATTTATTCAAATTAAAGGGGAGCCTTTGGCGGCGGATGCTCCTGCACCTGTGGCGGAACCAGAAGCGGTAAACCCCCTTAGAACACCTTCCCCTGTTGAGGAAGGAGAAGATAAGTTACTTGTGATGTCTAAAGGTGCATCACTAGGTGATATTGTGAATGGACTCAATGCAATTGGGGTGACACCACGTGACTTGATTGCAATTTTGCAAGCGATCAAAGCTTCAGGGGCGCTTCATGCCGATCTAGATATCATCTAATCTGAGGCGCAAAATATGCAAGCGGTAGAAGGAAATATTTTCCTTTCTACCGCTTTTTTTTAACTTGGAGCACAAAAAAATATTCTAAGTATATGTTTTTAAACAATAAAATAGTTTCTAGGTGGTGGGAGATAGTTTGGTATGGCCTTTGCAATTTTAAAGGAGTGGGCGCTTCTTTGAATTAGATGTGTCACTTGATAGAAGCAGATATTCAATAACTACTTAATTAATATTTTATGTTTATTCCTTCTAGCATTAGTCCTCAGAATTCCATTTTACCTCAAATGGAGCAGAGCCGTTTATCAGAGCTAAACCATTTGGCAAATCCAGCTAGGGGTAAAAGTAATAAGGAATTAATAGCTGTAGCGAAGCAATTTGAATCCGTTTTTATTCACCAATTATTAAAATCCATGCGGTCTAGTGTTCAAAAATCAAGTTTATTTGATAGTCACGCGTCTAAAATGTTTGAGTCTTTACACGATGAAGAAATGTCTAAATTAATGTCTGAGCAAAAAGGAATCGGTTTAGCGGATGTAATTTATAGAGACCTGGCGCGCTTGGAGTCAAAAGTAAATAAACAAAAAGAAAATAAAGAATCGGCTCAGAAATTAAACCAATCCATAAATTTACAAGGTTAGAAAAAAATGAATCCTTTATTAAAGCACCTTTTAAAAACAATGGAAGCAAAGGTTGTGCTTTATGAAACCTTTATCTCACTTTTACGGGAAGAATGGAGTTGTATTGCTGAATATTCAATAGAGACTCTTGAATCTATAGTTATAAGGAAAGATGAAATAGTGCATCAATTAAAAGATTTGGAATCAGAACGAACAAGAATTATGAAAAAGGTTGCAAAGGGGTTAAGAGTTTCGCACGGTAATCTAACGATGAAAAATTTATTAAATATTCATAAAAGTCCGCTCAATCTTAGATTAGCCGAGAGTCGAAAAAATTTATTGAGAAAAATACAGTCGGTAAATACTTTGAATCATTCCATACGCGACTTGATGACAAAATCATCTGAATCATTTAGAAAGTCGCTAGTGAATCTTCATAAAGAAGGGGAAATTGCTTCTTCCCCTTATCATGCAAATGGGAAAATTCAAAAATCAAAGAAATATAGCAGCATGCTAAGCGTGGATGCTTGAATAAATAATTAAAAAATGACAACAAATATTTTTAGCACATTAAGTTCAGCAAAGTTAGGCTTATTGGCCCAGCAGTTAGCAATAGAAGTTACAGGTCAGAATGTAGCGAATGTAGAAACTGAAGGGTATTCTCGGCAAGATGTTAGTTTCGAAGCTAATACACCAAGGGGCCATATTAAATATGGCGGGTTACATCAAATCGGGACAGGTGTTCGAGTTGCAAGTATTGAAAGATCGCATGACCAGTTTTTATTTACTCAAATAATGGATGAAGGAGATCTGACTGGAAGCACAGAAGTAAAAAAAGAAATTTTTGAACAATTGGAAGTACTATTTAACGAAGGCTCAGGACGTAGTTTAAATGATGCTCTAAGTTCCTTTTTTTCATCAACTCATGACTTAGCAACTAACCCAAAGGGACTTCCAGAACGCGCCGATCTAATTTCAAAAGCGGAATATTTGACTAGTACATTTAATCAAACAGGAAAACAGCTATTTACGATCCAGAGAAATATTGATGCAACAATAGAAACAGAGGTTGCGGAAATTAATACCCTTACAACACAAATCGGAAAGTTAAATGAGAGCATACACGCTAACGAACCAACATCGCAGTATAAAGCAAATGATCTTAGAGACAATCGAGATAGGTTAGTCAAAGATCTTTCTAAAAAAATTGATATACAACTAGTCCAAGAATCAGATAATCAAATAAGTTTAACATTGAAAGACGGTACTGCTTTGGTACTTAAAGACCAAGTTTTTTCATTGAGTACAACTTTGAATGGAAATAATGAATCTTTTAAGGATGTACATATTGCTAGTGGGTCAACTACAAAAAATATAACGTCTTCGATAAAGGGCGGTGAATTACGTGGTTACCTAGACATGCGAGATACAGAAGTAGAATCCATTCTTGATAAAATGAATATTCTGAGCGGATCTTTTATTCAGGAATTTAATAGCATTCATAGGAAAGGCTTTGGTATTGATGGAAGTTCTGGATTGGATTTTTTTACGCCTATGGATGTTACGGTAAAGCATGATGTAGATAATACAGGTACGACTGTAGTTAAAATGACTAATGCCAGCCCAACCACGATATCAGTAGATGAATTTGAAATGGAATTTACTGGGCTTAACTCATTTATTTTGAACAATCTAACAACAAATGCCAGTTCTGGAACGTTTACATTTACAACTGGAAGCACCTTTAATATTAAAGATAGTTTTGCGGTTTCTATTTCCGGAGCTGCAATTTCGGGTGATAAAGTTAAATTTTCAGTATCTGAAAATGCAGCGAGTTTAATATCGGTCTCAAGTACAATTACTGCCGATGGACAAAAAATAGCAGCCGGGACCACGACAAGTGGAGATGGAGGTAATGCTTTATTAATGGCAAATATACAAAATGAATTAGCTTTTAATAGTGTGACTTGGAGCTCTGGAAATGGTTCATTTACTTTTGATGAATATTATAACGCTATAGTTAGCACGATAGGAATTGAATCGTTTTCAGCTCAGGCGACACTTCGTCAACAAGAAGGGGTCATGCTTCAACTAAATAGTAGAAGAGAAAGTATTTCGGGTGTTTCGATTGATGAGGAAATGATAAAGATGATCAAATTCCAGCAAGCTTACAACGCTTCTGCACGCATGATTACAATGGTAGATGAAATGCTCGACACATTGAACCGAATGTAATATTTGATAGACAAAAAATCGTAGACGGAGAACCGACATGGTAATGCGAGTAACAAGCCAAACGCAGCAACGAAATGCACTAAATAATATTTTTCGTATTACAGAAGATTTATTTAATGCACAAAAAGAAATTACATCGGGAAAGAAAATTCACAAACCATCGGATGACCCAGCTGGGATGAGAGATACATTAGCGCTACGAACAAGCATAAAAAAAATAAATCAATTTGAACGTAATATTAATAATAATCAACTTTTTTTATCACGCGGAGAATCAGCTTTGGATTCAATCGGAGTAAGCTTATCCAGGGCAAAAGAACTCTCAATGGTCGAACTTGGCGGCATGTCAACCTCTGAAACAAGAGGGTATGCAAAAGTTGAATTGAACAATATTATTTCATCAGTTTTTCAGCAGGCGAATGCCAAAGTTAAAAATATGTTTGTTTTTTCTGGAACAGATTCCAAAACAACACCTTTTGAAGTAAGTGCTTCAGGTGCTGTGTACAATGGAAATTCAGATAACATAGTGATTCAAATTGAAGAGAATATTAATGTAAAGGTAACTATACCGGGTTCAGAGGTTTTGGGAACAGACTTGAATCCAGATTTAAACACCGCCACCAAAGTTTCTGAGTTAAACAGGGGATCTGGAATTACTGCAGGATCTTTTTCCATCACTGATAGGGCAGGAAATAGTAGTACGGTCAACATTACATCGTCCATGACATTAGGAAGTGTAATCTCAGCAATTAGTGCGGCCTCTTCAAATTTAACAGCTTCTATAAATAGTTCTGGTAATGGAATTACCATTACAGATGCGAGCAGTGTAATAACAAATTCTTTAATTGTCAGTGAAGTAGATGGGGGTAAAACCGCATCAAGTTTAGGAATTATTGGTGTGAAAGATGGAAATATTGAAGGAACCGACTTGAACGCAGCTTTATCGACCAGTACTCTTATTTCAGAGCTAAATTCTGGGGATGGTTTGACTCTTGGAGATATCAATATTATTAATGGTGCCGCCTCAGGAGTAGTAAGCCTAAGTTCTGCGACTACAATAGCTGAAGCTATCAGTTTGATCAATAATTCAGGTCATAATGTAACTGCATCAATCGATAGTGCGGGGAATTCTCTTAGAGTAGTTTCAAACAGCAAATCCACCATTGCCGTAGTTAGCAATGTTGGGATTGATAGAACGGCAGAAGAACTTGGTATTGGTGGCGGGAGAAATGTTATCAATACTCTTATTAAATTAAAGCAAGCAATGGAATATGATGATACGTTTGCTATTCTCGGATCTCTTGCAAATTTAGATTCAGGATTGGAAAGTATTAATGAATCTAGGGCAATTTATGGGGCAGTTACTAGAAGGATAAACTCTACCGAAGAAATTCATCAGCAGAATATTGTTAACCAGAATGATCAAATATCTAATATAGAAGGAGCGGATTTGGTTGAGGCGGCATCTAGGTTCGCAGCTATGGAAACATCTCTGCAGGCTTCTTTAAGTTCAACGGCACGTATTATTCAACCATCGCTACTTGATTTTTTACGCTAAAATTTTTAAATGCGATTGGCTTGATAACCTTATTGATGATTTGATCTTGAGTTTATTTCGGCTACAAACTTTTCTCGCTCTAGCCTTATTTTTTCTTTAAAATTTTCCAAACTGCCATACTTTACAACGTATTTTTCTCGAATCTGATCTGCCGTCTGAATATCCGTACCTTGCTCGCCTGTCAAACAATTTCCCATAAAATCACAAGTCCAAATTGAACAATCTTTTTCAATGTCTCCCTTCAGGTCCTCGGGGATATTACCTGAGTGTGGTAAGCTATTGTAGTTTGCATCAATGCGTTCTTCTATTCGATCTAGTTCCTTTACTAGTTCATTAATATCTTCACCGTTCCATTCACCAACTTTCTCATCTCCGTCCGCTGAGAAAATTTGATTTTTCAATGCAGGATCAACCTTGATAGGGTCTAATGAAAAACGACGTTCATTATCAGTCATAACAGATTTCCTTGATGATTAAATTATAGGAGAATGTAGAGTTTAATTTACACCTAGCAGAGAAAAAGAGAAAGTATTTTGAGACTAAAATAATGAAAAATCTAGCCAACAAATAGTTTTTTGAATATCCAATTTATGGTTTGGAAATATACTTTTTAGAATCTATTCCGTTTCCTTTTAAATCAGACTCTACCATGAGAGATACTAGCTCCTTAAAAGATGTTTTTGCATACCAATTCAATTGTTTTTTAGCTTTATCAGAGTTCCCAAGGAGTGTGTCGACTTCAACTGGTCTGTAATGTAAGGGATCTATTTCTATTAAAATTTTACCAGATGTTTTGTCGAACCCAACCTCATTTGCACCAGAACCCCGCCACTGAATATCATAGCCACAGAGTCCGAAAGCTTCTTCAACAAAATCTCTGATACTATATTGCTGACCTGTGGCAAAAACATAATCTTCAGGAGTAGAAAACTGAAGGGCGGCCCACATTCCTTCGACGTAGTCTTTGGCATATCCCCAATCCCTTAAAGCATCAAGGTTTCCTAAGCGCAGTTTGTCTTGTTTTCCTGAAATAATATTTGATAGAGAGAGAGTTATTTTTCGAGTTACAAAATTTTCTCCACGTCGTGGCGATTCGTGATTAAAACAGATGCCATTACAGGCAAAAACATTAAAAGCCTCTCGGTAGTTAATAGTGGTCCAATATGCAAATAGTTTAGCGATGCCATAAGGGCTTCTGGGATGAAATGGAGTTTTTTCTGTTTGGGGATTTTCTACAACCTTACCAAACATTTCGCTAGTCGATGCTTGGTAAAACTTACAAGTTTTACCAAGGTTGTTCGAAACTATAGAATATAGTATTCGAAGCGGTCCGAGAGCATTTACATGTGAAGTATATTCAGGGGTCTCAAAGCTGACGGCCACATGACTCTGAGCAGCAAGATTATAAATTTCATGAGGCTTAATATTGGAGATAAGGTTATCAATATTTTGGGCATCAGTTAAATCTCCATAATGTAAAGCAATGGCATTTGAGGAACTGAATCCTTTGGTGGTTAGGTGCTCGATATGTCTACGGTTAAAGGAGCTGGATCGGCGCACCATGCCATGGACTTCGTAGCCTTTATCTAAAAGAAATTCTGCAAGGTAGGATCCATCCTGTCCATTTATACCTGTAATTAGAGCTTTTTTAGCGGCCATAGTTTTTAATCTAAATGTAACCAACTGAAAATTAGGATGTTTTTGCGTATAATGATTATCTATTAGTTCAAATATTAGAAATAAAGTCTAACTTTTTTCGCATAATAATAGCCCAAAAAAATAATAATAATCTGTAAACAATTGAAAAAAGATTCTATATTCAAGGTATTAGTGCTAATATAATCAATAAATTAACAAGAATTGAATCACTCTGTGTGAATTTTTAATATCTATTTTAGGCCTATGGGTTTACCTTACACAAGCGCGGTTTCCATCATATCATATAGTAGATCGAACCACCTCCTCTTGCTGAGAACCTTATAGTGCAACAAAATTTTTGCTAACAGTTTTAATGTGGATAAAAAAATAACTTTGGTTGTTATTTTTGCTTTTTAAATAAAAAACAAATACTATGCGAGGTTTTGGTGCTTAGGCTGGCTAAGTAGTTTTATAGAATTCAATAGAAAGAACCATTCCATAAAAGATGAATAAAGAGAATATTAGAAATATAGGTATCATCGCCCATGTTGATCATGGGAAAACTACGCTTGTCGATTGTTTGTTGCGGCAAAGTGGAATGTTTCGAGACCATGAATTGGCAGGTGCTTGCATCATGGATAGCAACGACTTGGAAAAAGAACGCGGTATTACTATTTTTTCAAAAAATGCATCCATCCAATATAAGGACCACAAAATTAATATTGTGGATACTCCCGGTCATGCTGATTTTGGTGGAGAAGTTGAGCGTATTCTTAAAATGGTAAATGGTGTTTTACTAATTATTGATGCTTATGAAGGGCCTATGCCGCAGACCCGGTTCGTATTAAAAAAATCACTTGACCTTGGTTTGAAGCCTATTGTTGTGGTAAATAAAATTGATCGTCCTGGGGCAAATCCAGAAAATGCACTAAATGAGGTTTTCGACCTTTTTGTTAACCTAGGTGCATCAGATGACCAGTTAGATTTTTCCACGATATATACTTCAGCCAAACAGGGTTTTTGTCGTGTTGCACCAAGCGGAGAAGACCAAGATATGAAACCTTTATTAGATTTGATAATTGATAAAGTCGAGCCACATGAAGGCGACCCCAAAGGTACATTTCAAATGTTAGTCTCAAATATTGATTACAATGACTATGTAGGACGGATTGCAGTTGGGAAGATTCAACGTGGTTGCTATGACTCGAGCAAACAATATACTTTGATTAAACGATCTGGCGATAAAGAGGATTTTAAAGTTTCTAAATTATTTACTTTTGATGGCTTGCAAAAAAAAGAAGCGACTGATGCTGTAACAGGAGATATTGTTGGCATTGCTGGAATGAAAGAAGTGGACATTGGAGAAACAATAGCAGATCGTAGTAACCCGGATGCATTGCCCTTAATAGAAATTGACGAACCGACATTATCTATTAATTTTCTTGTTAATAACTCACCATTCGCGGGGCGAGAAGGAAAATTTGTTACATCAAGACAATTGCGTGAAAGATTATTTAAAGAAATTAAACAAAATGTAGCTTTGCGAGTTGAAGAGGGAAACTCTAATGATACATTCAAAGTTTCAGGTAGAGGAGAATTACACCTTACCATTCTTATAGAAACTATGAGGCGAGAGGGTTATGAGTTTTCTATTTCTAGGCCAGAAGTCGTTTTAAAAAAGGTCAAAGACAAGGTAATGGAACCGGAGGAATTTGCAATAATTGACGTTGAAGAACAATACATGGGACCCGTGATGGAGGCTATGGGCAAGCGTAAAGGTACGATGAAAAATATGGTTCACGCGGGAACAGAATCCGTTAGGCTTGAATTTGTCATTCCAACGCGTGGATTATTTGGGTTTCGTTCGCAGTTGTTAACCCTTACCCGAGGAACAGGCATTTTGAATCATAACTTCCATGATTTTGTTCCGTATTGTGGAGAATTAGCTCGTCGGAGTAACGGAGTCTTAATATCTCTTGAAAACGGAAGTACCACTACACATTCTTTATTTAATCTTCAAGATAGAGGAGTGATGTTCTTGGGACCGGCTGAGGAAGTTTATACAGGAATGATTATCGGTGAAAACAATAAAGATAATGACCTAGTTGTTAATATTTGTAAGGGAAAAAAGCTTACAAATGTACGAGCTTCCGGATCAGATGATACTGTAAGTATTGCACCTCCTAGAATAATGAGCCTAGAGCAGGTCGTTGGTTATCTTAATGATGACGAACTCGCAGAGATTACACCCGAAAGCATTCGCTTACGTAAAAGGCACTTAGATGAAAATGAACGGAAACGAGCAGCAAAAACTCAGAAAGTAGCCTAAGCTCCAAATTATTTATTATTTTTAATTTGACTTATTTATTTTGAGTTATTCGCGTATCTGTGTTAATCACATACTCAAAAAAGAATTTTAACCTCGCCTAAAAATAGGAGAATAAAGTATTATGACTCATGACCAAATTGTATCTGCTTATGAGAGTTACCTTGCTGAAAATGAGAGTTTCGAAACAAAGAATGTAAAAGCATCAGCGGCTCGTGCGAGAAAGGCATTGGGAGAACTTGCTAAATTGGCAAAGACAAGAAGAGCGGAGATACAAGAGAGAAAAATTAATTTGTAAAATTTATTTTAGGTGAAATCCCTCCCTCTAAAGGGGCGGGATTATTTTTATATATTTTCTTAGAGCAATATTTTTTAAATAATTTTTTGATTTATGTAATATAATTATAGAGATAGTAGTTCACGCTGAAATCTGATGATAAGGAAATTTGATATGAAAATTACCTTTAGCGGAAAAGTGATGAGAGACGACAAAGTTATTTCTCTTGATGATGATAAGAAAGAAGATAAACCGAAGATTATTTCTGAAACAGTTCCAAAATTTATTCAAGATCACAAGGGAACATGGATTAAAAACCCAGAATGGTCAGATAATTAACTACCATTTTTTGAACAGAAACCTCGATTTAGTTTGCGTGGTATTTTTGGGTAGTAAGATATACCGATTTTAGTTCTATTCTAGCCTTGCAATTTAATTTTAAAAAATTCATACGACTTAGTATCGTGAAGGTTAATGGACTCCGTAAGACAAATAGACGTTCACAAAGTAAAGGAAATGGAAGACAATGCATCAGCTACGATTGTTGACATTCGCGATCCCGCATCCTACCAGACAGGGCATATCCCAAATGCCATACACCTGAGTGATAATACGGTTCAACAATTTATATTAGAAACTGACAAAGAAAAACCGTTGGTTATTTATTGTTACCACGGCATTTCAAGCCAGGGTGCTGCAGCATATTTTACTGAACAGGGGTTCAAAGAAGTTTCAAGCATGATAGGAGGTTTTGCAGGATGGTCATCAGCATATCCTGACTTTATAAAGCAGACGTAATATTAATACCTTAGAAATTCTTAATCTCTTTATTAAGTTCCTTAAGCAAAGCAAAGCACATCCCTATCATTATCAATGCTAAAGGAAATCCTGAAGCTATTGCAGCGGTTTGTAAAGCATTTAGACCCCCTGCTAACACAAGTACCGATGCGATAACCCCTTCTGTTATAGCCCAGAATATTCTTTGATTTTTAGGCGGGTCTTGATCGCCCCCTGAAGTTAATATATCGATAACCAAACTTCCTGAGTCGGAAGAAGTCACAAAAAAAGTTATAATTACCAGTGTGGATAACACTGTAGTAACTTGGCTCAGAGGAAGGTAGGCGAGTGTTTTGAAAAGGGAAGTGCTAAGGTTAGTAGAAACAGCTTCAGAAATCGGCGCACTCTGGACACTTTCTAGATAAAGAGCTGTTCCGCCGAAAACACTCAACCAAATAAAAGTAACTAGAGCGGGAGCAAATAAACCACCCAATATGAATTCTCGAATGGTCCTTCCTTTGGAAATTCTTGCAATGAACAACCCTACAAAAGGTGCCCACGCGATCCACCAACCCCAGTAAAAGATGGTCCAATTTGCCTTCCAGTCAGTTGTAGCTATCCACTCGCTCCAGTAACTAAAATAAACAATGTTGCTGAAGTAATTTTTAATTCCTTCCCCAAAGGTATTCATAATAAACAGAGTTGGGCCAATTATAAAAACAAAGGCAAGTAGCATTACGCTCAAAATAACATTGAAATAACTGAGGCGGCTGATCCCCTTTTCTAAGCCAAGGACTAAGGAAATTGTTGCGAATAGGGTAATTAGAGAAATCAAAGCAATCTGTATTAATTTGGTTTCAGGATACTCACCTATAAAGTTCAGGCCGGAATTGATCTGCATTGCCCCCAACCCAAGGGAGGTCGCTACGCCAAACATAGTTCCAACAACCGCAAAAATATCAATGCAGTGTCCCCATCGCCCATAAATTTTATTTCCGAGTAATGGGTGGAAACAGGATCGAATCGTTAAAGGCAAACCTTTTCGAAAAGAAAAATAGGCAAGGGAAAGCCCCACTATCATATAAATAGCCCAAGCGTGAAGACCCCAGTGAAAGAAGGTGATTCCTATAGCTTGGCCAACCGGAGTGGTCGCTCCTGATTCCATTGGGGGTAGTGCAATAAAATGTTTGATGGGTTCAGCAATGCTCCAGAATACTAATCCTATTCCCATTCCGGCGCTGAACATCATGGCAAACCAAGTCACATAGCCAAATTCTGGTTTCTCATCGGCAGAGCTCAGACGGATACTTCCAAATCGGCTTAAGAGTAGAAACAAAACTAAAATTAGAAATAGAACGGTAGAAACTGTAAAGATCCAGCTAAATTTTTCGATAATAATGAGTTGAATAGAATCAAAAATTTTTTTTGAGATTTTATTAAACAAGGTCACCGCTATAATAAAAACTAGCATGATGATAGCCGATATAATAAAAACAGGGGGGTTGGTTCTTTTAAAAAATAGAACCTGTGCAATTTTTATTTTAGGTTCCATGATGAGGAAATTTAAATAAAAAATGGAGAATAATTTAAAAATAAATACGTAAAATAAAATATTTTTAGAAAAAATAAAATCCGTATAATTTTTGTAACTGTAGCACTTTAACGATTGAAACTAAAACTTGTATGCTAAAATTTGATTACGCAAAGAATTTCAGTTTTATGCTTAATTAAATGTGTGTCTTGTAAATTGTGTCATTTTACTGTAACGTGGCAACATACTAGAATTTCCTTTCAGGGTAATACCCTAATATAAATCCAAATAGTTTATTTAGGCGATACTTACTTATTTCGAAGCAAGGGGTAATGATTGAGTCTGAATGCTATTCCTGAAGATGAATTTATGAGGACGCATTCATGAGTACTGCTACTGAAAAAACAGCTGTTGATAAAGCCGAGGAATATTATAATAGCACTCCCGCTGATGAATTTTATTTTAAAATTTGGGGCGGAGACCACATTCACGTAGGAATTTACAATCACTCCAAAGAATCCATCAAGGACGCCAGTCCAAGAATTGTCCAAATGATGGCATCAAAGTTAAAATTAAATTCCAATACCAATTTGCTCGACCTAGGTTCTGGCTATGGAGGTGGCGCACGTTATCTAGCCAAAAATTTTGGCTGTCAGGTGACCTGCCTCAACCTCTGTATTAATCAAAATGTTAGAAACCGTGACCTGAATAAAAAAAATGATTTGGATCACCTGATAACAGTAGTGGAAGGGAATTTTGAAGATATCCCCTTTCCTGAAAATTCATTTGATATAGCTTGGTCCCAGGATGCTATTGTTCACAGTGCTGACAGAGAACTAGTTGTTCAAGAAGTAGTCCGGGTGCTTAATGATAAGGGTGAGTTTATTTTTACTGACCTGATGCAGACCTACGATTGTCCCAAAAGCATTTTAAAACCCGTTCTAGACAGAATTCAATTAGATTCCTTGGGCTCTTTCGGTTTTTATGTAGAAAAGGGTAGAAAACTTGGCGTGAGAAAGACCGAAGTGCAAAACTTATCCGAACATTTAACTACTCATTACCAGCGTGTAATGGAGGAAACTCAAGATCGATACGATGAAATGGTCGAGTCTTGTGGAAAAGAATATATAGATAAAATGATTGAAGGCTTAAAACACTGGGTGGAAGCTGGGAAAAATAACTACCTTTCATGGGGAATTGTCCATATGAATAAAAGCGATATTTGCTAAACGGGCTATTCTTTTTTTTCACCTTCAAGCTATTTTTATCCATAGCTGTTTTTACCCTACTCAATTGAACCATAAGTTGAGCTAAAACTTACTGCTACCCCTGCCCATTGATCTGAGTTCACGAATTTTACTTTCAACTCTCAGATAAATTTCTGGCCTTCCAATTTTTTGTCTTGAGCGCTTGCTTTAGACAACCCTACATTAATTCTTTCTTTTATCATCTTTTAGTTTAGTGAGAGGCGTATTTTTTTGTTAAGGAAGTATAACTAAGAAAAAAAATACTATATCGTCGAGTTTAATTGGTAAAATTTTTTTCAAGGTAAGTAGATGCAAGAAAACGATTTTCTATTTTTAAAAAAATCTCATACTGTACATCTAAACCCTGATGGAGAAATCTGTAATCGTCTCAAAGCAGGTACTAAGGTTTACCGCCATCAAATTAAAGGCGAGTGGACAAACATTAGTTGGAGAAATAGAAAAAAAAAAGGATGGGTTAAGCTTTAGATAGATAAACCTTGATAGTTATAAGGAGATCGCAATGAATATAGACTACAACAAAAAAGTTCTTCTTGGTGTCGTGCTTGTACTTTACATCTTTTATAAAATAATGGGGGGTTGATTAAAAGTATTTCATAAGGTTGCTGTGCACAATGTCGTAAAGCATTAAACTATAAAAACTTAGAGTAAACTATTTTTTACAATAAGTTTGGTGGAGGCGGGGGGAATCGAACCCCCGTCCGAAAAGTGTCAATCGAAGGTATCTACATGCTTATTCTCTGTTTTAAATTTCGCTCAAATAATCTCCCAGAGACAGGATTCAATCCAAGCTAGTTCCTAAAAATCTCGTCCAATTCATCCGGAACTCACGAATCAGACCAGTCCGCTGAAATGACGCCCTTACCCACCCCA
>Ga0066606_10001613_pt1 | contig 13700 bp, 13 predicted proteins | sample SaaInlV_DNA_100m_FD_60386 | JGI IMG/M metagenome (GOLD analysis project Ga0066606, IMG submission 60386) | Marine microbial communities from expanding oxygen minimum zones in the Saanich Inlet - SI075_LV_DNA_100m | ecosystem: Environmental > Aquatic > Marine > Unclassified | place: British... | reverse complement strand
TATTTAATGTATTAATCATTTTTTGTAAACCAAAATTTGATTTTGTTTCAAAAATTCCATAATTAGAATTTGTAGGAATGAAAAAATTAGAAATAATTAATTTTGAGTTAGAATTTTTAAGAAAGATTGTAATTAAATTTTCAATTTCTTTAAATTTTTTTTCGACAAAATTTTGTCGTTGTTTTTCATCAATGGAATATGGAAAATACCATAAATCCTCTAAAATACTTCTAGTATCTAGAATTAAAAATGTAATATTGGGTCGAAATTGATAAAGTTGACTGTGTGGATCTAAAATTTCTTGATTATATTGATTATAACCACCTAAACAAGTACTACATGAAATTTTTTTTTCATTACATTTAACCTGAAAAATTTCCTCAATTCCATTTAATGTAAAACTACTCAAAATGGATATACGTATTTTTTTTTCAAAATTATTTTTAAGTGCCTTAGATTTTTTTAAATAGTAAGAAATTTTCTCCTCTTCAGGCATGTAATAATAATTCAATTTTTACTATTTGATGCTTATGATTAAGTTAAGAGTACGCTTAATGCGTAAAGTTTAGATTTAAAATTAAGGTAAATTAGGATTAACATATGAAAGATGAAGATCCTATTTCAGTAAATGAAAGAGAATTAATGGAATTTTATGGTTATAAGGGATCTTTTGGAAATTTTAAACTAAAAATAAAATTTCTTCGTTCATGGATATTGCATTCTTTAGCATATTCTTGTCCACATTCAGAAACTACAGCAAAAATTCAACGATCAAGAGGGGTTAAAATTGGTAAAAATTGTCATTTTTCAGCATATGTTCAATTAGATTTGATTTATCCACAATTACTGGATATTGGAGATAATGTAACTTTTGGTTCTAATGTAATGATTTTTGCACATAATAATCCGGCTGCAAATTTATTTTTAAAAAATGGGGAATTCCCTAGAAAAGTTGAAAAAGTAAAAATAAAATCAGGTGCAGTTTTATTTCCAGGATCAATTATTACAGCTGGAGTAACTATTGGAGAGAATAGTGTAATATCAGTTGGTAGTGTAGTAACAAGTGATGTACCAGATTATTGTGTAGTGGTTGGAAATCCAGGAAGAGTAATAAAAAAAATTGATCATTGAGTTAGAAGATAAATTAAATTATTATTTCATTAAAGTTTCAACAATTTTTCTATATTTAGGATAAACTGTATCTTCATAATTTTCAAAAACTTCAAAAAATAATGAATCCTCTAAAGCAATTAACAAATGAGCTGTTTTTGCAGATACAGAAATAATTTGAGGTGGTGAGATTATAGAAATTTTTTCTTGTCTAGTTTGTATATTTTCTTCATGATATTCAATTTTTCCAGATATTAAAAAATGATTTGTATCAGTTTGATGAAAATGTCCACCTCTTGCAAAACCTTGTTTAATTTCAATAATATTGATACTTTTATTATTATATTTTAGAAATAATATTTTTCCTCGTTTATCTTCATATTCTTTTTGAAATTCTAAACCCATTTTAATCAATTATAATTAATTAATATTAAATAATAGTTATGTATTCCAATCAAATTTCTAGCCAATAGTCTCAAACAATAATGATGATTTAAGATGCTCGTTTACATTTACTTGATATAGCAGATCAAAGTTAAGTAATTAAAATGAAAAAGATAAGGGTTGCATTCATCTATCATAAAAATAATGCATATTTATCAGGTAAACATTATGATAATACATATTATAATTTTTTTATGAAAGCACTTAGACAAAATGAAGAAATTGAAATAAATGATTTTCCAACAAAAGAAATTTTTAATGCATCAGTGTTGAAGAATAAATTTGACATTATACTTCTATGGGAAAATAATGATTATGGAATGCCTTCAGAGATTAGAGGTATTCAAGAATTAGATATTCCTGTAATTGCTAAAGGAGCTGATCCTGCAGGAGCTAAAAAATCTATCAAGTTTCACAAAAAATGGAAAATTGATTATTATTTTCATTTTCATCATAAAGATTTTTTTCATGAACAATATCCAGCAAATTTTAAGTTTAAAACAATAATTTTTGGAATAGAATCAAAACTATATGAAAATTTAACTCCATTTAATAAAAGAATTTCAAATAAGATTCTAAATTCAGGAAATGTTGGAAATATGAAAATTACTTCAAGAATAATTAATAAAATAAAAAATCCAAAATGGAATGCTTTAAGATGTTATAAGCTTAGAACATTATGTAATAATTTACCATGTGTGGATTATACATTTACACTCCAACATGAATATGTTGGAGATAAGTATCCATTATTATTACAAAAATATTGTTCAGCTATTGCTGCATGTACTTACAATCCTTTAATAAAATTCTGGGAAATTCCAGCTGCTGGCTGTCTAACTTTTATGGAAATAACTAAGAAAAATAGAGGGGAATTTTTAGGTTATGAAGATGGAAAAACTGCAATATTTATAGATGAAAATAATTATTCAGAGAAATTTGATGAATATTTATCAGATTCTCAAAATAATAAATGGAAAAAAATTGCAAATGCTGGAAGAGAATATACATTAAAAAATTTTACAAATAAGAAAGCTGTGGAATCATTAGTAGAACTAATGAAAAAATTATTATAATTTCTTAATTAATCTAAAATAGAAATTATTAAATAAGTTTGAAAATTATTATTAACAAGAAAAATATGATTCCATTATCAAAAATTTTATCTCATATTTCTAAAAAACAATATTCAATTATCAATCAAAAAGAAGTTAAAATTATAGGGTATGCTCCAATTTCTTCAGCAAAAAAAAATGAAATTTCATTTTGTGCATATTTGGGGAGGAAAGGATTGGATGAAATAGAAAAATCAAATGCAACCGTGATCATATGTCATTCTAGTTTAAAAAATAGTATTACAAACAAAAAATCAACTTTAATTTTTGTTGAAAAACCTAGAATATGGTTTATTCGATGTATCAGAAAATTTTTTTCTTTAGAAAATGAATTAAGAAATATACATTCAACTGCAATTGTTAGAACAAAAAATATTGGGAAAGATGTTCATATTGGATCTTATTGTGATATTGGAAATCAAGTACATATTGGAAACAATACTATAATTCATTCACACGTTTCAATTTCAGGAAAAACAAGAATTGGAAATAATGTTAGAATCAAACCATTTGCAACTATTGGTTATGATGGATTTAGTTTTGAAGAAAATGAAAATGGAGTATGGGAAGAATTTCCACATATAGGAAGTGTAATTATTGAAGATGATGTAAGTATAGGGTCACATACATGTATTGATAGAGCAATTATGGATGAAACAAGAATTGGAAAAGGTACAAAAATTGATAATTTAGTACATGTTGGACACAATGCTCAAATTGGAAAAAATTGTTACATAGTTGCAGATTCGGTCATAGGAGGTAGTTGTAAAATTGAAGATAATGTTTTTTTGTCAATGGGTACAAGAATTAGAAACCAAAACAAAGTTGGTAAAAATTCTTTAATTGGATTAGGAGCGGTTGTCACAAAAGATATACCAAAAAATTCAGTTGCTTTTGGTTTACCAGCAAGAATTATTTCTACCAGAAAAGAATATGATCATACAGGCAGTCCACAAAAAATCAAAAAAATTAAATAAATTTATCATACTATATTTTAATATATTTTTAGCGAAATAAATAAAATAATTAATAAAAGGATAATTTTTTAATGAATTTGATTTTAATGCAAAAGATTTTCTGTAAAAATTATAATTAAATTTGAATATTAGATAATTATTAATAAAGTCCATCACAGAATTAAATTTAATGAATATTCTAGTTATCGGAGCACATCCAGATGATGAGGTGTTAGGTGCAGGAGGAACTATTTCAAAACATATTAGAAATGGGGATAATGTATTCATAGTATTATTTTCAGTTGGACATAAGCCAATTCAACCAAATTTAAAAGAACAAGCTTACAAATCGCTTAAAATTTTTGGTATTGATAAAAAGAAATTGTTTTGGCTAGGATGTAAATCAGGTCAATTTGATTTAGGATCAAAACTAAAAGTGAATTCAAAATTAGCAGATATTATTGTAAAAATAAAGCCCAAAATTGTGTATACCCATTTTTATGGAGATACCCATCAAGATCATAGATTTGTTTTTGATTCCACAATAGTTGCATGTAGACCACATCAAATAAGAGGAATCAAAACAAAACAAAGTTGGAAGGGGGTTGAAAAAATTTTATGTTATGAAGTACCATCATCTACAAATTGGTCAGGAAGATTGAATGAAAATTTTAATCCTACAGAATTTAATATTATCACTGAACAGGATCTAAATAATAAAATTGACGCATACAATAGTTATAAAAATGAAGTGAGGCCTGGAAATCACCCTAGATCTGTAGAATCTTTAAAAACTGTTGCTAAGTATAGAGGAAATTCAATAGGAAGAAAGTTATGTGAAACTTTTGTCATAATAAGGAACATCAATTCATGAATATAAAAAATAAATCAATTCTGGTAACAGGAGGTGCTGGATGTGTAGGTAGTAACATAGTAAAAAAATTAGATAAACGTGGAGCTAAAATTACTGTTATAGATGATCTTTCAGCTTATCCATTTGATTACTTACATGAATATGGAGTAGGCAATATGGAAAATGTTGAATTTGTTAAAGGAGATATTAACAATAATGAATTAATTTCAAAATTAATTAAAAATAATGATATTATTATTCATGCAGCAGCACTGGCAGATGTTGGTGCATGTGTAAGAAATCCACATGATGAATTTCAAACAAATGTTAAAGCTACCCAAAATATTCTAGAGAATTGTAAAAAAGAAGAAATTCAGAAATTTGTTTTTATATCATCAGCCTCAGTATACGGAGAACCTAATGGACAAATTTTTAAAGAAAGTGATGCATGTTTCCCAGTTTCAAATTATGGATTATCAAAATATTGGGGAGAGCAACAAACTAAATTATATCATGATCTTTATAATTTACCAACAACATCAATTAGGTTTTTTAGTGTTTATGGTTCACCTCAAACCCCTAAACAAGGAAGTCACAGTTGGGCAGTTGCCATATTTTCCATGTTAGCAAAAAAAAGAAAACCAATTACAGTGTTCGGGGATGGAAATCAAATCCGTGATTTTACACATGTTTCAGATATTGCCGAGTCTGTAGTACGTTCTATAGACAATGATTCTACAAATGGTAAATTTTTTAATTCTGGAACAGGTAAACCAACTACAGTTAACGATATTGTAAAATATGTTTTTGAGAATATTGATGAAGTACCTATTCAATACAAACCTCATCCCAAAGGGGATCCTCTAGGCGGATACTCAGACGTAACATTAATGAAAAAATATCTAAATTGGGAACCAGAAATTTCATTAGATGATGGAATCAAAGAATACTTTGAATGGCTTTCAAATCATGAACATCTTATACCAGAGTGGTTTTAAGAAAAATTATTTTATAAAAAATTAAGTTTAACTATAAAATAATTTTTGTGCCTTCTCCAAGTAAGAAAACTTTTTCTTCAGGGTTTGATTTTATTCGTGAAATATGAGAATTAGATGCAATAATACTATTTTTAATTTTTATGTCACAATTAATTTCACAATTTGACATCATAATTGAGTTTTTTACGTTACAAAATGATAATTTTGAATTATCTCCAATACTAGTATTAGATCCAATATAAGCATCATTTGAAATTAGACAATTTTTTCCTATAATTACAGGACCAATAATCTTACAACCTTTTTTAATTATTGTTCCTTCGCCTATCATAACATTTCCTTCAATTAAAACACCATCTTCTTTAGTTCCAGAAAAATAAGGTTTCATATTTTCAAGAATTATTTTATTTGCTTGAATAATATCTTCTGGAGTTCCAGTATCTTTCCAGAAATCTGTAATCATATAGTATCTTATTTTTTTATCAAGATCTAATAACATTTGAAGTGCATCAACAATTTCCAATTCATTTCTCCATGAAGGTTTAAGATTATCAATAAGATCAAAAATTAATGGTGTTAGAAAATAAATTCCAGTTACAGCTAAATTAGTAGATGGATTCTTTGGTTTCTCTGTTAATTTGATTATTTTTCCATTTTCTATTTCTGCAATTCCGAATTGAGAAGGATTATCAACTTCGCATAATAGAACAGAAGCAGCATTATCTGAATTTATGAAATCATCTACATATTCTTGAATATTTTTTTGAATAATATTATCACCTAAAAATACAACAAATTTTTCGTCACCAACAAAATCTTTACAAAGTCTCACAGCATGTGCAATTCCTTTTGGATAATCTTGATGGATATAAGATAATTTCACGCCAAAATTGTTTCCATCACCATAATATTCTTGGACTTTGTTTGAACCAATTCCTCCAATTATTATTGCAATATCAGTTATTCCAGCATTACGTAATGATTCCACACAATATTCAGACATGGGTTTATTTGCAATTGGAAGAAGTTGTTTTGGACCAGTATGAGTTAAGGGACGCAATCGTGTTCCATGTCCTCCATGTAAAATAATTCCTTTCATTTACTTGAGATATTTTTCTCTATAATTAAATTCATCTTCATTATTTTAATAGCCTACTCTAATTAGTCCAATTTAATGTCCAAGGTTGGGGATGAAGAGTTTTTTCATCAATTAATGGCTCCCACCAGGATTTGTTTTCAATATACCAATTAACAGTTTGAACTAAAGCATCATCAAAATCAAATTTTGGACTCCAATTAATTTCATTTTTAATTTTTGATGAATTAATAGAATAATGTTTATCATGACCGGGTCTATCAGGTACAAATTCAATAAGGTCAGAAGGTTTTTTCATAATTTTCAAAATTTTTTCAACAATATCTCTATTTGAAATTTCATTCCATGCAGTAATATTATAAATTTCACCAGATTTTCCTCTAGAAATTAATGCATCAATTGCTGAAACATGATCAATAACATGTATCCAACTCCTAATTTGATTACCATCACCATAAAGAGGAATTTTTAGATCTTGTGATGCTCGAATTATTGTTTTTGGAATAAGTTTTTCTGGAAATTGATTTGGGCCAAAATTATTTGTACATCTAGTGATTATACAATCAATTCCATAAGTTCGTTTGTAGGATCCAACTAGAAGATCTGCTGCTGCTTTAGTCGCTGAATAAGGATTACTAGGTTTTAGAATATCATCCTCATTAAATGATTCTTTATTTTCTAAATCGCCGTAAATTTCATCAGTAGAAACATGAATGAACTTTTTATCATATTTTCGTGCAGATTCAAGAAGAGAATAAGTTCCCAGAATATTTGTTTCTAGAAAAGGTTTTGGGTTTGCAATGCTTCTATCAACATGTGTTTCTGCAGCAAAATTAACAATTACATCAACGTCCTTAGAAATTTTTTCAATTTCATCAAAATTTTTTATATCTTCGTTTATGAAAGAATAATTTTCAGTAATAATTTCTGATAAATTAAGTTTGTTTGAACCAATTGTAAGATTATCTATATTGATAATTATATCATTAGGGAAATTTTTTAGGTGATTTTTGATAAACGTACTTCCAATGAAACCATAACCACCACACACAAGAAATTTCATTGTTTGTTCACAGAATTCCAGCAATATGGTCTTTTTGTTCTAATATTAAAAATAAGTAAAGGTATTGCCATACATTTCTTATTTATTATGGATTATTTAATAAGTTAAAACTTTAGCAAAGGATTATGTTCTTAAATTTTTAGATTTATAAATTAAAATCTAAATTAAGAATTATGATAAAAATATTTTAAATTTAAAATTATTTTGATTAAAATAAAAATTATGTTTAAAGTTTTTAACAGATAAACTTTGCATATTTAATTAATGCATAAAAAAAGAATGCTAGTAGTTGGGGGCAGTGGTTTGTTGGGATATAAATTATTAAAAAATATAAATAATTATGATCTTTATTCTACTTTCAATAAAAATCCAATACGTCATGAGAATATAGAAATGATGAAACTGAATATTGTTAATGAAAAAGATTGTAGAAAAATCACGGAGTTAAAACCAGATATTATTATCAATACTGCAGCTATGACAAATGTAGATCATTGTGAAAAATTCAAAGATGATGCATATAATGTGAATGTGATTGGAACAAAAAATCTTGCAAAGGTATCGGAACAGATAGGTAGTAAGTTTATTCATATTTCAAGCGATATGGTTTTTTCTGGAGGGAATAGTTACGTAGAAGAAGATGAACCAAATCCTGTAAACACATATGGCAAAACAAAATTAGAAAGTGAAAAAATTGCATCAAAAGTTTCAGATTATTTGATATTGCGTCCTAGTGTAATTTTTGGCTGGGTGCCATTTGAAAATCTACAAACAAGAACAGAATCAGTGAAATCAATGAATTTTGCATTATGGGTTTTAGATAAATTAAAGAAAAAACAAAAGTTGACAATTGTAAATGATCAATTCAACACACCCACCTTAGCAGATAATTTAGCAGAAGTAATAATAGAAATGATAAAAAAGGATACAAAAGGTATTTTTCATGCTTCTGGTCTTTCTTGTATTAATAGATTAGATTTTTCTAAAAAAATTGCAAATATGTTCGGATATTCACAAAATTCTATTATTCCATGTTCATCTAAAGAATTGAAACAAATTGCAGAACGATCATTACAATCATGTTTAAACTGTGATAAAATAATGAAAAAAGGTATTAAGCTTTTACAAATAGAACAAGCCATAGAAATAATGTTTAATCAGATAAAAAAAGAACAGTCAGATCTTGTGGCATTGGAATCAAAAACATAATAAAATTTTACATAGATGATTAACATGAGTTTAAAGAATGAATTGATTTCAATTATAATACTAAATTATAATGGTGAAAAATTTTTAGAAAATTGTATAGAATCTATTTTTAAAGAAACAAAACTTGCTTATGAGATTATAATTGTGGATAATAATTCTCCAGATAAAAGTGGTGAAAAATTATCAAAAAAAATTGAAACGTGTAATTTTATTTTGAATAAAAAAAATGTTGGTGTATCAGAAGGATTAAACATTGGAATAAAAAATGCTAATGGAAAATATGTAGTATTACTAAATAATGATTTGATTGTTGCTCCAAAATGGTTAGATTATTTATTAGAAGCTTATAAAAAAAACGGTGAAGGTCTATATCAACCAAAATTTTTGAAAATGAATGATAAAAAAATCATAGATAGTGCAGGAAATTTAATTAATATATTTGGATTTGGATTTTCTAGAGAAAAAGGTAAAGAAGATTATTCACAATATAATTCCATAGAAGAAATTGGATTTGCTGCTGGAACATGTTTGTTTTGTTCAAAAAAAATATTTGATAAAATTGGCTTTCTTGATGAAAAATTTTTTGCATATAATGAAGATTTGGATTTAGGATGGAGAGCAAAATTATTAAATTATAAATCATATTACGTGCCAAAATCAATTGCATATCATCATGGAAGTGCACAATGGAAATGGAGTGGTGAAAAATTTTATTTGCTTGAAAGAAATAGGTGGATCGTACTTCTATCAAATTATAATTTTATAACAATCATAAGATTACTTCCAGCTCTATTAATAATTGAAATTGCATTATTAGTATTTTTTACTAAAAAAAGAATATTAATTAAAAAATTACAAAGTTATGGAGGAATTATAAAATCATTAAAACATATTCAAAAAAGACGGAAGTTGATTAAAAAATCACGTATAATAAATGACAAAGAAATGATTAAAACTTTTGTTACTACCATAGAAGCTCCTTTAGAAGTATCAGATAATTCAAGTATAGAAAATTTCAATAAGATGTTAACTTTTCTTTGTAAAATATCAGGTTTTTCTGCAAAAAATATTAAATAATTAATGTATTAAATTAAGTTCATAAACCATATAAGATGTATTTTTAAATCATCATCAATAATTTGAATTTAAAAATACTGATTAAAGAAGGATTAAAACATCCAGGTAAAGCAATTGAATACCTTATTTTAGGTAAAGAGAAATATGAAACGCTATATAATTTAAAAAATCATTCATGTACATCTGGAATTAAACCAGAGAATTCTTTAGAATCAAGAATGATAGTTCCAACAGACATACATGAACATTTGAATACTTTGTATATGCTTACAGTTGAATTAAATCTTAAAACAATTTTAGAATTAGGAACAAGAACGGGGGAATCTACTGTTGCTTTTTTACAAGCTGCAAAAGAAATAGGGGGTAATGTAACAAGTATGGATATTGATCCATGTAATGATGCAAAAAAACTTATTTCGGATTTGGATTTAACGGATTCGTGGAAATTTATTCAATCAGATGACCTTAAAAATAACTGGGAAAAATCTATAGATCATCTATTTATTGATACATCTCATACATATGAACAGACTCTAGCAGAATTAGAAAAGTTCACACCATTTGTTAGACCTGGAGGGATTATCACATTACATGACATTATTAGTTGTCCTGAAGTTTTATCAGCCATAAATGAGTATATAAAAAATAAACCACACATTAAATTTTACAAGTTTTTTCATAATAATGGGTTAGGAGTTTTACGAATTAAAAATGCAGAATAAAATTGTCCAAAAGATTACTATAAAAAATAGATTTAGTAAAAATAATTCAAATTTTTTATTATAAACATGTTAAGTGAGATAAAAATAAGAGATAGTAAAAAAATCCAGATAAATAAGGATCATTTTTAGAGATTAAAATTTTTTATTTATCTTTAATGTAAGTAAACAAAATTATTTTCTGCATTTTTTAACGGAGATGATTTAGAATCTTTTTCTTGCAAAATTGGGCTATCTGTTGGCCATGCAATGTTTAACTCAGGATCATTCCAAATTATTCCTCTTTCATTTTCTGGAGAATATTCTTGATTTACTTTGTAAAGTACATCTGCTTCTTCACTTAATACACAAAAACCGTGTGCAAATCCTTCTGGAATGTAAAGTAATTTGTGATTTTTTTCTGAAAGAATTTCACCTACCCATTTTCCATAAGTTGGTGAATTTTTACGTATATCAACTGCAACATCAAAAATCTCTCCTCTTAATGCTGTAACTAGTTTAGATTGTGCTTTTGGATTTTTTTGATAATGTAATCCTCGCAATACCCCTTTTGCTGAATGAGAAAAATTATCTTGTACAAATTTTATATTAATTCCATTTGCATAAAATTCAGATTCTTTATAACTTTCAAGAAAATATCCTCTTTCATCATCATAATGATTTGGTATTACTAATTTCACATCAGGAATTTCTAAACTTGAAAATGAAAATGGCATTACTTCTCTAAAAAGATATTATGATAAATGTGTTTTATATTGTATTAATTTTTGTTTGTCAAGAAAATCAACACATGATGCTATTGTTTGATAAATAATGTAAAAATTTACTTCTTAAATTTTAAAAACTAATTGGAATTAATTAACTTAATATGCATTTGAAAATCCTCTAATGAAGATGAAGTTAAAGTCTAAAAATTTAAAAGAATCATTAGAAAACCAGGATTTTAAAGAATTAAAAATAATTCTTGTAGATAATTCTACATCTATAGAAGAATTAGAACAAATGGAAAATATTACATCATATTTAATTATTGTACTGGATTATGAATCAAGAAAGAAACTATTAGAAAATAACATAGAACATAAAATCTCTGATGAATTTCTAAATAAAAATGATTTAAACCAAATTCAAAATGAAGTATATAATTTATCTAAATGGTTTGATCAACCAGAAATTAGAGATCATATAATTTTTGAAGATGTTAATGTAGGAAGACTATTTCATGAACAGTTTTCAGAATTCTTAGTAAAATTTCTTAAGAAATATAGAGAAATTTGCAATATTCACACAATGTATCAAAATTCATTTTATTTAGCATCTGGAAAAACATATGAAATAATTCATTCGTTAACAGAATCAACAGAAAAAATTCAAGATAATGTAAAAAAAAATACATTTGTTTCAGATAAAGTGAGAGTTAATTTAAAGATTGGAAAACATAACTTGATGTTTTTTGTTTCACGAAATTTTTATCTAAAATTAAAAAAGAATTCTGAGAAAATAATTAATTTATTTTTTGGCCCAAAAAAAGTTTCTGGAAAAACAACATTATTAGTTGAAATTCATACGATTAGATATAAGAAATTATTAGAAAAAGCTAAAAATCAACCATTTAATTTATTTTTTTATGGTAGAAGAAGACCAGCTATTTGGAATTTGGAAACATATAACATATTAAAAAAATCGAGTTGTAAAGTGATTACACCGTATGCATTAATTGATAAAAAATTTAGCAATGTCGTACAAAAAAATACAGAAGAATTAACTAATAAAATTAAAAAATTATGGAATAATGATGAATTTTTTTGTAAGTTTTTTTCAAAAAAAAATATTTCATCTTGGAATATCATTCAGCCTGATCTAGTACAATTAATTGAAAGTAGGGTTAATGAAATAGTTTATGAGATTGAATTAGTTAAAAATTTGTTTAATAAACATGATTTTAGTTCAATTGTAGTCTTTCACGAAGTAGGTTTAACTGAACAAATTGTGATTAGCAGAGCTAAAAAATTAGGAATTCCAATAATTCTTTTACAACAAGGACTGTATTATGATACAAGTAAAGCAAAATTAGCAAATCAATCTATGACAGTATATCCTAGAGATGCAGACAAATTTGCAGTATGGGGAAATATTACAAAGCAAGATGTAATAAAAAACATAAATTTACCTGAATCAAAAATCGAAGTTATAGGATCTCCCAGATATGATGATATTTCAATTGAGGATAAATTTTCTCAAGATTATGTTCTTTTGGCAGCTCAAGGTCCATCCTACCCATATGTTCAAGGACATCAAATAAAAAATTTTGAAAACTATGAAAAAATAATATCAAAAATTTGTAAAATTGTTTTAAAAAATAATAAAAAATTAATCATTAAATTACATCCGAGTTCATGGGAATTTGATATTACACAATTAATTAAAAAAATTAATCCAGAAATTCAGGTAATAACAATAGGAGACATCATACCATTAATTAGTTCATGTAGTGTAATGATTTCAGTAGGATTATCAACTTCAATTTTAGAAGCTCAAATTCTTAAGAAACCAGTAATAGCAATTCCTATTGTAGATTATGATATGGGTAATCCAGAAATTTTCAAAATGGATTCATGTTTAATGGGTAATCCAGAAAATTTTGAAGGTGAATTAAACAGAATATTGAGTAATGATGAAGTGAAACATGAAGTGGTTCAAAAAGGAAATTATTTTTTAAAAAAATATTTAGTAAATCCTAAAAAAGCATCAGAACAATTTTTCGAATTACTTAAAACATTATAATAATATGTGCTCAGATGAATAGAAATAATTCTCATAAAACAGGAAATTATAATTAACTCATCTTCTGATAAATTGCATTAATTGAATAATAATAATTCTCATAAAATAGATATTACAGATTCTGGGGAGAAAATGTATGAATTGGTAAAAAAATTATTTCCAATTTGTAGAAGCATTACAGGCGATGGTGTAAGAGAAACACTTGAAATTATCAAGAAACACATACCCATAGAAACTCATGAAATTCCAACTGGAACAAAAGTTTTTGATTGGACA
>Ga0066606_10001597_pt1 | contig 13818 bp, 10 predicted proteins | sample SaaInlV_DNA_100m_FD_60386 | JGI IMG/M metagenome (GOLD analysis project Ga0066606, IMG submission 60386) | Marine microbial communities from expanding oxygen minimum zones in the Saanich Inlet - SI075_LV_DNA_100m | ecosystem: Environmental > Aquatic > Marine > Unclassified | place: British... | reverse complement strand
TGATCCCACTACTTGAGCTTCACCATTTATAAAAAATGGAACAGACTTTTCTTGTGCATTTATAGCGATGAATATAAAAAGAGTTATTAGGTGAATTAATTTTTTCATAAGAGATATTTATTTAGATAATAAAAAACAGGTTCTTAAAAGTACAAAACCATTTGAATATGAAGCCTATTGAAAAATAGTGAATTTTATAAAAAATAACCTCTTGAAAATCAAGAGGTTACATTTTTAACATCGGTTGCGGTCTGGACGGGACTCGAACCCGCGACCCCCTGCGTGACAGGCAGGTATTCTAACCAGCTGAACTACCAGACCGTAATTAGCGAGTGCAAATATACACTCCATTTTTAATTCCGCAAACAAATTAGGGAATAGAGTTTAAAACTATAACAAAGCGTCTAAACTTTCTGTATATATATTTTTTGGAGATACACCAACTTGTCTATTTACTAGTTCTCCTTTATCAAAAACTAAAACAGTTGGAATATTTCTAACTCCAAATTTAGCTGCAAATTCTTGATTAGAATCAACATCTAACTTTCCAACAACCGCTTTTCCGTCGTAATCTTTACTAACTTCTTCTATAATAGGGCCTAACATTCTACATGGACCACACCACTCTGCCCAAAAATCAACCATTACAGGTTTTGTAGATTTTAATACCAATTCCTCAAAGTTTGCATCTGTTATTTCTAATGCCATGATTTTTTGTTTTATATCTTATAATCAAATGATATACCAAATAATTTTTAGTGACAAATTGACATTCATTTTATATATAAAATTTAATTTAATTTAAAATGTATATTATTTTCTTCTATCGATGAAATTAAGTCCTCATTTATTGATATTTTATGATTCTCACTAGGCATAGTTAATTTTATTTTTTCATTATTTTCAAAAAAAGAAATTTCAAGCTTTTGCTTTCCTTTATGTTTTTTAAAAATCTTTTTTAACTCATCTACTTTATGATCATCAAAATCATTTATATCCAATTGTAATGTCAATTTTTCAGCATTTTTAGCTAGTGTATCCTGTAATTGCTGAAATGATAAAAAATTAATTCTTGGATCTCCAGTTTTTCCCGTCTCCCTGTCACGCCATCCTTCTTTAACCAATAGACTCAAGTGAATAAAGTTATTTTCAAATAAAAAATGTTTAAATTTTAAATATTCTTCTCCAAATATTCTAAAATCATATGAATCTTTATAATCTTCTAAAGTAAATCTGGCCCATCCTTTGCCATTTTTAGAAATTCTATGTTCGACTTCTCCTACAATTCCACCTAATCTTAATTTTTTGTTAACCAATTGGCCTAAACTTTTTAAAACTTCTAATGAAGCATTACAAAAATGTTCCATTGGTAATCTAAAATCATCTAATGGGTGTCCAGAAATATAAATTCCCACTACCTCTTTTTCTTGTTTTAATTGATTAAGAGTTGTCCAATGGGTACAATCTGGTATTTGAGGTTCATTTAATTGAACTTCAGAAGAGTTTTCAAACAAACTTACTTGAGCTGAATTTTTATTTTCTTGAAATTTAGAACCAAATTTCAATGCTTTTTCAATAAAAGTAATTCCGTCACCATTATCATGTAAATATTGAGCTCTATGAACACCCTTAAAAGAATCAAAACCTCCAGCATAAACCAAACTATCAAATGCTTTTTTATTAGCAGCTCTTAAATCAATATTCTTAGTTAGATCAAAAATTGAATTGTATTTTTTTTCTTGTCTTCCTTCAATAATTGAATTCACTGCTCCAGATCCAACTCCTTTTACTGCTCCCATTCCAAATCTTATTGCATTATTATCATTTACTGTAAACTTGTAATACGACTCGTTAACGTCTGGACCCAAAACACTAATAGACATTCTTTTACATTCTTCCATAAAAAAGCTGACCTGTTTTATATCATTCATATTATTTGATAAAACTGCAGCCATATATTCTGCGGGATAGTGCGATTTCAAATATGCAGTTTGATATGCAATTAAAGCATAACAAGTTGAATGTGATTTATTAAAGGCATAGGACGCAAAAGCCTCCCAATCCTTCCATATTTTTTCAAGAATTTCTCGTGAATAGCCATTAGATTCACCTCCATCTAAAAATTTTGGTTTTAGCTTGCTTAAAAGATCAAAAATCTTTTTTCCCATAGCTTTTCTTAACAAATCTGCATCACCTTTTGAAAAATTAGCTAATTTTTGAGAGAGCTTCATTACCTGCTCTTGGTAGACTGTTATTCCATATGTTTCTTTTAGAAATTCTTCCATAACTGGAATATCATAACTAATATCCTCTTTCCCATTTTTTCTATTTACAAAAGATGGAATATATTCTAATGGGCCTGGACGATACAATGCATTCATCGCAATTAAGTCTTCAAAAATTGTTGGTTTTAAATCCCTTAAATATTTTTGCATTCCAGCACTTTCGTACTGAAAAATTCCAACAGTATCTCCTTTTTGAAACAGTTCATAGGTTTTTAAATCATCTAATGGAATTGTGTCAATATCTAACTCTACATTATGTTTATACTTTATTAACTTAACAGTATCTTTTATTAAAGTCAAGGTCTTAAGGCCTAAAAAATCCATTTTTAAAAGCCCTGCACTTTCAACAACCGCATTATCATACTGTGTTACGAATAAATCAGAATCTTTAGCTGTTGCAATTGGAACAAAATTTGTAATGTCATCTGGTGTAATTATTATTCCACAAGCATGTGTTCCAACATTTCTAAGACTTCCTTCTAAAACTCTTGCTTGATTTATTGTTTCAGCTTGTAAATCACTACCGCTTGATAATGATTTTAATTCCATAATATTAGTAAATTCTTCTGACCTTAAATCATAACTTAATTGTTTTTCATCCCTCTCAAAAATATCCTTTAATTTTAAATTTGGAATCAATTTAGCTAACCTATCTGCATCTCCAAGCGATAAATCAAGAACTCTAGCTGTGTCTCTAATTGAAGATTTGGCAGCCATTTTTCCATATGTTATTATTTGAGCTACCTGATTTGAACCATATTTGTCAATGACATATTGAATAACTTTATTGCGACCCTCATCATCAAAATCAATATCAATATCTGGCATACTAACCCTGTCTGGATTTAAAAATCTTTCAAAAAGTAAATCATATTTAATAGGATCTATTTTTGTTATTCCTAAGCAATAAGCTACAACAGATCCAGCCGCTGATCCTCTACCAGGGCCAACAGAAACGCCCATTTCACCCGCAGCTTTAATTAAATCTTGAACAATTAGAAAATACCCAGGGTATCCTGAATTTTTAATAACATTTAACTCAAATAGAATTCTTTCATTTAATTCAGAATCAATTTCTGAATAACGTTTTTGAGCGCCTTTAAATGCTAAATGTTTTAAATATTCATTTTCAACATCTACTTTATCGGAATCAAATTTATTTTTATAAATGTCTGGAATTGTGAATTTAGGCAGTAAAACATCCCTTGCTAAATCATATTCTTCAATTTTATCAATAATATTTAAAATATTTTGAATTGAATCAGGTATATCTTTAAACAAATATTTCATTTCATTCGAAGATTTGAAATAATACTCCTGATTTGGTAATCCAAATCTAAATCCACGCCCTCTTCCTATAGGAGTTGATTGTTTCTCTCCATCTTTAACACATAATAAGATATCATGAGCATTGGCATCCTCTTTATTAACATAAAAAGTATTATTGGTAGGTATCAATGGAATAGAATATTTATGAGCCAATTTTAACAAAACTTCGTTAACTCTATCTTCATCTTCCTGACCATGTCTCATTATTTCTAAATAATAGTCTTCTTTAAAAGATTCTTTCCACCATAACAATGCTTCTTCAGCTTGGGTTTCTCCAATATTTAATATTTTACTCGCAACTTCCCCATACATATTTCCTGATAAAACAATAAGATCTTCCTTATATTTTTCAACAATTCCTTTATCAATTCTAGGAACATAATAAAATCCTTTTGTGTATCCCAAAGAGCACATTTTAGATAAATTTTGATAACCATTTTTATTTTTAGCTAGAAAAACTGTTTGATAACCGTCATCTCTATTAGATTTGTCCAAATGATTAGAACAAATGTTTAATTCACATCCAATTATTGGTTTAATTTTAATTGAATCTTCATCATCAGACATTATACTATTATGACTTTTTATGGCTTTTATAAAATGGAAACAACCCATCATATTAGCTCTATCTGTTATGGCTAGTGCTGGCATTTTATTATGAGCCGTCTTATTAACTAAATTTATAATTCTTGATGTGGATTGTAAAACGGAAAATTGTGTGTTATTATGTAAATGAGCGAATGGAACTGATTTTAATTCTTCTGGGATATCTTTAATAATGGTTCTTTCAAACTTGTTTTCTTTAGAAAGTTTCTTTTTAATTTTTTCAGACTCCTTTTTTAAATTTAGATGCTTAATCCCAGCTAATGGAACAGAAAAATCATTTTCAGATTTGAGACTTTCAATTAAATCTAGATATCCCTTAAAAACTGTTTGATCAAATATGCCTTTTCTAACTAATTCAAAAAAAACTCTTGCAGTTGCTTCAACGTCCGCTGAAGCATTATGAGCATCATTAAAGCTTTCTTCAAATAAAAAAGAATATATCTCAATTAAAGTTGGGAATTTAAATTTGCCACCTCGACCACCTGGAAGTTGACATACTTTAGCTGTTAATTCGCTACAAGTATCTAAAACATCTTTTTTTGAAAGATCTATACTAGAACCTAATCTGAATAATTCAGCTCCAATAATATTAATGTCAAACTTTACGTTATGACCAACTAAAAACCCTGCTTTATTATAATCTTCAATAAATAATTTTAATACTACATCAATTTCAATTCCTGTTTTATTAGCTAAATCAGTTGAAATACCATGTATTTTTTCAGCTTCGAAAGGAATATTAAAATTTACAGGGCGAACTAAATAGCTATGATTTGATATTAAATCTCCTTTTGAATCATGCAATTGCCAAGCCAATTGAACACATCTAGGCCAATTATCTGAATCTGACAAAGGAGCCTTCCATTTTTTTGGGAGACCAGTAGTTTCAGTATCAAAAACTAAAAACATTTTTTAATTAAAAAATTAGAAATTAAATTTAACTATCTTTTTTATTAGATATTCAAAGAATCCGTCTAAGTTATCAACTCAATTAGAATAAAATAATTTTCATTTGTTAGTTTAGAAAAATAATTTACATTTGCACCTCATTAATAACCGGGGTTTAGTACCTCACAATTTAATTTGATATGGCAGTAAAAATAAGACTTCAAAGACACGGTAAAAAAGGAAAACCATTTTATTGGATAGTAGCAGCTGATGCAAGAGCAAAAAGAGATGGACGTTACTTAGAAAAATTAGGGACCTATAATCCAAATACAAATCCAGCCTCTATAATTCTTGATGTTGATCTATCAGTTAAATGGATACAATTTGGGGCCCAACCAACAAATACAGCTAGAACTATTTTATCTAATGAAGGAGTCCTACTTAAAAATCATTTAGTCAATGGACTTAAGAAAGGTGCTTTAACTGAAGAGCAAGTTGAAGAAAAATATCAAGAATGGATAACTGAGAAGTCCTCAAGTCTTGAAAATAAAAAATCTAAATTAGAAAAAGAAGAAATTGCTGAAAAGAAAAAAGCACTAGAATTAGAAAAAGAAGCTAGCAGCAAAAGAAAAGTAAAAGCTGAAGAGGCTTTAGCTGCTGAAGAAGTTGCTGCTGAAGAAGCACCTGCTGCTGAAGAAGCGCCTGCTGCTGAAGAAGTGCCTGCTGCTGAAGAAGTTGCTGCTGAAGAAGTTGCTGCTGAAGAAGTTGCTGCTGAAGAAGCGCCTGCTGCTGAAGAAGTTGCTGCTGAAGAAGCGCCTGCTGCTGAAGAAGCGCCTGCTGAAGAAGTTGCTGCTGAAGAAGCGCCTGCTGCTGAAGAAGTGCCTGCTGAAGAAGCACCTGCTGCTGAAGAAGCGCCTGCTGAAGAAGCACCTGCTGCTGAAGAAGCGCCTGCTGAAGAAGCGCCTGCTGAAGAAAAAAAATAACATTCTACTTAATTACGATGAAAAAACAAGATTGTTATTATCTTGGAAAAATCGTATCAAAATTTAGTTTCAAAGGAGAGATCCTATTAAAATTAGATGTTGATGAAATTAACTCGTTAAATTTTAAGAATCTTTTTATTGAAATAGACAACATGCTTGTTCCTTATTCAATAGATAAAATTTCTTTACATAAATCTAGTTTACTGCGAATTAAATTTGATAATATTGATTCTGAAGAAAAAGCAAACAAACTTATTAAAAAAGAATGCTTCATGTCTTTAAAAGATTTACCTAAACTTGAAGGAAAAAAATTCTATTACCATGAAATAATTGGATTTAGAGTTCTTGATGAAAAATTAGGGCATATTGGAAAAGTTATTCAAACAAATCATCAAACTTCTCAGCCCGTTTTAATAATTAATAATAATGGTAGAGAAATCATGGTTCCTCTAGTAGATGAATTTTTAATCGAATTAAAAAGAAAAGAAAAAATAATAACTTTTAATTTACCTGATGGATTAATAGATTTATATTTAGAATAGAAAAAATATGAGTGATAATAATATTAGAATTAATAAATTTTTGAGTCAAGCGGGATTTTGTTCAAGACGTGAAGCTGATCAATATATTATTGATGGCAGAGTAACCATTAATGGAACTATCGCAGTAATAGGTTCTAAAATTAATTTAGATGATGATATTTCAGTTGACGGAGAAAGAATTTCAAAAAAACATATCAAGAAGTTATATCTGATGTTGAATAAACCTAAAGGAATTGTTTGCACTACTGACTCTGGAGTAGAAAAAAGTAATATTATAGATTTCATAAATCATCCTCAAAGAATATTTCCAATTGGAAGACTGGATAAAACCAGTGAAGGTTTAATATTTTTAACTAATGACGGAGATATTGTCAATAAGATATTAAGAGCCAAAAATAAACATGAAAAAGAATATCACGTAACAGTTAACAAGCCTATTAATAGTGAATTTATTAAAAAAATGAGCAGTGGAGTGCCCATTCTTAATACAGTAACTAGAAGATGTAAGGTCAAATATGTAAAAGAATATGAATTTAAAATAATCTTAACTCAAGGTCTAAATAGACAAATAAGAAGAATGTGTGAGCATTTAGGATATAGGGTTAAAAAATTAAAAAGAATTAGAATCATGAATATTGAGTTAGATATTTCAATTGGGGAATGGCGATATTTCACAACTGAAGAGCTTTCAGATTTAAAAAGTCTACTCTCCAATTCCTCAACTAATTATGCATAATAAAAAAAAGATAATTGCAATATTTATATTACAAGTATTTTTTTGTTATTCACAAAACTCCAATAAAGATAATATCCAATTAAAAGAAGTTGTTGTATCAATAACTAAAATAAAAGACAGTCTAAAAAATTCTCCATTTTCAATTTCATCAATAAATTATTCTAAATTTCAATCGACTGCTCAACAATTTTATTTAAGTGAATATATAGAACGAATTCCTGGTCTTTTTATTTCAAATGACAATAATTTCGCTCAAGATTCAAGAGTTTCAATTCGAGGTTTTGGATCACGTGCTAATTTTGGTATTAGAGGAATTAAATTAATTGTTGATGGAGTCCCTGAAACAACCCCTGACGGACAAAGTCAGCTAGATAATTTAAACTTAGAAATAATTAAAAAAATAGAAATTATCAGAGGAACAAGTTCTTCATTATACGGAAATTCTTCAGCTGGGGTCATAAGAATTGAATCCATTTCCGATTTTGATAAGAGTTTTTCAAAAATTGGATATTCATTAGGGTCAAATAATCAAACTAAAAAACAAGTTTTATTTGGTATTAAGAATAAACAAACATACTATACTTTTTTATTGAGTGAAACAAAAAGTGATGGATACAGAGACTTCGGAAATTTCAAAAATTTAAACTTTAACCTAAAAGTTAAAAAAAATATTTCCAAAGACACTTGGTTAGGTTTTAATTTCAATTTAGTAAACAGCCCATATGCTAATGATCCTGGTGGTTTAACAATTCAGGAAGTCGAACAAAACAGAAAACAAGCTAGAGAACGAAATGTTTTATATAAAACCAAAGAAGATATAAATCATTATAAGATAAGCTCAAGCTACAACAAGAAATTAAATGAAAAATTGTCTTTTTCAACCTATGCTTTTATTTCTAAAAGAAATTTTAATGGTAAAATACCTGTAAAAAAAGGGGGAGTAATAGATTTGAAAAGAAATTATTGGGGGGTGGGAGGAAATCTACTTTTAGAATCCAAACTTAAAACTCAAATAGGATTTGATATTGGCAATCAAAATGATTTAAGAAAAAGATACAATAATGAATTAGGAATTATTGGAGATCAAGTTTTAGATCAACATGAAAAGTTCTCAAATCTTGGGGTTTATCTAGTTAATAACTATGATCTAAATCAATTTACATTTAGTTCAGGTTTAAGATATGACACAAACAAAGTTAGTTTAGAAGATTTATATTTATCTGATGGTAATTCTTCAGACATCATAAAATTAAATTCCTTTAATCCAAGTTTTGGTATCAACTATAAAATAAAAAAAAATAGTAGACTATTCGCTAATATAAGCACGGGATTTGAAACACCAACATTGAATGAATTTAGTTCTTCTCCAATAGGCAGTGGATTCAATAAAAAACTTAAATCTCAAAAAACCATAAGTTTTGAATTTGGGTTTTCACTGTTCAATTCTTTCAAGAAATCAAACATAGATATAGTTTATTTTAATTCATTAACAAAAAACGAAGTTTTATCTTATGAAGATGAAAATTTTCCTAATCAAAAGTTCTATAATAATGCTGGAAAATCAAAAAGAAATGGATTTGAAATTTCAGGGTATTTTAACATAAATAAATTTATAAATATCAACGTATCTTATTCAACTGGAAAATATATATTTAAAGAATTTGTCGATAACGGCAGTAACTTTTCTGGAAATAATATTCCTGGAATCCCTAATGACATTTTAACACTTAGCCTGGAATATAAAACTAAGAATGAATTATTATTAAACCTAAACTTTAAATCAATAGGTGACATATATGCAAATAATTCTAACACTGTTCTTATTAATAATTCCAATACTTTAAATATTAAAATAGGAAAAGAATTTCAGTTAAGTAAAACAAGTATATACCCCTTCTTTATTATTAATAATATTTTTGAAAACAACTATTATGATAATATTAGAATAAATGCATTTGGCGGAAGGTATTATGAGCCTGCACCAAAAAGAACTATTTTTGGAGGAATTAAGTTTACATTATAGTTAGCCACAAGCTGTAAAACTATAAATGGAAGAAATTTAGAAAGTATGAAACCATTAATCGTCCTCTTATTAAGTTTTTCAATTTCTTTGGAGGAATAAAAATTACTTTTTAATGATTAAAAAGAAAAAAGTTGTAATTGTTGGGGGAGGAATTAATGGGTTAGTAGCTGCAAACTACCTTTCAAAAGATGGATTTTCTGTTTCCATTATTGAAAGGAACCCAATTGTTGGTGGGGCGTGCACTTTTAGAACAAAAAAAATTGGAGACCAAACCATTGACTTTGCTTATGGGGCTACCGTTTTTGGTATGATGCCAGATTTCATTTTTCAGGAAACAGGTTTATCTAATAATGTAGAAATCTTTGCTCCTAAGCATCCTAAGCTTGTTTATTTTCCAGATTCTAATACTAGTACAAGAATATATCAAAACTATAAAAAACTTGATCAGGAAATAAAAAACAAATGGGGTGAAAGGGGGGACTTAGAAAGTTATAGAAATGATGAAGATAAAATAGTAGATTTTATTAGACAAGGATTCAGATATGGAGAAACCCCCTCAATTGAAAAAGCAAATACTGTTTTGGGAAAAACTCTAACTAATTTATGGATAAATGGAAGTGCTAAAAATCTTTTAGATCATTATTTTACATCTGATAAAACTAAAATATATATGGGAATGACTAGAATTGAAAGTGGATCCTCCTCAATGCATAATAAAGGTACTGCTTTTACTATTCCTCTTATGGATTCAGGATCTGTTTTTAATGGTTATTGGGGATATGTTAAAGGAGGTATCTGGCAAATTACCGAAGAAATCACTAAAATAAATCAAAGCCAAGGGGTAATGTTTTATATGTCTTCCAATATACATTCTATTGACAGTAAAAGAATGAAAGTTACGTTTGAAAAAGAAAAAAAGGATTATGAAATAGATTATGATTATATGATTTTTGCAACAGATCCTATTACTCCATCGAAACTTCTCAATAATTTTAAATTAGAACAAGAATTAGAAAATAAAGACTATTTGGGAACTAGTGGAAAAATTACTGCTTTCTTTAAAAAACCAGTAAAATGGAAGGAATACTCACCATATAAGAATTCTGATTCTGCATTTCGTTTTGTTTTTTCAAATCAAACTTTAAATGAATTTGAAAGCTCCAGTCAAAGAGTAGTTAACAGTTCAGATGATTATGCTCCTAGCTACGTTCAAATTTATGCTGAAGGAGCTGCACAAAGGGTTCTTAAAAACCATGAACCTTTTGATAAGCTAATATTTTTTATAAAAAACATTAAATACAATAAAACAGCTGATCAGTTGCCTTTTATTAAGGAAGAAGTAATGAATTTAATTTTTAAATACATAAAAAATCCAGAGGATTGTGTGTCAACTGAATTTTTATGTCCTAAAGATTTAAATGAAATATTTTATTTTCCAAAAGGAAATATTGATCACATGGCACTTAATGAAAATCAAAATTATAGCCAAAGACATTTTTCTAAAAATGTAAATAAAAGTTTTTACTTGTATGCAGACTATGACAATATTTATTATTGTGGAGCAGGTGCGTATCCATGTGGAAGTGTTGCTGGAACGGCAGGTTATATGTGTGCTAAACAATTAAAAAGGTCAATTAATCAATAATATTTGTTATTTAAATTATTAAATTAGAGCAACTTCTAAACTAATTTAATATGTTCAATAAATTTTTTCACTTATCAACAATCATTATTTCTTTTTTCCTTTTAAGTTCTTGTGAGGTTAAAAATACTGATCCAGTAAAAATTATTAAAATTTCAACTGACCATGGAGAATTTAATGTGTGGACTAAACGTATTGGTAACAATCCAACTAAAAAAGTTCTATTATTACATGGTGGCCCTGGAGCAAATCATCAATATTTTAAAATATTTGATTCTTATTTTCCTAATGAAGATATAGAATATTATTACTATGATCAACTTGGGTCAACATTAAGTGATAATCCTCAAATTGAAGATTTATGGACCATAGAACATTATGTTGAAGAAGTAGAACAAGTCCGAAAGGCTTTAGGAATGAATAAAGATAATTTCATATTACTTGGTCATTCTTGGGGTGGTATTTTAGGAATTGAATATTCATTCAAATATCAAGAAAATCTAAAAGCATTAATAGTTTCTAATATGGTTCCATCAGTTCCTGATTATAATGATTATGCTAAAAATGTCTTAGCTCTTCAACTTGATCCAGAAGTCCTAAAAGAAATCCGATCATACGAAGCTGTGGAAGATTATACCAATGAAACTTATCTTAAGTTAATTCATGATAATTATTATCCTGAACATGTTTTAAGAATGCCTGCCGAAGATTGGCCAGAAGATGTGTCCAATGCATTTGCAGAACTTAATTTTCCCATATACTTAAAAATGCAAGGCCCATCTGAATTTGGAATAGTTGGTAATGCTAGCTTAAAAGATTGGGATGTAACTGGTGCATTAAATAAATTAGAAATTCCTTTTCTTTCTATTGGGGCAGAACACGATACAATGGATCCAAAACAAATGAAATGGATGGCAAACGAAGTGCAAAATGGTTCATATCTACATTGCCCAAATGGAAGTCATATGGCAATGTGGGATGACACGGAAAATTATTTTAAAGGATTAATTGAATTTATTAATCAGCTATAATCAAGTTATGTTAGAATTTTATTTAAAAAAAATAAAATATTTAATTCTTTTTATTACTGTCTTTTTGTTATTTAACTCATGTCAAAATAAAAATGATTCTCCGAATATATTTTTAATAACATTAGATGGTGTTAGATGGCAAGAAGTCTTTTATGGAATTGATACTGTATTAGTAAATAATCCTAAATTAACTAGCGAAAAAAATTTTTTATTAGAGAATTTTGATGATTCAAATTCTGAATCTAAAAGAAAAAAGCTAATGCCATTTTTTTGGAATGAAATTTTTGAAAACGGAAAGCTATATGGAGATTTAAATCAAAACTCTTATTTCTCTATAACTAACAACAAAATTTTTTCATATCCAGGATATAATGAGATTTTGACTGGATCTGCCGACTCTTTAATAAATAGCAATAGTAAGATTTATAATAAAAATGTAACTGTCTTAGAGAAACTTAATAATTATAGCTTATACAAAAATAGAGTTGCTGCTTTTTGTAGCTGGGATGTTTTTCCTTTTATAATAAATGATAAAAGAAGTGGAGTCCCTGTTAATGCTGGCTACATGCCAGCTACTTCTCCAAACTTGTCAGAAATCGAAAAGTTTATTAATTCTAATCAAAGAAGAGCTCCTGTGATATGGGAAAGTGTAAGACTAGATGTTTTTACTCATAATTTAGCTCTTGAATATGTTAAAAAAGAAAAACCAAAAGTACTATATCTTGCCTATGGAGAAACAGATGATTTTGCCCATATGGGTGATTATGATCAGTATATAAAAGCATTACATAATAATGATAAAATGATTAGTGAGTTATGGTCATTTATTCAATCACATAAATTTTACAAAGACAATACTTTTTTGATTATAACTACTGATCACGGAAGAGGAATTGAAGAAAAATGGTCTGGGCATGGAAATTCTAAATCAACATGGGCTGCTATACTTGGGCCAAATTTAAACGAAAAAGGCATTATTAAAGACTCTCAAAATTTTACAAATCAAATAGCTCCAACAATTGAAAAAATAACTGGAATTTCCACCAATAATCATAACAGCATAAAACTATAATATCATGAAAAAAATTATCCTATTTATAAGCTTAATATTTATCAGTTTTAATTCTTACAGCCAAAAAGATCCTCAGCAGATGGGTAGGGAAATTGCTAAATATTTATTTGATAATGGATTTGACAGGGATGAACTTAGAGAAACTGTAGAGCTTGTCAGAAATATGTCAAAAGAAATCTTTGAAAAAAAGAAACTATCCAAAAAAACAAAGAAAAAGATTAAAAGTCATTCATTTTCCGATGAACAAGTTGAGATATTAAAATCTTTATCTCAAAAAATGTCAAAAATCATTGGTTCAGACCAAAAAAAGAAAGAGATGGGAGATAATAAATCAGAGAATTTTAATCAGAGAAAAAATTTAAGTTCAAGAAATAATGGTCGAAATTTCTCAGGAGGACAAAGACAAGGCCCCCCAAGTAATAGACAAGGAACTCCAAGATCGGAAGCAGGAAATCCTGTTTTTGAAAAGCTTATGCAATACATTAGAGAACAAGGCGTAAGTAGAGAAAATATCAGAGATGTCATGAGCTCTGTTCGACAAATAAGCCAAAAATATAAGTCTGCTGTTGATAGATCTAATTTTAAACCTTCTGATGATACACTAAAAAGCTTATCAGATGCTGGATTATCAAATGAATCAATTTCAATCATAGTAGAAATAATTAAGGTTCTATAGGCGGG
>Ga0066606_10001523_pt1 | contig 14145 bp, 9 predicted proteins | sample SaaInlV_DNA_100m_FD_60386 | JGI IMG/M metagenome (GOLD analysis project Ga0066606, IMG submission 60386) | Marine microbial communities from expanding oxygen minimum zones in the Saanich Inlet - SI075_LV_DNA_100m | ecosystem: Environmental > Aquatic > Marine > Unclassified | place: British... | reverse complement strand
GCTGGGTACTTGGCGGGGGTGCCGCGTCGCTCGTTAAGCATCTTGCTGAGTTCTTCGCCAATGAACTTATCTTCGCGTCGCATGACTCGGTGGGCTTGCCCTGCTGTGGAGGGCAACAAGGGCACCACGCCCCAAACCGAATTACCACTCAGGAAGGCAAGGTTGACCCCTGCGTCCCTGGCCGCGCCAACGTGGTCGAACATCTCCCGCGTCCAATACTCATCGTGTCCCACGGAGATAAAACCTTTCGCCCGCAGCAGTCCCGGTCCATCCGTGTGCGTATCCACATTGGAGATATACGACACATCGTAGCCCTGCTGCTCGATCCAGTAGGACAGAGTAAACTCCCAAAGCAGGAACTCACCCGACCCCACGGAGGAAGCCCTATCGACAAGGTGGTCCTGGCAAAAATTGGCGTACGGACGGTCAAAACTCACCCACCCGGTATCGTTCGCATCGGTGCTCCACTTCTTTCTTCCCAGATGTCCCGTATAGCCATTCGCGTCGTTGTGGTAAAGGGACCACTCGTTCGTAGGCCAGCTATTGTAGCAGGCCCAGGTCATGTCGCTGCACTGGAAAAGCAGATCGCAGGCCCTGTCGTCGCGGACAATAAAAATGACGTAGCTCTGCACGCCCCCTTTTTTCGCGGTGAGTTTGCCCAGATAGACGCCGCTCAGCCAATCGTCGGGAATTTCAAATTCCACCGACGGTTCCCATTGGCATTCGCGCAGACGGTTTTCACCTATCTCCGGATCGTCCTGGGTTTTGCCCTGTATGGCATCAAAGCGCTTCACGGAACGCCCGCCGGTCCCGCCGTAATACCCCGTACGGAAAATTTCCAGACTGTATTCCGACACTGGATTCGTGCTCACCATGACCTTGAGTGTGTCGCCAACGCTCACACTCGTCGCGGAGCAGTAGCCCTCGATGCGCGGGGACCGCCACAGCTCCACGGGCTCTTTGGCAGTGATGTCGGTCTTGGTAAGTATCCAGTCGCGCGTGCCGGGCTTGGCGTTTTCACTCTGGATCAGATCCCGCCCGAGCGCACTGAAACGCTTTGAGGGAGCAGGGGCTTCCTGCGCTCCGTAGGCGCCCGTCGCCAGGGCCAGGCTTACGGCGGTCATGCCTTTGAGTGCATCCCGCCGATTCAAGCTGCGCTTAGATTCGCTCGGTTCATTCATTACAATTTCGTTTTCGTTGTTCATGCTGGTACTCCTACAACTGGAATACAGCGCCCTTCGTCCAAGCGATCTGCTTTGAGCGAACGAGCGCTATCAAGCGTCGCCTTCAACCCCTTGTTGTCTTACCCTCTTTTCTTGAGGTATCATCTTTATTTGCTCAATAAGCCACTTCGTGAAGCCCAGTACGGAGTGTGGATCCGTTTCCGGGCCGACAGGGCGACCACGGCCATCTGCGTGGGGGAACGTATTGAGATAATAGTGCATCCTGTGGTGGTGTTTTGGCAGTCCAGCCTTCCAGAATTTCTGTAACCAGTCTCTTTCTACAAACTCGTAGTACACCTCCCCTTTCCAGCGTATTGGGCCGTAATAGAAGATGTATTCCTTGTTCTGGTCGAGCGTCCACTCAGCGCCCTTGATTATTTTCTCGGGTTTACCCCATCCTGTTTCCAGCGGCCAGTGGCGGTTGAATTGGTGGCATTCGTAGGCTATTCCTTCAACCTTATCCATAATCGGCTGGAAGCGTTGGTCGGTGGCGAAGAATGAAGGTTCCTGGACCATCTGGATCAGTTTGTAATTATCATGCTTAAGGATGTTCTGTTTGTGGGCCTTCTTAAACATGGCTCGTATATCATCAATGTCCTGCTCATATAGAATACGGGTGTCTTCCTTGAACGGACCGGGTTTCGCACTCTTGTGTCCCCGCTGAATCGCAAGATCGTACTCGCGGCAGAGCAAGATATGTTCAACAACGGCACCGTTGGATTCCCAGTCGCGAATCGTTTTGATCAGTAGGTTCTTTTCCGGATCGAGATCATCACGAGCCTCGCTAAGTCCCCAGTAGTGTTCAAAGAAGACCCGCTTGGTCTTAAAGTCACCGTCCAGCCATCCTTTGATAATATCCAGGTGGTCGGCGACGAAGGGGTAATGGCCTTGCTGTTCATCAAAAGTAGGGGTGCCTGCCCAGGATCCCCCGTGATTGTGGCCGTGGTCCATTTCTGCAGTCCGAGGCAAGGGGCGCAGTCCCACCAGGCCATGGGTTGGGCTTCCTTCTTCAGATTCGGCATTTGAGAGAAAAGATGTGAGCATCATAAGAGATACAACCATTGCCCAGTTTAATTTCATGCCTATAAGCCAGCTAGTTTTTTATGCAGAATAAATCCCCAATAGCCCAACAAGCGTGGACCTTCATCGCCCAATCCACGTCGCGACGCGCTAATCAGACTTCTACATAATGTCGGTGAGGGCCCAGGCGATGAGGCCAAAAGTGACCAGTTGGGGTCTTTGTCGATCGTCCAACAGATAATGGGTCGGGAGGATGCCTTCGCCGGTTTGGGCGTAAGCGGTGTAGGTGCCCGAATCAAGATCGATAGGCCCCTCATCAATCAGGCTTTGATTGGCGCGCAGCACGGACAGGTCTTGCAGCATGTCGAATGCGCTGGGAAGGGCTAAAGCATTGCGCAGCAAGAGATGCGGCAGGCTCCAGTGGCTCAGAAGCGTATTGGAAGCCTGGTACTCATAAGCCCCGTCTTGGGACTGGATATGGCCGTTTTTGTTTTGCCCGACTTCGCGCAGTATTGAAATAGGAACCGGATTGCCATCGGCATCTTCGCGGTGTGTATTCAGCGTCCAGGATTGGAGTGTATCGTTGAGATCGCAGGTTAATTCGGCGTTGAGCTGGGTTGCTTGGCCACCAATATGTGTTTTCTGCTGGATGTGATACAGAGTAGCGGACGGCGTTGATTGGCGCCTGATCGTGAGTGACCCGTAAACTGTGTTCGGTGCAGGGGGCGGTGTGCGGGGGCCGAAGGTCCAGTTGAGAATGTCATAGGTGAGCGTGGCATTGTCGAGGTCCGAGACGGCTTTCTGCACGGGCGTGAAGCGCGTGAGAAGTTCACGGATGGGCTTAACGGCATGAGGGCCAGTAGCAGTGTCGATAGGCATGGGGTTAGGCCTCGTTGAGGACTGAGGTGTACCAGTCGGTGTATTCGCGGTACAGGTTGCCGCGCGCCAAATCCATTTCTTCTACATTGTCGGGCTCGGGGTACATTTCAATTTGGGCGATGTATGCGCGGAAGTGCGCTCGATGACGGGCAAGGGTTTCCGCATGGTCTGGATCATTGGCCAGATCGCGGATTTCAAGGGGGTCATTTTGCAGGTCATAGAGCCGGGTGTGGTCGGTGAATATAATGCTTTTGTAGCGCTCTTCGACGATGGCGGCTGAAAGCGGGCCGATGGATGTTTCTCCGACGATATAATCGCGCCAGGGGCCGTTGCTTTGTTCAAAGAGGGGCCGCATAGATTTAGCTATAGTGGTTTTGGGCAAAGGGGAGGCACCTGCATAGTCGCAGATGGTGGCGGCAATATCCACGCTTGAGATGAGGTGGTCACTGTCCTGGACATGGGCGGGGATATGACCGGGCCACCAGGCTATGGTAGGCACGCGAAAGGCTTCTTCTTCGAGGAAGCCTTTGCTGACGTTGGCGTGGAACCCTGCACCGTCGCCATGGTCAGAGGCAAAGATGACGAGGGTGTTCTCTGCATAAGGAGAAGCACGCAGCGCGTCCATGACGCGGCCGATTTCCGCATCGACCATTTCGACCATGCGATGATACTGATAGATGTAATATTGCCAATCCCGTCGGGACCAATCGCGTATAGCAGGTTGCCCGTTTTCGGCATAGGCGTCGTTGAAGTTGTCCGGTAAGGGGGGCAGGTCGCTTTCAATGGCCGGTGCAAAGGCGTACTTACCAGGGCCTCCATCTGGCAGGGCAGGGAAGCAACAGTCGTGCGGGTTGAGAAAGCCGACGTTTAAGAAAAACGGTTGGTCATCTGTTCTGTTTTGGAGATATGCAACGGCCGACCGCGCGACGTTGCCATCGTTGATTTCGCCCATGCCATGCTCGGGTTGCAGGACCTCAAAGCTTTCGTGCAGCTCGCGTCCTGAGACATGCCATTTGCCGGTGTATACACAGTCATACTGTTCACGCCGCAGCCACTGACCCAGATCGGGTATATCGGGATCGATGGGATAGCCGTTAACGACGACACCGTGTTCTTTGGACATGCGCCCCGTGTACCAACAGGCGCGTGCAGGGCAGCACTGAGGCATGGCACAGTAGGCTTTGCTAAAGGTGTAACCTTCGCGCACAAGACGATCCATGGCCGGTGTGTTGAGCTGGTCATGGCCGAGTGCCGAAATCATATCGGCGTGCATTTGATCGACGTGGATGAAGAGGATATTGGGTTTCATTATTTTATACTCGCGCGACGCGCCTGCAAGGCGATGCGAAATTCTTCATCGGCGACCTGGGGTAAGACGCCGTCCCGGTGCCCCGGCTGGTAGCGGTCGCTGACCTGATCCCCCGTTTCGAAAGGATCACTGGTGCGCTGCAACCAGGCGTCGACTTTTTCCTGTAGCTTCTGCTGTAAGGCCACGATCTCGGGGCTATCCCTGGCCGCCCAACTGATGAGATTATTGCGCTGGAAAGGGTCCTGCTTATTATCGAACAGGCACCAGGGCCCCTCCCGGGTGACGGCATAGGTGTGGTCGCGCGTTACCACGCCGCGAAAGGGCGGGCTATGGATGATTTTCACATCCACGGGAAAATTGATCCATACGCTGTCCTGGGCCCGGCGCTCGTCACCCAGGATAAACAGCGCCAGATCTTCTCCCTCGGCCTGTGGCGGGATCTCGACCCCGCTCAACGCTAGCAGACTCGGCATGAGGTCTACCAGGCTTATTGGTCCGTCGCTACAGCGCCCGGCGGAGATCCGGCCGGGCCAGCGCATGATCAACGGGACGCCCGTCGACTCCTTGTAGGGCTGGCTCTTGAAATACTGCCCGTGGCTGCCCAGCATATCGCCGTGGTCGGAGCCGAATACCACGATCGTCGTCTCCGCCAATCTCTTCTCGGGTGCCCTCGGGTCCGGCGTTTCGTCCAGGAATTGCAACAGGCGGCCAAGTTGCCCGTCCAGCGCCGTGATATGGGCATAATAGCCGGCCAGCATTTTGCGCTTGGCCACTTTGACCTCGCCCGGCTCATAGGGCGAATTATTGGGCAGATACTCTATATCCTCCCACCGGTACTTCTCGGCGTGCTCTGCGGGCATTTCCTGGTAGGGATCGTGCGGTGTCCCCCAGGAAAGCGTCAAAAAAAACGGCGCCTTTTCACCCGCCTTGCGCTCGAGATAAGCCAGGGCCAGGTCTGTCTGGACGACGGGCTCGTACCCTTCCACCCATTTTATGCGGGGATCGTCGTCTTCGTAATAGAACGATTCCATATAGCTGTGCGTACAATTGGCTACGGCCCAATAATCGTCAAAACCCAGCCGCCTATCTCCCGGTGGGATGAACGCGGTCCGCGCCCCTCCGTCCATATGCCATTTGCCGATATAACCACACTTATACCCCGCGTCAGTGAGTCCGGCCGCCCAAGTGCAAGTCCCCAGCTTCACCTGTTTTTCGTTGTTGACCAACTCGTGCGACAACACGTGCAATCCGGTGAATATGGTCGCCCTGGCCGGGGCGCAAGCCGGCGTATTGGATATGGCATTGGTAAACCGGGTACCCTGGCTGGCCAGGCGGTCGAGATTGGGCGTATGCACATTCTCGACACCAGTACACCCCATGGCCGTACTGCGCATCTGATCGGTCAATACAAAGAGTATATTGGGTTTATCCACTATTCAGGTTCCAGTAAAGAGTGCGTCCAATGCCATATCAGTCTTCCCCTATCAATCATTAAGGTATCGTTCAGGCGGACAATAAACCTTAACTCAACAGCCAATTACGAGCATTATCTCGCCAATGAAATCGGGTATTTCCGCACAGGCTACGACGTCCACCGGACCCGCCGCGGCGCCCGCCGTTGTTGCGGGCAGTCAGCGAAATCTATGCGCGGGTCCTCGCTGGCGATATGCGGGCAATCGAGCGGCTGGTCCGCTTCCAAAGTATAGGAAATTCAAACGCCCTCTTCCAAGTTATTCCGACACTCAGGCATCGGCCAGAGAGCGCACACCGGCGAGTATTGAGGCGTCATGGAGAACCGATGCAACCATCAGGAGGTCGGGACTGGGGTCCAAAAACCCGGATTTGGACCGGGCAACGAGCTAAGCCCGATGAGGGCCTACCGGGCAGACACAGAAGGGCCCTTCCGATCGCTTAGCGCAACGATCGGCGGACGACAAAAACGCAATAGCCTAGCTCAATAAACCAGATCCAATTCGCGCTGTGGCGGAGGACGAGCCGTTGCGATAGCCGGAGGTGCGGCCGCTAAACCAACCCCGCTCAAATAGCGGCCTATCGAGGCCGGATCGCTCAGCACCGCTACCAGACCAAGTCGGCCACCACAGCTCGGACAACGCATCACATCCACGGCGAAAACCCGCGCCAATAAAGAGGCCCAACCTAAGCGACGACAAGAGGGGGAATCCGTAGAGCCCCCCACCGATTAAGCGTCCGGCAACACCGAACAACTCGGCACCACCAAACGACGAAATCCGGCATTGGGCGCCAGGACACCGTGATAACGCACCAGGTTGAGCCGGGGCGGAGGTACCAGCGCAGCCAACTTCTCGATCAGTTCGCTGAAGTCGTCTAATTGCGAGACGTCGTCGTATTCGCCGGGGGCGATGACGCCATCAAGCTGGAGGGTGCGGCCCTGATAGACACGGACCTCCTTGGGCCAGGACGCGCTCGGCGCAGAAGGCCAACGGCACCGCCACTGTGAAAATTATCAGTAGTCGAAAACGGGCCACGTATTTTGTAGAAGAACGAGCCATAACCGTCCTTTCGTCAGTTCATAAATTAGTCATTCTTCAGATATTTTGAGGCGTCGTTGTCTTCTGAAAGGTTGCCCCAGTCTGCAAGGAGTCTGCGATGCTCAGTCAGTACGTCCTGGAATTTGGGATCATCAACAAGGTTTTGCATTTCACCAGGGTCGTTCTCCATATCAACCAGTGACTCATTCCCGTACGCGTGATCGTAGGCGCAATACTTGTATTGCTGACTTCGGATCATTCGGGTCCAGTGATTTTCTGACGCCACATAGGTACGCCAGTCGTCCACACGCCTGTCCTCTGCCAGCGGGCGCAGGCTCACACCAAGAAGATGATCAGGCTGCTTGATGCCTGCGTAGTCGCAGATAGTTGGCAGGATATCGAGTCCGGATGAGACCAGATGCGCCTGGTCCGTACGGCCACCTGGAACGCCTCCCAGGTGTTTGAGGATAAGGGGAACACCTACCGATTCTTCATAGAAGACACCCTTGGATGCCAGTCTGTGGCTGGCATCCATATTGCCGTGGTCACTGGTGAAAATCACAACAGTGTCTTCTTCGAGTCCGGCTTGCTGCAAACCCTCGAGAATGTCGCCGATGTGGCGATCGACCTTTTCAGTCAGTCGATGATAGATCCACCGATTGATTCGCCATGCCTTCTCGTCATATTCCTTGCGCATCGTGATAGCGGGCGTTGGCGCATTGGGATCCAGGTGTGCTTCAATCGCGGCAGGCTCATTCTGCTGTATCGCGTAGTTGTCAGGAAGTGGAGGAAGCTCATCCATAGCAAGAGAGGACGCCTCCTTATGTAAGGCCAACACGCCGTGCCTATCTTGGCCATTGCGAGCAAGGTGAGCAAAGCAGATATCGTGGGGGTTAATGAATGATGCTACGGCAAAGAAGGGTTTGTCCCTCTTCTTCTTCATGAACTGGAGACAGGCCGCAGGCAGTTCTTCACGATCATCCCGAAAATATTCGTCATAACCTGCATTCTCCGGGGCCAGCGGGGCACACATATGCACTTTTCCGCCGTAGAACGTATCGTAGCCGGCGCACTTCATGATCTTGCCCATCGAATTATCGTGCACTTCAGGCGGGAGTTGCTCGATCTCCATGCCAGGACCATTGTTGCCCGCACCGAGGCGGCAGGACATGACGCCTGTGGCCATGCTGGTGCGGCTTGCGACACATACGGGATTTGTAGCGTATGCCATCTCAAAACGAATGCCATCTCGTGCCAGGCGATCCATCGCCGGCGTCCCCAACCACTTATTACCCGTGCAGCTCATCATGCCCGCGTGCTGTTGATCTGTCATGATGAACAGGATATTTGGTGTCTGGCCGTTTCGATTCAAGCTCTCCTCCTTAAACATCATTGGATAAACCGTTAGAACACATTCTTCATGCGATCCTACATCGTTAGCGGGTTCCAGTCCTGCCGCTCGAATTCAGTATGGCAGCGCGCGTAATCCCGCGAGGCCAGACGGATTTCTTCCAGGCAGGCTTCTTCCAATTCCGCCGCGTGCGGCGCGGCGTTGCCGTCTGCAGCTAGGTTCTTGAATTCGTGCGGATCTTCGGCGATGTGATACAATTCCCGGCCGTGCGGCCCCTCGATCAATTTCCAGTCGCGGGAACGGATCGCAGAATGCACCGAGCCCTCCCACAGGAATTCCGTCAGCGTCGCGCGCCGTTCGCGCGCCAGGGGTTTTCCTGCAAACAGCGGCTTCAGGCTGATGCCCGGCAAGCTGTAGCCGCCGTCCAATCCGGCGAAGTCCAGCAGCGTGGGCAGCAAGTCCACGAGGTTCACCAACGCGTCGCTGGTCGTGCCGCACGCGCCTTCGTAGCCTTTGGGCGGCTTGACGATCAACGGCACGCGAATGGCGGGGTCGTAGAGACTGTACTTGCTGAACGCCGCCGGACCGCGCGCGCCGAGCAACTCGCCGTGATCGGACATCATCACGACCAGCGTTTCGTCGTATACACCTTCGTCCTTGAGCGCCTGGATCACCCGCGCGTGGCAGGCATCAACGGCGGTGACACAAGCCATGTAGTTGGCGATTACGACGCGCAATTCTTCGCGAGTAAGCCCTTCGTATCGAGCGTAAGCGCCTTCATCGGCGAGGCCCGCGGGCGGTGCGGGCGGCAACTCGATAGACGCCGGGTCATAGAGGTCGGCATAGTCGGACGGTACAGCGTGGGGCGCGTGCGGTCCGGGAAAGCTGGTCATCAGGAAGAACGGCCCACCGGCTTGTTTGCGCACCCAGGTCGCGGCCTGCTCGCCGAGCCATCCGTCGCTCGTCTGGCTCAAGGACAGCGGCAACGCGTATCCCTTGAAGGCCGCCGCGCAATCGTCCCCGCCCTTACCGACGCCGTAAGCCTGGCGCACCGCGCCCGCTTGCCGGACGATATCGGGATGCTCCCTGACGAAGTGGATGTCGATCTCTTCGCCGGTCTCGTTGAAGTGTGCGGCGCGATAGTCGTAGCCGAAGTAGCTCCCACGCGACACCGGCGCATGATACGGAAACCAGTGCATCTTCCCGATCGCGGCCGTGCGATGCCCGGAGTCCTTGAAGGCACGCGCCATGGTCACAGAAGGAATCGCCTCCAGCGGCATGCAGTGGCCGTTGGTGTAGATGCCGGTTTGAAAGGCGTAAAGACCATGGCTGATGGCGTGGCGGCTGGGCAAACACGGCGTGACCGCACAAACGGCCTGTTCGAAGCGAATACCGTCGGCGGCCAACGCGTCGGCGGCGGGCGTCTGCAATAGTGGAAAGCCGGCGCACCCGAGGACATGGTGGGCGTGCTGATCGTTCAGAAGGATCACTACATTCATGGGAAGGGGCTCCTGGGGACTCCGTTTGTTTGACCTGAGTGGATAGATCGATCTAATAATTCATCATATGCTGCACGCACAACCAGGTCTTTATTTTGGGTGGTTCCCTAAGGGGAACGTCTCGGAACGTCGTGGGATGCTTCCAGGATTTCCTTGATCCTTGCGGTAATCTCCGGATGATGCCCGGACAGATCCTCTTGCTCGCCGACATCGTTCTTTAGGTCGTACAGTTCCAGCGCGCCCTCTTCCCCTTCCGGACGCACCCCTTTCCAATCCCCCATGCGCACGGCCTGCTTCTCCTGAAACTCCCAGTACAGGGACGCGTGCTTTTCCTGCTCGTCCGGCCGACCGAGCAGACTGGGCACCATCGAGAGGCCATCGATCTCTTCCGGCGCGTCGGTGCCGGCAAGTTCGGCGCATGTCGGCAGGATATCCCAGAAGGCCGAGACGTGATTGCTTGTGGTGTCCGCTTCGATCCTCCCAGGCCAACGGGCGATCAAGGGAATGCGGATGCCGCCTTCATACAGGTCGCGTTTTATGCCGCGCAAGGGGCCGCTGCCATTAAAAAAATAGGGGTCTGCCCCGCCTTCCCTGTGCGGACCATTGTCGCTGGTGAATATCACCAGGGTGTCGCGGTCGAGGCCGAGTCCCTCAAGCTTTGCCAGCAGTCGGCCAACGTCCCGGTCCAGGCGGGAAATCATGCCTGCAAATGCGGCTTTAGGGGTCTCCTGAGTGTTGTAGACGCCCGGGCTCCATTGCTGCTTTTGCTCGAAGGGTTTTTCCGGAAACTTCCCCAGGTAGGAATTCTGTGAGTCCTCTGGAACCGTCAATTCCGCATGCGGCAGGGTATAGGCCAGGTAGAGGAAGAAGGGGCGATCCCGCTCCCGTTCGATATACTCTAGGGCTTCCTCGGTAAACAGGTCGTGGGAATACTGATCACCCCGTCCGTTGCGATTGCCTTCGAGCACAACCTTTTGCCCATTGCGCCACAGGTAGTCTGGATAGTGATTATGGGCGTGGGACGAGTGCAGAAAACCAAACGAATAATCAAAACCATGGTGATTGGGGATGCCCTCGGCATCCGGTCCGGCCATGTCCCACTTGCCGATGACCGCCGTGGAATATCCCGCCTGTTTGAGCACTTCGGCGACCGTCACATCGGATGGTCCCAGCGGCATTGCGCCATAGGGCCCTTCATTGTCGCGCACTGCGGTGTGCCCCGTGTGCAAACCCGTCATAAGCGCACACCGCGACGGGGCGCACACCGTGCTGCCAGAGTAGTGCTGAGTAAATCGCATGCCCTCTGCCGCCATGCGATCGATGTTTGGCGTTTCAAAATGCTTCTGGCCATAGCACCCAAGGTCGCCGTAGCCGAGATCATCGGCCAGGATATAAACGATGTTCGGGGTCTCTATCATCTTCGATAAATCTCCTCAGTTTTGTCCTTTATTTTTACCCGCCGGAAGCAATAAAGCGTTGAAACAGGTTGTGAGTGATTTGCTCGACGCGCTTGTCCGGGCCTTGCTGAGTTACCCCATGCCTTGATGGATTGACGTGTCCAGGGGGGCTGGACAAACCATTGGCCCACCAGATGCTGGCGCCGTTGAACACGATGTTGCCTTCTGGCCCGTCGTAGATCGTGGCGGCGTAATGGCCCGGATTCTTGCCGTTGGTCAATGTTTCGCCTTCAGCAACGACTTGCATTCCGGGCAGGTCCATCGCAGGGGCACCGTGCCACTCCCAGCCAACGAGGCCTTTGACCGAATCCCCCTTCTTCATTCCCGTCCCCTTAAACAACCAATGCTCCGGCATGGCGCATGTCCAATCGCCAGATCCCAAGAAAGGAGCAGTCGGCCGCGCCCCCATCAATTGGGCGCCATCGGGGCCCATGTTGGGAGTAAACCCTTCTTTATTGATCATTCTTTGGGGGGGCTTACGTCCTTCTTCGTAGGGCATGAACCAACCTTCACGTCGCAAAGCGCGGTTTGGAGCGCCTTTCCCGGAAGGCAGCAATGGCACCACACCAAGAACTGAATTGGCGCTCAAAAATGCCAGGTTAATCCCTTTATCACGGGCTTTGAGCACGTTGTCGTACATGTCCAAGGTCCAGTATTCGTCGTGCCCCACCGAGATAAACCCTTTGGTGCGCAGCAAGCCGGCCGGATCGGCGTGCGTGTCGACATTGGAGATGTAGGAAACATCGTAACCGTGCTGCTCCAGCCAGAAAGCCAATGGGAATTCCCAGGGCAGGTATTCACCCGAACCACCTGATTTTTCGATCTTGTTGACCGGGTGGGTGAACAAGGCGTACGGCCGGTCGAAGCTCACCGTCCCGCTGGGCACGCCGGTGCTGGAATAGCCTTCATGCTTTGTATAGATCGAGTAGTCGGTGGGCCAGCGGTTGTAGGCGGCCCACGTCAATTCGCTGCATTGAAACAGCAGATCACAGGGGCGGTCATCGCGGACGATGAAGATGACGTAGCTCTGCAGGTTTTCTTTCTCGGCGGTCAGCTTTCCCAGGTAGACGCCGCTCAGCCAATCGTCGGGAATCTCGAATTCCACGGAGGGTTCCCACTGGCATTCGCGCAGGTAGTTTTCACCGATGGGAGGGTCCGGCTGCGAGGCGCCTTTCAGCGAGTCAAATCGCTTGACCAGCCGGGCCCCGTCTCCATTGTAGTAGCCTGTTCGAAAGATCTCCAGTGTGAACGCGGACACCGGGTTCGTGCTGACCATAATCTGCAGTTTCTCGCCGGCACGAATGCTGTTCGCCGAGCAATACCCTTCAATCCACGGGCAACGTCCGTTGGCCAAGTGGGGAGTGATCTTCCCGGGGGTTTGGCGCGTGTTGGTAAGCATCCAGTCGCGCGTGCCAGGTTTCGCGTTTTCACGCTGGATCAGATCTCGCCCAGGCGAACTGGAACGCGGTGAGGGAGCGGATTCTTTCGGCGCTCCATACGCTCCAACCGCAAGGCCCAGGCTAACTGCTGCCACGCCTTTGAGCGCATCACGGCGATTCAAGCCGCGCTTAGATTCACTCGATTCGTTTATGCTATTTTCGTTGTTCATTATAGCCTTCCTATGGCGTGTGTCGCGTTCCTAAGATGAGGCCAAAATCAAACCCAGGTCCTCGGATCGGGCACGGCCTCCCAGTTGCCCGAACGCACCGACTGCACCCCCGCAATACCAGGCAACGTCATGTCGAGCGCCGACATCAAATCCACCGATGGCTGTGTGCCATTTTGGATCGACGCCACAAAATTCAGGACAATCTGTATACTCGTCTTGCCGTGTCCACGCCCCAAACTTTCACCAAACTCCGATAGGTCCGGGTGTTCGCAGACTTCGCGAGTCGTCTGCTTGTCACCACCCTGTGAATAATGACATACGGTGCGCGCTTCGCTAAACCGGCCCGTCTCAAAGTAGCCTTGATCGCCGTGAAAACTCAGAAAATGGCCTATCTCACGTACATTTTGAAATGAGTTGCTCAACCGAAATATCCCACCTTTCTCCGTGCGAAACATCGCGGTCTGAATCCAATCTGTCTCGTATCCACCCGTAAACTCGGCACGCCCTGAAGCAGCAAACCCCATCGCTTCAGTAAAACGGTCACCCGTCATATGCAAATAAGGCGATGTGCCATGCGTCGGATACTGCAGAGCGTGTAGACTGTTTCGCCATGTAGGACTGCCATCAGGATTCCGTCTGAGCCCTTCCACGTCATGATAATACTCGGCCTCAGCATAATAAATCTGCCCCCAAGCCCCGTTTCCGTACAGCTCATGGGCACGTACCACAGCAGGCTCATAAACCCAATTCTCTGCCATCATATAGATGCGATCGCTTTGAGACGCGGCTTCAACCAGAGACCTGGCTTCTTCCATCTGCAGAACCGCAGGCACAGCGCACAGCACATGTTTACCGGCTTTTATCGCTTTAATCGATTGCTCTGCGTGAAGTGGTGCGGGTGTAAAAAGGGCGATGGCATCAATCTGCTCATCACTTACGAACTCTTCAAACGATTCGTAAAGCGATTCTACGCCCAACTGCTCACCTGCCTGATCGCGTTTTTCTCCATCCAAATCACAAATCGCAACCAAATCTGTCTCATCATAAGCATCAAATACCTGCGCCCATGACATGCCAAAACGTAAACCAGCAACACCGATATTCATTCCAGACTCCCTACTCAAGTTGTGCTGTAAAAGATTATATAAGAGACCATGCCCAGTATATGCGACACAATTTGCCGAGGTCATCGCCGGAGTGTGGTTTCAACTCTGAAGTGCACGTTTAGTGTTTATGGTTTACCGTGTTGAAAGACCTCGTTTGGTGATCGAAATTCCAGTATTTTTCT
>Ga0066606_10001522_pt1 | contig 14146 bp, 10 predicted proteins | sample SaaInlV_DNA_100m_FD_60386 | JGI IMG/M metagenome (GOLD analysis project Ga0066606, IMG submission 60386) | Marine microbial communities from expanding oxygen minimum zones in the Saanich Inlet - SI075_LV_DNA_100m | ecosystem: Environmental > Aquatic > Marine > Unclassified | place: British... | reverse complement strand
CTCGCGGAGTTCAAGGCCTTGTCCCACACCCAGCGCGAGTTGGTTATCCAGTCGTTCGAGAAACTGACCAACATGTCGCAAGGCGAGCGAGCCGGGTTCTTCCGCAACACCGAGCGGTGGAACGACATGAACGAGGGCGAGCGCAAAAAGTGGAGGACACTCGTGACGCGGATGCCGCCGTTGCCGCCGGGCTTCGGGAAACAGGCTGCGCCCCCGCTGCCGCCCGGCTTGGTGGATGAAACCACGCCCCGTCAAACCGTGGTCACCAACACCATTCGCTGAGCGGCGAAATGGATCCCATTGCCTTCAAGATCGGCGGCTTCGCAATCTACTGGTACGGCATCCTCGTCGCCGGTGGTTTTATGGCCGGGCTTTGGACTGCCAGCCGCCGGTGCGTTCTCGACAAACTCGACGGCAAAGCCATCTCCGATCTCGGCGTGTGGATAATCATTGCCGGGATGCTTGGCGCGCGGGCAATGCACGTGGTCACTTACTGGGATGCCCTATACGCCGGGAAACCGCTCTGGCAGGTGCTCGATTTTCGGGGCGGCGGGCTGGTGTTTTATGGAGGCTTCATCGGAGCGGCGCTGGCGGTGATTCTTTACACCCGTTTCCACGGCAAGCAGCCGCTGTGGAAAATCGCCGATGCCTTTGCCCCGAGCATCCCGCTTGGCCACGCGCTTGGCCGCTTGGGCTGCCTGATGTATGGCTGTTGTTTCGGGGCCGCATGCGACCTGCCTTGGTCTGTTCAATTTCCGGCATACAGTCCCGCTTACGACGCGCTTGGCCAAGCGCCGGGTGACGCCGCCCACTCGGTGCACGTTCACCCGACTCAGATTTATTCCGTGCTGCTGAACGCGGCCTTGTACGGCGGCTTGGTCTGGCTGTACCGGCGCAAGCGGTTTGACGGGCAAGTGTTCGCCGTGTACCTCTTTGGCTACTCGCTCAACCGCTTCGTCGTCGAGTTTTTCCGGGGCGACTACCCGGCGGAGCAACTGTGGCTTGGCTGGATGAAGCCGGGTCAGCAGCTCAGCCTGTTTTTGGTCCCCATCGGCATCGCGCTTTTCGTAGCGATGCGCCGCCGAGCGAGGGATTAGTCGCCGACGTCGAAGAGGATTTCACGGGGCTCGGCGCCACGACTGGGGCCGACGAGGCCGCGATCCTCGATTTCGTCCATGATACGGGCGGCGCGGGTGTAGCCCAGGCGCAGACGGCGCTGCATGAGTGAGACGCTGGCTTTTTGCTCGACGCGGATGACCTCGATGCATTGTAGGATGAGATCTTCGTCCTCGTCGATGCCACCGCCGTTGCCACCGTTGCCGGCGGCTGGGGCTTCGAGTTGGCGCTCCATGTCCTTGTCGTAGCTTGGCTTGGCTTGGTTGTTGACGATCTCGACAATGCGGTTGATTTCATCGTCGGTGACGAGGCAGCCCTGGACGCGTCTGAGGTTGGAGGTGCCGGGCGGCAGGAAGAGCATGTCGCCTTTGCCAAGCAATTTGTCGGCGCCCATGGCGTCGAGAATGGTGCGAGAGTCCACCTTGGCGGCAACCTGAAACGCGATCCGGGCGGGAATGTTGGCCTTGATGACGCCGGTGATGACATCGACGCTGGGCCGTTGTGTCGCGACGATGCAGTGGATGCCGGCGGCTCGTGCCATCTGCGTGATACGTGCGATGGAGTTTTCCACATCGTTCTTGGCCATCAACATCAGGTCGGCCAACTCGTCGATGATGACGACGATGTAGCTGAGCTTTTCCGGAATCTCGATTTCCTCATCGCGGGGCACGCTGATTTCCTGGTCCATCTCGACGGCGAAGCCTTCGCCCTCGTCGAGCGGCAACTCGGGCTGATCCGGTTTTTCCGGCTTCTTTTTGGTGCGCGAGTTGAAGCCGGCGATGTTGCGGGCGCCGACCTTGGCAAAAATTTGGTACCGTTTTTCCATTTCGTTGACGACCCACTTGAGCGCGAGGATGACTTTTTTTGGATCGTGCACCACGGGGGCGGCGAGGTGGGGGAGGCCATTGTAAATCTGTAGCTCGACGACTTTGGGATCGATCATTACGAAGCGCAGTTCCTCCGGCGAAAAACGGAAGAGCAGCGAGGCGACGATGGAGTTGATGCAGACCGATTTGCCTGAACCAGTGGCACCGGCGATGAGCAGGTGGGGCATCTCGGCGAGGTCGGCGACGATCGGCTTGCCGTAAACGTCCTTGCCGAGTGCGAGTGGAATCTTGGCCTTGGATTTTTTCCACTCGGGCGAGTCGATGATGTCGCGGAAGAGGACCTTGGTCTTGATGCGGTTGGGCACCTCGATGCCGACGGAGCTGCGGCCGGGCACGGGGGCGAGGATGTTGATGTGCTCGGCCTTGATGGCGGCGGAGATGTTGTTGGCCAGGGCGGAGATACGCTCGAGTCGGACGCCGGGCGCGGGGTGCAACTCGTAGCGGGTAATGGTTGGCCCCTTGGTGATGTCGCCCTCGGTGACGTCGATGTTGAACTGCTTCAGTGTGTCCTTGAGCAGGCGGGCGTTGGCGAGGAGTTGCTCGCGGGTCTCGGTGGGGGCGGTGGACGGCTCTGGCTTGTCGAGCAACAACGACTTGGGCAGCTTGTAGCCTTGGACCTTGGGCGTCTTGGCGACTACTGCCGATCCCTTCGGCTTGGCCAAGCGCCGGGGCAGCTTGGGCTTGGTCGGCGTGTCGGTCGGCTTGGCTTGGCCGGCTGTCGTATCGTCCGCTTGGCCAAGGATGTCGTCGGTGCTGGCGGCCTTGTGCTCGGTGGGGCCGTTTGGTTCGCTCGGTTTTTCGGGCTTGGCCTCGTCGCCGGAAGCCATGACCTCCTCAGCAGAGATGACCACGCCCATCTCGACTTCGTCCGGATCCGGTTCGGCCCCAGCCTCGGCCTTGTTCTGTTGTTCCGCGTCGAGCACGCTTAGGTCGCGAACGGTCGGCTTGGGCACCGGCTTTAGGTCGGCGCCGAGCCCTCGGTCGGCCACCAGTTCAACGGCGGTCTGCTCGATTTCCTGCTCGATGGCTTTCTTCTGCTTTTGAAGATCACGCTCAAGCTTCTTGGTTTTGCGCTGGGTTGATTTTCGGTACGGTTCGCCCGTGACCAAGCCGGTTTGCTCACGCCGGTCACGCCAATTATCCCACGCGTCAACCATCCAGCGCCAAATCTCGACCGGCTGAAGGTTGGTCAGAAAATAGAGGCTGGAGAGCAGCAGGGCGGAGTAGATGATGGTCGAGCCGATGACACCAAACCATTGGAACAGAAAATGAATGCCCATCCCAAAAATACCGCCTAGGCTGGGCATGCCTTTGTCGTCGATCAGGACCTTGAATCCATCTTTGTAGACCTCCAACAGGCCCATAATGCTGACCATATAAACGAGTGCGGCCACCCAGCCCTTCCATTTGTGGCGCAGGTGATCGAAGTAGGGTGTGACGAGGCTGGCGCCGAATATAATCACCAAAAAAGGGATCATGTGCGCGGCGTAGCCGGTCAGGAAAAAAGCGATATCGGCGATGCGTGCCCCTGCAGCCCCGATGGCGTTCTCGGGTGGATCGTTCGGGGGTATCTTGTTCGAGGCGAGATCGCCCGCATTAAACGTGTGGAGTGCCAGCAACAAAAGAAGGGCACCCGTAAGCAACATAACCCCAAAGACTGGAAACGCCCAAGTTGGAAGAGATCCGGATGACATGTCCTTGCGCGGCACGGGCGTGAGTGTAGGGGCTGCGACGCCGAAGCAAAAGCGCGGATTGGGGATTTGTCGCCGAGGCGAACTTGGGTTGCTTTGGGGGCGGTTCCTGTCTAGTTTTCGCCCATGAAGTTATGGCTCGGCCTTGGGCGGACGGTGATGCTGGCGATGTTGGCGGCCTTGGTGGTGGGTTGCGAACCAACGAGCGGGAGCGGTTCCCGAATGGAGGACGACGCCGATTTTGTGCGTGGGAAAAGCCGCCTGGCCCGCAAGGACATTGACGGCGCGGTTCTGTCCTTCCGCAAGGCGCTCGCCAACAATCCGGGCAACGCCGCCGCTCACTTTGAGCTGGGGCTAATTTTCTACGAGCCCAGCAACGAAAAAACCAACTACGTCTCGGCCTGCTACCATTTCCAGCAGCACCTTGAACTGCAACAGGACTCCAGCCACGCCAGCAACATTGAGGGCTTCATCAAGGTTTGCAAAAAGGAGATCGCCAAGGACATCGCCATGGCGCCAATTCCGCCCTCGGAGATCAATGCCATCCACACGCTGCGCACCCAGTTGGCTAAGGCCAACAGCGAAAAGAGTCACCTCAGGAGCCAGGTCGAGGCCATGCGCGGCCGGTTGCAGCAAGCCGGCAGCGCGGTGCCCGAGGTCGCCGTGGCGACTGCCAACCAGCCGCCGTCCGTGAATCCCCGCGCCAATCCGCGCGTCGCTCCGAGGCCGAATTACGGTGTCCGCTCCGGCCAGAACCGGACTCACACGCTCAAGGTGGGCGAGAGCCTCTACAGCTTGGCCAAGCGCTACGGCGTCTCGTTCTCAGCCTTGAAAGCGGCCAACCCGCGCCTGATGCGGAACTCTCGCGACCTCAAGCCGGGGGTCACCGTTTACATCCCGGCCAAGCGCACCCCATAATCCATCGCCGTGCGCCGGTTGGTCTTCCCAGTCATCCTCCTGTTTTGGCTGGCGATGAATGCGCTCCTGTGGCGAGCCGAGTACGGCGACACAGGCCGCGGCAGCCACGTCTCCAACGACGTGGTGCTCGACAAAATCTTCAACGCACCCGACGCCTCCAATCTGCGGGTTACTCAAAACGGCACGTCGCTTGGCTTCGTCCATTGGGAAATCATCCCAGACGAGGTTTACTTCAGCGGCACCAACCAGCCGGTCGGGCGCGTCGAGTCGATCCAAGGCTACACCCTCGTGCTCGATGGCCGAGTCCAAGTCGAGTCGCTGAAGACGAAGTTGCGGTTCACTCTCCGCTCGACGCTCGATGCGAAGCTCGCTTGGCAGGCCGTCAGCGCCACGATCGACCTGCCGCCCAGCACGTGGGAGTTTGCGGCGGCAGCAACCAACCAAGTGCTGAGCGTGAAACACGACGGGGCGCTTGGCCAATGGGAACGAACGAAATCGCTTGGCCAACTGCGAAACCCCGCCGCATTGCTCGAGTCATTCGCCGGGCCGGTCTTCGCGCCGCTGCTCAAGCCGTTGCTGCCGCTCGATGCCGCGCTTGCCCAAGCGACCGGCGCGCCGCTCGAGTTGGGCCTCGAGTGGGCCGCGTACAACGACGCGATCCGGCTCGGTAGCACGCGCGTTCGCATTTATCGCATCGAGGCCAAGCTGCCCGGCGAGCGAGTCGTCACGATTTTGGTGAGCCGGGTGGGCGAGATTTTGCAGGTCACTTTCCCCGGCCAGCTGGAGTTCACCAACGAAAATTTTCCCTTGCGAAAAGCGTCTGCGAAATGATTGAAATCGAGCAATTAACCAAGCAATTCGGCGATTTACGGGCAGTCGACGACGTCAGCCTGACCGTTCCAGCGGGGGAGTTTTTCGTCATCCTCGGCCCGAACGCCGCCGGTAAAACGACCACCATTAAGGTCATGGCCGGGTTAATGAAACCGACGAGCGGCTTGGTGCGGATTTGCGGATTCGACATCGGTGCCAACCCGATCGAGGCGCGCCGCCGCATGGCCTATGTGCCGGATTTTCCGTTCCTCTATGACAAGCTCACGCCGGCTGAGTTTTTCCGTTTCACCGGCAAGCTGTTCGGGATGGAGGAGGTCGCGATGGAGGTCAAGTCCGAGCGCTTGGCCAAGCGGTTCAACCTCGGCGAGTTTTTGGCCAAGCCGATCGAGAGTCTCTCGCACGGCACCAAGCAGCGGGTGGCCATCGTCTCCGCGCTGATGCACTCGCCGGAGGTCGTCGTGTTCGACGAGCCGATGGTCGGGCTGGACCCGCACCATTCCCGCGTGCTCAAGGACATTCTGCGCGAACAGGCCGACGCCGGCGTGACGGTGTTTGTCTCCACCCACCAACTCAGCGTCGCCGAGGAAATGGCCGACCGTATCGGCATCATGCACAAGGGCCGCCTCGTCGCCGTCGGGTCGCACGAGGAACTGCAGGCGGCGAACCGGGATGACACGCTAGAGTCGATTTTTCTGTCGCTCACCAACGACGACCAGTGAACGACGCGAAGCCCATCCCGCACTGGCGACTGTTGGCCGGAGTCAACCGCATCCAAAGCTGGCGGCGGCTTGCGACGGCGGTGGCGCAGTCCCGGCTGCATGCGTTCCTGATGGGCCTGTTTGTCTTGAGTTACGCCTTGCTGGCGTACGCGTTGTTTCACAAGGCGCTGCAGTTCACCTCGAGCTTCCCCGGCTTGGGGCCTGTGTTGATCGAGCGGATGATGTTCTTGCTGTTCGCGTTTCTGTTTCTGCTGCTGCTGCTCAGCAACGTCATCATCAACTTCACCAACCTGTTCCGAAACAAGGAAACCCAGTTTTTGCTGGCGCTGCCGGTGCCGCATCAAGTGATTTATCGGTGGAAAGTTTTCGAGTCCGGCATCCTGGCGTCGTGGGCGTTTTTGTTTTTGATCGCGCCACTCGTGGCGGCGTACGGGACGACTTACAACGCGCCGTGGCATTTTTACTTCGTGACGCCGCTATTCGTGGCGCTGTTCGTCGTGCTGCCGGCCATCCTCGGCAGTTGGGCGGCCATCGGGCTGGCTCGCTGGGTGGATCGGCTGGCATTTCAGGTGGCCGCCGTGCTGGCGGTGATCGTGCTGATCGTCTTTGTTAGCTCGTGGCTCCAGCCGGCGACGGTGACAGATGAGATGCTCGAGACGCGCGTGCTCGACGTCGTCGACCGGCTGCTGTCGCGCACCAAGTTTTCGCTGTTCCCGTTCCTGCCAAGCTACTGGGTGTCGAGCGGGATCACTCAATGGGTCGAGGGCGCGTTGATGGGGACGCTATTTTTCGGTTTGGTTTTGCTGAGCCACACGCTGTTTTTTGGCTACCTCGCCTCGACGCGTACGGGCGGGTTTTTTTATGGGGCACTCTCGTCGGTAAACAGCCGGGGCAGCGGCTCGTCGGCTGGCTGGAAATTCTGGCGGCGCAAACCGGCGCTTGGCCAAGCGCCGTTCGCGCCTAAGCTGCTCGACCGCTTGGCCGGCCTGCTGTGGTGGGGGCGCGCCGACACGCGGGCGCTGATCGTGAAGGACGTCCGCACCTTTTTGCGGGACGCATCGCAGTGGGGGCAGTCGCTGATTCTGCTTGGCCTGCTGATTGCGTACATCGTGAATCTGCGCCACTTCTCGCATCGACTGACGACTGATTTTTGGATCGACCTCACCTCGTACCTGAACCTCGGCGCGTGCGCGCTGAACCTCGCCACGTTGACGACCCGCTTCGTCTTTCCGCAAATCTCGCTCGAGGGCAAACGCATCTGGATCATCGGCATGGCGCCGCTCGGGATGCGCCGGACGCTCATGGCCAAGTTCCTCTTTTCCACCGCCGTGTCGATGAGCGTGACGATGGCGCTGGTGGGGGCGTCATGCGCGATGCTCTCGATTCCGCTGGAGCGCATTCTCTACTTCACGCTGACCGTCGGCGTGATGGCGTTCACGCTCAACGCGCTGGCGGTGGGTCTTGGCGCGGTGTATCCGAACTTCCGCGAGGACAACCCGAGCAAGATCGTCAGCGGCTTCGGCGGCACGCTCTGCCTTGTGCTGAGTTTCCTCTACATCATTGGCATGCTGAGCCTGATGGCGGCGACATCGCGCTGGGCATTCGGCGGCAGCTCGGCGGTGATTTTCGGTCTGGGTTGGGGGCTGTTCCTCGGCGGCTCATTCCTGCTCGGCTGGCTGCCGCTCCGGGCCGGCATCCGCAAAATGGCCAGCGTGGAAATATAGCCGCTTGGCCAAGCGCGGGTCAGTTTTTGGCGGGGCGCCAGTCGATGAGTTTCAGCTGGATGGTACGGCGGCCTTTGAATTCGTTGATCTGCGGCGCGATGGCGATGTCGAATGTGTCTTTCGGCTCGTCCTCGGGCTTGAGGTTCCATGCTACGACTTCGCAGGAGCCCCGATCGTCGGTCACCCAGAACTTGGCGTGCTGTTTGTCGCGGCCCATGCGGTAAACGGGGCTTGAGAGAGTGAGGCTGGCGACGAGGAGTTGGATCTCCGGGTTGCTTTGGCCAAGCGGCTCGAGTTGGCGCATCTCATCGATATGCACCAGTGTCAGTTCCGACAGGTCAGTCTCGGCATCGAGCTTGAGCGGTGGCTGGAACATGTCGGGCGAGATGGTTTTCTTGGCGATCTCGTTGATCCGTTCGCGGAAGGCGTCGAGTCGGCCAGGCTTGACGGAGACACCGGCGGCCATGGCGTGTCCGCCGTGGTCATTGAGCAGGTCGTCGCAGCCGCGCATGGCCTCGGCGAGGTCGAAGCCGTCGATGCTGCGGGCGGAGCCTTTCCAGCCGTCGCCGTCGCTGGCGAGGATGAAGGTGGGCCGGTAGAACTCGCGCATGACGCGGGAGGCGACGATACCGATGACGCCGAGATGCCACTCCATGTTGCCCTCGACGATGACGAAATCCTTCTCAGGGTCGAAGCGTTCGCGGACGTTCTCGACGGCCTGGGTGGAGATATCGCGCTCGATTTTCCGGCGCTCGTTGTTGTAGTTGTCCAGGGTCTCAGCGGCTTTCTCAGCCTCGTAACGGTCCTTGGCCAGGAGTAGGTTGAGCGAGGCGTCGGGGTTGTCCATCCGGCCGGCGGCGTTAAGGCGCGGGCCAAGGTGGAAGCCGATATTGAAGACGGTGACGGTCCCGGAGACATTGGAGATTTTTTTAAGGGAAACGAGGCCTAGGCGTGTGGTTTCGCTCAGTTGCTCGAGGCCGGCGCGAACGAGTTTGCGGTTTTCGCCGGTCAACGGCACGAGGTCGGCGACGGTGCCCAGGGCGACGAGGTCGAGGTATTCCTTGAGGTCGAGATCGCGCTCCTTTTGAAGGCCCTCCTGTCGGCCGCGCTTGACGAGTGCGTGGGCGAGCTTGAACGCGAGCCCAACGGAGCAGAGTTCCTGAAAGTTCGGGTAGTCGTTGCTGACCTGGGGGTTGACCATCGCGAGCGGCTCGGGCGGAGGTACGCTGACCTGGTGGTGGTCGAGCACGAGGACGTCAATTTTTTTGCTGTTGAGAAATTCGATGGCCTCGACGGCAGTGGAGCCACAATCGACGGCGAGCACGATGTCCACGCCGAATTTTTCAAGGCATTTCTCCAGGGCCACAGCGCTCAGGCCGTAGCCGCCGTCGAAGCGGCTGGGCAGATACGGCTGCACGGTCCAGCCCAGCTCGGTCAACATCTCCGCGAGCAACGCTGTGGAGCTGACGCCGTCCACATCGTAGTCGCCATAGATCAACAACCGCTCGTTGTTTTCCCTTGCCTTCCAGAGCCGCTCGACGGCGGCATCCATGTTTGGAATCAGAAAAGGGTCGGCCAACAACTTGAGTCTTGGGTTCAGGAACTCGCTGACTTCCGCCTTGCTGGCGACGCCCCGGTTGACGAGGCATTGGGCCATGAGTGGCGACAGCGGCAGCTCGCGAAAGAGTTGGCCGGTTAAGAGCGGTTGTGAGGGTGCGAGGCTCCAGCGATATTTCACGCTGGAGTCCGAACCCTCCTTGATGTCCGGGTCAGTTTGTCAGGATTATTGTTCATACTACTAAAAATTCTTTCTGCGGCTCGGCTTGGCCAAGCGCTTGGCTCTTACTCTTCCCCGGTTTCTTCCGGTTCCTTTTTCGACGCAAACAGCGAGGCGACGATGGACAGGCCGAGGATTGCCGCGACGATGATGAGGACGCTGTCGTGGTTGTCCTCAAAATTGAGCCACTCGGGTCGGCTGCCCCAAAGGACGATCAACATCTTGAACCCGATGAAAACCAACACGAGTGCTAAGCCGTACTTCAGGTAACAAAAGTGCTGCAATAGACCAACCAGCACGAAGTAGAGCGACCGGAGACCCAAAATTGCAAACACATTCGATGTAAAAACGATGAACGGCTCGGTGGTGATGCCGAAGATGGCCGGGATGGAGTCCACCGCAAAAATCAGGTCGGTGGTCTCGACCATTATCAGGCACAGGGCCAGCGGCGTGAGCGCGCGGCGACCGTTTAGCAGGGTGAAAAACCGTTGCCCCTCGAATTCCGTTGTCACGGGGTAAACCCTGCGGGCCAAGCGGATGAGGATATTTTTCTCAGGCTCCACCTCTTCGTCGCCGACAAAGAGCATCTTGACGCCGGTGAACAGCAGGAATGCGCCGAAAACGTACATGATCCAGTGGAACCGTTCGATCAATTCCGCCCCGGACAGGATCATCACGCCGCGCATCACGAGCGCTCCGAGGATCCCCCAGAACAGGACGCGATGCTGGTACTCCTGCGGCACTCGGAAGTAGGTGAAAATCAGCGCGATGACGAACACGTTGTCCATCGAGAGCGACAACTCCACCACGTAGCCGGTGATAAAGAGCTTGGTGTGATCGGTACCCCATTGGGCGCCGATCATCGTCGGGGCCAGCAAGAGGGCAAACGCCATGGCCATGGCAAACCAGATAGCCGTCCACATCAGCGCCTCGCGAAAGCCGACGGCGTGGGCCTTGCGGTGGAACACGCCCAAGTCCAGCGCGAGGAACACCAGCACCGCGCCGACAAACCAAACCCAACTCATCGGGGAGATGGTCAATGCGGCTTCGTTAGCGGTGGCGAGTATCATGCCGGTTATCTCGGTGGCGTGGCGCTTGGCCAAGCGCGGTGTACGCTAGGCGCGGGCAAAAAGAAAGCCGCCAAGGTGTATACTCCCGGCGGCTGGCAAAGTCTCTGCCACCTCAGGCCTTCGAGGTGGAAATACTGTGCTGCGTGATCACGGTCTCGTCCGCCAAGCTTGGCTTCTCTCCCTTGTTTTTCCAGAGTACCAGCGAGCCTGCGATGAAGATACTGGAGAACGTGCCGGTGACCACGCCGGCCAGAAGCACGAAGGCAAAGGAGTGGATCGCGCCGCCCCCGAACAGGAACAGTGATCCCGCCGCCAGCAGGGTGGTGCCGGAGGTGATGATCGTGCGACTCAGCGTCTTGCTGATGGCGCTGTTCATGATCTCGGTGAACGTGCCTTTTACATTCAGTTTTAAGTCTTCCCGAATGCGGTCAAAGATGACGATCGTGTCGTTGATCGAGAAACCGATGATCGTGAGGACGGCCGCCATCACCGGCGCACTCAACTCGCCACCCCACATGAAAAAGATACCCAGCGTCATTAGCACGTCATGGCAGATCGCGAGGATGGCCCCCAGCGCGAACGAGAACTCGTAGCGGAACGTGACGTATGCAAGAATGGCGAACAGGGCGATCAACAGCGACTTAGTCGCGCCCTGCAAAATCTCACCGCTGATGCTCGGGCCAGTGCGCAACTGGCTGACCTTCTTAAACTCTGCGTCAGCGAACTGCTCGGTGAGTGTCGTGTAAGCTTCTTCCCCCTTGCCAAAGCCCACCGTGACCTGAAGTCGCTCCGTTTTGCCACCGCTTGCAGCCTGGTACTGGATTTGACTGTCTTGGCCAAGCGCGTCGCGCAAATCCTTGGTAGTTTTCTTGGCGGTGAACTCCAATGTTATCTGGTCGCCGCCCTTGAAGTCCACACCCATGGCATCCTCGCCTCGGCTGATGCCCGTCCCGATCCCAACCGCCACCAGAATCCATGAGATAACAAATGCGTACTTTGCTAAGCCCATAAAGTTGAACTTCGGCTGATCCATCAGGCGCAGCCCCTGGCCGGTGCCGAAATTCTTGAACACGTCAAAAACCAACCGGGTCACCACCAGCGCGGTGAACATGCTGGCGCAGATACCCACGGTCAGCGTGACACCGAAGCCCTTCACCGGGCCGGTGCCCATGACCATCAGGATTACCGAGACGATGAGCGTCGTCAGGTTCGCGTCGATGATCGTGCCGAACGCCTTGCTGTAGCCGGTCTCGACCGCTCCCTGCACGCCCTTGCCGGTCTTGAGTTCCTCTCGGATGCGCTCGAAAATCAGCACGTTGGCGTCGATCGCCATGCCGATCGTCAGCACGATGCCGGCGATGCCGGGCAGTGTCAGAGCTGCGTCGAGGTAGCACATCACGCCCATCAGGATGAACAGGTTCAGCACCAGCGCGAAGTTGGCTACCATGCCGGAGAACCAGTAATAAATAAGCATGAACACCGCCACGGCGATCACGCCGTACAATGCCGCCTTGAAGCCGCTCTCCACGGAGTCGGCACCTAGACTGGGTTCCACGCTCATTTCCTCCTCAATTTTCAGCGGTGCCTTGAGCGGGTTGAGCAGCGCATTGGCTATGGTGGCCGCCTCATCCGAGGTGAAATCCCCCGTAATCTGCCCGTTGCTGGTGATGGGCCCTTGCAGGGCTGGAGCGGACAGGAGCTTGCCGTCGAGAATGATTGCCATCTGCCTGCCGATGTTATCCGGCTGGGTTAACCGTCCCATTGCGGTGGCGCCTTCGGTGTTAAAGCCGAAAAGAATCATGGGATCCTGAGTGAGCGGATTACGCGAGGGAGAGGCGCTATTGATGTGCTCACCTTTCAGGCCGTATTTGTTCTCGATCTCGATCAGCAGTTCCTCGGTGTACTGGTCTCCGTCAGGATCCTTTAGCGTGTTGGTGTATTTCTTGTATCCAGCGGGGATGATATCGTTGGCGATCAGCGTGCGGGAATCCTTGTGCACGAGGGCGAACTCCAGAAACGCAGCCTCGGTCACCAGTTTTTTGGCGTCCGCCTGGTCGGACTCGGACAGCCCGGGCAACTGGATCATAATCATGTTGTCACCCAACGGCCGGATGTCGGGCTCCGCGACACCGATAGAGTCCACGCGCCGACGCAGCACTTCCACGGCCTGAGCGAGAGCGCCGGAGGTGTTCTCCAACTTGTTCGTGTCCATCGCCACGAGGAATGACGAGCCGCCCTTGAGATCCAGCCCGAGCTGGATTTGGCCGGCCACCCGTTTCTGGAGTTTTTGCAGCACCAGCCGGTTGTCGGGGGATTGACCCCGGAAATTCATCTTCGGGAAATAATTGGTCAGCGCCAGGCCGGACTCCTCCACGGCATCGTACAGGGTACCGAACTCATTGCTGTCGTTCTCTTTATGGCTCGCCTTGGCATCGGCGACTACTTTATCGAAAGCCTCGTCCCTGTCTTTGGCTTTGCTGAATTCCTCGATCAGTTTTCCGGGTTGATCCCAGAGCGGAGTCATCTCGGTGCCGGCCCAAATCAAGATGAGCAGCAGGAACAGGAATCGGGCTAGGTTGTTTCGTTTCACGGTTTTGGGTTACTTGTTGTCTGTAGTTAAATTCGACTTGTCGCTGGTGACGCGCTCGATGGCGTGTTTCTCCACCTCAAACTTGCTCTCGAGCGAGCGCACCGTGACGGTGGTATCCTTGACCGACTGCACGGTGCCTATCACGCCACCCCGCGTGACCACCGATGCCCCGGATTTGAGTGCGTCCACCATTTTAGTATGCTCCTTGGCTTTTTTCTGCTGGGGCCGGATCAGCAGAAAATAGAAAATGACAACCATCAGTATCATGGGAACAAACATTTCCATTGGGCTGCCTTGCGGTTGGGGTTGACCCTGCGCGAGCAGAATCAGTTGTGTGGGGTCTAAGCTCATTTCGGCTCTCAGCAAAAGGGCGGGAACTCTAGTTGTCGAGCGGTTGATTGCAAGCGTTTATTGGGCGTTTTCTCCGTTATTTCGCTCGCTTTCGCGCTTGGCCAAGCATGCCCTATTCTGGTCGTCTATTGAGCAATCCCTTGAATAAAAGCCACCTTCTTGTAGTCTCGGCAGGTCTTCTCATGACTTTTGACGGCATTTTTTTCCGAAGATTAGCTGCGCTTGGCTTGGCTTGCGCCGCTTCGCCAAGCGGCTTGGCTGCTGCTGAGCCGGCGGGAATCGAGTTTTTCGAGAACCACATCCGGCCGTTGCTGGTGCAAAACTGCTACAAATGCCACAGCCAAAAAGCCGGCAAAGCCAAGGGCGATCTGCAGCTCGACACCCGCGCCGGGCTGCTCAAGGGCGGCGAAGTCGGCCCGGCGATCGTTCCCGGCAACCCCAAGGCCAGCCTGTTGATCCAGGCGGTTTCGTA
>Ga0066606_10001519_pt1 | contig 14166 bp, 9 predicted proteins | sample SaaInlV_DNA_100m_FD_60386 | JGI IMG/M metagenome (GOLD analysis project Ga0066606, IMG submission 60386) | Marine microbial communities from expanding oxygen minimum zones in the Saanich Inlet - SI075_LV_DNA_100m | ecosystem: Environmental > Aquatic > Marine > Unclassified | place: British... | reverse complement strand
AGTCGAACAGCAGCGTTTGTCGGACGAGAACCGCATCACAGCCCCGCGCATGTATCCGATCGCCGAATGGGGTCCGCCGCGCGCGCGTGACCCCGGTCACGCACCGTCCGCCGACGTCATGGAGCCCTGGCACGATTCCGCACGGGTCCCGGACCTCATCGACGAGGTCGTGGGCCCGGGGAAGGCACACGTGGTTCGCGTCGGGAGCCTGGCGTGGAACGACGAGCTCTTCCAGGCCGTCACACAGGCCGTCGACGAAGCGGGCGGGATCACGACCGTCCATCTCCCGCCCGAGGACCTCAACGTGGTAAACGCCGTGCGGGCCGCCGAGTTGGGCGTCACCATGATCGAACACCACTACGGCTACGCGGAGGCTGCACTGGGTGAAGGGGCTCTTCCCGCTCTTCCGGTGGACTACAACTACAACGACGAAGCGCACCGCTTCAGGCAGGCCGGAGCGGTCTGGCAGGAGGCGGACGAGGACCTGCTCGAAGGCGAGGTCGTGGACCGGCTGGTTGCGTCGGGCGTGTCCCTCATCCCCACCATGAGTGCCTATGAGGTCAACCGGGACTTCAACCGCGCGGTGAGTCTCGGGTGGCATGAGAAGTACACCCACCGTGTACTCATCGACTGGTACTTCCCAAGCCCGGAGTTTCACGCGGCCCACCATTGGGATTGGACGTCCAAGGACGAACAGCGCTGGTCCGACACCTTCAGAAAGTGGCAGGGGCTCATTCAGGCGTTCAACGACCGTGGTGGGAATCTCTCCTACGCCGTGGACGACCCGTACCTCTGGAACACGTCAGGCTTGGGCAACGTGCGCGAGCTCGAACTAATGCACGAAGGCGGACTCGAGCCGCTGGAGGTGATCCGCGCTGCCACCTACAACAGCGCCCTCACGCTCAAGCGGCCCGACCTCGGCTACATCCAGACCGGGTACACGGCTGATCTCGCGATCGTGGACGGTAACCCGCTCGAGAACCTTCGGTACCTCTACAGCTTCGGTGCCCTAGACGTGGATGACGACGGCGTAATGGTCCGCCGAGGTGGCGTTCGCTGGACCGTCAAGGACGGAGTCGTCTTCGACAACGGGGTACTGATCCAGGAGGTGCTGCGGATGGTCGAGGAGTCTAAGGAAGGCTGGACGAGTCCCGTCGACGGGTTGTTCGAGCCGCTGATCGGGCGGGAGTAGAGCTCGGGGCCGGATCGGCCCACTTCGCTGCCAACTGACTGTAGTTGCCTTCGGCGGGGCGGACCTAGTCAAAACCGCTGCCTCGTCCCATCGTAGGCCCTCTTCCCTGCCACCGAGCGCCGTCTCTCCGTGAACCCTGATCCCAACGCCCCAGTCGGCCTCCAACTCGGAGTCCTCGTTGCGTACTCCCTTGGCCTGATCGCACTCGGGCTCTGGATTTCGAGGCGGGTCAAAGGTGCGGACTCGTTCTTCGTCGCGGACAGGAAGCTCGGGCCTGGCCTCACCTTCTCGACCTTCTTGGCGGCAAACATCGGGGCGGGTTCGATCATCGGCGCCTCGGGGCTCGGGTACCGGGACGGTATGTCAGCCTGGTGGTGGGTGGGCTCAGCCGGAATCGGATCGTTGTTCCTGGCCATGTGGCTCGGGCCGCGCATCTGGCGTGTGGCGACGAAGAACGGCCTGTACACGGCGGGTGACTATCTCGAGCATCGGTACGGCAGCGCGGTCCGCGCCACCATCGCGATGCTGCTGTGGGTCGCCACGCTAGCCGTGCTTTCCGCCCAATTGATCGCCATGGCCCAGATCTTCGAGTGGGTTCTTGGGACGCCCCGTTGGGTCGGGGCGGTGATCGGCGGGGTGGTGATGACCGCGTACTTCGCAGCTGGCGGCCTACTCACGACAGCCTGGGTCAACATGGTGCAGCTCATCGTGTTGCTCGTTGGCATGGCGATCGCCCTGCCCATGGCGCTGTCCAACGCCGGAGGGTGGGCCGCCGTGCAAGCCGCCGCGCCGGCTCACCCCGAATGGTCCAACTTTCTGACCGGTCCCAACTCGGGCATCATCATGATCGCACTCCTTGTGCCGGCCTTCATGGTCTCCCCAGGCTTGCTTCAGAAGGCCTACGGAGCTCGTGACGAGCGTTCGCTGCGCCTCGGCATCGGAGTCCAAGGCCTCGTGCTCATGGCCTTTGCGTTCGTGCCCGCGCTACTCGGCATGATCGCGCGAGTCTACAACCCAGAGCTGGGCGCAAACTTCGAACTCGCGGTTCCGACCGTGCTGACCCAAGGGCTCCCGCCGCTTCTGGGGGCTCTCGGCTTGGCGGCCGTCTTCTCTGCGGAGGTGAGTTCAGCCGACGCTGTGCTCTTCATGCTGTCGACGTCACTCTCGAAGGACCTGTACAAGCGATATGTCCGTCCGGACGCGTCGGACCGTGACGTGCTGAGAGTGGCGCGTTGGGCTGCGGTGGCTGGCGGCGTGCTCGGGGTTCTGCTCGCGGTGGTGAATCCCACAGTGCTCGGACAGCTCACCGTCTTCTATTCCGTGATGTCCGTGTGTCTGTTCGTGCCCATTGTCGTCGGCCTGCACACTAGGCGGCCTGGCGTCCCCGAGGTCCTCACCGGAATCGCAGCAGGTGTTTCAGTACTCTTCGCTGTGCGGCTCTCCGGAATCACAGATACCAACCGCTTGCTGGACCCCACACTTCTTGGGATCGTGGCGTCCGCGGCCGCATTTGCGCTCGTCTTTCTCGTCCGACGCCCCTCGGCGTCAAACACTGACTCCTAGCCTCACACATGTCACCTATGTCCATGTTCTCATTGGCAGGTAAGAACGCCGCTGTCGTCGGCGGCGGATCCGGTATCGGTAGAGCGGTCGCACTCGGGTGTGCCCAGCAGGGCGCCTATGTCCGGTGCCTCGACGTCAACGTGGACGGAGCGGCCGAAACGGCAGAGATGATCCGAAACGCAGGTGGGCAAGCGGATTCCGGCGCGGTCGATATCGTCGACGGCAACGCGGTTACGGGGGCATTCCAGAGCGTCGCGAACGACACAGGCTCGCTCGACGTCGTGGTCTGTACGCCCGCCATCAACGTCCGGAAACCACTGCTCGACTACACCGATGAAGAGATGGACCTGGTATTGGGCGTGAACCTCAAGGGCAACGCACACGTCCTGCAGTCCGCTGGACGGATCATGAAGGACCAAGGCTCCGGATCGATCATTCTCTTCAGCTCGATCCGTTCGCTCGTTGTAGAGCCGGGTCAGTCGATGTACGCCGCCACCAAAGCCGGCATCGTACAACTCGTCCGGACAGCCGCAGCCGAGCTGGGGCCCTCAGGCGTGCGCGTGAACGCGGTTGCGCCCGGTGTTATCGACACACCCCTGACGGCACCCATCAAGGACATCCCGGACTGGTACAATGCATACGGCGACCGGAACATTTTCAGGCGGTGGGGCAGCGCCAGTGAAATGGCAGGCCCGACGTGTTTCCTCGCTTCGGATGCCGCGAGCTATGTAACCGGCACGGTGCTTTTTGCCGATGGCGGCTGGACGGCCATCGACGGACGATTCAGCCCGCCTGGCATGTAGGACAAGATTCGGCGGCCGCTCCTCCTTCCTGCCCCACTCCACTATGTGCGGAATCACCGCAGCGCTGTCCACCGGCACACCGATCACCGACGAAGGCGGAGGGCCATAGGTCCGGATCGAACCATCCCCGTCAGGCAGCCCACTCCAAAACTGCCTAGATTGGGGGACGGATCAGAGTCACCTCCCATCTCAACGTCAGTTGATTTAGCCATGCCGATCGCGACCCCCGCCCAGTTCAAGCAGATGCTCAAGACCGCGCAGGACTCGAGCTACGCCTACCCCGCCATCAACGTCACGTCGATCATCACGCTCAACGCGGCCATGAAGGGCTTCGCCGAGTCGAAGTCGGACGGGATCATCCAGTTCTCGACGGGAGCCGGCCAGTTCGCGTCGGGTCTGGCCAACAAGGACGCGGCCTACGGATGCATCGTGCTCGCTGAAGCGGCCCACATGCTGGCCGAGCAGTATGACGTGCTGATCGCGCTCAACACGGACCACTGTCAGCCCGAGAAGGCCGAAGGCTTCTTGAAGCCTCTCATCGAGGCTACAGCGGCCCGGCGAGCGGCGGGAAAGGGCAACCTCTTCCAGAACCACATGCTTGACGCGTCGATCCTGCCACTCGAGGAAAACATCGCGATTTGCGACGAATACCTGCGTCTGTGTGCTGCAAACGAGATCGTGCTTGAAGTCGAAGCCGGCGTCGTTGGTGGTGAAGAGGACGGGGCGGCCGGAACCGAAGACATGCCCGACGACATGCTCTACACCACTCCCGAGGACATGGTCACCGTCTACGAAGCGCTGCAAGGCATTGGGCAGTACACGTTTGCGGCCACATTCGGGAACGTGCACGGCCACTATAAGCCGGGCGCGGTGAAGCTCCGGCCGGAGATTCTGAAGGACGGTCAGGCTGCGGTCATCGCCAAGTACGGCGCGGACGCCGAAATGGACCTCGTCTTCCATGGCGGAAGTGGATCCCAAATCTCGGAAATCCGGGAAACTCTGGATTACGGCGTCGTGAAGATGAACGTGGACACAGACACCCAGTACGCGTTCACTCGTCCCGTCGCGGACCACATGCTCAGCAACTACGACGCGGTGCTCAAGATCGATGGAGAAATCGGCAACAAGAAGCTGTACGACCCCCGCTCGTACCTGAAGGCAGGCGAAGAGGGCATGTCTGCTCGGGTCTGCGTCGCTTGTGAAGATCTCCTGAGTTCAGGGAAGACGCTGTTCGGGCAGATCTGAGCGAAAACGCTCACGTGAAGCGCAGGTCGTAGCTTCAGCTCAAACCTGCTTGCAGCACCACCCTGAGAAGCCGATCCTCCGCGTCGCCAACGGGCAGTGAATGCCGCGGTGCCCCCCAGTGATCCGCCGCCCCAATAGCCCTTTACCTAGGGCCATGACAACAGAACACGTATGAGCTCGACCCCTATTGAGCGCCTGAACGAAGCCCTTTCAGTCCGTTATGTCATTGAGGGGGAACTGGGCGAAGGCGGGATGGCCACCGCCTACCTCTCGGACGACCTCAAGCACAAGCTGGCCGCGGTCGGCGGAACCGAGGTTGGCACGGCGCCGTCGGAGTTCGTCCGAGTCCAGGACTGGATCGAAGAGCTGCGGGAGCGCCTGGGGAACGAGCACCCCGGATACAAAAAAGGGCGGGCCCCGTTCTGGAGCCCGCCCCGCATCGCCTGAACCAGCGGTCGCCTACGCCTTGAGCACGAAGTCCGTCGTGATGTCGATGGCTTTGTACATCGATCGATACACAGGGCATTTGTTCGCGTGCATGTCGTGCACCCGCTGCACCGTCTCACGATGCTCTTCCCCGGCCTTGAGGTGGTACGTGACGTGGATCCGTTTCACCACGATCACGCCGTCGTCTTCCTTCTCGACCTCGCCCTTTACCTGACCGATCAGGGCACCGTCACTCGCATTGATCCCGCGCGCCTCCAGCGCGCCTCCGAAGGTCCCCGCTAGTCAGCCACCCGCGGCGGCCATCATGTAGTCGAGGGTGGTCGTGATCTGGCGCTCGGGGTCGACCCCGTAGTGCTCGGCGATCGCGCTGTGCACGCCGAACTCGACGGGACCGTCGTGGGCGGGCAGCCAGGCGTGCCGGTGAGGTCCCTTCAACCGCTCGATCTTGATGTCGGCGGTGTAGACGACGTCGGACATGAGGCTCCTGTGTGAGATGAGCCCCGATGGTAGACCGGGCACACCCCCATGGAAAGAGGGCGAGGAGTCGAACCCCAGCGGACCTGCGAGTTACTCCCCGCCGTCCGTCCGGATGCTGCTGACGGTGAACGGCAGTTTGCGGGTCGCGGTGACTCGGAAACCATCATCCGTGCTCACCGACGCCGCAAAACCCTCGTTGCGTTTCTGATCGATAGAGGACCGACCCATCCGGGGACCACTGGTGGTAAATCGCGCCGGTCAACTGCCCGTCTTAATCCGAGACCAACGTCTCGCCCAGCATGTTCGGCCAGGTGCGCACGTACAGCTGGTTGTCTCCTCCGCGGAAAGGTCCACCACACGCACGTTGACGTCGTCATCCGAGCGGTACACGACGCGTGTGCCATCCGGCGGATTGTGTTGCCGGCTCGCGCCCTCTGAGGGCCGGGTATCGGAGCCCCGGTCCAAATCGAAAATCCAGACATCGCCGGACCGGTGACGGTAGCCTGCGGCTCATCGAATGGAACTGCCCACAGCGCTCCGCTCGTGTGTGCATAGACCAGGTGCCCCGTTGCGGCCCAGCGAGCGTCAGAATGACAGCAGCGCTCACGATGCGCCCGCTTGCCTATCGCGCGAGGACTCATTTCCTTGCCCTTCCTCGATCTTCGGTTTATCTTCGGTTTCCGCGCTCGGGGAGAGTGAGGGAGCGATCGCAAACGGCCAAAACCCAGAATCGCTCAGGTGATGACGCGCCGATGGTAGGCGCCTGTGCGGAAGTGGAGCCTTTTGTCGATTCCTTACGTCGAATTGCACTGCCACTCGGGCTTTTCATTCCTGGACGGCGCATCGCACCCTGAAGAACTGGCCGTGCGAGCAGCCGAGTTTGGCTACCCCGCCCTCGCGCTCACCGACCACAACGGCCTCTACGGCTCCATGGAGTTCGCTCACGCCGCAAGGCGCGTGAACGTCCAGCCCATCACAGGCGCCGAAGTCACGCTTCGCGACTGCTTTCCTGGCGTGGAAGAGCCGGAAGGCGGCCACCACGTCACTCTCTTGGCCGAAACGCCCCAGGGTTACGCCAATCTGTGCCGCCTGCTCACCGAAGCGCACATGGGTTCGGAGCGTGGCGACACGCGTTTGGCCCTGCCTTCCCTGCTGGAACTCTCCGAAGGGCTGATTCTGCTGTCGGGATGCGCGCAGAGCCCGGTTGCTGCCGCCATGCGCTCCTCCGTCGCGGACGGCGAGGCCTTCACCCGCAAACTCCTCGACGTTTTTGGCCCCGGCAGCATGTTTATGGAGCTGCAAGACAATGCGGTGAAAGGAGATACCGCCCGTAACAAGACGCTCGCGCGGCTGGCAGGCCGAATGGGCCTAGGTGTCGTCGCAACGAGCAACGTGCACTACCACCGCCCCGAGCGGCATCGCCTGCAGGATGTGCTCGTTTCCATCAAGAACCGCGCGACGCTCGATGGAGCACACGGGGCCCGAAGGGCCAACAAACTCTTCCACCTCCCCGAGCCCTGGGATATGCGTCATCGCTTCGAAAGTCGGCCCGAAGCACTCACGAACACACTTCTTATCGCCGAACGATGCGCCGCCTTCGATCTCACCGAAGATCTGGGCTATGAATTCCCGGATTTCGAGGGATCGGCTCGTGGTGGAGCGATCGAATCACTCGCCGCGATGTGTTTGGCGAAAATCACGACCCTCTACAAAGACGGCAGCAAAGAACAACAAGACGCAGAAGACCGTCTACACACGGAGTTGAGGCTCGTGGATCTCCACGGGCTCGCGGGATTTTTTCTCGTGTACCGCGATATCATGGACTTAGCCGTCAGCGTCGCACGGGACGTTCGCGGTGAGGCCCCGCGGGCCCGTTCTGGCCTCCCTCCAGGCCGAGGTAGGGGATCCTCGGTTTCGTCGATCATCTGCTATTTGATTGGCCTTTCACACATCGACCCGGTCAAAAACAACCTGTTTTTGGGCCGATTCCTCAACGAAGCACTCCGTAGCGTCCCCGATATCGACCTGGACTTCCCCAGGGACATTCGAGAACAGCTCATTCTTAAGGTCTATGAGAAATACGGGTTCGAGCACACGGCCCTCGTGTGCACGTTTCCCACGTATCGGCTGAAATCGGCGGTCCGGGAGATCGGGAAATCCCTTGATTTGCCTATGGGAGAACTCGAAAAGCTTTCAAAACTGGCCGAACACCGTTCCGCGTCAGGCCTGGCCGACGAAATCGCCTCACTTCCGGAGTTCAAAGAGCGTGCGGACGCCGGGCTTTGGAAGCTTTTAGGCGAATTGGCCGAAGACGTAGCCGGCCTGCCCCGCCATATCTCTCAGCACGTGGGCGGAATGATCATTTCCAGCCGTCCGCTCGTGGAAATCGTCCCGCTCGAGCCCGCCGCCTGGGAAGGCCGCGTGTTGTGCCAATGGGACAAAGACTCGTGTGAGGACGCGGGTTTTATCAAGATCGACTTCCTCGCGCTCGGCATGTTGTCGCTCATCGAGGAGAGCATCGATCTGATCGCGGATCGGCATGGAGAAGCGCCTGATTTGTCCCGAATCGACTTCGAAGACGAGATCATCTACGATCGGGTCTGTTCTGGGGACACCGTGGGGCTCTTTCAGGTCGAATCTCGAGCCCAAATCCAGATGCTGAGGCGCACCAGACCCCGGAATCTCGAGGATTTGGCGGTTCAGGTCGCCATTGTCCGCCCCGGGCCCATCGTGGGTGGCGCCGTGAACCCCTATGTCCGGCGCCGGGAGATGCTCAGAGAGAATCCCAACTATGAGATCCCCTACCCGCATCCCCTCCTCGCAGAGCCGCTCGGGGAGACGCTGGGCGTCATCATCTTCCAGGACCAGGTTTTGACCGTTTGCCAAGCATTGGCAGGCTTTTCGGACGGTCAGGCCGAGTCCCTGAGGCGCGCGATGAGCCGGAAACGCTCCAAAGAGGCTCTGATAGCCCATTGGGAGGAGTTTCGGGACGGTGCAGCAGCAAATGGGGTCGATGACACCACGGCTCGAGAGATCTTTCAGCAAGTCACGGCTTTTTCAGAGTTCGGGTTCCCGAAATCACATGCTGCAGCGTTCGGCCTCCTGGCCTACCAATCCGCGTGGTTACGCCATTATTACCCCGTCGAGTTCTATGTGGGACTCTTCAACAACCAACCCATGGGCTTCTACTCGCTGGATGCCCTGGGCCGAGATGCACGCCGGAACGGCATCAAGACGATGCTGCCCCATATCAACCGCAGCCAGGTCGAGTGCATGGCGGAAGGTGACGATTTGCGCATCGGGCTCGGTTTCGTACGGAATTGGGGCGCCGACATCGCCACACGGATCGTGGAAGAGCGCGACAAACGAGGCCCCTACATGTCTTTGCCCGATTTTCTGCGCCGAACACCAGCTTCGCTCAAGCGGCCAGCCATCGAAAACCTCATTTGGGTGGGCGGATTCGAAGAATTCGGCATGACCAGGCGCGAATTGTTGTGGCAAGCAGGCCTTTGGCTCGGCCCCGAGACCGACAATGACCGCACCGGAGGCCGAGACGACCATGCGCAGACTGAATTAGCCCTCGCGGACCCCTATGCGAGCCTGGCGTTTCCGGCATTGAACCCCACGGACCAAATGGTCGCCGAGTACCGCATGATGCGCTTCAGTGCCGACCTCCATCCGCTCACACTGATCAAATCTTCATTACCGGCTGGGACCGTTACTTCGGACCGTCTTCCACACCTCAGGCAGGGCAGCACGGTTCGTGTTGCGGGGCTCGTAACCACACGCCAAAGGCCTGGAACTGCAAATGGCTATGTCTTTGTTATGATGGAAGATGAGTACGGTCCTATAAACGTGATTGTGAAGCCTGATATCTACAAAAGAGACCGCAATCAAGTGCGTATGGAGCCCTTCCTTTCGGTACGTGGAAAACTCCAAAAAGATGGCGGAACCCTCAACGTGATCGCCTACGAAGTAGAGGCTCTCCGAGTACCCGGAACTCCCATACGGCGCCGGGGACTTTCGCGTACTTACGAAACCTCCAGGGAGGGTACTGGGCTCACTACTTCAGAGAATGTGGGAAACGGCCTTTCGATGGTCCACGAAGGCCCCGAGTCGGACATCGAAGAACTTCCGGGTGCCCTGCCCCCTGTTATGGACACCTGGGCGGACCCGGACCAGAAGGGTCCGACGCCGTTCAGCTACCTGACAGCGCTTCGGCAGCACGCTCCTGGAGCTAAGAGCTGGAAGTAGTGGGATGTTGCGGTGGGAGCTGCGGTGACCCGCCGGCACATTGGGGGTCACAAGGCACACGACCGGGTTGATTCTGGCAGCGAATAGCCAAATCATGACTTGTCGTACCCCACTATCCGGGATTTCTGTGTAATCTTCGGTAGAAACGCTGGTCCCACGCCGTCAGACCTTCTACGGCATGGATGAGGTCTTCGTCAGGGCCCCGTGTGAGACCCTAGTTGGCTTGGCCGCGACGACGGAAGGCGCCGAGGCCGAGGAGTAGGGCCCAGGCCGCGGAGTAGCCCGTGTAGCCCCAAAAGCGGTAAAAAGCCGATGCGCGCCGTCGCTTAGCGAGCCCCGAAGCCGCGGATCGCAGTTAGGCGAGCGGCCCCGAAAAGAAACGATTCCTTCGGGGCCGCCCCACCAACCCTAGCCTCGCGGCCAGATGTTATTCCGCCGATTCACATCAGGCGCATAACCACGAGAGTTGATCTCCACCCGTGTCACCGACCCAGCGCTCGCCGGCACCTCGATGTCGTAACTCGTATTCCCATTCAACCAGTGATCCACAGGCACGTCGTGCAAGATCGTGCCTCCATTCGTCGTGCGAATACTCACTTTGGCTGGGAACGGCGCGAAGCCACGGTCTTCGATCGTCACGGTTGCTCCGCCACCCGTGTGGCCATCGACATCGCCCACGGCGTGGTCCAGCGTCCACGTTTCGAAGTAGTACGACGTCCAAAACCAATCGAGGTCCTGTTCAGCGAACCGCTCGAACGTCGCGAAGAAGTCCCATGGGGTCGGGTGTTTGTACGCCCACTCAGAAATAAACGCCTGGTAGGCCTCATCCCAGGTTTCTTCACCAATGAGCTCGCGCAACGCGGCCATGAGCGTGGCGGGCTTCGGATACGAAGCTGTGCCATAGCCCGGGCCCGGCTCATACCAGTCGCCATGCCTCATCATGCTTTGCTCGAGCCCGAGCGCCGCTACCTGGATGTAGTTGGCCGCCTCGACCCGATGATGATCAACACCAGGCCAGAGCTCCATCTTGCTCTCGTCCTCGAGGAAGGTCGTCGACCCTTCATCCATCCATGCATGACGTTTCTCGTTCGAACCCACGATCATCGGCACCCACATATGGCCTAGCTCGTGCGACGTCACGCTGAACAAGGCCTGATCCTCACTGTCTTCGTAGGGCCCGATGAGCGTCAGCATGGGGAATTCCATCCCGCCATCGATGATGTCGGCGCCTTCAACGGACGTCATATGCGGCCAGGGGTATGCAAAGCCGGTCCGTTCAGAATGGTGCTCGATCGACTGTTTCCCGTACAACCACTGCTCGGCCCATAGAGGGGCACGTTCGGGACGCCAAAACGAATGGATCATCACTCGATCATCGGTCCCGTCTTCGTCCCGATCAGGTACGAGCGCCGAAGTCGCGTTCCACCGCTGCATGTTAGAGGTCGTCCAAGTGAAGTCACGGACGTTATCCGCCTCGAAGCGGTAGGTGAGCCACCCATCCGTCCCGGAGGCCGTCACCGTACCCGCGTCTCGCTCCGCCTCGCCAGCAACCGTCACGAGTTCGTCCGAAGTAGACGCTTCAGCCAATCGTTCGAGCGTGATCGGCGAGAATACTTCGTCCGGATTCGTCAAATCTCCCGTCGCCATGACCGTCCAACCATCAGGCACAGAGATTTCCGCCGTGTAGTTGGCGAAGCCGTCGTAGAACTCCGACGAACCCAGATACGGCTGCGCATCCCAGAGACGGAGATCGTCCAGCATCGCCATCTTCGGGAACCAGTAGGCGATGAAGTACATCTCGCGGTCAGAATGGCCCATCCGGCCGGATCCGTTCTGGGGAACGGTGAACTCGAACTCGATTTCGAGATCCAGCGTGTCATCCTGTTCGATTTGGAGCTCAGGCCGAATCTGCATGAGGGATCCGTCGATTTCGTATCCCGGCCCATCGCTCAGATCGACTTCCTCCATCATCTCACCATCCACCGACACCGAAGTCAGGGTCATCCCGCCCGTGATTTCTTGGGATGCATTCCGTGGGGCACCCTCCTTGTGGAGGTTCTGGTGCAGGTGGAGCCACAGCGTGGGATACCTCGCGGGCGCGTTGTTCGCGTATTCGATCGCCACGCTGCCAGTGACCCTACCTGTCTCAGGGTCGAGCCGAGCTGTGAGATCATATGTGATGCCCTGCTGCCAATATGCATGACCAGGGCTCCCGTCTTCGCTCCGCCAGCCGCGCTCCATGGACTGCAGATAGTTGGCCGGGAGTACGATCGGGGCCGGAATCGGTCGCCGAACACGCGTGTCACCATTCTGTGCCGCAGACTGACCCGGAAGCGCGGTCATTAGAAGCGCCGCAAACAGGCCCGCACCTGCAATCGAGGGGATTCGAACCATCGATGTTTCTCCAATCTTCAAAGGGGAGGTCCGCACTCGCGTCCGAACCGCCTCAGGGATTCCGTTTCAAGTAAAACGCCACGCCAGCCCAATCCGTCGCTGCCGAGAACATGTCGAAGTACCGTCTCACACGGTCTTCGCCCATGTAGGGCGCCAATTCTTCCATCACTTCGTCGTTGAAGCGCTCGGCATCCGACGTGTCGTCCTCGGCCAATGCCACCCTCACCCGCGCCTCGAGCGCGGCCAAACGGGACCGCATCTGTTCTCTGCGGACATCTACTCCCTCGTGCATCCCGAAATGCGTGGCGCCGAATCGCTCCGGACCAATCATCCCGATCTCTTCGAGCGTTCCCTCCCAAGCCCTCAAGTCGACCGCCGGTGGAGGTGTCGCCGGGTGCGTCGGGCCCCCAGCGAGCACAATCCCCATTGAATCACCGGCGAACAGAGTGCCATCTCGCTCATCCAGATACGCCACGTGGTGCGCGATATGTCCGGGAGTGGAAATCGTCCGAATTCCGGCCCACGGCCCCGCATCTCCGGGACTCCATGCTGTGATCCTGTCCGCCGGCACTCCCTTCATCTCACCCCACAGCCTGTCGTGCGCATCGCCAAACGTCCGACGCGTGCTCGACACGAGCCGCTCCGGATCCACCATGTATGACGCGCCGTCTTCATGAACATGCACGGTCGCATTGGGGAAGATGTCCACCAGGTGCCCGCAAGCGCCCGCATGATCGAGGTGAATGTGGGTCAAGAGAACGTGTTGAAGGTCCTTCGGGCCCACTCCTCGCGCGGCCAGTTCATCGACCAAGAGCTCCAAACACGTTGTGGGGCCTGGATCCACGATCGTGGGCTCTTCGGCATCGACCAAATAACAGGCGATGGCGCCCTCGAGCTCCAGATGGTTGAGATCAATGCAGGTTGGTTGGCCCATGCCTCGACTTCCTTTGGATATCAGATACGAAAGAGGGCGCCCGCTCACGGACGCCCTCTCACTACAGATTCAACAACGGTCAGCCGTATCAGCCACGCTGATCGAGCGAAACGAAGTCCCGCTCGTCGCTGCCGGTGAAGATTTGGCGCGGACGGGCGATCCGCTGCTCCGGATCGCTCAAATGCTCCTGCCACTGTGCGAGCCACCCGACGGTCCGCGGGATGGCGAACAACACCGGGAAGAGCTCGACCGGGAAGCCCATCGCTTGATAGATGATCCCCGAGTAGAAGTCGACGTTGGGGTAGAGGTTCCTCTCGACGAAGAAGTCCTCATTCAGCGCAATCTTCTCAAGCTCTAACGCGATGTCCAGCATCGGGTTACGGCCCGTGACCTCAAACACTTCATCAGCTGTGCGCTTGATGATGCTGGCCCGTGGATCGTACGCCTTGTAGACCCTGTGGCCGAAGCCCATGAGCCGCTCTTCGCGGTTCTTCACGCCTTCCATGAAGGCAGGGATGTTGTCGACACTCCCAATACGACGGAGCATGCGCAGAACTGCTTCGTTCGCCCCACCGTGAAGCGGGCCGTACAGAGCGCCCATTGCCCCACCGAGCGCCGAGTATGGATCCGCGTGCGACGAACCAATCACCCGCATCGCAGTCGCAGAGCAGTTCTGCTCGTGATCCGCATGCAAAATGAAGAGGACATCCAGCGCCCTCTCCAGGACCGGGCTTGGCTTGTATTCACGTGTCCCGACGCGGAACAGCATGTTCAGCAGGTTGGCCGTGTACGAGAGTTCGTTTTCCGGGTATACGAAGGGCAGCCCCCGGTGATGACGATACGCGTACGCCGCGAGC
>Ga0066606_10001498_pt1 | contig 14288 bp, 9 predicted proteins | sample SaaInlV_DNA_100m_FD_60386 | JGI IMG/M metagenome (GOLD analysis project Ga0066606, IMG submission 60386) | Marine microbial communities from expanding oxygen minimum zones in the Saanich Inlet - SI075_LV_DNA_100m | ecosystem: Environmental > Aquatic > Marine > Unclassified | place: British... | reverse complement strand
CCCCTGCTTGCAATATTAAATCATCTACTTCACTGCTAAATTTTCCTTTGTATTCTAGTAGTGACTGTATTATCCCAGGTGCTCCATGGCACCACTGTAACATACAGTAATCTGTTGCATATGATACTGGCCAATTCGTAAGATTATCTATGGTTATTGCTGTTTTAATAGTTGTTGACTCTATTCTATCTAAAACCATTTTTTTCTTTACTAAGCTGACATGTTCTATACCTTTTAGCATAACGCCAAAATTACCAAACATTCCATGAGTAGCACCTAAGTGCTTATATACTCTTCCATACAAGTTTTGTTCGCAGCCCCAAACACCAGACTCAAACTCTTGCCAAGTATCGATAAATTTATCAAAGCTATTTAGATCTCATTGAAGCCACCTAGGATCCTTAGTCCTTTCATATAATTCTAAAGATATTCCCATGGTACCTACATAACCATTTAGAGCTTCATTTTCAGGATTTCCTAGATTTTGTTTAATCACTTGTACAAATTCATCTAAGTACTGCGTATTATTAGTTACCTCATACACCAGCTTCACCTAAATAATATGAATGGATCACTGTGCCCATATCAGGTGATTTATAATACTTATCTACTATGTTCTGTGCCACGACCACAAAATAAAAATCAGTATCCAATGACAATGATTCTTTTATAAGCCAAAGAGCTAACGAAACACCATCTGCACCTCAATAAATACATTTATTAGAATGTGTTTTCCATAACAAACTTGAATCATAGTTATTTACTGTATCTATGAATTCATTTTTCATAAAATCGATTACTATATTTTCATTCCAAGATTGATTACAAAGCAGCAATGGCATTAATACTCTTTGCATCTACTAAGCGATAGCTTGTACTACGCCCACCCCCAGGATTTTTGATAAAAATACCTCTATTTTTCAACTCTGTAATATCTCTCAATGATGTATCATTCGAACATTTGCTCATTTTTGAATATTTAGATGTATTCATATGACCTATGAAATTATCTTCAAACATGCGATTGATAATGCACCTCTGCCGTTCATTAACAGGACTTTTGTTTATGGCGACCCAAAGCTGAGACTTAAACATAACGTTATCAAGGGTAGTTTTTGCACTAGAAATAGCTCTTCCAAGACAACCCAAAAACCACAACAAAAACTCTGTAATATTTAGTGTACCGCGCTGTTGCCTCTCAAGCTGGCTGTAATATTCCTTACGGTCAGACTCAACTTGCGAGGATAGGCTATAAAATCTCTCTGTTGTACCGTCAGCTCTTGCAAGAGCCATATCTCCAATTGCACGAGCAATACGTCCATTGCCATCCTCAAACGGATGAACTGTCACGAACCATAAATGCGCTATTCCAGCTTTGATAACTGGATCTGTATCACAGCCATTAGCGAACCATTGAAGGAAAATCTTCATCTCTTTTTCTAATAATTTAGAATCGGGAGCCTCAAAGTGAATTGTTTCTCCACCTATATGTCCAGATACAACTTGCATTGCACCTGCTTCTTTTGTGCGCCAACCACCAACTGTAATACGGTGCATGCCACTACGCCCAGTTGGAAACAAAGCTGCATGCCAATCAAAGAGTCTACTTTTAGTCAAAGGCTTAGAGAAGCTTTGGGTGGCATCCAGCATCATTTCAACAATACCATCAACATCGCGACTAGCAGGTATCAGGCCCGCAATATCAAGACCAAGCCGACCTGCAATAGATGATCGTACTTCGTCTGGATTTAAATCTTCACCCTCAATAGCTGATGATTTTACAACATCATTGGTTAACATAAGTAAGCTTGCCTCGCTCCTCAACTCAAACCCAAGGCCCTCCATTCGGCCAAGCAAGTGCCCCTGACTATAACGTATATCAGCTAGCTTAGAAGAAAGAGCTTCAACATCCCAAGTAAAGTTTGGCCAAGCCTTATATTCATAAATCCTCATATTAATCACCGCATTATTTAAGGTTATTATAATAATTAATCACCATACAACCAATATTATTTGCCGCATAATATGCGGTGAATACTGTATGTATTCACCGCAAGATAGCTTTTTCGTCTTTTATACCTATCTTCATAGCATCCAGGTGCTCAGCAAATCCTTTATCTTCCTGCTTGATTTCGACTATTCTAGCGTCTAGACTAGAATAGTCGCGACTATTCTAGTCTAGGCACTATTTTGGACGAATAATGAAGAGAGTATACACACCTATAATAATTGAGCATATTAGAAATGACTCACAGATGTTATTTTTAGCTGGACCTAGACAGGTAGGTAAAACTACGGTCTCCATAACATTAGAGTTAAGGGACTATGAGAGCATCTATCTAAATTGGGACGACAATAAGGATAAAGAATTAATCTTAAGAGGATCTGCTTCTATAATTGATCATATAAATTTAGATAAAGCTAGAACAAATAAACCTATTCTCATTTTTGATGAATTACATAAACATAAAGATTGGAAGAATTTTTTAAAAAGTTTTTATGATAAGCATAAAGAACAATTACATATTATTGTCACTGGTAGCGCTAAGCTAGATATATATAGAAAAGGCTCTGATAGCTTGATGGGACGATATTTCCTATACAGGATCCATCCACTCTCTATTGCAGAATTAACTACAAGTGATTTTATTCGTACTGAAGAAATTAAAATGCAATCTAATGTTGATGATTCTTCACTAGACAATCTATTAATTTTTGGTGGTTACCCAGAACCATTCTTAAAAGCAGATGATAAATTTAAAAACAAATGGCAGGGGCTCAAAAAAAATCAATTATTTAGAGAAGATATACTTGAACTAACAAAAATTAATGAAATAGTACTATTAGAACAACTTGCCTTTCAGTTAAAACACTTTGTAGGAAACCTTGTTAATAAAGATGAACTCAGTAAACGTTTGCAAGTGGCAGCAACAACAATTAAGCATTGGATGTCTATCCTTGAACTAAGCTATTACTGTTTTTATATTTCTCCATGGTCAAAAAATATATCTCGCAGTATTCTAAAAACACCTAAAGTTTATTTGTGGGACTGGAGCGAGGTTGAAGATACAGAGCAAAAATTAGAAAATCTCATGGCTTCTCATCTATTAAAAGCTACACATTACTGGACAGACTGTGGTTATGGTAAATATGAGTTGTTTTTTTTAAGAAATAAAGATAAACAAGAAGTTGATTTTTTAGTCACCAAAAATATGGAGCCTTGGTTTTTAGTTGAAGTTAAAACATCAGACCAAAAATTAAATAAAAACTTACTGAAATTTCAAAAAGAAAGCGGCGCCAAACATGCTTTTCAGGTAGTTAAGAACATGGAGCAAGTTGATATAAATTGCTTTAATTTTGACAAGCCAGTGGTTGTACCCATGAGTACTTTTTTGTCCCAACTTATTTAGTTATTTTACAACTTAGATTTAGATTAATAAATTTACTAGCCTGCCCAACCTACTTCAATTTGGACATAACTTAAGTTTTAGGTTCGGAGCTTATTTATTTCTCTATAAACTTAATAATTATTTTAGCATGCATAAGTTTTTCTTTTAATTGAGATATATCATCCTTGCTAAAGCTATATAATTCAGACAAATAATATCGTAACTATTAGTTTGTTTTTTTTTTGATATAACAATGCTCGCTGGTTAGATACAACCAACTATAAACACTATAATTCATCTAACTATAAAGATATTGTGATCCGTTGCTTAGTGATTGTTTAAGCAATCTAGAAAGTTTTCCCTTCATGTTTACCTTTAAGAATTTCAAGTCATACTCCTTCTTCATAAGAAGTTACCTGGCATTTTATATGGAATCTAAAATATTTCACTGTCGTTCATGCATCATAGTTTAAAAAAAAATTAATTTATATGGACCTCCTCTTTATTTTAGACCTTTATTATGCAGGTGAAAGCTCCTATGTCTTGATTTAACAACATTATAAAAATAACCATTATCTTAATATTGATGGAGAAAAAAAATAATAGGTTGTAGATACAATTATGAGCGTAATAACACTGTCAATAGCTAGCTTATCCTTGGGAAATATAAATGCCCAAACATAAGCTAAATATTGCAATACCATTACCAGCTGATCACCCATTGTGTGAAGCACATAGAGAATTTGGAGCTGCTGTAGACAGCTCTCACATAGACTTGGTTGCGCCTAAAGAATATGCCATTGACTTGCTTGATATTGATATTGATATTGATTTTCCTGATTTAATTTCTGTTGAAGTTGGCTTAGTAGGATTACAGCCTATTATAAATAAAATAATCCAGGAAGAACTTGCTAGACACCCATTAACGGATCCTGTTAATTTTAGTATACCAACCTCAACCCAAACGTCTGTTCAGGCCACATCTGGAAATGCACAACAAATACAAGAATTACGCACAGCAATTATGCAACGTATCGATAATGAAGTTAGTAATTGTACCGCATCATCACCGGCAAATGTAAGTGTCACATTAGCTACAGCAAAAGCTAATAGTGGAATGGGTAGAATTTTTGGTGATAAACATAAAGCCATTACTCCTAAGGATGTTGGCTCAGTGGCCTCTCTTGTCAGCGCCAAAAGTAATCCTGCGGATACTCATTTAACTACCGTTGAGCTGCGCTCAGAAGGACAAGCTCTTTCTGTTGCTAATACACAGCCTCATACTATACCTGATGAAATAAGTATGGAAACTCTAAAAGGAATGTTAGGGGATAACTATAATGTTGCCATCACAGGTAAAAAAGATGATGGTGGCGGACCAGGTGATCAAACCATCCATATAACGACAAAAGTCCCACCAGTAAAATCCGTTGGCACTATGAATATAGTTAACAAAGATGGTGTCAATAGCCTTGTTATTACTGCTGGTGACTTTGGCATGGATTATTGTAAAGGAATAATTGAAAATACAATTTTTAATTCTAAGTCACCAGAGTTACCAGCGCCTCAAAGTCCAACATTTACTGATAGTATTGATGCGATAGTTGTACCCACAATACCTGAGCAAGAAGGTACTAAAGCACAAGTCATAGCTAGCGGATCTATGAATCCAATGTTCAAAGCTGCTCATGCTGACCCAACAGCCACTAAAATTTATGATGAGCATAAAGCTAAATTTGAAGCTTTATATGCCGCAATGGAATCTAGATACACAGATAAATGTGACACAATTCAAACCCAGTATAAATCTGACTGCACAGCAGCTCTAATTGGGCATTTAACTAGTGGGGACAATGAAAAGTTTACTATCGATAATGGTGAGCTAAAGTTTGATGGTAAAACTATTGGAGCCATTGCATTAGATGTATCTAATGATCCTGCCTTTACTATAACTCCAAATGCAGAGTCTGCAGCAATATGTACTCAGTTTCGTAATACCGCCAGCAAAATGGATCCTCTTACCTATGATAAAATAAAACCACCAACGAAGCCTGATTTACCTGAATTCACACAACCAGCACCTGCATTTCCATTAGGGCAACACGGTGATCCGATGGAGTTTATGGCTAAATTATGTGAGGCTTATAGCCAAAAATACGATGGTGATGGTCAAGCTTCAGAGTTTAGAATCAAAATAGATGATAAAGGATATCATCTAATGGAAAATGGTGTTTTTGTTAGTGATATTACCTTTGGTATGAAAGCCAGCGCTGCTGATGGTACCAAGCAACCACATTTTTATCTCTCTAATCCAAGAATTCTCACTGAAGATATGCAAGCTCTAAGTACAGAGTTTGGGCAACATATAGCTAATAATGATACTCTAAAACGATTATTAGCTCCTAAAGAGACCATAGCAACCCCCAAAGTTGCAAGTATCAGTATTGATATTGGTGAACATCCAAAGCTAAGTGTCCCAGATGCACCACAGATAAGTGATGAGTTACGTACTAATGCTGATTATGTCTCGAGCCATGATGCAGCTTTTGCTAGCCACCTTGGTGCTTGTGAGCAATCCCATAAAGAACAAATACAAAATAGCATTCATGCACAATTATTGAAGGCTGTCGAAGGTGCTATTCCCAGTGGTAAAGGCTCTTTCGATATAGTTGATGGCGCGCTAATGCTAAACCGCAGCGGCCATGATCCAGAGAAGATTGGTAGTATTGATACTGTTCTTGATGGCGGCAAATGGAAAGTAAACATCGAGCCAGAGCCAAATAAAGCAAATCTTTGTAGAGTATTTAATTTAAAAGCCAATGAAATGCAATTTAAGCCCCCAGAGATAACCTTACCAAAATTTAAGCCTCCAGCACCTCCAAAATCTCCAACTGTTGAAGTGGAAATGGGGGGCTCTTCTCCTGCTCCTAACCCTGATCAGGATGAGTTTAATCTACAAGCAGGCAATACTATGACCTTCGCCAGAGCTCGAGCGGGACGCTTATCACAAAAAGCTGACACTGCAAAAATAGTTGCGCTAAAATCCGAAGGGCTTTTAAAAGCTGATGACTGGAGTAAAGTCTCTGAATCTTTTGTTGAACATATGAATGGTTTAAAGGATAAAGAAGCTGCTTATGCAAAACAAAATGCTTCTCCTGACTATATTAAAGCTTACCAGGAAGAAGGCAAAAACTTCTATCAAGGTATGAATATTGAAATGGTCTCTGGCTCACATATTCGTATTACTGGTACTGATATCGCTGAAGGTGATAAGCCCTATAGTATTGATATTCATCATAACCCCTCTACCGGTGTTGTGATCACAAGAATGGACAGTCCTCCTACAGATAAGCAGCTACTCTGTAATGTTGAGTTTATGAAACAAGCTGCACTCAAAACTAATAACAAAAATGTTACCATTACAGAGTATGGTGAATTTGATGATATAAAACGCACAATTGGGATGATTAATTCTCAAGGTTTAGTAGCAGAAGTTACCCCAATGATTGAAGAAGCTATAAAAAAACATATTAAAGCAGAAATGGAAGCTGATGGTGAAAATCCACGTTATGCAGAAATAAAAGAAGAATTTGCTAATTTCATGGCCTCAAGATTTGCTGGTATTGATCCTGCAACTAAGCCACCACCACCTCCTCCTAAACCCCCTGCAGACAAACCAGCTACAGACAAGCCACCAACAGATAAACCACCAGAATCAACTCCTAAAGTTTCTGGGCATAAAAACAGATAAAGATGTTATTGTATGGGATTTTGTTTAACACCAACCCCACTATTAACTAAGCTCAAACTGCATATAGTTTTGTGGTGCCTGATTCCATCTTGCGGTAACTGTTTTAATTTTGGTATTAAAACGAATACCTTCTGGACCATGCATAGCCATGTCACCAAAACATGACATCTTCCATCCACCAAAACTATGAAATGCCATTGGTACCGGAATAGGCACATTAACGCCAACCATTCCAACTTTGATATGAGTGCTAAATTCTCTAGCAACATGACCATCCTGCGTATAAATAGAAACACCATTGCCATATTTATGCTCATTGATTAACTGCATAGCAGCTTCTATATCTTGCACTCTGAGGACACATAATACTGGGCCAAAAATTTCTTCTTGGTAAATCTGCATATCCGTATCTACATGATCAAATAATGTTGGCCCTACAAAAAAACCTTCCAATTTTTGTGCAATATCACGACCATCGACTACTAATGTTGCTCCTTGCTCAAGACCATTACCAATCATTTCAATTATTCTGGTTTGTTGTTCAGAGGTGATCACAGGTCCAAGATCTGTATCTGGATCTGTACCTTTGCCAACTTTTAGAGCTATAATTTTGCTTTTTAGTTTTGCAACTATTGCATCTGCTACCTCATCACCAATAGCTACCACAACCGAAATTGCCATACATCGTTGACCTGCACTACCAAATGCAGCGCCAATAATACCTTCACAGGCTCTATCAATATCAGCATCTTTGCATACCACCAAATGGTTCTTTGCACCACCAAGTGCTTGGACCCTTTTACCAAATTTGGCTGCTTGCTCATAAATATACTTGGCTATATTAGTTGAACCAACAAAACTAACAGCGTCAATATCTGGGTGCTGTAAAATAGCATTCACGGCATCATGTCCGCCTTGAACAACATTGAATACACCATCTGGCAAGCCCGCCTGCTTTAATAAGTTAGCCATGAACAGTGAAACGCTAGGTGCACGCTCGGATGGCTTAAGAATAAAAACATTACCACAGGCAAGTGCTATTGGGATCATCCATAGTGGCACCATCAAGGGAAAATTAAACGGTGTTATACCTGCACAAACACCTAAAGGTTGGCGCACAGAATAACTATCAACGTCCGTAGCAACTTGCTGACTATATTCACCTTTAAGTAATTGTGGTGCACCAAGAGCAAATTCAACTATCTCCATACCTCGGGCTAACTCACCTTTAGCATCTGCTATGGTTTTACCATGCTCTGTACTTACGGCCAGGGCCAAAGCATCAGCATTATCTTCTAATAATGTAAGGAATTTGCGCAAAATTCGTGAACGCTTTAATGGTGAGCATCGTCCCCAATCAGCTTGTACGCTAAGTGCACTAGTTACTGCATGAGCGACTTCGTCACTACCAGCAAGTGCAACTTTAGCTGTATTTTTACCAGTAGCAGGATTATACACATCATAGTAACCAGAATTGCTACCAGCATATTCCTTGCCATCAATAAAATGTTGTATAACCTTATCCATTACCAAATCCTTATTTAAATTTATATCTTTCCTAATACACTATACCGAAGCTTTAGCTCATATGAAAACCATTGATTGTAAAGTTAATTTCATAATTGACCAATAAGGATGAAAACTTTCATATTCAATATTAACCTTATAAAATGAAAACTTAACATGAAGATTTACATTTTAATTAATTTTATAGTTCTATATTGAAAAACCACATTAACGTAGTGAAAACTCAAACCCAGATTGCTTGGCTATTAAAAATTTTCTTTAACTATTACACTTACTTTAAAAACATATCACCCAAGGATTTAGCTGAGACCAAGCAGCAGTTATGAAATTAACTTCCTTGGGTTTAGTCGTACTACAGTACTTTTAAAAAATAATTACTTACACCTCGGTACTATCAACAAATTCTCCAAGAAAAGACTCGTTAGATAGTGCTTGCGTATTTTGCCATATACTTGTTAATTTATCATATTCTCTAGTCACACTATCTATAGCCTGATCGTCATTAATTTCACCTGCAGACCATTGTAAAAATGCACTCCAAAAAATATTACGCCCAATCGCAAATCCTCGAACCCAAGAACAATGCTTCGCTTGAGCAAAATTATTCTTCAATGAATTATAACCGTTTACATCCCCACCTAAAACCATAATCTTCGGTGTCTGTTGATAGCACCCAGTTAATGTTTCAATCCTTTTCCACGTAACATGGTCATATTCTGCTGATATTTTCCACCACGTTGGCGTAATGCTATGTTGAAATATATATTTCATTGCCCATAAAACATTAGTTGTAGCCAAATCTAATACTAAGGTTCGATCCAAACTATCACACACCTCCTGTAAATGACTCAACATTATTACCTGATGCTCCAACTGTGCAATACTCATGTCAGATTCAAGTTTTACTTTAACCTTAACCCACCATCGTTTAGGTCTATGTAAAATTTGAGAATATAAATCTCGCTGATTTGACCAAGATAAGAATTGAGTATTAGCTGACTCTATTGGCACACAAATTATTGAATCACTTTCTTCACGCAGAGTATTAATAGAAAAAGCATCATCAACTATGACTCCACTTTGAATATCTCGATTGAGACGATGAGCATCAGATTTTAAAAAACTAGCATAAATTAATTCTTTGAATGCTTGTATTTTCTCATTAGTAAGTTCGTTATTTTCTTTAAAATAATATCTATGATCAAAAGCCAGCATACATAAAGACATCGACGACTCGTTTTTCTGTCTGTGCTTTTGAGTGCGCGAAAAAATATCTATTTTGCTAATTGTATCTGGCAATATAAGTTTTTCAATTTCACCTAACTCTGGCATTTCTGGAGCGCAACTATGCTTTGTAACTATAAGTGCACAGGCAGCATTAGCTCTTTTGCTTGAATCCACAATGTCACAACCTGATAAATACCCTGAAATAAAGCCACTGACAAAAGCATCTCCAGCGCCAAGGGTATTTAAAATTTTTGTTTCATATCCTGGGATCGTTACCGGAATCAAGCTATTAACATCAAATACTATACAGCTCTGACCCTCTTGTTTTAGTAAAACTATGGCTGAGGTTAACTCTCTTAGTTTTCTTAGTGCAGCATCTACGCTTAATTTACCAACGACTATAGATAATTCATTCTCTGTGGCAATTATAACATCGCACTGTGATAGAAAAAATTGATAGTGCTCACTAACACTGCGTTTACTAGCTTCACTCCATGACTCTTCTACATAGCTAACATCCAGGATAACTTTTTGTTCCGCATTTTTAGCCAGTTGTATCGCATATTGACTAACATTACGCATTTGGACTGTTGCGAAATTTTCCCCACTAATAAATAAAGCTCTAGCCTGATTGAATAAAGCTTCTTCACAATCTCTCTCTAACAAATGTAAATCTGCACAGTTATCACGATAGTTCAGTTGTGTAAATTTATCTAGAGGATTAATACTTAATAGCATTAGGCTAGTTTTGTGTTTATCACTAATTTTTAACCATCGAGTGTCTACATTATAACCACTCAGCTCTTTACGAATGAAATGACCCAAAGCATCTTGGCCAACTCTCGAAACTACAACTGTTTTAAGGCCTAGTCTTGCAGCACCCACAGCAACATTAGCACAACTACCTCCAAGGTACTGTCGATAAGTCTGTACCTCGCTTAAATCACAATATAGTTGCTCTGCATATAGATCTACAGCAACACACCCCAAGCATATCAAATCAAATTCTTTAGTCACGATCATTCCCTAATCAACAAAGCTAAATAGCCTTGATACTTGAAACATTGTAGCAACAAAGAGCATTTGATTCTAACCAATCACAATCTATTGGCATAACTAATTGATATTGAGCTAAAATATATGGTTACTATAATTAGGAGCCATACGTGAATAGAGATAATTTACTACAACAGCTTCTATGCCCTCCAGGTGATGGAGTTTATACTGTACATACAGCTCAAGAGTATAAACAATCATTACAACAACTACTATACAAAGATTCTGATGACATCTTATCTAGCTGGCAACAGAGTATTACTAATATCAATTCTAATGTTGGTGTTTTTGGCATAGCATCTGATTGTGGTGGTGGAATTTTGCGAGGCGCAAATTGGGGCCCACTGTTTGTTAGAGAACAGCTCTATCGAACTCATACTGGTCTAAACATCACAGATCTTGGTGATGTACGAGTGATCCCCCATCTACTGCATGATAAGTATTTAAATAAGCAAACAATTAGCTCCTGTCAACAAGCACTGTATGGTAATAGCCAATGCCAATTACCAGTAAGTCCATTATCAATTGCAGAACTAGCTCTAGATACATTATATCAACAAAATTCCACCCTTAAAATTTTTGGCATTGGAGGTGATCATTCTGTAAGTTATCCATTAATTAATTCATACCTCAAAACCAAAGCTATTAATAAGACTAAAGTAGGGATCCTGCATTTTGATGCTCATACTGACTTGTTAACTTCACGACTTGGTATTGATCTATGTTTTGGATCATGGGCTACACATATTTTACCATTTCTAAATACTCCTGAATGTTTGGTTCAAGTTGGGATCCGAGCAACAGGAAAGCCCAAGAAGCACTGGGAAGATCAATTCGGCATAAAGCAAATTTGGGCACAAGAAGTACAAGAACATTCAGCCCTATCTTCTGCAAATCAAATAATACAACATTTTAAAAATTTGAACATCAATGAAATATACATAACCTTTGATATTGATTGCTTGGATGCAAGTATTGCTAGTGCAACGGGAACACCAGAGATAAATGGCTTAACTTTAGAGCAAGCTACTACCATTATCAATACTTGTGCTAAAGAGCTACAAGTTACTGGCGCAGATTTAGTAGAGGTTGCTCCATTCACTAACCCCATTGCTGAAAATAAAGTCCAAGAGCCACAAGCAACATTATCTGCAGCTGCTAATTTAGCGGCTATTTTAGTTTCAGCTATGCAACAATAATTAAATTATTATAAATCATTTTATCACGCTCAAAAATAGCTAATAATGGCATTTTGCTATGAATTTTAATTGACTCAATATTTTCTTGAATATAAACATCAGAATAATCTTTATTTTTAATATTTGCCACCCAACCAGCAATAACCAACCCATCATTTTCAATTGCTTGAAATGTTAATAATGCATGATTAATTGAGCCTAACTCCACAGCCACCACCACAATCACAGGGATATTAAGTCCAATTACCACATCAGATATGTATTCAGTCGCATTTATTGGAACTCGCCAGCCCCCTGCCCCTTCGATAAAACAATAATCGTAGTCTACGGTTAATTTTTTTGTCTTAGCAATAATATTTCTTGCTCGCAAATCTATCCCTTGCAGTCTGGCTGCAATATCTGGAGAAACAGGCTCTTGTAAACAAACAGGATTAACAGATGAATAATCTAATTTTACACTAGCAGCATTAGCCAATAAAATTGCATCATCATTAATTAAATTTTGTGCAACATATTTACAGTCTGATGCAATAGGTTTTAAAGCAACGGTCTTTTTCCCTTGCCTATTAAAATATTGAAGTAGTTTACACGTTACAAAAGTTTTACCAACATTGGTTCCAGTGCCGGTGATAAAATAATTTTTCACTATATAGCTCGCTGCACAATAGAACAAATAGTATCTTGATGGCTCAAAAATGGGGCATGACCAGCATCATTTAAAATAATCACTTTATTGTTTTTTGAAATTTTATCTAAAGATTTTTGGTCTATTAAACTCGGTAAGATTTTATCGACTCGACCATAAATGCACGTTATTTTCAACTTACATTTAACTTCTCTCAAATCTATATCACCCACCATATTCAAATAACTGCTTAGTATTTCACCATTAGCATCATGACTAGCATATAAATGTGTCTTTATATTTTCTATATGCTCACGTTTTTCGGATGGATTTTGTTGTCGAGCAAACCATGATAAACATTTATATGGCTGGGTTGAATATAAATGTTTGAAATTATGCCAATGAATTGGAAGCATGCCAGGCCACGTATTTGTAGCAACCCACTTCAATGTGGTATTGATCATTATTATACTATCTACATTGTTCTTATATTTATCTGCAAATAATAGACCTAACATGCCTCCAAAAGACCATCCCAACCAACTACAGTTACTTGGAAAACTATTCTGGAAGATTTCTAGTAGCTCATTAATATTATCGCAACCAATATTCTTGTTCATACCCATACCAGGAAGATCACACAATAACACCGTATGATATTTACTAATTGATTGTGCGAGCTCTAACCATATTTCATGTGTAAATCCCCAGCCAGGGATCATAATTACTTTTTTCCCTGTATTACCTAGCATTTTATATTTTAATTTTTTCATAAAAGATTATTCTCTTTATTAGCATATGAATTTCATGTTGCGTATGGCTTACATTTAAAATGATTCTAATTCTTGAAACACCCACGGGTACAGTTGGTGGTGCAACAGGATGTACCAACAGCCCTTCCTTTTGGAGATGTCTGCAAATATCGGCGCTAACATATTCATTCTGATACTCGATAACTTGTATAGGCGTAGATGAATCAAGTAATTTTAGTCCATATTTATTTGCTATATTCTTAAAGTAACTTACCAAATCCTTAAGACAATCACGCCGCCATAGCTCTTTACATATAATATCAAGGCTTATATCTATTGCCCCTAGCAATATTGGTGATAGAGCTGTGGAAAACCTATAAGTTCTAGAATTATTTATCAAGCTCTCTATGATAATAGCATCACTAGCAATAACACCTCCTTGAACACCAAAACCTTTACCAAGCCCAAAACTCAAAATGTCGACATTGTTTTTGGTAATATTTTGTTCTTGTAATATGCCACCTCCATTTTCACCTAAAACTGCGATTCCATGAGAATCATCAATCATTAGCTTGGCACTTTTACAGCTCTGTTCTCTTGCATCAATTAGCCTGGCTACATCTACGATTTCTCCAGTCATACTAAATACCGAGTCAGACATTATAATCTTAATGTTGTTTTTATGTGTAGAGCATAAACTTACTAAATCTACGTAGTTTAAATGCTCATAGCGCATTAATTTTGTCCTGGCAATTACACTAG
>Ga0066606_10001471_pt1 | contig 14390 bp, 7 predicted proteins | sample SaaInlV_DNA_100m_FD_60386 | JGI IMG/M metagenome (GOLD analysis project Ga0066606, IMG submission 60386) | Marine microbial communities from expanding oxygen minimum zones in the Saanich Inlet - SI075_LV_DNA_100m | ecosystem: Environmental > Aquatic > Marine > Unclassified | place: British... | reverse complement strand
TCGTCTTCGCGCTCCTGCAGCCGGCCCTGATCCTGTCCACGATCGTGCCGCAACAGAACTTCTTGGGCGTGCTGATTGACGACTCGCGCAGCATGGGCCTGGAAGACGCCAACGGCGCCACACGAGCCGATTTCGTGACGCAAGCGTTCACGCCAGGTGAGAGCGAGCTTCTCGACGAGCTCTCCGAGCGATTCGTTCTTCGCTTCTTCCGATTCTCTGACGTCGCAGGTCGAATCGACGGCCCTGGAGAACTGACGTACGACGGCACCCACACCGACCTGGCCGGCGCGTTAGATGCCGCCCGCCAAGAGTTGGCCGGAGTACCACTGTCGGGCCTCGTGATGGTGTCGGACGGAGCGGACAACGAAAACGAACCACTCACTGAAGCGCTCGTTCCGCTGCAGGCTGCAGGAGTGCCGGTGTTCACCGTCGGGCTGGGCGAGGACGCCATCACCCCCGACATCGAGCTGGGCAGGGTCGAAATGCCTCGCGCGGTCCTCGAAGGATCGTCCCTCCTCGTGGACGTGGTCATCACACAGAGAGGCTTCGGGCGGACCAGCGTACCGATCATCGTGGAAGACGAACTACGCATTCTCGCTGAGGAAACGGTCGACCTCGGAGCAGACGGCGAACCCGTAGTCGCGCGCATCAGCTTCGAACTCGATCGTGCGGGGCCCCGAAAGGTCCGCTTCAGGATCCCGACTCAACCCGGTGAGCGCGTCGAAGAGAACAACGCTCGTGACGTTCAGATCGAAGTGCGCGGCGAACGGGAGAAGATCCTCTATTTCGAGGGTGAACCCCGCTTCGAGCTCAAGTTCATCCGAAGAGCCGTAGACGACGACGAGAATGTTCAGGTTGTCACACTACAGCGCACTGCCGAAGCCAAATTCCTAAGGCTGGACGTGGACGACGGGACCGAACTCGAGTTCGGATTCCCAGCGACTCGCGAGGAATTGTACCGCTACCGCGCGCTGATCTTGGGGAGCGTGGAGGCGTCCTTCTTCTCGCACGATCAACTCCAGATGATCGCAGACTTCGTCTCCGAACGGGGCGGCGGCCTGCTCATGCTTGGCGGCGGCTCAGCCTTCGCGGAAGGTGGATGGCAAGGGACCCCCGTCGAGGAGGTCATGCCCATCATCATGCAGGAGTCCACGGGCGGACCGGAGAACTTCTTCGCAGAAGTGAAGGTCACACCTACACTGGCAGGACTGGCGCACACCGCGGTCCAGCTCAATGAAGAAGGTCCAGGCGTAGCAGCGCGGTGGGATTCACTTCCTCCCGTGACCACCGTGAACCCGATCTCCGAGCTCCGCCCCGGAGCGACATCCCTGCTCCTCGGCTCGAGTGATGCGTTGCCCGTCGATCAGATCGTTATGGCCTTCCAGCGCTACGGTCGCGGAAAATCCATCGCTCTGACCATTCAGGACTCTTGGCTTTGGCAGATGCACGCTGACGTCCGGTTGGAAGACCAGAGTCACGAATCGTTCTGGCAGCAGGTCACACGCTGGCTGGTGGACGGAGTGCCGGAGGCCGTGAGCGTGGTCACGGATCAAGAGCAGGTCGAGCCAGGTGAAAGTGTCCGGCTCACCGCATCGGTGGGCGACTCCACCTTCATCGAGGTCAACGACGCTTCCGTGACCGCCAAGATTACGAGTCCTTCTGGGTCGGTAGAAGAGGTTCCGGTCGGCTGGACCGTGGACCGTGACGGGCAGTACGAAGTCCAGTTCCGCCCAGTCGAGGATGGCGAGTACGAAGTGGAAGTCACGGCGATGCGCGGTGAGGAGGTCCTCGGCACCGACGTCACGTACCTCCACACGGCTCCCAGTAACGAAGAGTTCTTCGGGGCGCGCCGCCACGAGCAGACGCTCCAGCGCATCGCGGACGACACCGGGGGGCAGTACTACACCCCTGACAACATCGAGAATCTCCCTGAAGACATCACAGTCACGGGTGCCGGGGTCACGTTGGTCGAAGAGATGGATCTGTGGGACATGCCAATCCTCTTCTTCCTCATGCTCAGCCTCATGGGTGCAGAATGGGCGTTCCGGCGCATGCGGGGACTGGTATGATCTCCCGTCGCGCACTCCGCATCTGTGTCGCGATCCTCGCAGTGGCCTCAACCTTCTCGACACCTCGCGAGGCTGATGCTCAAGGTCGAACCCACGCCGTGATCGTTGTGGGACTGGGCGGAACCCAGGAATACCGGACGCGTTTTCACACTCAAGCGTTGGCGCTCAAGGCTGCGCTCACTGTTCGACACGGAATACCCGCTGAAAACGTGACCTACCTGGGCGAGAAGCCCGCGGAAGCTCCCGACGTCATAGCAGCCAAGTCGACACGCGCGAACGTGCTCCAGACACTCGGCGAGATCTCGCAGCGAGCGCAGCCGATGGACCGCCTTCTCGTGATTCTGATCGGCCACGGAACGTCGGCCCGGAACGAGGCTCAATTCAATCTCTCAGGCCCCGACCTCACTCCAACGGACTTCCAGACCGGGCTGATCGCGTTCCCGACGCAGACGCTGGCGCTCGTGCACACAGGGAGCGCCAGCGGCGGGTTCGTCGCACCGCTCTCTGGTCCGAACCGAATCATCATCACGGCCACGAAAACCGAGCGAGAACGGAACGCCACAGAATTTCCGCAGTTCTTCGTGGAAGCCATGACGACGGACGAGGCGGACCTGGACAAGGACGAGCGCACCTCTCTGCTCGAGGCCTTCCTCTACGCACGCGCCGAAACGGAACGGTACTACCTAGAGGGAAACGAACTCCTCCCCGAGCACGCCGTCCTCGACGACAATGGGGACGGCGAAGGCACGCATGAAGCGGGGCTCTCAGGCCCGGACGGCCCGTTGGCTGCGACGTTCCAGTTGGGCGGAGTCTCAGGCACAGCAAGTCAGGTGCCCGACGATCCCGCACTCGCGCAGCTCTACGAAGAGCGCACCGAGATCCAAGAACGCATGGACGAGTTACGCGAGGTACGTGACGCGATGGACGAAGAGATGTACCTCGGGCAGCTCGAGGAACTGCTCGTAGAGTTGGCGCTCAAGAACCGCGAGATCCGAGCACTGGAAGGAGGGGGCGCTTGAAGACGGCGCGACTCCTACCTGTGCTCGCACTGCTATGCGCGGTTCCCGTCTCGGGCCAAGACACTCAGCCGGCTAACTCGTCCGGCAGTGATGCCCGCACGGCCATGCGCAGCGGAGACTACGAAGGTGCTGAGGACACGTTCCGGCAGCTCCTGCGCGAGGACGCAACACTCTGGCAGGCTCGAGCAGATTTCGTGGAGCTCCTCACGTGGACAGGGAGGTACGAACTCGCGGAAGAACTCGCTCGTGCCGCACCGGACGCGCTGCCCATGGCCAACAGCCTAGGGGCAGTACTCGTCCTACGCGGAGACTTGGACGGAGCAGAGGCGGCCTTCCGTCACGCAGTCGACGACGGAGCGCCAGACGCGCTCACCGCAGAGGTGAATCTGGCTGAGCTTCTCTTCGGCCGTGGCCAGATCAATGACGCCATGCAGCGCTTCGACCGCTTCATCGACATCTACAACAACGCGGACGGGCGTCTGCGTGCGACTGATCTCGTCGCAGTGGGTCGGGCCGTTCACTACTTGGGCCGAAATGAGTCCGCCATGTTCGGCGATGCCCTGCGCGCCTTCGACGAAGCCACGAGCCTGGACGCGAGCTGGTCGGAGCCGAGTGTCCGGGCTGGCGACCTCTTCCTGGAGAAGTACTCGAGCCCCGAGGCCAAAACCGAGTACGAAAAGGCACTCGCACGAAATCCGCGTCATCCAGGTGCTCTCCTAGGCATGGCGAAGGCACTTTCGTTCGACAACGCGCCAGGTGCCGGCAGCGTCCTCACCCAAATCCTCGAGATCAATCCGAATCACGTCGAGGCACGCTCGATCATCGCCGCCCAACACCTGACTCGGGAAGGTATCGCAGAGGCGAAGGAAGAGGCCGAGACCGCACTGGCTGTGAACCCGCAGTCGCTCATCGCGCTCACCACACTCGCCGCGTCCCAGTTGGTGGCGGGAGAGTTGGCGGCGTTCCAGGCCACGCGCAGCCGAGCGCTCGATATCAACCCGCGCTACGCCGCCTTGGATACCGAGCTTGCCGAAATCTCCGTGCAAACCCGCCGGTACGCCCAAGCCGTAGAGCGTGCCCAAGCCGCTGTCGCCCTAGACGATGCCGCATGGGAAGCCTGGGGCCTGCTCGGAATGAACCAGCTCAGGGTAGGAGATATAGAAGAAGGCCACGCCAACATCGAAAAGGCATTCGCGGGCGATCCTTTCAACCCTTGGTTCAAAAACACCCTGGATCTGCTCGACACCTTCGAGCGCTTTGAAGTGCACCCGACCGAACACTTCGAACTCTTCTTACACGGGACTGAAGCTGACCTGCTGGCCACCTACCTCGCCCCGATCGCTGAAGAGGCCTACGACTCCCTAGCGAAGCGCTACGGAGTGGAGCCGCCACTCCCTGTGAGAGCCGAGTTCTTCCCGAGTCACGCAGATTTTTCAGTGCGCACTTTGGGCGAGGCTGGGCTTGGCGCCCTGGGCGTCAGCTTTGGCTCGGTGCTCGTAATGGATTCACCGGCTGCACGCGCCGTCGGCGACTACAACTGGGCCTCAGTCTTTTGGCACGAACTGTCCCACACGTTCCACCTGGGCATGACGGACAACCGTGTGCCTCGTTGGTTCTCAGAAGGGCTTGCCGTCCATGAGCAACGGCAGGCGCGCAGCGGCTGGGGACATCAGCCCAACATCCCGTTTCTGCAGGCGCTGCGGGACGGCGAGCTGAAAAAGGTCTCTGAATTGAATGACGGCTTCATGCGGCCGGACTTTCCGCAGCAGGTCATCTTCTCTTACTACCAAGCGTCCTTGGTCTTTCAGGTCCTCGAAGAGCAGTACGGTTTCCAAGCCATCCGGGACATGCTTGAGGGCTACAAGAACGGCGCCACCACCCCAGATCTGTTCCAATCGGTCCTCGGCTGCTCGATCGAAGACTTCGACAACGAATTCGAGGATTACCTACAGGAGCGGTTCCGCAGCCCGCTCCAGGGCCTCGTCGAACTCGGAGAGACTCCCGATCAGTCCGCCGGCGTCGAAGCCTTACAGACCTTCGTTCGAACCCACCCGGGCGACCTACTCGGACGGATCCGCTTAGGGGTAACGCTGGTCACTGAAGAACGGTGGGACGAAGCCGAGTCTCACTTGGACGAGGCGCTCCGCATCTTCCCTGACTATTCAGGTCCGGACAGTCCGCTCTGGTGGCTCGCCCAGGTGTATCGCTCGCGTGGAGACATTGAAGGCGCAGCGGCTTCACTCGACCGACTCAATTCCCTCTCCGAGTCGAACTACAACGCTCTGGTCCTGCAAGCGGATCTGCTCGAACAGCTCGGGCGGCCTGAGGCAGCGGCCGCAGCGCTCGACAAAGCCGTGCTCGTGTGGCCGTATGAAGTCGAAGTGCACGAACGACTGGCCAATCTCCACGACAACGTCGGTGACTACACCGGCGCGGTCAGAGAGCGCGCGGCCGTGGTCGCGCTGAATCCGACGGATATGGCCGAAGCGTACTACCTGCTCGCCCTGGCGCATCAGCGTGCATCCGACACGCCATCTGCCCGCCGAGCGGTTCTCCAGGCGCTCGATATCGCACCCAACTACGACGCAGCGCTCGAACTCCTCCTACTGCTGCGCTCGGGCAATGGGGCTACATCATGATTGTAAGAAGCCTCGCTGCTCTGCTCGTCGTGGGATCGGCCGCGACGTACTACGTGTCGGCTCGTCCGGGCCCTGAACTGGCGGACCTTCCAACCGCGGCTTCGCCTGCCCCGCAGTCGTATCAGGACATCAACGCACCGTACGACGCCAAGTACCACTTCGTACGCATACGCTACGACGTGGGCAACAGCGGCCTCGCGGGCTTTGGGCGACGGAGAAGAGGCGGCCGCGAACCCGCATGGGCGCACGACTACCCCCGGGCCGAAAGGAATTTTTTGCAGATCCTCAACGAGACCACGTTCGTCGATTCCCAGACCGAGGGTTCGAACGTCATCACGCTGGATGACCCTGAGTTCTTCAAGTATCCCATCGCTTATATCGTCGAGGTCGGATCATGGAATCCGACTGACGAGGAAATCACCAACCTGGGGGCCTACCTCAACAAGGGTGGATTCCTGATCGTCGACGACACCCGTAACGAGCGCGGCTACGAACTCCAGAACTTCGCGTTCCACATGGATCGCGCACTCCCTGGGCTCCTCCTCGTGTCTCTCGATCACGATCACGAAATCTTCGATTCCTTTTTTAGAATCGATCCGCTCAAGGTCATTCCGCCCTACGGGCCCAGAAACGTCCAGTACTACGCAATCTTCGAGGACAACGACCCCACGAAGCGCATGATGGTGTTGTTGAACCTCAACAACGACATCGCTGAGTACTGGGAATACAGCGGTCAGGGCTACGCCCCGATCGACTTGGAAAACGAAGCGTACAAGCTAGGTGTCAACTATATCGTGTACGCCCTCACACACTGATCCACAAAAGCGCCTAGGCGCCAATACTGATACGGAGAGGACCTTTGACTGACGACGCGATCGGAACCGTCGAACTCGACAATGCCGACGACGTAGCACTCGCGGACAAGATGAAGCATGGCCGCAAGCAGATAATCAGCGAGCTTCGCAAGCTGATCGTCGGGCAGGAACAGGTCATCGAGGAGGTCCTCCTCACACTCTTCGTAGGCGGCAACTCGTTGCTCATGGGTGTGCCGGGCCTCGCGAAGACGCTTCTCATCCACACCATCGCCCAGGTCGTGGATCTGAACTTCTCTCGTATTCAGTTCACCCCGGACCTGATGCCGTCGGACATCACTGGAACGGACATCATTCAGGAAGACTCCGAGACGGGTCGTCGTGAGATGGTGTTTGCCCCCGGCCCGGTGTTCTCCAACATCGTGCTCGCGGATGAAATCAACCGGACTCCGCCAAAGACCCAGGCAGCGCTGCTCGAGGCTATGCAGGAGCACCGGGTCACAGTCCAGGGCCACACGTACACGCTCAAGGAGCCGTTCTACGTCTTTGCGACGCAGAACCCCATCGAACTCGAAGGAACGTATCCGCTCCCTGAGGCACAACTCGATCGCTTCATGTTCGAGATCGTCATAGAGCACCTTTCGGAAGAAGAAGAGATGGAGGTCGTTCGCAGCACGACGGGCATCTTGAAGCCGGAGTTCAGCCACGCGGTTACCGGGCCAGACCTTCTCGCCTTCCAAGAACTCGTTCGCCGCGTTCCGGTTTCGGAGTCCGTGCTCCGTTACGCCGTGAACCTGGTTCGGGCCAGCCGTCCCAGCGCGAACGGAGACTCACCAGACTTCGTGAAAAAGTGGATCGCCTACGGCGCGTCCGTCCGAGCCGCTCAGTACTTGGTGCTCGGCTCGAAAGCGAAGGCGCTCACTCAAGGCCGTTACCACGTGTCGTTCGACGACATCAAGTCACTGGCACACCCGGTCCTGAGGCACCGTATTCTCACGAACTTCCACGCGGAGTCCGAGGGTCGCACAACAGGCGAGATCATCGACCGGTTGCTCGAGCACGTCCCTGTCCCCACTTCAGGGATGTAGGCGACCCCTTTGCCCGCACACACGAAAGCTCCGGCCGCCTCAGGCGGCGCGCAGTTCCTCGATCCGGCTGTACTCGCTCGGATCAACAACTTGGAACTGCTCGCGCGCACAGTAGTCGACGGATTCCTCACGGGCCTGCACCGCTCCCCACACCTCGGGTTCAGCACGGACTTTGCGGAGCACCGACCGTACATGCCGGGGGACGACATCCGGCGTATCGACTGGAGACTCTTCGCTCGCTCCGATCGGCATTACATCAAGCTGTTCGAGGCCCAAACGAACGCGAACTTCGCCGTGCTGCTCGACGTGTCGAGTTCTATGAAGTACGGGAGCCATTCGGTCACGAAGCTCGACTACTCTCGCTATCTCGCGGCATGCCTGTCGTTCTTTTCAAACCGACAGCGCGACCGAGTGGGGTTGGTCACATTCGACGAGGACATCGTCGACTACGTGCCACCGTCGATGAAACATTTCGACACGATTCTTCACTCGCTAGACCGGGCACAGCCGGCGCGCAAAGGCTCACTTAATGCGCCCTTCTTGAAGGTCGCCGAGTTGTTACGGCGGAAGGGCATCTTGGTCGTCATTTCGGACTTATATGAAGAGCCGGATGACATTCTGGAGGCGATCGGTCCTCTGCGTGCCCGCGGCCACGACGTGATCGTGTTCCACGTCTTGGATCCCGCCGAGCTGACCTTTCCGTTCGAGGATCCATCAGCGTTCCAAGACATAGAGACCGGCGCGCAGATACCCGTCGTTCCAGCACGCCTGAAGGAAGACTACCTGCGACTGATGGGTGCCCACCTGACTACAGTCGAGAAACGCTTCACCGACAACCGCATCGACTATCAGTTGCTCGACACTTCCCAGCCGTTGGACATCGCGTTGTTCAAATACCTGCTGGCCCGCGAACGGTTGAGTAAGAAACGATGAGTCTCGGTCTTCTTGTTCCTCTCTTCCTGCTCGGTTTGGCCGGGGTCGTGGTCCCGATCGTGGTGCACCTCACGCGTCGGCAGCGCCGAAACGTGGTCGAGTTCCCATCACTCATGTTCCTGGAGAAGATCCCGTTCCAGGAGCAGAGACGGCGACGCATTCAGCACTGGTTCCTGCTGTCGATGCGCGCGCTCGCCCTCGCTCTGGTTGCATTTGCGTTCACCCGACCGTTCTTCGAACAGGGCTCGCTTGCAATCGGAGGTGCGAACGGACCACGCGAGGTCGTGGTCCTGCTCGACCAGTCCTACAGCATGCAGGTCGGCGACCAATTCGAGCGAGCGCTTGAAGAAGCCAGTCAGGTCTTCGACGACCTCGGGCCGCTGGATCGGGCTTCGCTGGTCACCTTCGGTCAGGGCGCCCGAGTCATCGCTCGGTCGACCTCGGATCGGCAACGTCTGCAAGGCGCATTGGACACCGTCCAAGTCGGAGCCTCGGTCACTCGTTACGGTCCGGCTTTGAAGGTCGCCCAGACGATCATCGAAGAATCGGAGCTCCCCAGTGGCGAAGTGATCCTGCTCACCGATTTTCAACGCACAGGGTGGACCGGTGACGAGGGCGTGAACCTGCCACCGGGCTCCGTGGTCACTACAGTGCCCCTCGGCCCAGTGCCGGTCCTCGACAACATCGAGGTCACCGACATCGCATTGGGCAAGGAGGCAATCCAAGGTCGGGAGCGTGTCACACCCACGGCGCGCCTGGCTCGCCGTGGTGGGGACACTCCAAGAGAGGTTAGGGTCGCGCTGGAACTCGACGGGCAGGAGATCCAAACCAGAGCCGTCACGATTCAACCGAACGGGGCCGCAACGGTGACGTTCCAGCCGTTCACGCTCTCAGGCCCACACACTCGCGGCTCAGTAAGCGTGCCGACGGACAGACTGCCGGCCGATGATGCACGCCATTTCGTCGTCTCGCCGGGTACGGCGATGTCGATGCTCGTAATCGAAGGCGGGTCGACAAGCGCCGACGCGAGCCTCTATCTCCGCCGAGCCTTGGAGATCTCTGAGGACGGGCGATTCGATATCCGCTTCCGGCGAGCGAACGGTGTGCGGCCGCAGGATCTGGACGGTATCGACGGCGTCATCCTAAATGACGCGAGCATCGACGGGGGCTCGGCGGAACGACTCCGCACCTTCGTCGAGAACGGTGGTGGTGTCCTTCTCGCTCTAGGACAGTCAGGAGGATGGCCAGCATCCGCGGCGGACCTCCTTCCAGGCGTGATCCAAAATGCAGAGGACCGTCAGCAGGGACGCGGCGGCCGGCTCGGTTTCTTGGAGTACGGCCATCCGATTTTCGAAGCCTTCTCGGGCCCCCGCAGTGGCGACTTCACGGGTGCGCGTTTCTTCCGGGCTCGTGGCTTCACGCCGAGTGACTCCGCTACCGTGCTCGCGCGCTTCGACGACGGTTCGATCGCACTCGCGGAGCTCAAGCACGGGCAGGGAACGATTCTCGTTTGGACGTCGACGCTGGATTCGTTCTGGAACGATCTCGCGCTTCAGCCCGTCTACCTGCCCTTCGTGCACCGGCTGTCCGAGTACATCACCGGACGCTCAGAGGCCCTCCCCTGGTTCAACGTGGGCCAAGTCGTGGACCTCGCGGACCCGGACGCACTCGAGGCCGCTGGCTTGGTCTCGGCAGAGGCCGCGGGATTCGTGAACGGAGTGGAGCAAGTGGCCCTGACACCGTCAGGCTCGTCCATCGCGCTTCCGGCCGAACTCGGTCCGCGCTACTTGTCACTGGATGAGGCGGGATTCTACACCGTGCGCCCGCCGGGATCTGACCCGGACCGGCCGTTCGTGATTGCAGTAAATGTCGAATTGGAAGAGTCGGGCCTCGCCCGACTGGACCCCGAAGAACTTGTGGCGCAGATCACCTCCCCGAGCGTCGGGCCCCAGGCGGGTCCAGAGTTCGCGGACGGCACAGATCTCCGCCGCGAGGACCAGGAACGCAGACAATCATGGTGGCGCTGGCTCCTTATTGCGGCATTCGCACTCTTCGTTACGGAAACACTCATCTCCAATTGGGTGTCTCGGAAAGGGAGTGTGGGGCTCGCGGCGGGTTAGAAGGCGGAGGGTGGGTGTGTAGTGACGGGGCAACAAGCTCCGTACTTTGGGTAGACGGATGAAGGAGAGGGACATGCAGAATTCAGACAGACGAATGGCACAGAGCAGGATCTTGGATGTTGTTCGCAGCGTCCGCTGGCGCTGGCGCGCCCGGATATTTCTGAGCGGCCTCACGTGGGTGGGAGCCATCACTGGTGCGGTACTCTTCCTCTCTGCAGTCGGGCTGGAGCAGATGCGCTTCTCAGCGGGTGCCGTGGTTTGGCTCCGATCGCTGACCTGGGGAACCTTCGCACTTACATCATTCTGGTTCGTTCTCCGTCCACTGCTCCGCAGCCCCAGCGACCAACAAGTCGCCCTCTATTTGGAAGAGCACGAACCATCTCTCGAGCACGCTGTAGTGACAGCCCTCGAGGCAGGAGACAGCGCGTCTCCTACCCTCGGACATGAACTCGTAGCGAGCGCGCTCGAACGCGCGAAGAAGGTCCACTACGGTCGTCGCGTCGAGCAGTCTGCCTTATACCGCTTCGGCGGCGCTCTCACGGCAGTCGCCGTAACGGCGGTCCTGTTGACGCTGGCGGGGCCCTCGCACCTCAAGAACGGCCTCTCGGCACTCTTGCTGCCCATGACCGACGCCGCCGCGGTGAACCCATATGCCGTGGCCGTGTTTCCTGGCGACACGACGATCGCGCGCGGCACCGATCAGGTTGTCACAGCCGCCCTCAGTGGATTCGAAGCAGGTGATGTCTCGATCTTCACGCGCACCGGACCGGATCAGAGCTTCCAGCGCTTGAGTATGCTCTCGGATGACGCGGGAGGATTCGAAGCATTGTTGCTGGGTGTGGACGACCGGACCGAGTACTTCGTGGAATCCACCGGCATTCGATCGCCCACGTATACAATCGACGTGGCGGACCTTCCGTACGTCGACCAGTTGGACCTGACCTACTACTTCCCGAGCTACACCGGCCTACCGCCTCGGACTCGAGAAGACGGCGGTGACGTTGCAGCGCTTCCTGGGACCGTAGTCGAGCTGAAGATCCACCCCACAATGATCACGTCGGGTGGTCAGCTTCTTTTGGACGGGGACCCTGCCGAGGAACTCACAACGGCGGAAGATGGCTCACTCGTCGCCCGCTTCACGGTTTCCGAGCAAGGCTTCTACTCGATCAAACTCGCACGTGACAACGGCGAACTCGTGCCGGCGTCTCCCGGGTACACCATCGACGTCCTCACCGACAACCAGCCGTCGATTCAGTTCACGACTCCAGGCCGGGACGTCCCCGCCTCCCCAATCGAGGAGGTCTATCTCGAAGTCCGAGCAACGGACGACTATGGGATCGGAGATGTGCGACTGGTCTATTCCGTGAATGGTGGAGCCGAGGACACAACAAGCGTCTTCAGAAACAGCGGAACCCCGCTTCCCGAAGTCTCGACCGGGTACACCCTCTTCTTGGAAGAGTGGGAGCTCGAGCCCGGCGACCTGATCTCGTACTACGCGGTCGTTCGCGACAACCGCGGCAGTGCGAAGTCCATCGAGAGCGACATGTTCTTCCTGAATGTGCGCCCCTTCGACATCGCATTCCGCCAGGGTGAAGAACAAGGCGGCGGTGGCGGTGGCGGCGGTGGCGGCGAACCTGAAGCCGCGCTCTCCGAGCTTCAGCGCCAAATCATCTCCGCCACCTTCAATCTGATCCGCCAGAGAGACAGCTACGGCGAAAATGAGTTCAGCGAGAACGTGGTCTCGGTGTCGCTCGCGCAGGGTCGGCTGATGGAGCAAGTGGGGACACTGCTGGAGCGCATGCAGAACAGGGGCCTGACCGAAACCGATCCGGGCTTCCGAGATGTCTCCGCGATCCTACCCTTGGCCGTCGAAGCCATGACGCTGGCGCAGACCGATCTCGACACCGAGGAGCTCCGTGAGGCGCTGCCGGACGAGCAAACCGCACTGCGCTACCTACAGCAGGCGGAAGAGACGTACGAGCGCTACGTGCAGCAGCAGCAACAGGGCGGCGGCGGCGGTGGTGGCGGAAGCCAGGCCGCGGCCGAAGACCTCGCTGATCTGTTCGAACTGGAACTCGACAAGCTCAAGAACCAGTACGAAACCGTTCGCCGAGGAGAACAGCAGCAGTCGGATGATCAGGTCGACGCACTCATGGAAGAGCTCCAGGAACTCGCGCGCCGACAGGAACAAGAAGCTGAACGCCAACGCAGGCGGGCTCAGCAGGGCCAGCAGGGCGGCTCCGCTTCTGCTGCAGAGTCTCAGCGTGATCTCGCCGACCAGACTGAAGAGGCAGCGCGGCAACTGCAGCGACTGGCCCGAGAAAACAACGACCCGCAGCTGGAGGAAACAGCTCGTCAACTGGACCAAGCGGCCGAGTCGATGCGTCAGGCCGCGTCGCAGGGTGGTGCGTCTGGTACAAGCGAAGCGAACTCGGCTCTTCGTCGCTTGGAGGACGCGAGGCGAGAGCTGGAGGACGCCCGTTCCGAACGCGCCCGCCGTGACGCAGAAGACGCGATCCAACGCGTCGACGAGCTACAGCAGCAGCAGCGGGGGGTGCAGCGCCGCGTCCGGGAACTGCCGACGAGCGGCGAGGAGCGCACTGCGACGATCAACCAACTGCGCGAGCGAAAAGACCAGATGACCCAAGCGGTCCAGGAACTCGAACGCGAGCTGGATCAGTCCGCCGCAGGGAGCCGAGCCGACAACCCCGAAGCGGCGCGAGCGCTTCAGGACGCGGCAGAGCAGATCCGAGAATCGAAGCTCAAGGAGAAATTGCAATACTCCCGCGGTACCATCGAACAGTGGGACCCGCAGTCAGCCGTGACCCTCGAGTTGAACATCGAAGCCGACCTTCAAGCACTCCGAGACCGCCTCGAACAGGCTGCGAGCATTTCCAGCCAGAACGAAACCAACCCCCTTGAAGAGGCCCTCGACGCGGCCCGCGAGCTGGTTCGCGGCATGGAGTCGATGGATCGGAGGCTTCAAGAGACTCAGCAGAGCCAACAGGGCCAGGAAGGCCAACAAGGACAAGGCGGCGAAGGCCAACAAGGACAAGGCGGCGAAGGCCAACAAGGACAGGGCGGCGAAGGCCAAGGACAGGAAGGTGGACAGCAGCAGGGCGGTCAGGGCGGAGGCAGAGCGATGAATCCAGCCGGCGGCCAGAATCGTGGTGGAGGCGCAGTCCGTTCGAACCCTCGGCCGCTCACGGATGAGGAGATTCGCCAGTTCCGCAACGAAGCCGGGCAGAGATCGGACCAGGCCCGCGACCTGCAAAACCAGCTCAGCCAAGCCGGGTATAGCGCGGAGGATCTCCAAGCCGTCGTTGCTGCGATGAACCGGCTGGAACGAGAGGGCACATACTCGGACCCCGCGCAGCTCCGGATGCTGCAACAGGAGATCCTAGACATGCTGAAACGGCTCGAGTTCGGCCTCCGCCGTGATGTGGAGGGCGATGCGGATCGAGGTGCGACGCTTTCCGGGTCAGACGAAGTGCCCGACGGATACCGGAAGCTCGTGGAGGAGTACTACCGCGCGCTTGCTCGGGGACGTTCGGGCGGCGGCGGCAACAACTAGGGAACGCATACGGCGTCCAGATCAGGGATGTAACAAAGCCCGGGGGGTCCAACTCCTCGGGCTTATCCTTCTCCCTGCTCGATCACCTCGCGGGCCTTCAACAGAAGACCGTCCACAGTAAAGGGCTTGGGCATGA
>Ga0066606_10001469_pt1 | contig 14397 bp, 12 predicted proteins | sample SaaInlV_DNA_100m_FD_60386 | JGI IMG/M metagenome (GOLD analysis project Ga0066606, IMG submission 60386) | Marine microbial communities from expanding oxygen minimum zones in the Saanich Inlet - SI075_LV_DNA_100m | ecosystem: Environmental > Aquatic > Marine > Unclassified | place: British... | reverse complement strand
CCATAACACCTGGAAAGGAAACAAAAAAAAATTTTCAAGCAACAGCAAAACATAATAGTAGTGACAAAATCTACGCTATCGATGAAAAAGGCAATATTCGCTAATATAAAATAGTCGTAGACTTATGTATTATTTTTTTCTTTTATTCATTCCATTTTTTTAATCCTAAAAATCATTTTCAAGTTTTATAAAACTATTTTACGATCCTTAATTTACCAAGAGGTAGATGCAAGAGGTCATCCTTCTCCCACCCCATTATCTTATTGAAAACAAAGGATAAAGCATTTATAATTTAAATTATGATAGTTGAAAAAGATTTCCTAGTTATTGGAAGTGGCATCGCTGGGCTAACTTTTGCCCTCAAAGCCTCCCAGTTTGGATCGGTAGCAATTGTCAGTAAAGACGAACTAGATGAATCCGCTACTTTGTATGCGCAAGGTGGAATAGCCTCTGTCATGACCGATGATGACTCATTTGAACTACATGCTAATGACACAATAGAGTCCGGCCGTGGATTGTGCCGTGAAGATGTTGTTCGCATTATTTGTAGGGAAGGACCGTCCTATGTAAGAGAACTAATTGACTTGGGTGTTAAGTTCACACGTAGAGGTGAAGACTACCATTTAAGTCGTGAAGGAGGGCATTCCAGAGATCGAATTCTTCACGCTAATGACCTTACTGGACGAGAAATAGAGCGCGCTATGCTTGAGGCAATTGATAGAAAACCAAATATAACGGTTTTCCCACACCATATGCTAGTCGATTTTATTACTCTCGGCAGATTAGACTCTAAAGTGGAACCTGGAACCTCTAAAGATGAAGCACTTGGAGCATATATTCTTGACGTAAATACAAAGCATGTAAAAACTTTTCTTAGCAAAGTCACTTTACTAGCTAGTGGAGGTGCTGGGAAAGTTTATCTTTATACCTCAAACCCAGATACTGCTACGGGTGATGGCATTGCGGCGGCTTACCGCGCCGGCACAAAAATAGCCAACATGGAATTCATTCAATTTCATCCTACTTGTTTATATCACCCTGAAGCAAAATCATTTTTAATATCTGAAACAATACGTGGAGAAGGTGGAATACTGCGATTGAAAAATGGACATACTTTTATGGAGAATTATCATCCCTTAGGATGTCTAGCACCAAGGGATGTTGTGGCACGCGCCATAGACCACGAAATGAAAAAAAGTGGCGATGACTGCGTTTATCTAGATATTACTCATATAGAAGGTTATCGCATCCGCGAACGTTTTCCGAATATTTATCAAACCTGCCTGCAGTTCGGATTTGATATGGTTAAAAAACCTATCCCCGTAGTGCCTGCTGCTCATTATACTTGTGGAGGAGTTTTGGTCGATCTTAATGGCCAAACAAATATTCGTCATCTTTTTGCTAGTGGTGAAGTTTGTTACTCTGGACTTCATGGCGCTAATAGGCTGGCTTCCAACTCCCTTTTAGAGGGGCTTGTATTATCAAACCGAGCTGTTTCTAAGGCTTCCTTGTTACTTAGATCAGAGTCATTCAGCAATACAATTCCTCATAATATACCTAGTTGGGATTGCGGCAGCGCAGTTGATAGCGATGAATCAGTTGTCGTTTCTCATAATTGGGACGAAATCAGAAGAATTATGTGGAATTATGTTGGTATTGTGCGCTCGGATAAAAGACTACGTCGTGCTGAGAGACGCATTCAATTACTTCTTGACGAAATCAAAGAATATTACTGGAAGTTCACAATTACCAAAAATACATTAGAATTAAGAAACATAGCTCTGACCGCTCACATCATTATCATGAGTGCTTTGCAACGTAAAGAAAGTCGTGGGCTCCACTTTACGCTAGATTATCCAAAAATTGACAGCAACTGGAAAAAAGACACAGTGCTTCAAGATAATTCATATCGTTTAGCAAATCAAACCCCTCTGAGAACAACATATCATGAATGAAAAAACGTCTATATTTATTCGCGATTTTTTGGGAATAGCTGTCTTCGCCTTTTCCTTATTCACTATCATATCTTTAGCAACCTATTCCCCGACAGATCCGTCGATGAACACATCTCTTTCTTCTCAGAAAGTGGTCACAAATTCCGGGGGTCTGATTGGCGCCTATATTTCTGATGGGTTAGTTCAACTTTTCGGAAGTGGTGCGTTTTTCTTTCCCATTATAACCCTGATTATTGGATGGGCCTGTATAAGAGGAAAAGAATTTAATCATTGGCCACTTCGTTTAACTTCTGGAATTTTTTTACTTACGGGATTGTGTGCATTGTGTGCAATCCAGATGAACTCTGATCCTATTTTTAAAAATTACGCTCAAGTAGGAGGTCTCACGGGTGCAGCCCTAGGAACATTTCTAGTCATTTGGTTAAGCAATACCGGTGCTACTATTTTTCTGGTAACCATGATTTTAATCTCACTACTTGCCATGACAGGAAAAACTGTAAACTCCACACTTGATATAATAGGCAAACTTCTAGGAACGAGCATTGGTAAATTATTACGACTGTTTAATAATTTAAAAGTTATAGGGAAAAATTGGATCACTACTGTTCGTGAGTCTTCTATAATTGCTGAAGAAAAAACTGACGAACTATTTGTGCCAACCGAACCATTAATTATAACCAGAGCGAAACTTCCTGAAAAAACAATAGAATCAACTCAAGCTCCTATTATTGTCCCTCGAAAAAATAAGAAAATTGTCGATTTTGTTGTGCATGAAGAGCAACCCCCTTCACCTGAAAATGGAAATTACCAAATCCCATCTGTTAACTTACTAAATAACCCCCTACCGACAGAAAATTCAGATGAAATAAAAAAAGAGATTCTAGTCAGCACTTCTATACTTGAGCGCAAACTAGCTGATTTTGGTGTGGAAGGGAAGGTGGTACAGGTTCTTCCGGGACCAGTCATCACCTTATATGAGTTTGAGCCTGCCCCAGGAATAAAAGTGAGCAGAATTCTCTCCTTGAGTGACGACCTTGCGCTTGCCATGCGAGCGCTTAGCCTACGTATTCTTGCTCCAGTCCCAGGAAAACCTGTCGTAGGGATAGAAATTCCTAATATTAAAAAAGAAGTTGTTTCATTTAAAGAAGTAATAACTTCTAAAGAATTTGTTGAGTCAGATTCAAAGCTAATGATGGTCATAGGAAAAGATAATATTGGTGAACCTGTAGTACAGGACCTGGCTACAATCCCTCATCTTTTAATGGCTGGTTCTACCGGAGCGGGTAAAAGCGTTGGGTTAAATGCAATGATCTGCAGTATTCTTCTTAATGCTACACCTGATGAAGTTAAAATGATAATGGTCGATCCAAAAATGTTAGAACTTTCAATTTTCGACGGAATTCCTCACCTTATTGCGCCGGTTGTGACAAACCCGAAAAAAGCTGCCGCTGCTTTATCCTGGGCTGTAGATGAAATGGAAAACCGATATAAGTTAATGGCCAAAGTAGGTGTTCGCAATATCACTGGATTCAATGTAAAAATGGAAAAAGAACAAAAAGAATACGAAAAAAAACTCAGCCAGTGGGAACAGGATAATAAGAAAAATATCAAACCTCATGAAAGGGAACTTGAAGAATCCGCGATAGAGAGCGATAAGCCGATCGAACCCCCAGAAAAACTACCCTATATTTTGATTGTCATAGATGAGCTGGCCGACCTTATGATGGTTGCTTCAAAGGGTGTAGAAGAAGCGCTCACACGACTTGCTCAGATGGCCCGCGCGTCCGGAATTCATTTAATTGTTGCTACTCAGCGCCCTTCAGTTGACGTTTTAACTGGGATCATTAAAGCAAATTTCCCATCTCGTATTTCCTACAAAGTTACATCTCGAGTTGATTCTAGAACTATCCTTGATGCAATGGGAGCAGAAAAACTTCTTGGGAAAGGAGATATGCTATTCATGCCTCCAGGAACTCACCGTCTATTAAGGATTCACGGTGCAATGGTAAGTGACGATGAAATCGAAAAGATTATAAGTTTTATTAAAGAACAAAAAAAACCTAATTATAAAGAAGAAATTTTTGAAGTTGCTGCAACTGACAAAGAAAAAACGGAGAACGCTGAGGAGTATGACGAAAGATATGATGAAGCATTGGCCATAGTCGCAAAAGACCGACAAGCTTCAATCTCCTATATTCAACGAAGATTACGAATAGGCTACAATCGCGCCGCAAGCATTATCGAAATGATGGAGCGAGATGGTGTGGTAGGACCCTCCGATGGGGTTAGGCCCCGTGAAATCTATGTTAGTCCTATTCCTGTTGAGTAACTTCCCTGATTACTGAGAAACAATAGGTAATTTCAAAAATATATGTCGTTTCCCCCTCCTCTAACAACTTCGACTAAAGATCAAGCAGAAAACCCTATACTTTTTATTTTCCTTGGCGCAAGTAATCTTGCTCGTTCTCTGGATGGGTTAAAACTTTGCATCAAAAAATGTATGCTTCCAAGAGAAACTTTTTTTTTACATGCTATGGGCCCAGGAAGGGGTTATGTCAGTCGCGGAGGAATACTTAATGCAGTCTATTCTCCGATTCTCGATAGTGGTATTTTTGAAGCGCTCCGAAAGAAAAGAATTAAAAATCAACAGATAGTGGCCCTTATCACAGATATTGGTAATGACATTATGTACGGTGCTTCACCAGATAAGATAATTGGTGGCCTTCAATACCTCTATAACTTTTTAGACACGTTTGAAACAAATATTTTTATTACTTCAATTCCTGTAGACCTCGAAAATGATATTAGTGAACTCTATTTTAACATTCTCCGGAAGATTTATTTTCCAAATAGTCCAGTATCATATTCTCAAGCCTCAAACAATATTAAGTCTATCAATCAGTTTATTCTAGAGTCCTCTAGTCAGAGGATAAGTGTGATTGATGATATGAAACCGTTCTATGGCATCGATAAAATTCATTACAGCATCCTAAAAAGTCAAGTGGCATGGTCCCATATCGCAGAAAAATTAACCGCTTCTTTTAACATTAACTTTGCCCCAGAATTAAAAGCCTCGGAGGTAGCACTATCAATGGTAAATAATATCTCCCGAATACTATTAACTGATATGCTTGGCATTAAAAAGAAAACCAATGAGACATTCTAAAACTGCCATGGAATACCTACTCGCTATAACAAGAATTATCCTATTAATCCCAATATATCTTTTTTTTGGATTGTTAGGCTTAGGATTACTTTTTATTTATTTTTTTTCTAAAGCAAATTATTATCGAACAGTAATTTTTTTTTTACAATTGTGGGCACAATGTTCGTGTTTATTCTTTAACATTAAAGTGAAGGTGTCCCATGGACCGAAAGTTGTTCCAGGGTCTCTTATCATTGCAAATCACGTGGGGGTACCAGATATTTTTGTTATGGGTGCATGTTTCCCATCTTTTTTTGTAGCTAAATCAGAAATCAAAAGATGGCCTGGTATGGGCTGGCTAACTCAACTTGGAGCAACTATTTTCGTCGACCGAAACAGAAAACAACAAGTGCGTTCAACAGTTAACCAGATTCAGTATCGCTTGAAGGCGAAGTGTTCTGTTATCCTTTTTCCTGAAGCACAGGCTACTGACGGTAAGAGCATTTTACCATTTAAGTCCTCTCACTTTGAAGCAGCTGTTCAATTGGAAAAACCAATAGTACCTGTTGTGATTCGCTACCATGACAACAAAAAACCATCCATTGCCTGTTGGTATAATATTAATTTTTTAACTCACCTTGTTAGACTTCTAAAACAAAAACAATTGGATGTAACGATCCAAATTTTACCCTCCCTTGAAGGGGAAGTTGATCGAAAAATTCTGGCAAAAAAATGTTACGATGTCATGCAAAGTTCATATTTAGCTTCTATAGACTGAATAAATTCTAAATCCTAAGTTTGTATTTAACCTTAGAATTATTTTAAGTGCTTTTTTGGAAATAGTTAGGTTTTTAAAAACTAATAAACTCTGAATATTTAAAATGCTTTTAGCATTTCAAAACAAAATACCCCGAACTGACTCATCAAGCTATATTGTTGACAGTGCTTTAGTAATAGGCGATGTAATAATAGGTGCGGAAAGTAGCATTTGGTTCAATGCCGTGATTCGTGGTGATGTTAATTATATTAAAATTGGAAAACGCACAAATATTCAAGACGGTTGTGTTCTTCATGTCGCTCGCGAAAAATATCCACTCATCATTGGAGACGATGTAACCGTTGGACATAACGCCACCCTTCATGCCTGCACTATTGAGTCTCGTTGTCTAATAGGTATGGGCGCAACGGTAATGGATGGTTCAAATATTGGAGAAAACTGCATAATTGGTGCTGGCTCTCTTGTAACCCCAAATACTGTCATAGAGTCTGGTAACATGGTAATGGGTTCACCAGCAAAAGTTAAACGTAAATTAGCTGACAATGAAATCCATTCGATCATCAAATCGGCAAGCCATTATGTAAACGATATCAAATCTTATTTAGGCTAATGAAGAATTCTTCTAGACAAACCCCTATTTCGGTTTCACTTGGTGTTATAGGTGGAAGCGGTGCATACGACTTACTTGCTAATGAAACCCTTGGAGAAAATGTAGAGACCTTTACATTAGAAACTCCCTTTGGCAAAAGCGCACCTGTTCATCATTTTCGGGCCGGTAAATTAGAATATTTATTTCTTTCACGGCATGGAGAAAAAGACTATACAATCACAGCCCCCTTTGTTAATTATCGTGCTAATATTTACGCCCTAAAGGAATGTGGTGTTGAACGCATTATTTCTTGGTCTGGCCCAGGAATAATTAATACCTCTTTTAAACCGGGTGATTATGCAATACCCAGTGATGTAATAGATGAAACTAAAAATCGTGAAACCACTTTTTTTAAAAACAACGGTATTGGTTTTATTCGCCAAGATAAACCCTTTTGTCCTCAAATCCAACACGTAGTCCATGACTCAATGCAATCACTTGGTTTCTCTCATTATGAACAAGCGGTTTATATCTGCACTGAAGGCCCAAGACTCGAAACTCCGGCTGAAATCAGAAAGTTTCGTTTAAATGGTGGTGATCTCGTTGGAATGACCCTTGTGCCAGAACTTTTTCTCGCCCGTGAACTTGAAATATGTTACGCATCTATTTGCTACCTAACCAACTTTGCCGAGGGCACAATTTCGCGAGAATTTAAACCTGGGGAGTTATTTGAAGGCATGCAAACTAATCAAGAGAAAATGCAGGTTGAAAAATCTATTTCTCGCTTCCCCAGTATCCTTGCTGGAACATTTCTAAATCTGTCAAGAACCGAACGAACATGCCACTGCAAAGACGCCATGAAACGATATAAAAAAAAAGGTTCCATTAATGACGATTGGCATACATGGCTAGGCCCTGCATAAAAATGGTTCCTAATCGAATAGTTAGGTACTTTTATTATCTAGGTTATGCCCTAGCACAATACGAAAGAACGGAATTCCATGTCTTCAAAGATAGCATGAGTTTTTTTTATTCTACATATATGTTCCATAGTTTCTGCACAAAGGAACCTCTTCGCTATCCATCAATGTTCGGACTTAATTAATTTACCATCATATTAACTTTAACCTGCTATCAAACTAAATATCATCTTCCTTAAACAACCTATCATGAAGAACTTGATTTTAACTTTGCTAATCACATTAATCATAACCAATTGCAACAAAACTACTGAGACCCCCCTACTATTACCAACAGCCGCAGAACCTTCAGCAAAATTACATAATAATCAGGGGATTGAGCATTTCCACAAGGGTGCGTATTTAGAAGCCTTGATCAAATTCACTCAAGCTAATGTTGCAGATAGCACTACTGGAGAAATTTATTTTAATATTGGGTTAATGCGACACTTGAAAGGTAATCAAGAAAAAGCAAAAGAATTTTTTAAGCACGCTCACGACCTTGCGAATGGCAATAAAAATATTTTAGAGTCCACACTGATAAAAAAGTATCTTGACCTATAGTATTTTTTTTCAAACACTACTTTTCCCAAAAAAAATAGCTTATCCACAAACCTGCCTTAGTTTTGGTATTAATTTTTTTGCAAGCCCTTCATTAATAATCCCGTTTAATCTATAGAATATCGATACTTCTAATAACGAAATAGAAGCTGGCTTCTTGCAATGGGCAGCAAATAATAGAATCTGAATACATAGTTTATTAAAATTTGTATATTTTAGTTCATCTACCGCTTGACAAACTCTTATAAAATAAAGTATTTTATGGGATTATATTATTATAGAGATCAAACCTTTTCATTCAGGAGAGCTTCTTGGCTAACCATAAATCTGCACTTAAACGGATCAGGCAAAACGAAAAACGAAACGAACGAAATAAAGTCGTGCGCTCTAAAACTAAAAACGTAATAAAGAGTGTTCTAACAGCTATAGAAGAAAAAAGTGTTGAAGATGCTCAGAATTCCCTGAAGGAAGCATCAAAGATAATTGGGAAAAATGCTGCCAAGGGAGTAATGCATAAACGTGCTGCTTCCCGTAAAATTTCTGGTCTAGCAAAAAAAGTTTATCAATTATCTGCCTCAAGCTGAACAGATTCGAAAAAGTAATGTCTCTAAAATCCCCTGAGGGTCTCTCCCGGAAGTTTTAAGTTCTCTATCTGCTTCAAACAAATACTTCATACTCTTCCGTAACTGTGATCTATTAAAATTTTTTGTATATTGCATGGCCTTCTCAACTAAAAATGGTTTTGCTCCCATTTGTTTGGCTATTTTTTGTGTTCCATATTTTTCATCCTGATAGTGTTTAACTTCCCACAATGTCCTAATTTGCCAAGCAATCAAACCCAGTATTTTTATCGGTTCGTCCCCCTGGCCTAGCTGCTTTTGCAATACAAGTAGTGCTTTCTCTACTTTTTTGTTCTTAAGAGCCTCTGTCAATAAAAAAGCATTTTCCATTTTTATCTCACCAATAAGGTCTTCCACCATGGACTCTGTAATTTTTTTTTCTTTTCCTGCATATGTCATCAACTTTTCAAGTTCTTTCGCCAAGATTGCTGGTTTAGCTCCAACTTTATCTACTATTTTTCGAGCAGCTTCTAAGCTTAAATCATAACCGAAAGAGCTAACTCTATTTTTCACCCAAGTGAAAAGGGCTGCTTCTTGTGGAGCTTCACAAGGCAATGCACCCTGTTGAGCTGTTAGATTTTTGTATAGCTTTCTTTTTTGATCTGCCTTATCTGCTGTTATCACTAAACAAGAATCTAATTCTGGCGCTGCAATATATTGAAGCAGTGCTTTTTGATCAGTTTCTTCCAAAATAACCTCGTGTAAATTTCTAACAATAACAAGCTTTTTCCCTCCTAAAAACGGTAATGTCTTTGCCGCCGCTATCCAGTCACCAACTAATGACTCACGAGCCTCAAAATCCTCTAAATTAAAATCTTTATTGTCTGTTGAGATTAGCTTCTGATTAAGTGCTTTGATTACCTCAATACGATAAAAACTTTCTGCCCCGTAAAGAAAATAGAATGGGGAAATTTCCCCTGCCTTAATGCTATGAAGTACTTTGTTAATCAGCATTATCTATTAATTAAAATTGTTCAATTGTGATGCTTACTAACCTATCAGCAAGATCTTTATATGCTTCTTTAAGTGCTGTATATTTTGCTGATTCAGAATCGACCACACTAGAGGTAGATCTATAATTCCATTGAGTAGTAAATTTTTGGTTAAAAATTATTTTCTTTTTAATTTGATCATAAGCCTCAACTTGAATCCCTAGGCGCACAATATATTCCTCTGCCGAATCTTCTGAGCTAAATGCAACACCTCGTAGTTGGTAATTCATCAAAGTTCCACGCATGAGTAGGTCGGACTTGCTGCTACTCATTACCTTGAGGCGACCATCAGAGATAAAAGCACGACGAATTGCATCCGTTGCGTCTTTTTGAATATTTGGTTCACTCGAAGAATTTTTAAACACAGGGATAGAGATGGCGCGAATATGAGGAGGAAGAGCTGATCCATAACCAGCGAGATTATACCCGCAGCTTGAGGACACCAAAATAACCAAGAGAAAACAAAAAGTACTGCGAAGAAAATTCATCTCTTTATTCCATCACAATATTAACTAACTTGCCAGGAACCACAATTATTTTTTTTATTTCCTGACTTTTTACTTGCTCCTTTATCTTACTATCATTAAGAGCCAAACGCTTAATATCTTCTTGGCTTGCACTCGATGAAACCAGAATCCGCTGTCTCACCTTGCCATTTAACTGAATTACAATTAACAACTCCTCTGTTTTCGTAAAATCTTTATTAAATACTGGCCACTCAGCTTGAACTATTGATTTTTTATGACCCAGCAATGACCACATTTCCTCTGAAATATGAGGAGCAAAGGGTGAAAGAAGAAGAATCAATGTGTCAAAACTTTGCCTAACTAAAGATCTGGCTTCATCGTTATTTTCTTTAACCAAAACCCAATAATCCCGGAAAGCATAAAGGTGATTCACAAACTCCATGACCGCTGAAATAGCTGTATTAAACTGTATTCTTATTTGAATATCATCTGTCACACGACCAATTGTCACATGTGTTACACGCCTCAATTCCCGCAATTCTTTCGATTTAATTTCAAAGTTTTCAGGAATGGAATCAGCTAATTTTATATCATCTAAAAATTCATTAAAAATTCGCCAAACACGTTTTAAAAAACGATAACAACCTTCTACTCCCTGACTGTTCCACTCAAGATCTTTTGAAGGTGGAGCGGCAAACAAAATAAAGAGCCGAGCTGTATCAGCACCATAACTCTGAATAATTTCTTCAGGATCAACAACATTGCCCTTCGATTTCGACATTTTAGCACCATCCTTAATAACCATACCCTGGGTAAGCAAGCGATCAAACGGTTCATCAGATTTTGCGAAACCTAAGTCTTTAAACACAAGATGAAAAAATCGTGCATAAAGTAAATGGAGGATAGCGTGCTCTATCCCACCAATATACTGATCTACCGGCATCCAGTAGTCTAAATCTTTTGTATTAAAAGCAGATTGTTTACTACCTGGTGATGTATATCGATTAAAGTACCACGAAGAACATACAAAGGTATCCATAGTGTCTGTTTCTCTTCGCGCTGATTTACCGCATAAAGGACATTGTGTTGAATAAAATTTATCCAGTGTTTTAAGAGGTGACTGACCTCGATCACCTAGGTCAACATCAATAGGTAATAATACTGGAAGTTGTCCTTCTGGAACCGGCACTAATCCACATTCATCACATTGGACAACCGGAATCGGTGTACCCCAGTACCTTTGGCGGGACACCCCCCAATCTCGTAAGCGAAAATTTATCGAGGCCTTTCCAATTTTTTTTTCTTCGAGATAGTCGCACACTTTTCTTTTTGCTACATCGCTGGGAAGTCCATTGAACGAACCCGAATTTACCATGATGCCGTTAGCAGAAAATGCTACCTTCATGATAGATTCATCTAGAGGCCTATCTGCAGGTTGAATAACTATGCGAACAGGAAGGTCATACTTAAGCGCGAAATCTAGATCACGCTGATCATGAGCAGGAACAGACATGATTGCTCCTGTCCCATAACCCATCAACACAAAATTTGCAGTCCATACTGGGATATCTTCACCTGTTAGAGGGTTCACTGCATATGATCCAATAAAGACTCCTCTTTTCTCTCCTGTTTCACTGGTGCGTGTAACCTTATCTTCCTGCTTCACATTATCAATAAACTTACCAACCACTGACTCCTGTTTTGTACCAAGAGATAATCTCTTTACTAGCGGGTGTTCCGGCGCCAACACCATAAATGTTGCCCCATAAAGAGTGTCTGGGCGAGTTGTAAAAACTTTAACAACTTCATTTTTTCCTTTTAACTTAAAGTCAACTTCAGCACCGTGACTTTTCCCAATCCAATTGCTTTGCATTGTCAACACCTGCTCCGGCCATTTCCCTGATAACCGATCGCAGCCTTCCAGCAAACGATCTGCATAATCTGTTATTTTAAAAAACCAACCTTCTTGATGACGATCTTCTACTTCACTGTCACAACGCCAACAGCATCCTTCAACTACCTGTTCATTCGCCAAAACTGTATTACAAGAAGTACACCAATTAACTTGTGATTTTTTACGATACACCAGCCCCTTTTCATAAAATTTTAGAAAACACCATTGGTTCCAACGGTAATATTCCGGGCGACAAGTAGCTATCTCCCTGCTCCAGTCATAACTTAACCCTAAACTTTTTAATTGCACTTGCATTGCAGCAATATTATCTTCTGTCCACTGAGCGGGATGTGATTTATTCTGAATAGCAGCGTTTTCAGCTGGCAACCCAAATGCATCCCAACCAATCGGGTGCAATACGTTAAAGCCTTTCATACGCATAAATCGAGCAATCGCATCTCCAATTCCATAATTTCTCACATGACCCATATGGATTCTTCCTGACGGGTAAGGAAACATTTCTAATAGATAGTATTTTTTTTTTGAAGAATTGCGTTCAGCTTCGAAGGACTTATTCTCCTCCCAATAGTTTTGCCACTTTACTTCAATAGATTTAAAATCGTACTTTGACATTAATTGATTTGATATAAATTAAAAATTAAGGCTGTAAGAAAATAAGACTCATCTCTTAAGAAAACGACATAGTAACGAACTTTATCTAAAAAATCGAGCTTCTCAAATGCCACTACCTCGGATAAAAAACCTCGGTACCACCTTTACTAAGATTTGCTCAATGTTACAATTCTTAATGTTATGATTGATACTTCTGGAGTCACTGCAGCGATATTTATGTTTTATGCGGGAATTATGTTATGGATTGGCTATATCGTATCCCGTAACACCTCCTCTCCGGTTGATTTTTTTCTCGCCAACCGATCTCTAAAAGCATGGGTTACGGGCATCTCTTCAACTGCCAGCTCTGAAAGCGCTTGGGCAGTAATTGGAACTGTTGGTCTTGCATATAAGGACGGGCTCTCCGCACTATGGTTTTTTCCTGGTTGTCTTTTAGGGTACGCATTAAATTGGTTTTTTGTTGCCGATCGATTACGGAAATATTCCCGAGAGAAAGAAGTTCTTACTATCCCCGATTATTTTGAAACATTTTTTTCTGATGATACTCATCTTATACGAATAATTTCCGTAATTATAATTTTTGCCTGCATGGTAGCCTACATTGCAGCGCAATTTCTAGCCATTGGAAAAACTTTTGACGCTATTTTTGACATTCCGCATCTTGTTAGTATTCCTATCGGAGGCACTATTATTATAATCTACACTATGATGGGTGGTTTTCGAGCCGTAGCTTGGACCGATTTTATTCAAGGACTTATTATGGTTTTTGGATTGGTAATATTATCACTAGCTGCAGTAATAGAATTAGGGGGATTCTCTGCAATAACTCAAAAAGTTAACGAAGCTGCTCCAGCAGCTCTTACTTGGATGGGAGGAAAAACGATACCCATTTTTTTGGGATCAATGGTTGGCCTCTTAGGAATCGGGCTTGGTTACCCCGGTCAACCGCACGTAATCACCCGGTATATGGCAGCGAAAGACTCCAAAACCATTCAACAAGGCATGTGGATAGCTTTTAGCTGGGGAATATTAATATATAGTTCAGCGATTCTTCTTGGTATATGTGGTCAGATTATATTCCCAGATTTAGCTGATGCTGAACATTTGTTTCCAACTGCCGCTGAGAGTTTACTTCCTTCTTTCCTGTCTGCCATAGTATTAACTGGTGTTCTAGCTGCAATTATGTCTACAGTTTCATCCCAAATCATTGTGGCTGCGTCTGCGGTAGCACACGATATTTTCAGCAAAGTTATTCATACTTCATTGACCTCAAATCAAATTCTTTCAATTAGCCGACTCATTATAGTATTGATCGGACTGGGTGCCATGCTGGTGGCACTCATGGACACGCGTATAGTTTTTTGGTTTGTTCTTTTTGCTTGGTCAGGGCTTGGCGCCAGCTTTGGTCCTGTAATTTTATTTACACTATACTCAAAAAAAATAACTCGAAATGGAGCGATCGCTGGCATGTTAGTTGGATTTTTTACTACGATTATCTGGAAGATACTAGGACTATCTGACACTATCATTTACGAACTCGTTCCAGCATTCCTACTATCTTCCTTTGTAATTTTGGTAACAAGTCGAAAGCAACTTAATCAATAGTATTTAGTTCTATTAGTTGTGCCTCAATCAGATTAGCCATACGGCGGGATGCGCCTTGGTGATGAAGTATAAATCCCCTTGCCTTACCTTTTAATTTTGCTCGTTCAGTTTGGCTTGATAATAATTTTTTGGCCGACCCTTCCATTTCGTCTGCATTATTTACCTGAGTGCCTATTCCACTTTTAATCAATTCCTCTGC
>Ga0066606_10001461_pt1 | contig 14448 bp, 10 predicted proteins | sample SaaInlV_DNA_100m_FD_60386 | JGI IMG/M metagenome (GOLD analysis project Ga0066606, IMG submission 60386) | Marine microbial communities from expanding oxygen minimum zones in the Saanich Inlet - SI075_LV_DNA_100m | ecosystem: Environmental > Aquatic > Marine > Unclassified | place: British... | reverse complement strand
CTTGATGAGGGCGGAATTTTTGTCCAAGGGAACGGCGCCGTCCTTGTCGCCGTGAATATGGAAGATGGGTACCTTCGCCTTAGCCAAAGGAGCCAGTCGATCAATGGGGTTGTGTTTGGATAGCTCAGCCTCAAGTTGCTCGGCGGTTAAACCATAAGCCCCGCAAGCACGCTTGAGACCGGGGTAGCTGGCAATGTTACAAACCGGGTAAATGCCGGTGATACAGCGAACCTTTTCCGGATTTTCCACCGCCCAGCAATACAGCATGAGACCGCCCCGGCTCCGGCCCAAGAGACAGGCCTCTTTGGCAAGGCCCCGTTTCTTGACCAGGTACTCATGCAGCGCGGTGTACACCGCCCGACCCTTTGGGCTGCCATAGGATTCCCCCACATCCACACCGGCAATGGCGATGCCCGCCTTAAGAAACCGCTCGAACATCCATTTCTCTGAATTTGAGGGCAACCCACGCAGGGTTGGCGCGTACCAAACCCACGGGATCGGTTTACCTGTCTTGGGTTTTTCGGGCAGAATCAGGAACGCAGTACTCTCCTGAATGAGGAACACTTCACCCTTGAGAGGCAGTCGCTTTTCAGCCGCTTGAAGCGGCATGACTACCGCAAAATAAAACACAGTCAATAAGCTGAATAATCTTTTCATCGGGACGAGCATCAGTTTAACCCCGCCGCCCCAAGGCCCAGACCTGCGGCGGTCACGCCTTTGATGAGATCGCGGCGATGCAGGCCAGCCGTAGATTTCTTGGAGTCTTTCATAATGTTATCCTATGTATCTATTGGCCCTTCCGTTTGCGCTTAGGTACTTTATACGCAACGCCGTAGGGTTCATGATGAGCGGGAATCTCTTTAAGCATCTTCTTTTTGATCGTCGCGTATTCAGGATTATCCGCGAGGTTTAGCCATTCCCACTTGTCCTTCGCGTGATCGTACAACTCTTCTGTTCCGTCTTCGTATACATTATATCGATACCGTTCGGATCGAACGCCGTAATTCTTATAACCGAAAGTGGTTACAGTCGCTTCATCCCATGCAGCATCAGGGTCCTTCATTAATACAGAGAGATCGTTCCCTTCCAGCTGTCCTTCAGGCGGGGTGCACCCGGTCAGGGAGGCCAGCGTCGGATAAATATCGAGCAAGTTCACAGGCCTAGCGCTGGTCGATCTCGGCTTGGTCACGCCCGGTGCCACCCATACCATATTGACTCGCGTGGCCCTTTCCCAGAGGGAGTATTTTGCCCAACGTTCTTTTTCTCCAAGCTGAAAGCCATGGTCACTCCACAGCACAATGATGGTGTTGCCGGCGTACTTGGAATTCTCAAGCGCCTCAACGATCTGGCCAATGAGGTCATCCACCATGGCCGTGCACGCCAGGTAGGCTTGGATCGCCGGCTTCCATTGATTCGTCGCCCTGATTCTATTCAACCACGGATTGTGAGCCATCTTGGCATGAGCCGCAGGCACATCATCCAGGTCATCTTCCCGGAAACCTTCCGGAAGCTTGATGTCCTCCAGAGGGAATCGGTCGAAATACTCCTGAGGCGCGTAGTTGGGCAGATGCGGCATAAAGATGCCGGCTCCCAGAAAGAACGGTTCTTTCAGATTTCCTCCAAGCAGTTTCTTCGTCGCCCAGTTGGCGGTCTTGCCATCGGGGTGGTCATCCACCGTTACGCCCGGGAGGCATGGTCCCCAATCCGCCTGCCTTGCCCACCCGTTCAGGGGCAACTTGGATGCAAATTTGAGTCCCTCGAAGGAAGGAAGGTCCTGCGTTTTGCTCGGGTAATACTCATCAAAGCCCCGACCCTTTACTTCATTATTGAAATGGTAACCGTGAAAAAGTTTTCCGGCGCCGCAAACGTAGTAGCCATTCCGCCCGAAAAACTCAGGCAGCAAAACCGAGTTGTTCAGGATCGGGTTATGGATCAGGGAACTTTTGTTGATGTAATTCCCAGATGTCGACGGCCTGATCCCGCTCATGATGGCAGACCGTGAAGGACCGCAGGCGGGCGCCGCACAATGCGCATTGGTAAATAGCATTCCCTTGGCAGCCAGCCTATCCATGTGAGGCGTCCGGGACTGTGGATTGCCCTTCAGCATGCCGGTCCAGTCATTCAGATCATCGATGGCGATGAACAGTACATTTGGCTTCTTATCCTGTTGGCCGGGATCATTTGCTTCACTGGCGTTGGCCGCGCTCTGTATCAGCAAAATGGATGCGATGATTGTTGTCAGGATTTTCATTTCAATGGTTCCTTTTTCGCTTCCTAGCATTTACTTGATGAACCGATCGAACACGTTTTTCATCATGCTTTGCACGCGCTTGTCCGGGTCTTGCGGCCGGGCGGCCCCATTGGCGGGGAGCACGTGACCGGGAGGCGATGATAAGCCCTGCGCCCACCAGATGCTCCCGGCGTCGAATACGACATTGCCTTTGGGCCCGTTGTAGACCGTGGCGACATGCGGAGACCGAGGCTTTCCTTTGCCAGCTTTTACCTCGCTGTGAGCGACGACCTCCATGCCGGGTAAATTCTTGATCGGAGAGCCGTGATATTCCCAGCCGATGAGACCTTCGACCTTATCACCTTCTTTCATCCCCGTGCCTTCATACAGCCAATGATCGGGCTTGGCGCAGGTCCAATCGCCACCGCCGATTCCGGCGGTGCGTCCCCCCATGAGCAACGCTCCATCAGGTCCGGCCGGAAACGTGGAGGTCCAGCCTTTTCGCTTGTGCAACATCCTGCTGTTCTCCTCGCCTAGGAACTTGCCTGCGCGGTGCATGATCCGGTGAGGATTCCCTGCAGCGGAGGGTAGCAAAGGCACGACACCCCAGACCGAGTTGCCGCTCAGGAAGGCAAAGTTACCGCCTGCGTCCCGGGCAGCAATGGCATTGTCGTACATCTCTCGCGTCCAATACTCGTCGTGTCCGACGGAGATAAAACCCTTGGCACGTTTTAGTCCGGGTCCGTCCGTGTGGGTATCTACATTCGAAATGTAGGACACATCGTATCCCTGCTGTTCGATCCAATAGGAGAGCGGGAATTCCCAAAGCAGAAATTCCCCCGTACCCACGGACTTGGGATTCTTGACCAGATGATCCTGGCAGAACTGCGAGTAGGGACGGTCAAAATCCACCCAACCGGTGTCGACTGCATCGGTGCTCCACTTCTTCCTTTTCTTATATCCCGTGTAACCATTCTTGTCGTTGTGGTACAGCGAATACTCGTTGGTGGGCCAGCTATTGTAGGCCAGCCAGGTCAGGTCGCTGCACTGGAAAAGCAGGTCGCAGGGCCGGTCATCATGCACAATGAAAATGACGTAACTCTGCACTCCCCCTTTCTTCGCCGTGAGTTTGCCGAGATAGACGCCGCTCAACCAATCCTTGGGAATTTCAAATTCCACCGATGGTTCCCACTTGCATTCACGTAGTCTGCGTTCGCCGACCGGGGGAGTGGGTTGGGTCTTGCCATTCAGCGAATCGAATCGCTTCATGAACCGTCCGCCATCGCCGCCGTAATACCCCGTGCGGAAGATTTCCAGACTGAACTCGGAGACCGGGTTCGTGCTCACCATAATCTTGATCGTGTCGCCGGCGCTCACACTCGTCACCGAGCAGTAACCCTCGATGCGCGGGGAGCGCCACAACTCCACCGGTTCGTTCTTCGTGATGTCGGTCTTGGTGAGCAACCAGTCGCGAGTGCCGGGCTTGGCGTTTTCTTTGCAGATGGGATTGCCACCGGCCGGAGCCGCGGCGATGCTTTGGGATGTGCCCCCGACACCAGCAGTCAATACCAGGCCGGCAACGGCCGTGCTCTTCAGGAGTTCTCGGCGGCTAAGTTCTGAGTTCTGTTCGCAATGTTTTACCATAGTTAAGCTCCTGGTTGTTTACTTCTTCAATTCGTCCAGCTGCAGCTTGCCGTCGCCATTTGAATCGATCTTCTTGAATCGCCTGGTCAGGGCGGGAACATTGCGACCCTTTGGGTTGCCGATGTATTCTTCCAGCGCAATCACTCCATCCTCATTCCGGTCCCGATTCTTGAAGAACTGATCCTGCGACCCGCGTTTCGGTGCCGGGCTAGGTGTGGTTGTCTGGGGTTTGGATTTCTCTTTTTTCAGACCTTTGGGACTTCCACCGCCGGGATACTCTGTGTTGATGTTGGAAAGATGGTTGATCAGCTCCTTCTTCAGCGAGTCGTAAACCTTAGGGAGCTCCGTTCGCAGATCTTTCTTCTCGGCGACGTCTTTGCTGAGATCGAAGAGGGCAAGATCAGCGTGCTTCAACTTGGCGACAAGGGCGTCCCAATCCGGGGAGTAATCCCTCCCGATGTCGCCCCAGAGTTTGTAATCCCCCTTTCGCAGACCGATGTTGCCCCATAGTTCAAAGATCATGCTTCGCTCCGAGATGGTTTTCTTTCCAGCCGAAAGCATGTGAGGCATCAGGGACATCCCGCGAACCGGGTTCCTGCCATTCATCTTCGGGACCGAGATGCCCGCAACGTCCAGCAAGGTGGCGAAGATATCGCAATGCATCACCTGATCATTTGAGATCATCACTTGGGGTAGTCGGTCTTTCCAATTCATCAGGAACGGCACGTTTAGGCCGCCCTGATAGGTGGTGGCTTTGCCCCCACTGAATGGGCCATTGTTTCCGGGGAATCTGCCGCCAGCTGCGCCTTCGTCCATGGTGCAGCCTCCGTTGTCACTGACGAACACGATGAGCGTATTGTCCGCGATGCCCAGCTCATCCAACAGATCCACCAACCGTCCGATGTTGTGATCCATGTGTTCGAGAATGGCGACGTAGTCGCTGCGCAGGAAACTGACGCCCCGGTCCAGGGCCTTTTTCACCCAGGCCTCGGGCGCAGAGGCTGGCTTCGATTCATCGGTGCGCAGCGGACCGTGCACGGCGTTGTAAGCGAGGTAACAAAAGAAGGGATCATCCTTGGCGGCGTTCTTTCGAATGAACTTTTCAGCCCATTGAGTGAACAACTCGGTCGTGTGCCCCTCCGAGGTTTGGTCCGGTTCGCGATTGTGCATGATCTTCGACCTGCCCGGCTTGATCCAATAGGGATGCGCCCCTTTGAGAAACCCGCGAAACTCGTCGAACCCGCGATCGTTCGGAATTTCTCCTTCAAGCTCGCCCAGGTGCCATTTCCCGAAGGCTCCCGTTCTATAGCCGGCTTCGGCGAGATGCTCCGGAAGCATTTTCACGTCGCGCTTAATGCCTCGATATCCCGGCGATCCAAGAGGCTGCTTTCCGGGGCCGCGCCACATCCCGTTCTCCGTTGAGTATTGACCGGTAAATATGCAGGCGCGAGATGGTCCGCAGAGCGGGACGGTATGGTAGTTCGGAAACCGCACACCTTTCGCGGCCAGCGCATCCAGCGTCGGAAGTCGCACTTCGGTTTTCTCCCAATTCGACGGCAAATCCCCCCAGCCATGATCATCGGAAACGATGAACAGAATGTTGGGCAAAGTTCGAGTCGAACTGGCATTTGACGTTCGATCCGGTTGCTGCTTCGCCGTGAAGACGGTGATTGGGGCAAGCGAGAGCGCCAGCAGTAGCACGGCAATTCTTATGGTCTTCATATTTATATTCATCTTGGCCCAGGCGATTTGAATCGAGCGAATGCGCTCACCCTATTTCAGCTAAACAGTTCCTTGTGGGCCTTCCCCTTGTTGGCCAGTTCAAAGGGACGACCACTTGCTGAGTTCTCCTCATAGCCGGGATCAATGCCGAGACGCCAGGCGATGGATGCGTTGAAATCAGTGACATCCAAAACATCCTCGTCCGCATGCTTCCCGTCCTTGGTGGTCGATCCGTAGATTTGACCGGCTTTCACCCCGGCTCCCGCAATCAAACAAGTGAAGCCATCCGGATGATGATCCCTACCCCTGTTGGGATTCACGTCGGGCTTCCTGCCAAACTCAGTCGACACAACGACCAACGTGGAATCCAACAATCCTTTCTGACCCAAGTGCGTGAGCAGGGAGGACAAACCACTATCAAGTCTGTTGGCATTGGCCGGCATCTTGTCATAGATACCATCGTGGTAATCCCATCCACCCAGATTCACTTTGACGAACCGCACGCCGCGCTCCACCAGACGTCCAGCCATGAGACAGCTGCGGCTGAATTCGCTCTTGCCGTACAAATTAACAATATGAGGATTCTCGTTTTTCAGCTCAAAGGCATCGATGTCGTTCGAGTTCATGAACTTCAACGAACCAGCGTAGGTATCGACATAAGATCGAGTGTCCTTGGAGCCAAAGTCCTTTTCGAAATCCTTGTTCAGGGAGTCGAGAATATTGAGGCGCTTCTTGAACGCGTTCTCTCCTAAGGATTCGTTTCGCTTAACAAAATCAATTCCCTTGTCAGGATCCTTGACCGGCAGAGCCGCCCATTGCCCAGGGAAGAAGCCGGCGCTGCCAGCGCGCCCGTTGCCGATGCTGACGAAATTCGGAAGACTGTCCCGCTCTCTCGTCAGACACTTGTTCACCCAGGCGCCCAATTCCGGATGAGTGACCGTGGAACGCGGATTGTAGCCGGTCAGCATCTTGTAGATTCCCGCAGGATGAGCTCCTTGATTGGTCTTCATGGCGTTCAACACAAGAACCTGGTCCATCTGCCTGGCCAGCTTCGGGTAATAGTTGCTGACCCGAACTCCATCGACATTGCTTTTGATGATGGTCGATTTCCCGAGAACAGGCTTATCGACTTCAACATTGAAACTGTCGTACTGGCTCAATCCTCCCTGCAGGAAAATATAAATGACCGACTTCGCTTTGGAGGTCTGCGCCGAAGCCCCTGTCGCATTCAAACACGGCAATGACATTCCCGCCATGCCCACACGGTAAATAAAATCTCTACGATTCATCTTTTTATCTCCCAAATCTAAATTCATTGGAGTTGAGTAAAGCCCACATCACATCATCCGGCGTATTCTTGAACAAGGGCTCCTCCGAATCCCTGGGCAGGCGGCCCAAGATCGCCTTCCAGATGAGCTCCATTTTTTTCCTATGATTCGCAGCGCTGCTGAGTTTGCGATAGATCAAGGCATCCTCGGGAATACCAAGCCCGTTCATCATGAACAGAATCTGCGGAATATCCGGCTCCAGATTCACACCATCGATCAATTCACGGTTGGATTTTCCCATTAGCATAGCCATCCAATGCCTCCTGTAATTCCGGCCAAATGTAGATACACGCCATAACTCATTCGGCCCCATATCACCATTTCGCCCCTGAGCTTCTCTCTCTTCCCGGGCTTGAAAACGTCCCCGGCCCGGTCCCTTGACGGAATAATCGACAAAATCCTTCACTGTCATATCCTGCGATTTCTCATAGAAGTGAGTGAACCCGTCCCAATGGAATTCAGTCGCCACGTATTTGTCTGGCGTCTCCGTTTTCAAGCTCAGGAAAGAATCGACAATCACTTCCGCCGCAAGACGCCTGACAACAGGTCCGTCCAAGACATACGCCGGAGACGTGGTGCTCAATGCCAGGATCTTGCTCTGATAGGTTCGGCTATTGAAGAGAGCGCTCAGAAATACTTTCGCATCGTACTTTGATGCTTTCATGATCGAGATCAGCTTCCTGGTCAGCGCAGGATGTTTCCCCATTTCTTCCAGAGTCAAGCCGCCCGGTTGACCAACCAGCTCTGTTCCCATGATCTTGTACCACAGGCGATTCACCGTCGCTTTCGTAAACATGGGATTGTCCGCGGAAGTCATCCAATCCGCCATGGATCTGCGGGCGTTGATCCCTGGTCCGAAATGATGCTTTGGAAGCGACTCCAGCTTCTCCTTGGCCATCTGATAATTCACCTTGGGCATGTTGCCGAAGAGGACATCCGCCTCCATGATCTGATGAGGCTCGCCATCCGTGTACTGGTAATCATGCGGCAAACGCATGAAGCCAGTGCCAGTGCCATAGATGGCGGCATGTTTCACCCGAATGGATTCGCGGTAGACAATCCACTCATCGAAATCCCGGTGCTTCAAGATCCGACGATCCTTAGCGTAGGTCTCCTTCTCATCCTTGGGCAATGGGTCTACTCGCAGGTGAGTCTTGGAAGCAAACGCCGCCAGCTTGTAAAAATCCTGCTGCGTCCAATCCTCATACGGGTGGTCGTGACACTGGGCGCATTCAATGCTCATGCCCATAAAGGTTTTCACTGAATTGGCCAGATGATCCAATGGCATTGGTTCACGGGCGTAGAACCCGGTGGCCCCATTGCCCGGCTTGTAGAGTTCGCCGCTTGCGTTGATCAACTCATGCGCCATCTCGTTGTATGGCTTGTTGCCTCGAACTGAATCCTTGATCCATTCCGAGAAATTCCCCGAGTGATGCAGCTTGTCTCCCACATCCTTCACCCGCAGAAGATCCGCCCAATAGTTATACCAGTGGCTGTTGTAGCCCTTTGAATTGAGAAGCTGTTCGATAAGCCGGGCGCGCTTGTCTGACCGGTCATCGCTGACGAAGCTCTCCAACTCATCAATCGTCGGAATTCGGCCGATGGCGTCCAAGTGGATGCGGCGGCAGAAGGTGTAATCGTCAATCTCCGGGCGAGGCTCCTGTTCGAGCCGCTTCAGTTCGCCGGCCACCAACCGATCGATCTCCTGCGCAAAAGCCGACACATCTACCGGTATCGATGCGACCTTTTTTCCAGAATCCCCCGCATGCCCCTCGGCACCCTGTGCCCTCGGCACTGAGACACACAGACCGGCGAACATCATTGTCATCAAAAATCTCATCTTCATGATACGCTGCTGCTCGTTGTGTGGTTCATGTTTCTCATCATATTCTATATTTCGTTCGTTATCGGGAACATCATTTCGACGTGTTGATTAAGGTCAGGTAAATGCCCGTCCAGTCATTAAGATCATCGATGGCGATGAAGAGGACGTTGGGCTTTTGTTGCGTCTGTTCGGCGGCGTGCGATGCCAGGCAAAACAACAGAACGGACAGAACCTGTGCCGTGGTTCGTTTCATTTAAATTCTTTACGCGATCATTCGCTTGAACAGGTTATGTGTAATTTGTTGTACGCGCTTGTCCGGGCCTTGTTGAGTCACCCCGTGCCTTGATGGATTGACATGCCCCGGGGGGCTGGACAGACCGTTAGCCCACCAGATGGTGGCGGCGTTGAAGATGACGTTGTTCTTGGGGCCGTCGTAGAGCGTGGCGCTGTAGTGCCCCACGGCCTTTCTGTTCACCGTGGCATCACCTTTCGCAACAATACTCATGCCCGGCAGGTCCATGGCGGGAGCGCCATGCCATTCCCAACCGAGGAGACCTTTGATCGACTCTCCCTTCTTCATACCTGTGCTCTCGAAAAGCCAATGCTCTGGCATCGCACAGGTCCAATCGCCTGAGCCGATGCCGCGTCCGCTGGGTTGTTGGTTGTCCAATCGTCCTCCCATAAGCAGAGCCCCATCCGGCCCCATGTTCGGTTCAAATTCCGGCTGGTTGAGAATATTTCGTTTCTTCTCTTCCGGAATTTCACCTGCCACGGGTATGAACCAGCCTTCGCGCCGCGTGGCCCGGTTGGGCGTCCCGTTGCAGGCGGGCAGCATCGGAACAACACAGAGAACGGAATTGCCACCGAAGAAGGTCAGGTTGACTCCTTCATCACGAGCTTTGAGAACGTTGTTGTACATGTCCAATGTCCAGTACTCGTCGTGACCCACAGAAATGAATCCTTTCGTGCGCAGTAGGCCGTCCGGGTCAGCATGGGTGTCGATGTTTGAAATATAGGAGACATCGTAACCGTGTTGCTCCATCCAAAAGGCCAGGGGGAATTCCCAGGGCAGATATTCACCCGAACCGCCTGATTTCTTGATCTTGTTCACGGGATGGGTGAACAAGGCATAAGGCCGATCGAAACTCACCGTCCCGCTGGGCACACCGATGGTGGAGTATCCCTCCTCATGTGGGGTGTAGATGGAATAGTCGGCCGGCCAGCGGTTGTAGGCCGACCAGGTCAGATCACTGCATTGGAAGAGAAAATCGCAGGGGCGGTCATCGCGGACGATGAAGATGACGTAACTCTGGGTCCCGGTCTTCTCTGCTGTCAGCTTCCCCAGGTAGACGCCGCTCAGCCAATCTTTCGGGATTTCGAATTCCACCGACGGTTCCCATTGGCATTCGCGCACATAGTTTACACCAACAGGCGGATCCGGCTGTGTAATGCCTTTGAGCGAATCAAAACGTTTCATCAGCCGGGCCCCGTCTCCGTTGTAGTAACCGGTGCGAAAGACCTCTAACTTGAACGCGGATTCCGGGTTCGCACTCACCATGATCTGCAACTTCTCCCCAGCCCGCACGCTGTTGGCGGAGCAGTACCCTTCAATCACCTGACTACGCCCATTGAGTAGGATATTATTGATCTTCCCGGGTACAGTGCGCGTCTTGGTGAGTAGCCAGTCACGAGTGCCGAGCTTGGCATTTTCCCGTTGGATCAAATCACTCTTCGGTGACTTTGAAGGTTTCCCAGAGTCTTTCGGCGCTGCGAAAGCTCTGGTCGCTATACCCAGGCTGGCCGCCGCCGCGCCTTTGATTAGATCGCGGCGATACAGGCCGTGCTTGAAATCGTTTGAGTAATTCATAGTGTTTTCGTATTAAATTGTGATACCGACTCCCCCTGCAACTGGTCCGATATCGTCCTCGCCGGGAAACAGGGTAGCCCTACCAATAGGCGCCAACCCTCGGCTACGCAATCGCAAACCGATACTCTTCGGCCGCGTAAAGTAGAACTGATCCGTCAGCGCTACCTGTCGCGAGCTTTCTTTTTGGCATCACGCCGTTTCTGGCGTTCCCGCTTCTTGGCCGCCGGATCGTTAGGCTTCTTGGCTGCGGGGTTATTGACGTGCGCCGCCGCCTCCGGAGCATCGGGGTCGTATGGCTTATAGGTAGCATTGGCATTCGGATTCGGTTTGGGCTGACTGGCGTTGACGGCGGCAAAATGGCGATCCATCTCCCGGTCGAGTTCCCGAGCGATGGCTGCGTAGTCATTGGCCACGTTGGAGCCTTCGTGGATGTCGTTTTCCAGATTGTAGAGATACATCGAACCGGGTCGTTCCCAGAAACGGAAAAACTTGTGGTCACCACGAATCACAGCCGAATGCAGGGCGGTATTGCGGTGATGCGGGTAGTGAAAATGAAGACTGCGCTTGGTGAACCGTGCGGGGAGTTTGCCATCGAAAAGCGGTTTCAGGCTAACGCCATCCACATCCTTCAATTGCTCAGGATGACCGCCTGCGAGTTCCACGAATGTGGAGAGGAGATCGTAGCCGACCACATTGGCATCGCAGTTCGATCCGGGTGCAACGCCGGGCCCCGAGACAATCATCGGTACGCGGATTCCGCCTTCCCACAGCCACCATTTGTCTCCGCGCAACAGCCTTTCCTCGCCGGTGTCTCGATAGTGACCGTTGTCGGATGTAAAGATGACGTAGGTATTCTCCCGGACGCCGAGCTGATCGAGCTTCTCAATCAGCGTACCGATGCCGTGGTCCATGTCCTCGACCATCGCAGATCGCTGCGCGACGCGCTTGCGCAGGGCCACTGGCGTGATATTCGCAATGTTCTTGTCGCGCAGGCAGGCTTCATAAGTCTCCTCCAGATATTGGACAGCATTGTGCTCGGCGTAGTGGGAGACCTGGACGAAGAACGGTTTCTTCGCAGCCACCTGCGCTTCGATAAATCCAATCGCCTTGCGTGTCATGCTGAAAATATTCTTAGGGTCAGCCGAGGCCTTCGAGTTGCCTTCCTTATTGGAAGTCTCGCCGTCGTGCACATCGTAGCCGTGTTGGCCGGGACCGCCGCCGTAGACATGCCACTTGCCGACATGCGCGGTAGCGTAGCCAAGGCGTTTCAGATGCTCCGCCATGGTGATGGCTTTCGGGTCGATACTGCCGATTGGCGATGGCTCCAGCATCAGACGTCCCTTGTTTCGCCGACCGTCATAGGTCACTTCGCGGGAGGTGGTTCCAAAATTACCATTGCCGCTGAACTTTGTCCGCGCTGCGCTCATTCCGGTCTGGATGCTGCAGCGCGAAGGCGCACACATGCCGGCAGCGGAAAAGGCGCGGCTGAAGACCATCCCGGACTTGGCGAGTCGGTCGAGATGGGGCGTGCGGCGGGTCTTGCCGGCAGAGCGCCTGAAGCCCGATTCCATCTGGGTGCCGGTGCCGTGCCACGCCATGTCATCGGCGAGGATGAAGACGATATTGGGTTGGCCGGCAGCAGCGGATCCGATTGCGATGGAGCCGGCGAGAAAAAGTAAGGATGCGATTGATTTCATGATTGGCTGAACAAGGTGCGCAAACGCCATGAAGTAGACGTCCAACGATTAGGAAAAGTAACGGTCAATTTCCGGATCTCGGCAACTCCATTATTCTTGGCGTTCATCCAGGTGTCAGCTGACTACGTGTCAGGGCCAACTCGTAGATGACCTCGCCTTCCTCACCAATCAAACGAAACGCGACTTCCGGATCAGGTTTGGAAACGTCGAAGGTGAACTCCCCAAATGCGTACTTTCCAGCAATACCGAAGAGTTGCTGTTTCTTGGCCTTCTTCGGCTTCGCCGGCGGTCCGGAGCGGCCCCCGAGACTTGCTGGTTCGAACTCGTAAAACGTAAATCCGGATGGTCGTTCGGTCTTGAAGCCACGGGCGCCATGCCGATCACCGGAAATAAGCAGTACGCCTGGGATCTGGTTGGCTTCGATGAAGTCGAAGATCTCTTCCTTGGCTTCCGGGTCGAACCGACCAAGACCGTCTTTGCCCCCGGAGACATAGTCAAACCACATGGTTCCACCGGCCAGAATGATGAACTGGCCTTGGCATGCCAGCAGGGTCTTCTTCAGCCATGCCATCTGTTCTTTGCCAAAGAAGCAATGTTTGCCCTTCGCCTCACGGAAGTAGCGACCATCCGTCATGATCACGTCGCAAGGACCGATGCGACTGTGATGAAATATCCCACCACCGTCGTCACCAAAACCGTCGTACGGGTTGTTCCAGGATTGGGCAAAGATCTTTCGCGTGCCTTGTTTGACTGCTTCAGTCTCCAACCCTTTCAGGCCCCAGCAGTCGTTATCCGCATAATCATGATCATCCCAGGACGTGTAAACTGGGATCGAACTCACAATATTGGCCCAGGCAGGATGAAAGTCCCGTAGCGCATAGTCGGCCCGTTGCATGCCAAAGTCAGCCCGGCGATCTTGAACTGCGATGTCGCCGTAGTTCAGGAATGCGAGTGGCTTGCGCCTGACGATCTGGCCCGCCATCTTCTCGTTGCCCAGCCCCCAGCGATGCTGGCAGGTGCCAAAGACGATGTTGCAGGCTTCGTTCTTTTTTGGGGTCTTGATCGCGGCATGATCCGGAGCCGCAATTTCTTTGCCATCGACGAAGACCTGGTAGAGGGACGTCGTTCCAGGGGGCAGACCGGTCACCGCCACCGTCGCAGTCAGGTCGGAGTCAAACGAACTCTCAACGGGGCCGAATGACTTGGTTTCTCCGTTGACGGTTACCTGCACCACTACGTTGGCAGGATTCAGCGTGCGCACCCATACCGAAGCGCCATCCTCTTTCAGATTGCCGAGCATGGGGCCACCCAGATGGTTTCGGTTCAGCTCCTGGCAAAGCGCCTGCACGGTTTCGTCCTTGCTCACGGCTTCAAAGCGGGTCGTTGGAGACGCCTGCAGCGCGGCGTAGATCGCACGGTAGAGTTTGTTGACGATCTCTGATTTCTCGCTGAAGAGATTAAGTATCTTGATGGCCGTCTCAAGATCACCGTCCTTTAGCAAGGTCTGCTTGCGCGCTTGAGCAAGCAACGTTGCGGGGCGCAAGCCACAGGCGACTGCTCCTCCAACAGCGCCGGTATTCTTCAGGAATGATCGTCTTGTTTGAGCTGTAGTTTTATCCGTCATTGGCTTGCTTATTCATGGCCGATCACTTCTGCTGGGGTTCAATTCTTCTTCTTTTTCTTCCTCTGCCGCTTGAGCAGTCTCTTTTTCGACTTCGCGTCCGGACCGTAGGCAATTTCCACTCTCTTGAGCAATGCCGCGGCTTCTTCGGGGCCGGTGGTGTCGCCGCCGGGAAACAGTTCGCCATACGGGTGGTCCGGAAAGCCTTCGAGGACGGCGCTAAGTGTCCGCATCATCTTCTTCAGCTGGATTGCGTGTTCGGGGTCGCCCGCGAGGTTTACCTGTTCGCCGGGATCCCGTCCGAGGTGATAGAGCTGGTCGGTGTCGAAGGCATACTTGTGGGTGTAACCGGCGCGCGAGATGCCGCCGCTCAGGCCGGTCAGCTGCTTGAGTTTCCGGTCTTCGTAGGCGATGATATCTTTCGGGTAGCGCAGGGTGATCAGGTTCCAGTCTTTGGTCTTGATGGAACGGGCGCCCCCCATTTCTCCAAAGACATAGTCGCGATAAGGCTGGT